>Ga0070706_100001452_pt1 | contig 24945 bp, 18 predicted proteins | sample KBSK5501metaG_FD_65476 | JGI IMG/M metagenome (GOLD analysis project Ga0070706, IMG submission 65476) | Corn, switchgrass and miscanthus rhizosphere microbial communities from Kellogg Biological Station, Michigan, USA - KBS K5-50-1 metaG | ecosystem: Host-associated > Plants > Roots >... | reverse complement strand
ACTGCGAACTCTGTTTTGGTCGTGACCTTTGCGCGCACTCACCTTCAGGAAGGAATGGATTCGGTGAAAGCAGCGTGGGAAGCCGGCACCGGCCGCTTACGTCCAGTGATCATGACAGCAACAGCGATGATCATCGGAATGTTACCAATGACGCTTGGTCTTGGTGAAGGCGGCGAGCAGAACGCACCGCTCGGCCGCGCGGTAGTCGGAGGTCTCATGCTCGCCACCGTCGCCACGCTCCTTTTTGTGCCTGTGGTATTCAGCCTGTTGCATCGCCAAACAGCCGGCGCTGCCAAGGCAGAACCGGAAGAAAATGTTCCGTCAACGGCCCTTGAGGAGGCCGTTTCCGCAACCTAAACACATCCCTCCATATATATGAGCACGACTACTTCTACCGACAGCGTTGACTCCAACGAACATAAACCTGACCCGATCCGGACCCGTCGAAGACATCGCTTTATCCTGATGTCGGGCGGAGCATTGTTTCTGATCGCATTGGTCGCTGGCTTTGTTCCGCAGTTCCGGCAGCGGCAAACAGCTGCGGCTGATAGCAAGGAGTTGGCGATTCCTACCGTGGCAGTAGTTTCACCGACCGTTACCACGCCTCACAGTGGGCTTAACTTGCCGGCTGAAGTCAAACCGTGGCAGGAAGCATCTATCTATGCACGGGTCAACGGATATCTAAAAGACTGGCTCGTGGACATCGGCGCACACGTCAACAAAGACCAGTTGCTCGCCGAGATCGACACACCTGATCTTGATCAGCAACTCGCTCAGGCTCGCTCGCAGGCTGTGCTGGCGCAAAAAAGCTCCGAACTGGCCAAAAGCACGAACACCAAGTGGCAGGAGCTATACCACGAAGGTGTCGTCTCACAGCTCGATGCCGAAAACACCACCACTAGCCAGGGCACGACCCAGGCCAATGCCGATGCGTTCGCCGCCAATCTTCGGTTCCTTGAACAGGAGGTCGCCTTCAAACGGGTCACCGCGCCGTTCGCCGGCACCATCACGATCCGCAACGTAAATGTGGGGGATCTCATCACCGCGAATAACACCAGCATGGAGATGTTCCATATCCAACAAAGAGACCCGCTTCGTGTTTATTTCCGGATCCCGCAGACCGAGGCATCCAATATCGCGGTGGGACAAAGCTTCGACGTTCAGGTCAGGGCGCAAACCGCAAAAACGTATCCGGGAAAAGTGATCTCAACCTCTGAAGCCGTGTCGCCGGATTCGCGAACCATGCTTGTCCAGTTACAGGTAGATAACTCGAAGAATGAGATTCTGCCTGGCAGCTATGCCACGGTCCGGGTGCCACAGGTTGCTTTAGGGAAATTGGTTACCTTGCCTGATAACACACTCATATTTCGCGAGAAGAGTGTCCAAGTTGGCGTCGTGGACTCCAAGGGCGTCGTGCAGCTGCGTGATGTAAAGGTCGGACGAGACTTTGGCATCCAATCCGAAATCCTGAGCGGCGTGACTGAATCCGACAAGGTAATCGTTAATCCCTCGGACTCTCTTACTAGCGGAACAACGGTTCGCCTCGCCGCGACGCCTGCTGCTTCCCCCAGTCCGGCGGCGGCGAAGAAATAACAGCTCCATCCGAACATGAAACGAACAAGCCTGCTGCAACGAGCGAGCATCTTTATTCTCTCAATGAGCTTACTTGTGTTTGCCGACATTGCGCGCAAGGCGCCAGCGCAAAACGTAATGACGGTGGCGGCGTTGCCTGGGGTGCCGATCTCGCAGGAGCCGCATCATCACCTCGTCTTCCAAAACTCTTTGGTGAATGTTTACGAGATCGAGGTGGCGCCGGGCGATGCCACCCTCATGCACCAGCATTATTACGACAATTTGTTCGTCGTCTTCGGCGACGCGGACCTGACGAATACCGTGGCCGGCAAAAAACCGGAAAAGTTAGGTATTTCCGATTTGGGTATTCATTTCGCACGCGAACCTTACGCGCATATTATCGCGAACAACGGCAAAGTGTCGTTTCGTAATATCACGGTCGAACTGCTGCAGACACAAGGACAGGTTAAAAACTTCTCTTCATCGATCAACGACGCGCTGGGTACCGCGCCGCCTGATGGCGGCGGTATTCGTGAGGCCCGCGTGCTGGAGACCGACGAGGTTCGGGTAGTTGCCGTTGCGGTCCCCAGCAGCACCGCCTGGTCACCGTCGCATGATGGACACGACCGCCTCGCGGTCATGCTCGATAAGATCAATGATGGATCTGGACCGACGGAAAAAAACTCTCCGTTTCCCGCCGGAATGCTGGCTTGGTTCCCAGCGGACACACAGTTAAGCGTGCCTAACGAATCCGATGAGCAGATGAAGCTGATGATTCTGGAGTTCAAAAATACTCCTGCAAAGGTGGAGTGATTGTTGCCCCGACAGGCATGATGTTGCCGGGATCGAACAAAACAGAAGGAAGCAAAGATAACGAACCTTCGTTCTAAAAGAATTGCTCCGCGGAGAAAAACTTCGTTTCCTTCTGTTCTAATACTGGTCGGTGTTGGCGAGAAACGGTATTCGCGTGATTAGCTGAAAACTGGAGAAAATACAGTGGCAAAAAATTTCAAAGACCTTTCGGAACAGGAAATCCTCGCGCTGGCAATTTCGTCCGAGGAAACGGATGCGCGCATTTACGCAGACTTCGCCGCGGGTTTGAAAGCGGATTTCCCCGCGACCTCCCAAATCTTTAAGGAAATGGAGGCGGAAGAAGATGAGCATCGCCGGGGACTGATTGAGGAATACCGCCGCCGTTTTGGAGAGCACATCCCTTTGATCCGTCGAGAAGACGTGAAGGGGTTCGTGCACCGCAAACCGGTGTGGATGATCCGGCCGCTGGGAATCAAAACGGTTCGGCGCCAGGCAGAGATAATGGAGACAGAGACCCGACGTTTCTACGAGCGTGCTGCCAGTAAAGTCAGCGACGTGTCAACGCGAAAGCTACTGGGAGACTTGGCAGAGGCCGAGCGAAAGCATGTGACCTTAGCCGACAATCTCCAACAGGAATACCTGACTCCAGAAGTTGAGGCTCAAGAAGAGAAAGCCCATCGCCGATTGTTCGTTCTGCAAATCGTGCAACCCGGGCTGGCGGGACTGATGGACGGTTCAGTCTCAACCCTCGCGCCGGTTTTTGCGGCAGCGTTTGCAACCCACAACAGCCACGCCGCCTTCCTGGTCGGCCTCGCCGCCAGCGTCGGAGCAGGAATTTCAATGGGGTTCGCTGAGGCAGCTTCTGATGACGGCAGCCTGACCGGCCGCGGCAAACCTTTGCTCCGTGGAATCGTCTGTGGGTTGATGACCACGGCCGGAGGAATCGGTCACACGTTGCCATACTTGATTCCGTATTTTCGAACTGCTACCGCCGTCGCCGTTGTGGTCGTGGCAATTGAACTTCTTGTTATCAGTTGGGTTCGGAACCGGTATATGGATACGCCGTTTCTCCGCGCCGCTTTTCAAGTGATTGTCGGAGGCGTTTTGGTGTTTCTAGTTGGGATTTGGATCGGAAGCTCTTAACCGTCTGGATCGGGTGTAAGCGCAATCATTGACCAGGCTCCGCGTCGTTTTGTCGAGTCACTAAAAAACAAGCAAGTGTAAAGTCAAGAGTGGTTAAGGGTGCTCGTCGGATAAGTCATCCTCAATCCGGCTGACTCACTCATGACTGGCGACATTGCTCGTGTCGCATCACTGGTGCTGATTCCAGGATCGACCTCTTCTTCCTCCCAAGTCCCGAAAAATGATGGTCCTCGGCTGGTTCGGAACGTCAACCAATGGAGGGAGCGACAGCCACCCCGCGAGGGAGATTACAAAATCCCGCACACGCGCGATAGCGGCAAGCTACCGAGCGGTAATACCGTGGGAACATGAATGCCCCACGGTTTAATTACGGCCGCAACCCAGGCGCAACTTCGCTCCCTAGCGCTCGAAAATATCCCAAATGGATTCGGGTGTCGGACATCGGGTATCTCCGCGATTCCACAGGCTTAGGGCGAAAGAAAATCTTCGCCGTCGTCGCGCCACCAATGCCAGCCGATCTTGGCTGCAAAACGGTGAGACGCATTCTAATTTTTGATAACCATCCCGACAGTCTTCGTTTGGTTTTTGGCCCCCGCGCTTCACATGGGCAGCTTTCCGATCCGCAGCGCATGCCCTCATGGGTGGTTACCCTTCTCTGGATTCTGGTCGTGGGTCTAATGATGGCAATGTTCTGGCCGTTCTCTTGAGCTTGCCGTCATTGAATGCGAAAACAAACTTGGAGTTGTCGATCGCTCGCCGCAGCGCAGCGTAGCTCTCACTCGCAAGTGGAACCATGGCGCACGTCCCAAGCGGGGTACTAGAGTTGAACCACAATATCCGATCATGATGGTGCCAGCTCGTTCTTTTGAGCGGCACCATGACAATTTCGATCGAGACTCTGGTGTTCGAAATCGTCTGGCCGTTGTTGTAGCCGCGGTCACCGACTGCGGCTGCAGGCTTAGAAGCACTCACTCTGAAGAGGGAGCTATCAATACACCTCCAGTGGCATCACAAAATCCCGCAGACGCGCCATGGCTGTGACGAGTGGCTGGCGCGAGCTTAAGGTATGAAAACAAAAAGAATATTTAGCGTAATTGGCCTCACGCTGCTTGCACTCAGTCCGACCACATGGGCGGCTGGCCACGGTGGTGGTGGGGGAGGAGGATTTGGCGGCGGCGGTGGATTTGGTGGCGGCGGGCACTTCGGAGGCGGCGGAGGCGGCTTCCATGGGGGCGGTTTCGGCGGAGGCGGTTTCCGCGGCGGTGGGTTTCGTGGTGGTGGTTTCGGTGGAGCGCCGCACTTCTCAGCCGGGCCCGCGCGCTTCGGAGGCAGAAGCATGCCATTCGCAGGTGGGCCTGCGCGCTTCGGAGGCGGGGGCGTGCGCTTCGCAGACGGAGCTCGTATGTCACCGATCAGACCGCGCGTCTCTTCGGCACCCAGCCGGGTAACAAATAGTCGCCCGGCGCTTTCAAACGTCGCGCGCAATCGTGTCGCGATGCCTTCATCTGCGCATGCTTCGCGAACATTTCCGCAACGCGGATTGAACGGACGGACGGACCACATCGCTGAACGTCATGACGCAAATTGGCATCGCGACTGGGACCGGCGCCATGCCCACTTCTTCCACAATCGGTTCTTCGTCTTTGACGACGGCTTCTGGTTCGGGCTCGATGACGGATTTTTCCCGTGGGACTACCTACCGTATTACGCCTACGATTACTACCCATATGATTACTACGCGGACGTTGAGCCGAACGATTACACCGAGCCGGTTTATAACGCTGTCCCGGTAGCGGATCCGACGGTTCAAGCCGTTCAGACGCAGCTTAGTCAACTGGGCTATTATACCGGCCCGGTCGATGGCATTTTCGGTCCGGCGACCCGTGACGGGCTGGCGAAATATCAAATCGCGAAGCACCTGAACGTAACCGGAAGTCTATCGCCCGACACACTGCAGTCGCTTGGCTTGCCGCCGGCAACTCCGAGTTGAACAACAACACCCGATCACGATGAAACCACGCAACTGGTCGCGGCCTAACGAGGCGGGAATCTCACGACTTAAAACGAAAGAACTGAACAATGAAGACCAAGGAAAAATACATATGAAAACAAACCAAACAAACAACAACGTCAAAGCATCAACCTACGCCTTGCTCGTGCGCTCGGAAGACAAGACGCGCGCGCTTTTTGAGACGATTGTTTACGACTTGGTCATTTTGAGCGCGCTAACTGCAATTCTACAGTTCGCGGATCAGCCCGTTTTGTTCGGTGCTTAGACCCCGTACCGCGTGAGGAGACCTAGAGCATGAAAACGAAACTAAGAAAAATTGACATGAAAACAAACCAGCTCGGCAACTCAGACTTATCCATCACGCCGGTGGGCTTCGGGGCGTGGGCTATCGGCGGATCAGGTTGGGAATTTGGATGGGGCGACCAAGACGACAAACAATCGGTCGCGGCAATCCATCGGGCGCTCGACCTGGGCGTTAACTGGATCGACACGGCCGCCGTCTATGGAATGGGCCGCTCCGAGGAAGTGGTTGCGTTTGCGCTGAGAACCTGGCCGGGACGTCGGCCATACGTTTTCACCAAATGCGGTCTGCGCTGGGATGAACAAGGATACGTTCATCGCGATTTGACGGCAGATTCTATTCGCCGCGAATGCGAGGACAGTCTGCGCCGGCTGAACGTTGACGTGATCGACCTATATCAAATCCATTGGCCAACAGAGGACCTGGAAGAGGGCTGGAGCGCAATGTCTCAGCTGCAAAAGGAAGGGAAAGTTCGCTGGATCGGCGTATCAAATTTCAATGTCGAGGAATTACGCCGGGCGCAGAAGATCGCGCCGGTCACTTCGTTGCAGCCTCCCTATTCGTTGGTTCGTCGCGAAGTCGAGCAAGATATTCTGCCTTATTGTCGATCTAACGGCCTTGGCGTAATCGTCTATTCGCCGATGGCTTCCGGCTTGTTGACCGGCGCGATGACGCGCGCACGAGCAGCAAGTCTGCCCGAGAGCGATTGGCGCAGTCGCGACGTCGAGTTCCGGGAGCCGAGTCTCTCGAAAAATCTCGCACTCGTTGAACGCTTGCGAGAAGTCGGCCAACACCATGGACGTCCTCCGGGACAGGTCGCCGTTGCCTGGGCGCTTCACAATCCGGCGGTAACCGGCGCGATTGTCGGCGCGCGCAGCGCCAAGCAAGTCGAAGGAAACGTCGGCGCGGCTGAGCTTTATTTAACCGACGAAGAAATCGCGGAAATCGAGGGAAGAAATACCTACGAACCGGAGTTGGTCACCGCAACCTGAGAAAGGAATAGAAATGAAAACTGGTTTTATCGGTCTCGGTATAATGGGCAGCCGCATGGCAGCAAACTTGCAAAAGTACGGCTACCCACTGGTCGTGTTCAATCGAACGCGCGCCAAGGCGCAGCCGTTGCTCGACAAAGGTGCATGCTTCGCCGAATCCCCGGCGAAATTGGCTGAGCAGGTGGACGTTTTATTCACGATGCTGGCTCATCCCGACGCCGTCGAGCAAGCGGCGCTGGGTCACAACGGCTTTCTAAGCCATCTCGAGTCGGACACGCTTTGGGTTGATTACAGTTCGGTTAATCCCTCCTTCTCGAAGAAAATGGCTGCGGCAGCAGCAGCGCGGCAGATTCGCTTTGTCGACGCGCCGGTGACCGGTTCCGCTCCGGTCGCCGCCGAAGCCAAGCTCGTCTTCTGGGTGGGCGCCGATCCGGTCGACCTGGAAAGGATTCGTCCGCTGCTACTGTGCATGGGCAACAAGATTGTTCACGTCGGTGGGCACGGTGCAGGCGCTTCCATGAAAATGGTAATCAATCTGTTGTTAGGCACGGCCATGGCCGCCTTCGCCGAAGCCATGGCGTTGGGCGAAGGCCTCGGGCTCTCGCGCAAAATGTTGTTCGATTCATTGCTCGACATGCCCGCGGTCGCGCCGTTTCTGGCGGCGAAGCGGGAGAAGATCGAGAGGGGAAATTACGAGGCCGAATTTCCATTGCGCTGGATGCAAAAAGACATGCATCTTGCGGCAGTGAGCGCCTACGAATCGGGTGTGGCCATGCCCTTAACCAATGCTGCGAAAGAACTGTATCGCCTCGCGATGAGGGAAGGACATGCCAGCCAGGATTTCTCGGCCATCTACGACTACCTCGCTAGTAATCACGACTTCCCGGCGATCGACCAAAAGCCGCCGCCGCCACGCGATAGCGCAATTTCATCAAGCCGAGAGAAATATTAGCTTCTATCAAGATAGGCACGAAGCGTACACTAGCTTCTACTGTGAAGCGCGTTTTGCTCTTTGTTGCGATGGTGGCAGGGATCGTTACGCTGATTTCCGGTTGTGAGCGTTCGGCCAAAAGAGCGAGCTCGCAACTACCACTAATTCCAGAAACGGATCCTTTAGCGCAGCCGAAGTCGCTTCAACAAGTTGGCGCGGCCGTGGCGATGACTCGTGGCGAGATCCCCTCGGACAATCCGCAAACCCCTGAGAAAATTGCCCTGGGCCAGAAACTTTTTTTCGACCGTCGTCTGTCGGCTGACGGCACCGTCTCGTGCAGCACATGCCATGATCCAGCGCTCGCCTTTACCGACAGGAAGCCCACCTCCGTCGGCATCAAAGGCCGCGTCGGGCAACGCAACGCACCGACCATTTTGAATGCTCTCTATAATAAGACGCAGTTCTGGGACGGCCGGGTGAACACGCTCGAGGAGCAGGCGGCAAACCCCATTGTCAATGCCTTTGAGATGGGCTACCCAAACCTGGATGCGGCTGTGGCCCAGATCGCAGGGGTCGAGGAATACCAGCAAGCCTTCCGTGTCGTCTTTGGCCGCCCTCCCAACGGCCCTGACCTGTTGCGCGCCATCGCGTCCTACGAACGAACCCAACTGTCCTTTGATTCTCCGTTTGATCACTTCATCGCCGGTGAGACAAACGCGATCGACGAATCGGCCAAGCGCGGCTGGGAGATCTTTAACACCAGCGGTCGTTGCAATAAATGCCATGCGCTGACGGAAACCACGCGAGACGTCACGAACCTTATCGATAACGACTTTCACAACATCGGCATCGGAATCATCAGACACAACGTCGTAGCGCTGGCGCGCCAGGCCGAGCAGCTCATCAAGTCAGGCGATACGGCGGCCATCGATCGGGCCGCGATTCAGACAGACATGTCGGCGCTGGGCCGCTTTCTCATCACCAAGAAAGAGAAAGACATTGCCTCTTTCAAGACACCGAATATCCGCAACGTGCTCGTGACCGGCCCTTACTTTCACGATGGCTCACAAGAGACGCTTTGGGATGTGGTCGACCACTACAACAAAGGCGACGGCTTGCAGAATCCGTATCTCGACGAAGACATCCAACCGCTCGCCCTGACTGAGAGTAATATTGATGATCTCGTGGCTTTCATGGCGTCGCTCACGAGCGCGAACTACAAGGAACAGGGAGCGGCAGAGTTAGCGCGCCAGCGCGCCCTTTCTCGGACAAATCGGCCCCAGCGCGACACCGCTCGGGCGTTTGGCCCGAAACCGCCGCGGCCCGCTCCGCCCAAATAGGCTGCCTTAGCTTTCGCGACCGGTGTGCTCATTGGCAATTCATTTTGAAAGGTCGGATGACGGTGAGCACGTACGAAACCGGTGTCGCCGTGCCGCTAACTAATGTGACCAAAGAAATGTACCGACTGGCAATGCGCGATGGACATGCCACCGAAGATTTCCTCGGCCATTTATGAGTTCCTAACGAACATTCGACTTCCACTAGAAACGAAGTCTGGTGCGTCCGTGTGCTAGAATTTGTGCTAGAATGACGATGTTTCTACTCGTCCCTCGTGAACACGACTCTTTGCGTGAAAAAATGCGTTTTTCTCTCGTAAATCGGCTGTTTTTTGAAAGGAAAAGCGATGTTTTGAAAGTGATGATTTCGTAATCCTAAGTCTGGCGCGTCTGCCAATTTCGCCACCCTAGCCAAAAGCGCGGTTGACACATCCAAGAAGCCCAATGCTTGACTTTTCCGTTCCCAATCATCGGGCTCAGTTTATCGCCGCGCGCGATTCTCGCAATCGCAGAATCCCAGGTCTCGACGCGGCCTAACGATACTTCTGTCTGATTAACGCAGCCGGATGGCGGCGAATCTGCAGAAGCACCGCTATTCACTGGTCGTGTTCAATCGCACTCGCGCCAAAACAGCGAAAGGCCGGCAATTTCGTTGGCGCCTTTCTGCCCAACTCGCGGACGGCCGCTGTCGCGAAAATGGAACGATGCGTTCCCAATCGTGGAACGCATTGGCGGTCGCGTTTCCAGGTGTGACATTCTGAATCACAACGCATCCAATAACTTACGATTGCCATTTGTTCGATGGCATGGCGGGTGCATTACGACAGACGAACCCAAAATCGTATGAACCAAGAATTCGAATCCACCTACGCTTTGATAGTCCGCTCGGAAGAGAAGAGCCGCACTGTTCTTGAGACTGTGCTCTACGCGATCTTCGTTCTCAGCGTCATCGTGGGGATCTGGCAGTTCGCGCAAACGCCGGTCAAGGTTTCTGCGCCTGGTCTTGAACCGTGCGTCGTCTGCCAAGTTCTCGCAAAGCAGAGTCCAGCAGAAAGTTGAGAAATTCGTTAGTCGCAAGCAGCGATCATGGATCGACATGCGCGATCTGCCTTGCGCCGATACGGATGGTGCTGAAGCTGCAGGGATTTATCGTCATCGTCGTTGCATCGGCAACGGATGATTAGCGATGGATTGACACCGCGTCGGAAACGCGGTTGACAGGTAAGCGTGGCCAGAATCTTGATCGCAGACGATCAGCGCGACGTCTTGGAAGCGCTGCGCATACTCCTGAAAGGTGAAGGACATCAGACGGACGCCGTCACATCCCTCGCCGGAGTTTTTAACTCCTTAGAAAAACGCGATTATTCGCTCCTGATGATGGATCTCAACTACACGCGCGACACGACTTCGGGTGGGGAAGGTCTGGAAGTAATCCCGAGGATTCAGGCGATTGATAGCACTTTGCCGATCATCGTCATGACGGCCTGGGCAACGATCGACCTTGCGGTTGAGGCGATGAAACGGGGGGCCCGCGATTTTGTTCCAAAGCCGTGGGACAACGAGCGGTTACTGACAATTATCCGGACCCAGATTGAGCTCGCCGGCGCTTTACGCCGTGGCCGCAAACTCGAGGCAGAAAACCAGCTGCTCCGAGGCAGCGCTCCCAATCTCATCGCGGAATCGCCCGCGATGCGGCCGGTGATCGAAATGATCTCACAGGTCGCACCGTCCGACGCAAACGTTCTGATTACTGGAGAAAACGGCACCGGAAAAGGATTGGTTGCGCAAGCGCTTCACTCGCTCTCCCCGCGCGCCGTCAAGTCGATGATCACAGTCAACATGGGCGGTCTTTCCGAAACGCTGTTCGAAAGCGAACTGTTTGGACACGTAAAAGGAGCATTTACCGACGCCAAAGCCGATCGCGCTGGCCGATTCGAGCTTGCGGATGAAAGCACCCTGTTCATGGACGAAATTGCAAATATTCCGCTCAGCCAGCAGACCAAACTACTACGCGTAATCGAGAGTGGTGAATTTGAACGAGTCGGCTCCTCAAAGACTTTGCGCGCGAATGTGCGAATCGTTTCCGCCACCAATGCGAACCTGCCTGATGAAGTTGCTGCGGGTCGCTTTCGTCAGGATTTGCTCTTTCGCTTAAACACAATCGAGATCCCGTTACCTCCGCTGCGTGACCGCCGGGAAGATATCATGCTGTTAGCGAATCATTTTCTGCGTCAGCATGCCCGGCGTTATCGCAAGCAAATCGGCGGCTTCGATGAACCCGCTCGCGAGCGGCTGCTGCAGCATTCGTTCCCAGGCAATGTCCGTGAACTGGACCACGTGATCGAGCGGGCGGTCCTGATGACGCGCGGTTCGCAAATCAAGCCGGCCGATCTCGGCCTAACGACCGGTCGCGATGATTCGCGGAGCCTCGAAGAGATGAGTCTTGAGCAGATGGAGGTTTTTCTTATCAAGAAAGCGCTCGCGCGTAACGACGGAAATGCCCGTAAAGCCGCCGAGGCGCTCGGCTTGAGCCGAAGCGCATTTTATCGACGACTCCAGCATTATGGACTGTAATTGGGCGCAAGCGACCTCGCGTACAAATGCCAGTCCGGCTCAGACTCGCGGCTACCCGCCGCGAACATTGCTTTTGGAGAAGCGACCGGCGAGGGCGCCGACCGTCGCATGCGAGGTGCCCGCGCACCGGCGGGCAGGCTGTGCGCTCCTCAAAACGAATCCGTTATGAAGCGCGCTCCGAAAGATCGACGTCGTCTTTCACACGAGAATCGTGTGACCTGGCTTGCGTTCGGAGCAGCTGCACCCGCTATCATTGTTGCTCTTATCATTCTGTGGTTTGGCGATTACAGCGCCAAAGTTCAATGGACGCTCAGCATTTTCATCGTCGGCTGGTTTGCAGGATTCATATTCAGCGCGCGAGAACATCTTGTCCGTCCGCTACAAACGATGACGAATCTTTTGGCGGCCTTACGCGAGGGAGATTATTCAATTCGTGCCCGCGGCGCTCGCGAAAATGACGCGCTTGGTGAAGCGCTTCTCGAAGTCAATTTGCTCGGCGAAACACTGCGGGTGCAGCGCCTCGGCGCATTCGAAGCGACGGCACTGCTTCGCACGATTATGGCCGAGATCGATGTCGCCGTGTTCACTTTCGATCCCAACCGTCGTTTGCGTCTGGTGAATCGCGCCGGCGAGCATTTACTCGGGCGCCCAATGGACAAATTGCTCGGAAGAAGCGCTGAGGAGCTCGGGCTTGCAGTTTGTCTGGCTTCTAACGAAGACGCGCCGCTCACACTGAATTTTCCTGGAGGATCCGGCCGATGGGGTATTCGACGAAGCACTTTTCGCGAGCGCGGTTTGCCGCATGAGCTGCTCGTGCTCACGGATCTCAGTCGCACTCTGCGCGAAGAAGAGCGTCGCGCCTGGCAGCGTCTTGTACGAGTGCTCGGGCACGAAATGAACAACTCACTGGCGCCAATCAAATCGATCGCAGCGAGTTTGGAAACACTTCTGCAACGCGAGCCGCCGCCAATCGATTGGCAGGACGATGCGCGCAGCGGTTTGAAATCAATTGCTGCAAGGGCGGAGGCGCTGAGCCGTTTCATGGATGCATATTCCAGGCTTGCGCGTTTGCCCCAGCCGCAAAAAGAAGATGTCGATCTGGGCGACCTCGTCCAGCGGGTGGTAAATCTGGAGCCGCGGCTCCGCCTGAACCTGTTGCCCGGCCCGCAAGCAAGAATCAGCGCCGACGCCGCACAGATTGAGCAGGCACTCATCAATCTCGTCCACAATGCGGTGGACGCGTCACTCGAAACTGGTGGCGGAGTTTCGATAGGCTGGCGGGCGAACGGCGATTGCGTCGAAGTCTTCATTGATGACGAGGGCCACGGAATCATGAACCCCGGTAATTTGTTCGTTCCATTTTTTACGACCAAGCCCAACGGATCCGGCATCGGTCTGGCGCTAAGCCGCCAAATAGCGGAAGCACATGGCGGTTCGCTGAGTGTCAGTAATCGACTTGATCGCAGCGGTGTGGAAGCGCTTTTGCGTCTGCCACGCTGAGCGGCTCCGCGGAGCCTTATCACGTTTGACCTGCCGGCCAAAGGGCTCAGAACAGGGTGTCAGCAGTCCCACTACCGGGACGGACTAATCCCACAAGCGAAGTCATTTCAGTAAACCGGACTTTCGCACCATCAACACAAGTCATTTACTGTGAACATATTATGACTTTACTTTCAGGATGGCATGCACATTGCAATAGGGGCGCCCGGAAGATCTAAATCCAATCGACCCCAGTAACGCATCCTAAAAGAGCCAAGAAGTATGAAACCATTTTCATCCATCCAGAACGGCCGACGCGGCGCGAACCGCAGACTTCCGACCATCGATTGCAATTATCGCTCGCCTTCTTTTAGCGAATCTAAGGTATGTTGCGGGCGAACACCGCGCCCATCTTTCACCGCAATCAGCCGCGACTATTTTAACAAGGAAGCCGACCGCAATTTTGTCATCGAAGCAGTCGGGTTCGCTCTCGTCGCCTTAACAACGATACCGGCGATGTTCGATTGCGGTCGTGCTCTTCTCGAATTCATGCACGCGATCAATGGCACGTAGTGGAAGTTCAACCCCAATGACGAATCCTGAGAGAAAAACTGAAGACACAATTGTGCGACCCACTGGTTTTACCTCAACTCTGTCTGCCATGGACATTCCGCGGCCAGATGTTGCCGCCAAAAAACGAAAACGCCGAATCATTACGATTTCGGCTATCACGCTCGGAGTCATTCTGGCCACGATTGGGCTATCGCGATTGAAGCCCGCAGTGCCAACTGTCGATCGCTCGACGGTCTGGATCGATACCGTGAAGCGCGGACCGATGGTGCGGCAAGTGCGCGGGCTTGGCACGCTGGTCCCCGAAGACATTCGCTGGATTCCGGCAAACACTGAAGGTCGTGTCGAAAAAATCATTGTCTGGCCAGGCACACACGTAGAATCCGACACGGTCATATTGGAGTTGAGTAGCCCTGAGCTCGAACAAGCCGCTCACGATGCCGAGCTGCAAGCGACCGCGGCTGAGGCGGAGCTAACTACTTTGCGCGCGACTCTGCAGCGCGGATTGCTCGACCAGGAAGCAACTACCGCAAAAGCAAAATCGGATTACGAACAGGCAAAGATGGAGCGTGAAACGAACGACCAACTAGCCAAGAACGGCTTGATCGCCGACCTCCAATATAAAACCTCGAAGGTGAAAGAAGCCGAGCTGGCGAACCGCAACGAGATCGAACAAAAGCGTCTCAGCTTTGCGCATGACTCAATAGACCCGCAGCTTGCAGCAAAGCAGGCCGCCGTCGATCAAGCCAAGCAGCTCGCGAAATTGAAACTCGATCAGGTTGAAGCACTGCATGTGCGCGCTGGGATGTCGGGCGTGCTGCAGCAATTGCCCGTGCAAATCGGGCAGCGTGTGAAAATCGCCGATAACTTGGCGCGCGTCGCTGACCCAACCAAACTGAAAGCTCAGGTCAAAATTGCTGAGACCCAGGCGAAAGATATTCAAATTGATGAGAAAACGGAGATCGACACCCGCAACGGCGTTGTGAATGGCCACGTTATCCGAGTTGATCCAGCGGTGGAACAGGGAACCGTCACCGTCGACGTTGCCATTGATGGCGAATTGCCAAAGGGCGCGCGCCCGGATTTGAGTGTCGATGGTACGATCGAGCTCGAGCGGTTGAATGATGTGATTTATGTGGGCCGGCCGGCGTTCGGACAGGAGAACAACACGGTTGGTATGTTCAAACTTGTCGGCGGCAGCACTGAAGCCGTTCGCACTCCAGTCAAACTCGGCAAGAGCTCAGTTAACACGATTGAAATTGTAAACGGCCTCCAGCCCGGCGACCAGGTGATTTTATCCGACACCAGCGCGTGGGATTCCCACGAACGGATTCGACTGAATTGATTGCTGATTTTCGATGAACGCCAAGGAACTTAAAGACCGGACAAAACAATTCGCACTTCGGACCCCCTCTTTTGAAAGAGGCGGAGGAGTCAGTCGCCATCATGGCTGCCTCTTACATCTCCGCCTTACGCGATTCCAAACGACCGCGCGAATTCGCGGCTAACAATCAGCAATCAGACCATGAACAACGGATCAACTCCTCTTATTCACCTCGACAACGTCACCAAAGTTTTTCTCACCGACGAAGTGGAAACGCACGCGCTCTCCGGCATTCATCTGGACATTCGCCCGGGCGAATACGTTTCCATCGCCGGCCCGTCCGGCTGCGGCAAATCAACCCTATTGTCGATCCTCGGTCTGCTCGACACGCCTTCGAATGGGAGTTACTCGCTCAAGGGCCACGAGGTTGCGAATCTGTCGTTTCCCGATCGCGCACGCATCCGCAATCGAGAGATCGGCTTCATTTTCCAAAGTTTCAACCTCATCGGCGACCTGACTGTTTACGAAAACGTCGAGTTGCCGTTGACCTATCGCGGAATGTCTGCTGGCGAGCGTAAGCAATTCGTGACGGAAGCACTTGAGCGCGTGGGGATGGGACACCGCGCCAAACATTTGCCCAGCCAGCTTTCCGGAGGTCAGCAACAACGCGTCGCTGTCGCGCGAGCGCTGGCAGGAAAGCCCTCCATACTTCTCGCGGACGAGCCGACCGGCAACCTCGATTCGCGCAACGGTGAAGCCGTCATGGAGTTGTTGAAGGAACTCCACGCAGGCGGCGCGACCATTTGCATGGTCACACACGATGAGCGCTTCGCGCAGCATGCGGACCGAACAGTGCATCTCTTTGACGGACGCGTGGTAGAAGATCGCATCGCCGCCTAACGACAACATCGACATCTTATGTTTGGAGAACTCTGGCAAGATCTCCGCTACGGCGCGCGAATCTTGCTGAAATCTCCTGCTTACAGCGCCATCGCGGTTGTTGCGCTCGCAGTGACCATCGGCGCAAACACCGCCATTTTCAGCGCAGTCAATACGCTGTTGCTGCGCCCGCTGCCGCTGGAAGATTTGGACCGACTGGTTTTCAGCGTCGCGCTGCGCGAAGGCTTCGATCCGTTCGAATCCTCCTTACTGGAACTTGAAGCCTATCAGCAGCGAAATCATTCCTTCGCAAGCATCGGTGCAGCGAGGCAGCGTTCGTTCAATTTGATCGGACGCGGTGAACCTGAGCGCATTCGCGGTGCGTCGATCATGGCGGATTATTTGACGACGCTCGGCGTGAAGCCGATCCTCGGTCGTAACTTTTCCGCCCAGGAGGATCAGCCCGGCGGCGCTGCCGTCGTCCTGATCAGTTACAGCTTTTGGCAAAATCATTTCGGCGGAAAGCCGAGCGTCATTGGTGAAACGCTGAATCTCGAAGGTCGCACCTGCACAGTCATCGGGGTGATGCCGCCGGGGTTTGATCTTCCTGCGGCGGCTGACATCTGGGTGCCACTGCAAATCAAGATCGATAGCGTGCCGTTCACCGAACGCGCTGTGCCCAACTATGAAATCGTGGCCAGGCTTCGTCCTGGAATCAGCCTCGAACAGGCGGATGCGCAATCAAAATCTATCGCGCGCCAATTGGAGCAGGAGTTCCCTCAAGTGCGCCGCGGCTGGAGCGTGAAGCTGATTTGGCTACGGCAACAATTGCTTGGTGATTATGCAGGACGCGTAAACAAAGCGCTCGCCGCGCTTATGGGCGCAGTGGGATTCCTTTTGCTCATCTGCTGTGCCAACGTGGCGAACCTTCAACTCGCTCGCGGCATCGCGCGCACGCGCGAACTGGCGTTGCGGCGCGCCTTGGGCGCAAGTCGGTCTCGGCTGATTCGACAACTTCTCACCGAGAGCATGTTGCTGGCGTTGCTGGGCGGCGTTGGCGGTCTATTGCTGGCGCATTGGATCGTTCCGTTGCTGGCGGCGATTAATCCAGTGCAGGGCTTTTCGCTCGCGGGCTTCTTCCACGATTTCAAGATCGACAGTCGCGTCTTGAGTTTCGCGCTCCTGGTGACGCTCGCCACCGGTGTCATTTTCGGATTCCTGCCTGCACTGAAGGGCGTCGGTGAACGCGAAGTGATGCCGTCTCTCCGAGAGGGTGATCAACGCAGCGCTAGTGCCCCCGGTCGCGGTTGGCTTAACATTCTGATCGTCGCGGAGATTGCTGTAGCGATGATGTTGTTGGTGGGCGGCACGCTAATCGTGCGGAGTTTCAATCGCCTTCAACACGTCGATCTCGGGTTTAGACCGGATCATCTGCTCATGATGAAAATGATTTTGCCGGCGTCGAAATATTCTGAGCACTGGCAGCGCGTTGCATTTGTCGATCAGGTTCTCGAGCGAGTGAAAAATTTGCCCGGCGTACTTTCTGCAGGCACAACCACCAACATTCCACTTGAGCGCGAGATCGCCTACGACGCCATCTTCAGCGTTGAAGGACGGCCGCCGCGCAACCCCAACGACGTTCCAATCACATCGCACCGTCTTGTTAGTCCGAACTATTTGAAAACGCTCGGCGTGACTCTGGTCAAAGGCAGGTTGATCGATGAGACCGATCGCGCCGGCCAACCACCGGTCGTGGTGATCAGCGACGAGTTAGCGCGTCAGGCATGGCCGGGAGAAGATCCACTCGGCAAACGGATCAAGCGAGTCCGGCCGGGTCAGGAGTTTCCCTGGATGACGGTAATCGGCCTCACCAAAAATGTGAAAGAAGATTTCTCGAATTACCGGATCAATCGGCCTGTGTGGTATGTGCCTTACGCGCAGTTAGAAAACAATTTTCCGGTTAATCTCGTGGTGCGAACCAGTGGCGATCCAGCAAGTGCGACAGCGGCCGTGCGCGACGCAATTCATGCTGTCGATCCCGATCAGTCGATTTCGAATGTGATGACAATGGACGAAAATCTCGCGCGCGTTCTGCTGGCTGAACGTTTCAGTGCGATTTTGATGAGCGTGCTGGCTGCATCTGGTCTTCTGCTCGCAGCACTCGGACTCTATGGCGTGATGGCCTATTCGGTTTCACAACGCACCGCTGAGATCGGATTGCGCGTCGCACTAGGCGCACAACGCGCACACGTGCTGCAACTCGTCCTCAGCCAGGGCGTAAAACTAACATTGTTAGGCGTAGCGATCGGTTTGACTGCCGCCTGGGGTCTTTCGCGATTGCTTGCGAGTTTGCTCTTCGGCGTGAGCGCGACCGATCCGGCGACATTTGCTTCGATTTCGCTTCTGCTCGTGTCAATCGCGTTACTTGCATGTTTCCTGCCGGCGCGCCGTGCGTTGACTGTCGATCCCATGGTCGCGCTTCGCTACGAATGACCAATATGACGAACGAGATCAAAGTTGCACTGCGCGGGCTCCTGAAAACTCCCGGGTTCTGTGTCATTGCGATCGCCACCCTCGCCCTGGCAATCGGTGCAAATAGCGCGGTCGTCAGCCTGATCAGCGCGCTACTCGTTAGGCCGCTGCCGTATCATGATTCATCCAGGCTCGTTTTGATCTGGGAACAGTTTAAGACAATGGGATTGGAACGTATTCCGGTTTCGACGCCAGAATACGTCGATTTGGAGCGGGATTTTCACGGCTGCCAACAGATTGGAGCATTCGCTTACCGGAATTTCAACCTGGGCGGCGAGGGCACACCGGAAAGAATTTCGGGCGCGGTGGTATCGCCTGCGTTGTTTCCCCTTCTCGGTGTCGAACCGATCGCTGGGCGGACGTTTGCCCGCGAGGAGCAAGGTGAAGGGCATGACGATGTCGTTGTCATCAGCGAACGACTTTCGAAAAACCGCTTTAATTCCGATCCATACCTGGTGGGCAAATCGCTGCTGCTCAATGGTCGCAATTACACGGTGATTGGCGTAATGCCTGCCAGCTTCGAGTTTCCAATCCCGCTCTTTGGGGTTCAAGGCAATCAATTCGCCGCGCGCGCCGATATCTGGAAACCAGTCGCGTTTACCCAACACGAGTTGAAAGATCGCGGCGATCGAAATTACAGCGTGATCGCGCGCTTGCCCGAAAAAGTCAGTATGCAACAAGCGCAAGTCGAACTTGATAACGTGATTGCCACCTGGTCCCGGCAGTATCCGGACAACTACGTCAACGGAAGTTTTGGCGCGAAAATTTATCCGTTGCAAGAACAGGTGATCGGCGGCATGCGAAGCGGGCTGGCCATTCTGCTTGGTGCAGTCGCGTTCGTTTTGCTGATCGCCTGCGCAAATCTTGCGACCATGTTGCTGGCGCGCGCGAGCGCGCGAGAACGTGAGCTAGCTATTCGCGTTGCGCTTGGCGCTGGTCGGTGGCGTTTGCTCCGCCAAATGCTGACCGAAAGTATTTTGCTCGCGTTCGGCGGGGGCATTGCGGGCGTGATGCTCTCGGTTTGGGGAATTGAATTTTTGAAACGCGCTGGGGCGCGTACCATTCCCCGTCTCAATGAGGTAAATGTCGACCTTACCGTCCTGATCGTAATGGCTGTTGTCGCGATTGGAACTGGGGTTTTGTTCGGGCTCCTTCCGGGTTTAGCAAGTGCGAATCCAGAATTGACCGAAGCATTGAAAGAAGGCGGGCGTGGCGCGACCGCAAGCCGACGTCACAATCAGATCCGCAACGGTTTGGTCGTAGGCGAAATCGCGCTCGCTCTTGTCCTGCTCGTCGGTGCCGGACTCTTAACGAAAAGTTACGCGCTTCTGCAAAACGTAAATCCCGGATTCAATCCGCACAATGTGCTGACGATGGAGATTTCGTTGCCGCAGCTGAAATATCCGGCACCAGAGACGTTTTTTTATCTCGGAACTGAGACAACGACGCGATTCGTTGCAGAAGCAAATCGGCGAATCGCGAGGTTGCCCGGGGTCCAGTCAACTGCGGCAACAGACGTCCTTCCGCTCAGTGGAACCAACACTGACTCTTCTTTCATGATTGAGGGGCGCGAGTCCCAAGCTGGGCCAGGCGCGGATGAAGAAATTCGAACGGTTACGCCGGATTATTTTCGCGTCTTGCAGACGCCGCTTTTGCAGGGTCGATTTTTCAATGATGCAGATACGTCCGATTCGACGCCCGTCGTAATCGTGAACCGCACGTTTGCCCGAAAATTTTTCTCGGATGGAGATGCGCTCGGCAAACGGATCACCTTTGACGATCCCAAACACAATCCCAAATGGGCGACGATTGTCGGAATCGTCGAGGACATCAGACATCGCAGCCTCGATGTCGATCCTCAGCCGGAATATTACCGGCCCCATACACAATTCCCAGAGCGCAGCATGATTTTGGTTGTGCGCAGCGCTCAAGATCCACGCTCGCTCGCATCTGTGATTCGCCGTGAGATTCAGTCGATCGATCCCGACGAGCCAATTGCGAAGGTTCGACCATTGGAGGCCGTCGTCTCTGAATCGGTTGCTCCGCGTCGATTTGCCGTTGTGCTGTTGAGCGTGTTCGCTGCCGGTGCATTGTTGCTCGCGGCGGTCGGCGTTTACGGCGTGATGTCGTATCTCGTGGTCCAACGGAGTCACGAAATCGGTGTGCGCATGGCGCTCGGCGCGCAACGTCGCGATGTCTTGGGTTTAGTTGTCGGCCACGCTGGAAAACTGGTCGGGGTCGGCACAGCCATCGGCTTGCTGCTGACTTGCTTTTCGACTCGCGCGCTCTCCGTTCTCCTCTATGGCGTTGGCACGTTCGATCTCGTCACCTTTGCTTTCGTCACTGTCATGCTTGCCGCGGTTTCGTTAATCGCGAGTTACATCCCAGCCGTTCGTGCCACCCGTTCCGATCCAATGATCGCTCTCAGTCACAACGCTTAAATTATGATCAAACTGCGCCGAATCGAACGGTTCTACCCGTTGGCCAAAGGAAAATTCTTCTACGTCCTGCGGGACATCAATATCGATATCGAAGAAGGCGAGTTTGTGTCCATCATGGGGCCATCCGGCGCCGGAAAGTCGTCGCTGCTTCACATCCTCGGGATGCACGACCACGGCTGGAGCGGCGAATACTTCCTGGGAGAGACGGCCGTCCATCCTCTCAAGGCAAAAGAGCGCGCTGCGCTTCGTAATGAGCAGATCGGGTTTGTGTTTCAGCAATATCATTTGCTCGACGACCTCACCGTTTATGAAAATCTCGAGATCCCGCTGTCGTATCGCAGGGTAGGCAAAAGCGAACGAGAAGGCATCGTAGCCGACACCCTCGATCGTTTCCAAATAGTCGGGAAAAAGGATTTGTACCCTCGCCAATTGTCCGGCGGGCAACAGCAATTGGTCGGCGTGGCCCGCGCGATCGTCTCGAATCCAAAACTTCTTTTGGCGGACGAGCCGACCGGAAATCTTCACTCGAGTCAGGGCGAAGAAATCATGGGCCTTTTCAAAAGACTGAACGCCGAAGGAACAACCATCGTGCAGGTCACGCATTCGGAAAAGAATGCAGCCTACGGCAACCGCGTCATCCAACTGCGTGATGGTTGGGTTATTAACAACTAACCAGGAGAAATTTGTCATGATTCTAGATTCATTTCGTCAGGATGTGCGAGTCGGCCTCCGTGTTTTGTTCAAGGACAAAGCTTTTTGTTTTCTGGCCGTGCTCGTGTTCGGGCTCGGCATCGGCGGCGCCACCAGCCAGTTCACGGTGGTCAACGGCGTTGTCTTGCGCGGGCTGTCATTTCCTCGTTCCGAGCAGTTGATGAACATCGGTCTGATCGATCCGCAGGCCAGCGCGTCCAATAATAATTTCGGATTGGGCGTTATTCCATGGACGCAGGATTACGAGGATTTGCGCAACGCGCAGCAATCCTTTGCGATGATGGCCGGTTATCTTAGCAGAAGGACAGTCAACGTAACCTATAAAAACAATCCCCAGCGTTACGCCGGCGCCTATGTGACAGAGGACTTCCTCAAAATTCTCGGGGTGTCGCCGATCATGGGCCGTGATTTCACGCCGGCTGACAACAAACCCGGCGCCGAAAAGGTCACGATTCTGAGTCATGAAATCTGGCGGCGCGATTTCAACGGTGATCCGAACATTATTGGTCAAAGCGTTCGGATGAACGGCAAAGCCGTGACCATTATCGGCGTGATGCCGCCGAATTTTAAATTTCCGGTGGACGAACAACTTTGGGTCCCACTTTATAATGAGTTTCCTCCAAGACAGCGCGGAGATCTCACCGAGTTGGTGAACGGCTCGCCGCCGTCGGTCATGGGGCGGCTCAAGCCGGGCGTGACCATCGATCAAGCAAATGCGGAGTTTGTTGGCCTGGCGCGGCGTTTGGCGCAGGACAATCCGAAAACGAACAGCACTTTGGTGTCGGCCAGCGTGCAGCCGCTTCTGAATGCGCTCACTGGTCCGCAATTGCGCCAGCAAGTTTGGGGGATGCTTGCCGCAGTCATCCTCGTTTTGCTGATCGCGTGCGTAAATGTGATGAACATGCAGTTTGGCCGTGCTGCTCTGCGCGCAAAGGAAGTGGCGATCCGCGGCGCTCTAGGCGCGACGCGTTGGAGACTCGTGCGCCAAATGTTGACCGAAAGTTTCGTCGTCGCCGTATTCGGAGCGGTCGCAGGCGTGGTGCTGGCCTATTGGGGAGTTGATATGTTGACTCGCGCGACCAGCGCGCTCCCCGACCCATTGCCTTACTGGATTCAATTTAAGATGGATGGCCCGGTTCTCATATTCACAGTCGCGATCACATTAGTGGCGACGCTTGCTTCCGGTCTGGTCCCTGCCCTGGTCGCCGCGAAAGGCAACTCGGCTGAGATCCTGAAAGAGGGCGGCCGCGGTAATAGCAGTCGCCTCGTAAATATCATCACCCGGGTGCTCGTGGTTGGGCAAATTGCCTTGACCGCCGCGCTCCTGATCGCGGCTACGCTGCAAATCAAATCGATCCGAAATCAAGTTACGCTCAATTACGGTTACGACGAGAACGCTGTTTACACCGCGCGCGTAGCTTTGATGGAAGGCGCTTATCCGACAGAGGAAGCGCGCCGGGAATTTTTGCTTCGCGCGGTGCGTGCGTTGCGCGCCAAACCCCAGTTTGATTCTGTCGCCATGAGCGATCGCTTTCGCATGACATTTGCCGGCCAAGGTCAATATGAAGTGGATGGCCAAAATTATGTGACGGATCGTGATCGACCGCGCGGAAACTTCGAAGGTGTTTCGGATAATTATTTTGCCATGCTCGGTCTAAAGATTCTCGAAGGCCGCGACTTCACGACTGATGACGCCGATGCAAAACAACCGGTGGCAATCGTAAACGCGAGTTTCGCGCGAAAATATTACGGTCACGAAAGTCCGATCGGTCGGAGGGTTCGATTCTTCAATCCCGGTCAGCCGCAGCCGTGGCGAACCATCGTGGGAGTCGTGCCGGACACCTTGATGCAGGGTCCGTTCGACCAGGAGACCGACACCGCCGGCATTTACTTGCCGCTGCTTGGCGAAAATCCAGCCGAACAATATTGCACCATCATTGTTCGCCCACGTCCAGGACAACGCGCCGACACGCTCGGTCCTGCCCTGAGCAAAGCCGTCGCCGAACTCGATTCAAATCTACCGACTTATTACGTTGGAACACCCGCGCAATTGCACAGTGAAATTCTTGGGGGAAACCGCATTATCGCGACGCTATTCGCAATCTTCGGAGCGGTTGCATTCGTTCTTTCTGCCGTCGGTCTTTACGGCGTGATGAGTTTCTCTGTGAACCAGCGCACGCAGGAGTTTGGCATTCGGATGGCACTCGGCGCGGACGCGGCCCGGATTTTCCGCATGGTCATGAGGCAAGGCGCCTGGCAGTTGGTTATAGGCCTTGTTCTTGGTGCGGGTAGCGCCGCGCTCCTTCTTGGAGTTGTCGCCACCGCAGCTTTGCAAAATCTTCTTTTCAAAGTCAACGCGCTCGACCCGTCCATTTATTTTGCGGTCGCAGCGTTGCTCACAATCGTCGCGGCCGCCTCCTGCTTCGTTCCCGCGCGCCGCGCTACCCGCGTCGATCCGATGATCGCACTGCGTTATGAGTGACGCCGGTCGGAAACCCAGATAGCGGAGGAATTCGAATATGATTAGCGATCTGCGTTTTGCTGTCCGGATGCTGATTAAGTATCCGGCTTTCTCAATTGTCGCGTTTCTCGCTTTGGTTCTCGGAATTGGCGCGAACACGACTGTCTTTGGAATCATCAACGCCTTGTTGCTTCGCCCGTTGCCCGTCGGCCACTCCAAAGAAGTAGTGAAGGTTTTTACGACCGATAATCACATCAAGGGCAACCAATCGACCTCCTACTTAAACTTCCAGGATTACGCGAACCAGAACACGGCCTTCAGCTCGATGGCTGCGTACACATTCGCGGGCATGGGAATGACTCGCGGCACCGACACGCTGAATGTTACCGGTTTGCTCGTGAGCGGAAACTATTTCGATCTGCTTCAGGTCAAACCGGCCCTCGGCCGCACTTTTTTAGCGGAGGAAGATTCAACGCCTAACGGCCATCCCGTTGTCGTGCTCGGTTACAAGTTCTGGAGAAAACTGGGAGCCGATCCGAAGATCGTCGGCAGTCAGGTTACGCTCAATGGACATTCCTTCACCGTTATTGGCATCGCGCCGGCGGCTTTTACCGGAGTCGACGTCGGCTTTTCTCCGGACCTTTGGGTGCCGATCTCGATGCATCAATGGGTCCGGCCAGGCGGCGACTTCTGGTTCGAGGAGCGCCGGGCGTTGTTGCTGAGCATTGTCGCGCGGCTCAAGCCGGGGGTGATAATATCCGAAGCTCAAGCGCAAATGCGCACGATCGCAAAGCAGCTCGAGCAAGCTTACCCCGATGTAAATAAAGAACGCTCGATCGCGCTGATGTCGCTCGAAGCAGCCAAGTCACAAGCA
>Ga0070706_100001448_pt1 | contig 24954 bp, 27 predicted proteins | sample KBSK5501metaG_FD_65476 | JGI IMG/M metagenome (GOLD analysis project Ga0070706, IMG submission 65476) | Corn, switchgrass and miscanthus rhizosphere microbial communities from Kellogg Biological Station, Michigan, USA - KBS K5-50-1 metaG | ecosystem: Host-associated > Plants > Roots >... | reverse complement strand
GTACCCCGCGGAGGTCGGTGCATGACTGCCACGACAACGCCGCGCCGCCGGCCCTCGATCGCATCCTTCGCGCCCATCGCATCCATCGCACCGCTCGTGCTGTTCGTGCTGCTCGCCGTCTTCCTCTGGCGCGGCCTGCAGCTGGACCCGCGCGAGGTGCCGTCGCCGCTGATCGACAAGCCCGCGCCCGCGTTCGCGCTGACCCGCCTCGACGATGCGGCGCGCACGGTGCGCCGCGACGAACTGCTGGGCCAGGTCTGGCTGCTCAACGTCTGGGCCTCGTGGTGCGAGGCCTGCCGCGCCGAGCATGCGACGCTCGCCTCGTTCGCGAAGACGACGCCGGTGCCGGTCGTCGGCCTGAACTACAAGGACACGCGCGCCCAGGGCCTCGCGTGGCTCGCGCGCTTCGGCGACCCGTACCGGCTCTCGCTGTTCGACGAGCAGGGCCGCGTCGGCCTGGACTTCGGCGTCTACGGCGTGCCCGAGACCTTCGTGATCGACAAGCGCGGCGTGATCCGCTTCAAGCTGATCGGGCCGCTGACGCCGCAGGCGATCGCGACGAAGATCCGCCCGCTGCTGAAGGAGCTGGCCGATGCGTAGCTGCATCGCCGCGCTGTTCGCGCTGTTCGCGCTGTTCGCACTGGGGCTGCTGTCGACCGCGGGCGCCGACGAAGCTGTGCCGATCGACGCCGACCCGGCGCTGGCCGCGCACGTGCAGCGCATCGCCGGCGAACTGCGCTGCCTGGTCTGCCAGAACCAGACGCTCGCCGATTCGAACGCGAGCCTTGCGCTCGACTTGCGCGAGCAGATGCGCACGATGCTGCGCGACGGCGCCGACGACGACGCGGTGCGCCGCTTCATGACCGAGCGCTACGGCGACTTCGTGCTGTACCGCCCGCCGCTGAAGGCCGCGACGCTCGCGCTGTGGTTCGGCCCGTTCGCGCTGCTGGCGGGCGGGCTCGCGGCGCTCGCGCTCGTGCTGCGCCGGCGCAGCCGGCTCGGCGCCGAGCATTTCGACGCCGACGATGACCTCGACATTGCCGTGGAAGGAGTTGCGCCATGACACCGTTCCTGCTGATCGCGTTGCTGATGGTCGCGGCCACGGCCGCGTGGCTGACGCATCCGCTCTGGCGACCGGCGCTCGCGTCGCCACGCCTCGCGAGCGCATGGCCGGCCAGGCGCGGCGCGTTGCGGCTGAGTGCGGCGATCGCGCTGTTCGTGCTGGCCGTCGCCGGCGGCGGCTATGCGTGGCTCGGGTCGGCCGAGCACGTGGACGTCGGCCCCGAGACATCGTCCGGCACACCATCGAACCCATCACCGGGCACATCACCGGGCACGTCGCCGGGCGCGCAGACCAACGCCGCGGACAGCACGACGCCGACCTCCGCCGCGAGCCGCGATCCGCTCGCGCAGGCCGAGACGCGGATCGCCGCGATGGTCGACCGGCTCGCCGAGCGCCTCAAGTCGCGGCCCGGCGATGCCGACGGCTGGCACATGCTCGGCCGCTCGTACGCGACGCTGGGCAGGCACGGCCAGGCGATCACCGCCTACGAGACTGCGCTGCGGCTGCACCCCGACGATGCGACGCTGCTCGCCGAGCTCGCGTACTCCGCGGCGATCACGAACCGCCGCGTCGCCGGCGGCAGCAGCTCGGCCGACCTGCTGCACCGGGCGCTGAAGCTCGACCCGAACAACCCGAAGGCGCTGTCGCTGGCCGGCACGCTGTCGCTCGACCGCAAGGACTATCAAGGCGCCGTGCAGTACTGGGAACAGCTCGCACGCACCGAGCCACCCGACAGCGCGTATGGCAAGCAGGTACAGCTCAGCATCGCGCAGGCCCGCGACCTCGCCGGCTCGCAGGCCGCGCTGCTGCCGGCCGAGAGCCTCGCTCCACCCGGCAACGCGGCCAGCGCCGCGGCCAAGGTGCGCTGACACGTTGCGGGCGAACCCCTACCCGAACGGATACGTTGCGCGCCGCGCTCAGCCGCGCCGGAACACCAGCGTCAGGTTGTTCGCCGGCATCGCGATGCGTTCGGCCAGCTGCAGGCCGACCGCACGCGCTTCGGCCGCGACGTCGGACAGCAGCCGCAGCCCCCACTCGGCATCGCGCGAACGCAGGCTCGCGTCGAACGCGCTGTTGCTGGCCGCCAGCGGTTCGCCGTCGACGATGAACGGGCCGTAGATCAGCAGCACGCCGTCGGCCGCGAGGCACTGCGCGGCACCGTTCATCAGCGCGGCGCAGGTGCGCCACGGCGAGATGTGCAGCATGTTCGCGCAGTACACCGCGTCGTGCACACCGAGCGCCGCGGGCCAGGGCTGCGCGAGCACGTCCAGATGCAGCGGTGCGGCGACGTTCGCCAGCGTCGCGCAGCGTGCGGCGATGCCGGGTAGCGCGCTTGCATCGCCATCGCTGGGCTGCCAGCGCCAGCCGGGGCGCGCGAGCGCGAAGTGCTCGGCATGCTGGCCGGTGCCGCTCGCGATCTCGAGCACGCGGCAGCGTGCGGGCAGCACGCGATCGAGCACGTCGAAGATGGCCTCGCGGTTGCGCTCGGCGGCCGGGCTGAAGGGCAGATTCGGCGATGGCGCTGAGGTCACGATGCGGACTCCATTCGGTACGGTGCCGTCACGGCGGTGTCAAGGCTCCGCCTTCAGCGCCGAAATGTATTCGGGGCTCGCCGAGATCGTGTTGTGCCCCGTTCGCGGCATGACGCGCATCGCGGCGATACCCGGCTTGAACCGGCCGAGCAGCGCATCGGTGCTGGCGCGCGGGATGACCTCGTCATGCTCGGCGGCGATCAGCAGCGTGGGTGCCGTCACCATCGGGGCATGGCGCCACGACTCGAACTTGTCGATCAGCAGCCAGCGCACCGGAAAGATCGGGAACTGCTGCGCGGCGAGTTCCTGCAGGCTGTCGTACGGCGACACGAGCACCAGGCGCGCGACCGGTCGCGCGCTCGCCACCTGCACCGCCACGCCGCTGCCCAGGCTGCGGCCCACCACCGTGACGTCGCGATGCTCGGGCAGCACACGGTCCATCAAGGCCAGCGCGTCGGCGACCAGCGCCGCTTCGGAGGGCGTGCCCGAGCTGCCGCCATAGCCGCGATAGTGAAGCAGGTAGATCGCGGCATCGGGGAACGCCGCCATCAGCTCAGGCAGGCTCGCCGACACGTCCTCGGCATTGCCGCCGAAGTAGACGACCGCCGCATGGCCGCGATGCGGACGTACGGTGACGAGCACCTGCTGGCCATCGATCGGCAACGAGAGCGTGGTCGTCCCCGCCGGGGTGGAAGCAGGCTGCGGGAAGTAGATCAGCGAACGCTGGAAGGCGTACAGAGCCGCGCAGGCGATCAGATAGGCGACGAGCAGCAGCACTGCGATGCCGGCAACGACGCGCAGCATGGACCCGACCCCGGGGATTTCAGCGCGCTGCCTCCGGCAGCTCGATCTTCACCTCGAGCACCTCGAGGCTCTCCTGCCGTTCGAGGTGCACCTTGATGTCGTCGGGCTTGATCGCGACGTACTTCGAGATCACCGCCACCAGTTCGCGCTGCAGCTGCGGCAGCCAGTCGACGCGCGTGCCGCGGCCGCTGCGCTCGTGCGCGAGGATGATCTGCAGCCGCTCCTTGGCGACCGAGGCGGTCTTCTTCTTCTCGCCGAGCAGGAATGAGAGCAGCGACATGCCTACCTCCTGCCGAACACGCGCTTGAGCAAGCCCTGCTTGGGCGCGTCGACGAAGCGCATGGCCCGCTCGTCGCCGAGGAAGCGTGCCACCACGTCCTTGTAGGCCTCGGAGACGTCGCTGCCCTTGATGTGCACCGCCGGCAGGCCCTGGTTCGACGCGTCCAGCACCGTCTCGCTCTCGGGAACCACGCCGATCAGCGGGATGCGCAGGATCTCCTGAATGTCGGTCAGCGACAGCATCTGGCCACCGACCACGCGATGCGGGTTGTAGCGCGTGATCAGCAGGTGCTCCTTGATCGGCTCCTTGCCCTCGATCGCGCGCTTGGTCTTCGACGCGAGCATGCCCAGGATGCGGTCCGAGTCGCGCACCGACGAGACCTCGGGGTTGGTCACGACCAGCGCCTCGTCGGCGTAGTGCATCGCCATCAGCGCGCCGGTCTCGATGCCGGCCGGCGAATCGCAGACGATGTACTCGAAGCCCATGCCGGCGAGATCGTTCAGCACGCGCTCGACGCCGTCCTGCGTCAGCGCCTCCTTATCGCGCGTCTGCGAGGCCGCGAGCACGAACAGGTTCTCGCACTGCTTGTCCTTGATCAGCGCCTGGTTCAGGTTGGCCTCGTTGTGGATCACGTTGATCAGGTCGTAGACGACGCGGCGCTCGCAACCCATGATCAGGTCGAGGTTGCGCAGGCCGACGTCGAAGTCGATCACCGCGGTCTTGTGGCCCTGCAGGGCGAGGCCGGACGCGAAGCTGGCGCTGGTGGTGGTCTTGCCGACGCCTCCCTTGCCGGAGGTGACGACGATGATCTTGGCCATCGGTGGAGGGTCCTTTCGAAACTAGCGGATGTTCAGGGGTTCGACGACGAGGCGCTCGCCGTCGAGCCGCACTTGCGCGGGCCGCGCGAGCACCGTGTCGGGCAGCGGCGTCTCGGAGGTGCGGTAGGTTCCTGCGATCGAGACGAGCTGCGCCTCGAGGCAGGTGGTGAAGATGCGCGCCGATGGATCGCCGCGCGCGCCGGCGATCGCCCGGCCGCGCAGCGGCGCGTAGACGTGGATGTGGCCGTCGGCGATGACCTCGGCGCCGTGGCTGACCAGCCCGAGCACGATCAGGTCGGTGCCGCGCGCGTAGACCTGCTGGCCCGAGCGCAGCGGCCGGTCGACGATCATCGGCGCGACCGGCGCCGGCACCGTCGGCGCCGGTCCTGCCGCGGGCGCGGCCGAAGCCGCCGGGGGCGCGGCCGTCGGCTGGCCTTCCGGCGCGTCGATCAGGCCGGCGGCATGCGCCGCGTCCATCTGCGCCGCGCTGCCGCCGCGTACCGCCACCGGCACCATGCCGTGGCGCCTCAGCAGGGGCAGCAGCTCGTCCCAGGCGAGCAGCGCGTCGGCCTCGCGCAGCTTCGCGAGGTCGACGATGACCGGGTCGTTCTCGAACAGCGTGGCGCCGGACGCCTGCGCCTCCAGCGCCGCGGCGAGCGCGCCGGGGTCGGCGGTCTCGAGCAGGAGGGCGACGGTGGTCAGCTTCGCGCTGCGCAGGGCAAACGCGGTACCGCTGGGCGAGGAGGGGGAAGGCGAGGACATCGAAAACGAGGTGCCGGACCGCGGGAGTGTAACGAGGGCGCGGGTCGATTCAGTCCGGCGCGTGCGCGGCGTGCCGGCGAGTTCGTAGATCGATGTAACGGTGTGCTCTGCGCTTGTCGCGGATCACCCTCGAACCGCGAGAACGATCAACCGGCAGAGATGCCGCGGATCGTCGCAGTCCTCACCGCGGCACGACCGCGATGCCCTTGAACTGCCCGGCCAGGGCCGACGCGCGCTCCGGCTTCGGATAGCGCTCGGGCGCGTAGCGGTGCAGCAGCTCGGCCTCGCGCGCACGGGCGAGCGCGAGGTTCGCGAGCTTGACGTGGCCGAAGCCGCGGATCGTCAACGGCAGCGCGGCGATCTGCTGCGCGATCGCCAGCCTGTCGAGCTTGCCGTCATCGTCGTGGGTGGACGCAGCGCCGTCACCCGGGCCGGCCAGGTCCACGAGCAGCTCGTCGACGCGGCGCTCGAACCGGACGATCAGCTCGCGCTCGGTGCGCCGCTCCTCGGTGCGGCCGAAGACGTCGAACGCGCTGCCGCGCAGCGCCTTGCCTTTCGCGAGCCACTTCATCGCACCCAGCAGCCACGGCCCGAGCACGATCTTCTTCGGCGGCTGACCGTTCTTCGGTCGCGCGAGGAACGGCGGGGCCATGTGGAATTCGAGCCGGATGTCGTCGCCTTCGAACTGGTCGGCCAGCTGATGCCGGAAGCGGCCGTCGGTGTAGAGGCGCGCGACTTCGTATTCGTCCTTGTAGCTCATCAGCTTCAGCAGGCTTTGGGCGACTGCGCGGGTCAGCGGCAGCGCGGCGTCGCGGGCCGTGTCGGGCGATGCCGCCAGCGCCTGCTCGCGCTGCTGCACGCGGCGCACCGTCGCCTCGAAACGATCGGCCCACGCGGCGTTCTGGTAGCCGGTGAGATGCGCCTTCGCGCGCGCGATCAGCGCCTCCAGCGTCTCGGCGGCGGGCTCGTCGCCGCTCGCCTCGCGCAGCCGCTGCAGCGCCTGCGGCTCGGCCGCGGCCATGCGGCCGAGTGCGAACGCGAGCAGGTTGGTCTCGACCGCGACGCCGTTGAGCCGGATCGCCTGCTGCATCGCCGCCAGGCCGACCGGCACGAAGCCGTGCTGCCACGCGTAGCCCATGGCGAGCACGTTCGCGGTGACGGTGTCGCCGAGGAAGTCCTCGGCCAGCGTCTGCGCATCGAAGGTCCCGACCTGTGCATCGCCGGCGACGAAGCGCATCTTCTCGAGCAGCGCGTCGTGCCGCAGCTCGGCGTCCGGGTTGCGCAACGATTCGGCGACCGGCGTCTCGTGCGTGTTCGCGAGGATGCGCGTGCGGCCGTGGCGCACGGTCTGCAGCGCCTCGGGCGACGCACCGACCACCAGATCGCAGGCGAGGATCGCATCGGCCTGCTGCGTGTCGATGCGCACCTGATTCAATCGCGACGGCACGTCGGCCAGCCGCACGAAGCTCAGCACCGCGCCGCCCTTCTGCGCGAAGCCCATGAAGTCGAGCACGCTCGCGCTCTTGCCTTCGAGATGCGCGGCCATCGCGATCACCGCACCGACCGTGACGACGCCGGTGCCGCCGACGCCGGTGACGAGCAGGTCCCACGGCCCATCCCAGTGATGGGGCGCCGGCTCGGACAGCGTCGCGATGTGCGCGAGGAACGCCTCCTTCGCGGTCGACAGCGCGCCGCTCTTCTTGCGCAGCTTGCCGCCGGTCACGCCGACGAAGCTCGGGCAGAAGCCCTTCGCGCACGAGTAGTCCTTGTTGCAGCCGGTCTGGTCGATGCGCCGCTTGCGGCCGAACGCGGTCTCGTGCGGCAGCACCGCGACGCAGTTGCTCTGCACGCTGCAGTCGCCGCAGCCTTCGCAGACCGCCTCGTTGATGAACAGGCGCTTCGGCGCTTCGGCGAGCTCGCCCTTCTTGCGCCGGCGGCGCTTCTCGGCCGCGCAGGTCTGCTCGTAGATCAGCACCGTGACGCCCGCGATCTCGCGCAGGCGGCGCTGCACCGCGTCGAGCTCGGCGCGGTCGTGGAACTCAGTGCCGGCCGGGAAGCGCGCGCGCATCGCGTCGTACTTGGCGATGTCGTCGCTGACGACGACGACACGCTTGACGCCCTCGCTCTCGACCTGGCGCGCGATCGCGTCGACGCTGATGACGCCGTCGATCGGCTGGCCGCCGGTCATCGCGACCGCGTCGTTGAAGAGGATCTTGTAGGTGATCGTCGCCTTCGCCGCGACCGCCTGGCGGATCGCGAGGTAGCCCGAGTGGTAGTAGGTGCCGTCGCCGAGGTTCTGGAACACGTGCGGCGTCTTCGTGAACATCGAGTGCGAGACCCAGTCGACGCCTTCGCCGCCCATCTGGATCAGCCCGGCGGTGCTGCGGTCCATCCAGTTGGCCATGAAGTGGCAGCCGATGCCGGCGCGCGCGGTCGAGCCCTCGGGCACCTTGGTGCTGGTGTTGTGCGGGCAGCCCGCGCAGAAGTACGGCACGCGCTTGACCGCATCGCCGGCGTTCGAGAGCAGCTCGGGCGGCGTGAAGTCGCGCACGTGCTGCAGGTGGCCGCCGAGCGCCGCGTTGCCCGGGAAGTGCGCCTCCAGCCAATGCGCGACCAGCTCGATCAGCCGCGACGGCCGCAGCTCGCCGAGGGCCGAGACCAGCGGCGCGCCGTCGCGGTCGCGCTTGCCGACGATGACAGGCCGCGCATCTGCCGGCGCGTTGTAGAACAGGTCGCGCAACTGCGTCTCGACGATCGCGCCCTTCTCCTCGACGACGAGGATCTCGCCCAGGCCGCGCGCGAACGCGCGCATGCGCGTCGCCTCGAGCGGGAACGACAGCCCGACCTTGTACAGCCGCACGCCGACCTCGGCGAGCATGTCGGTCGTGATCTCCAGGCGCCGCAGCACCTCCATCAGATCGAGGTGCGCCTTGCCGCAGGTGACGATGCCGACCGCCGCGCGCGGGCTCGAGATGACCTCGCGGTCTATCGTGTTGACCGATGCGAACGCGGCGACCGCGGCGAGCTTGTCGGCCAGCCGCGACTCGATGCGCAGCGACGGCAGGTCGGGCCAGCGGTAGTGCAGCCCGTCCGGCGGCGCGCGGTGCCCGGTGCGCTCGCGCACGCCGTCGGCATCCAGCCATGCATCGGTGCGCGCGCGCAGCGCGTCCAGGTCGACCGTGCCGGCGCTCTCGACCACTTCGGACAGCGCCGTCAGCGCGACCCATGCGCCCGAATAGCGCGACAGCGCCCAGCCGTACAACCCGAACTCGAGCATCTCGGCGACGTTGGCCGGCGCGACGATCGGCATCTGCCAGGCCTGGAACGCGTGGTCGCTCTGATGCGGCATCGACGACGAGACGCAGCCGTGGTCGTCGCCCGCCACCACCAGCACGCCGCCATGCGGCGACGAGCCGTACGCGTTGCCGTGCTTGAGCGCATCGCCGGCGCGGTCCACGCCGGGGCCTTTGCCGTACCAGAGCGCGAACACGCCGTCCACCGTGCGCTCGGGGTCGGACTCGACGCGCTGCGTGCCCAGCACCTGCGTCGCCGCGAGCTCCTCGTTGATCGCCGGCACGAAGCGGATGCCGGCGTCGGTGAGGCGGCTGCCGGCCTTCCAGACCGCGAGGTCGACCATGCCCAGCGGCGAGCCGCGGTAGCCGCTGATGAAGCCCTGCGTCGCGAGGCCGACGAGCGCGTCGCGCGAACGCTGCATCGCCATCAGGCGCACCAGCGCCTGCGTGCCGGAGAGGAAGACGGTGCCGTGCCCGGCCCACAGGCCGTCGGCCAGCGCGTAGTTCGGACGGGCGAGCGGGGTCGCCGCGACGGCGTCTGCGGGGATGTTCATGGCGGGATTGTTGTTTCCCGCACTGAGTAAATGAATCTTGGTTGTGCTAGGGTAACTGCCAGTTTGGAGGATGTTCTTCTCGAGAATCGCCATGCCGACACAAGACGTTCTTCTTGACACCTACAGCCTGAAGATCCTGCACGAGCTGCAGCGCGACGCGCGCCAGACCATCCAGCAGCTCTCGGAGCGGGTCGGCCTCTCGGCCACGCCGTGCTGGAAGCGCATCAAGGAGATGGAAGACGCCGGCGTGATCCGCGGCTACACCGCGCTGGTCGACCGCGAGCAGATCGGGCTGCACCTGAGCGTGATCGTCGAGGTCAACATGGGCCAGCACAGCGAGGAGCTGGTGCGGCGTTTCGAGGACGCCGTCAACGCGAGCCCGCACATCGCGCGCTGCGTCTCGACGACCGGCCAGGCCGACTACATCCTCACCGTGCTCACGTCGGACATCAAGCACTACGAGCAGCTGCTGCACGACACGATCTTCAAGCTGCCCGGCGTGACGCATGTGCGCTCGAGCATCGTGCTGAAGGAGATCAAGTCGGAGGTGGCGCTGCCGTACGGGCAGGCCACGCCGCCGGTGCGCCGGCCGCGCAAGACCGCGAAGCCGGGCTTGCAAGCGGTTGCCGCTGCACGCAAGGCGGCTGGCTAGCTAGACTTCCTTCATCGACACCGACCTGGAGCCCACCATGGACGACGAAGCCCTGAACATGAGCATCCGCAAGTTTCTGAAGACCGTGGGCGTGAGCTCGCAGCGCGAGATCGAGCATGCGGTCGCGAAGGCGCTGGCCGACGGCAGCGTCGCCGCGTCGGCCACGCTGCCGGCGATGATGACGCTCGAGATCGTGGCGCTGAAGCTGAAGGTCACGTTCGACGGCGACATCGCGCTGGGTTGAAACGCTTCCCGCCGATCGTTGCCGAGCCCGAACGGACATGGCAGCCGTGGCGCTACTGCTTCGCGTCCGCGTTCGGAAAGAACAGCTGCTCGCCGTTGATCTTGTAGGCCGCGATCGTCTGCTGCCCGTCGGGCGAGACCACCCAGTCGGCGAACGCCTGCGCCGCGTCCTTCTTGACGTGCGGGTGCTTCGCCGGGTTCACGACGATCACGCCGTACTGGTTGAAGAGCCGCTTGTCGCCTTCGACCAGCACGACGAGGTTGCCGCGGTTCTTGAAGCTCAGCCACGTGCCGCGGTCCGTGAGTGCATACGCGTCGGTCGCCGATGCGATGTTCAGCGCCTGGCCCATGCCGCAGCCGCATTCCTTGTACCCGGCAGCCTTGCCCACCGGGTTGTCGATGCCGGCGGCCTTCCAGTAGCGCAGCTCGGCGGCGTGCGTGCCGCTCTTGTCGGCACGCGAGACGAACGGCGCGGTCGAGCCGGCGAGCTTGCCGAACGCCGCGGCGGCGTCCTTGCCGGCGACGCGCACCGGGTCGGTCTTCGGCCCGACGATCACGAAGTCGTTGTACATGACCGGCGAGCGCTTCAGGCCGTAGCCTTCGGCGACGAACTTTTCCTCGGCGGCCTGGTCGTGCACGAACAGCACGTCGGCATCGCCGCGGCGGCCCATGTCCAGCGCCTGCCCGGTGCCGACCGCGACGACCTTGACGGTGATGTTCGTCGCCTTCTGGAACGCCGGCAGCAGGTGCGCGAACAGGCCCGACTGCTCGGTCGACGTCGTCGACGCCATCACGATGCTGCGCTCCTGCGCGTGCAGCAGCGCGGGCGATGCGAGGCTCGCCATGCCGATGCCGATGGCAGCGGCGAGGCCGCCGATCCAGCGGCGGCGGTTGAGAGCATGCGGGGCGTGCGGGTTCATGCGGGAAGGCTCCAGAAGGGCTAGCGATAGGTTGGCTCGTGCATATGCCTCACCCCTCGGTGAGGCCGGGCACTGTAGGGCATCAGTCGGCCTCGTACATAGGCGCCGAACAGCATAATGAGCGATGCCCCAGGTCAGCATCAAGCCGCAGTGGACGATCCGCCAGCCCGGGGGCGCGGCACTCGCCGAGCGCACCGTCGCGCTGCTGGTCAGCGTCGCCGAGCACGGCAGCCTGCTGCAGGCCTGCAACGCGCTGAAGGTGTCGTACCGGCATGCCTGGCAGCTCGTGCGCGAAGGCGAAGCCCAGCTCGGCGCGCCGCTGCTGCTGATGGAGCGCGGCAAGGGCTCGCGGCTCAGCCCGCTGGCCGAGAAGCTGGTCTGGGCCGATCGGCGGATCGCGGCGCGGCTGTCGCCGATGCTGGACTCGCTGGCGAGCGAACTGCAGGCCGAGATCGACCGCGTGCTGCAGCCGGCGCCGGCGCTGCTGCGCATCCATGCGAGCCACGGCTTCGCGATCGAGACGCTGCACGACTTTCTCGGCCGCGCCGGCATCGTCAACGAGCTGCGCTACTGCGGCAGCACCGAGGCGGTCGCGTCGCTGAGCATGGGCGGCTGCGAGATCGCGGGCTTTCACGTGCCGCTCGGCGAGTTCGAGCCGGTCGCGATCGAACACTACCGGCAGTGGCTGAAGCCGGCGGCGCAGAAACTGATCGGCATCGCCACGCGGCGCCTCGGGCTGATGATCGCGAAGGGCGATCCGAAGAAGATCTACGGCATCGCCGACCTCGCGCGCGGGGACCTGCGCTTCATCAACCGCCAGGAAGGCTCCGGCACGCGCTTCCTGCTCGACCTGCTGCTGCGCAAGCACGGCGTCGCCCCCGCGCAGGTGCACGGCTACGAGCATTGCGAGCTCACGCATGCGGCCGTGGCCGCGTACGTCGCAAGCGGCATGGCCGACGTCGGCTTCGGCGTCGAGACGCCGGCCCGCCAGTTCAAGCTCGATTTCGTGCCGATCCAGACCGAGCGCTACTTCCTGCTGTGCGACGAACGATCGCTAGAGACGCCCGATGTGCAGAAGACGCTTGCGATCGTGCGCAGCGAGGCGTTCAGGGCAGCCGTCGATCAGCTGCCGGGCTACCAGGCGACCGACGCTGGCGCGGTGCTGGGGCTGCAGCAGGCGTTCGCGTCGCTCGCGCTGGCCGCGCCGCCGGCCCGCAAGCGCGCCGCCCCGCGCAAGGCCACTGCGTGACGCGCCGCGCGGCGCACAGCTTCTTCAGATCGAATAGCCGAGCAGCATCGCGACGCCGGCCTGCTTGTTCGGGCGCGTGAAGCTGTCGCGGGTCAGGCGACCCATCTTGATCGTCAGCGTGTCGGTCTTGAACCACTTGTCGTACAGCGCGTTGATCTCGCCGCTCGCGTACAGCCGCGCGAGGCTGCGGTCGACGGCGGCGAGCAGCGCGGTGTCGCCCTTGCGCACCATCACCGCGTACGGCTCGACCGACAGCGCGAGGGTGCTGACGCTCAGCGAGTCCAGCGCCTTGTCGTTCGACGCGAGGCCGAGCAGCAGCGAGTCGTCCTGCGGGAATGCGCGCACCTTGCCTTCCTTCAGTGCCTTGTAGGCCTCGACGTTGCTGTCGTAGGTCGTGAGCTGCGCATGCAGTTCGCCGCCGGCCAGCTGCCTGAAGAGTTTTTCCGACGTGGTGCCCTTGCTCAGCGCGATCGGCATGCCGTTCAGGTCCTTCACCGCCTCGACCGACAGATCCTTGCTCGTCAGCACGCGCATCGCGGCGACGAAGAAGGTGTAGCTGAAGTCGACCTTCTCCTGGCGCGCCATCGTGTTGGTCGTCGAGCCGCACTCGAGGTCGATCTCGCCGGCGAGCAGCTTGGGAATGCGCTCGGGCCCGCTCACGAGCTTGTACTGGACCTTGATGTCGGCAAGCTTGAGCTCGCGCTTGACTTCCTCGACCGCGTTCAGGCACAGGTCGACCGAGTAACCGACCGACTGTTTCTGCGCATTGACGAACGAGAACGGCCGCGCCGCTTCGCGCACGCCCAGCACGATCGTGCGGGTCTCGCGGATCTTGCTCATCGTGTCGCCGGCGGCATCGGCCGGCAATGCGGCGGCCAGCGTGGCGGCGGCCGCGGCAAGCGGGATCGCCAGTGCGCGCCATGTGCGCGCGGGGAAGGAAAACATGAACAACGACTCCGACGAATGTGTTTTTTTGGTCGGCTCGCCTTCGACGCGGCGATGCCAGGTCCGGATTGTGCGTCGAGTCGGCCTTCTGCCGCGCCGAGGCGCGCCGGGCGCGGCACCGCCGCGGCATTAGTGCCGCATTTCACCAGCCGCCGCCGTGCTTGTCGGCTCGTTTGTCGTCCTGCTTGCCGGCCTGATTGCCGGCCTACTTGCCGGCCTACTTGCCGGGCTTGCTGCCGGCGCCGGCGGCTTGCTTCGGCCGACCAGTCTTCAGGCTCGGCACGCCGGCCACCGCGGCGAGGAACGCCTTGTCGGTCATGGCATGGAGTGCGGCGACGCCGGCGCGCAACAGCTCGCTCTTCTTGGTCGGCCGCTTCAGGTTGGCCGCACGCAGCTTCAGGCCTTCGAGCACCGCGTATTCGGTCTTCGGGATCGTGAAGCTGTCGCGCACCAGCTTGTGCTTGGGCTTCGCGACCGGCTGCACCGGGACCGCCTTCGTTGCGGCGCGCGGCGTTTGCGGCTGGGCCGCGGCTTCCTTCTTGACGACGTTCTTGACGACCTTCTTGGCGGGCTTGGTGGGCTTGGCGGTTGCGGGCGTTTTCGACGCGGTCTTGCGGGCGGGGGTGGAAGCCATCGGTTCGATTCCTGAGGTTTATACGGTATATATAGTTTATACCGACCTTCTGGTCCACTTCCACAGGGGGAGGGAACCGGATCTCAGCGCAAGCGATACACGTAGCGCAGCTGCAGGAACGTCTCGCCGGGGTTCGGTTCCTTGATGCCGGCATTCGAGAAATGCTGGACCCGCAGCGCCAGCTCGTGTTCGCGCTGCGCGCCGAAGCTGCGCCCGACCGCGAGGTGGTCGCCGAAGTTGAACACGGTGGAAAACTGCTTGCGCTCGGTGCGGTAGACCGGCATCAACGCGTTCACGCCGATGCCCGCCTCGTAGAACCACGGCGAGCTGCCGCCGTCGGGACGCCAGCGGAACACCGGGGTGATGCCGAACTGGGTGACGTAGGCCGACCCGGACCCGCTTTCGGCTGTGCCCTTCCAGCGGCCCAGCGCCGCTTCCCAGTAGCCCGACAGCTCGCCGCTGCCCAGCGACCAGCGGCGGTTCCAGTCCCACGTCAGGCCGATCGCCGCGGCGTAGGTATCGCGCGTCGAGCCGTACTGCGCGAACGCGGACGACGGCGCGAGGTCGATTGCCGCGGCGCGGCCGGGGCTGAAGGCCAGCGCGGCCACGACCGCACAGAACGACAGAAGCAGCGGACGAGGCAACGATGAAGACAACGACGAAGACATCGATGAAGAGCTGACCATGGCGACTGACCGGTGCCGGTTTTTATGCGGAAATGTGATGGGAGGCCGCCGCTCGTTCGCTTTTTCCTTGGTCCGCGTGGGGGTGCGCGAACGCAGCGACACGCAGCGCGCCGACTTGTGAACAAGCGGCGAGCGGGCATAGCCCCACATCGGTCAGGCCGCGCAGATCGCGGGCAGCCACTCGCCGATCGGCCCGCGCAGCACGGCGTCGGCCAGGTCGTCCATCGCCGTCGGCTGGTCGTTGACGATCACGATGCGCGCTCCGGCATCCTGCGCCTGCGGCACGATGCCGGCTGCCGGAAACACCTGCAATGTGCTGCCCACCGCGAGCAGCAGATCGGCCTCGCGTGCCACGGTCATCGCGCGCTCGATGACCTCGGGCACGAGCGCCTGGCCGAACGAGATCGTGTCGCTCTTCAGGATGCCGCCGCAGCTCGGGCAGGCCGGGTCGGCCTCGCCGTCGCGCACACGCTGCAACACCTCTTGCATGGATGTGCGCAGGCCGCAGCCCCAGCACATCGCGCGGCGCATCGTGCCGTGCACTTCGATGATGCGCTGCGCGCTGTTGCCGGCGATGCGGTGCAGCTCGTCGATGTTCTGCGTGATCAGCGCGTGCAGCTTGCCGCGCTGCTCGAGCTCGACCAGCGCGCGATGGCCGCGGTTGGGCTGCGCGGTCCACGCCGCGCTTTCCAGCCGGGCGCGCCACGCGGCCCGGCGCACGGCCGGGTCGGCCAGGTAGTGCTGCAGCGTGGCCTGCGCCTCGGCGGCAGGGTTCTTCGTCCACACGCCTTGCGGGCCACGGAAGTCCGGGATGCCCGAGTCGGTCGAGATGCCCGCGCCGGTCAGCACGACGACGCGCCGTGCCTGCGCGACCCAGGTTTTCGCGAGCGTGGCGAGGTCAGACGACATGGTTGTCGATTTTGCGATGCATCGCTCGTCGTGATGTTGTGTGATGCTTTGATGCACGCCTTGCCTTCATCAATCTCTCGGTCCTCATCTCGGTCCTCAATTTGGAAGACGCATTCATGTCCAAACTCAGAATCAGCTGTTTCGCGCTGTCCATCGACGGCTACGGCGCCGGCCCCGACCAGAGCCTGGCCAACCCGATGGGCGTCGGCGGCATGGCGCTGCACGAATGGGCCTTCTCGACGCGCACGTTCCAGCGCATGTTCGGCGACCCGGACGGCGGCGCGACCGGCATCGACGACGACTACGCGACCCGCGGCTTTCACAACGTCGGCGCCTGGATTCTCGGGCGCAACATGTTCGGCCCGGTGCGTGGGCCGTGGCCCGACGACTCGTGGAAAGGCTGGTGGGGCGACGAGCCGCCGTACCACGTGCCGGTGTTCGTGCTGACCCACTACCCGCGCGAGCCGCTGGTGATGAAGGGCGGCACGACCTTTCATTTCGTCACCGACGGCATCCATGCGGCGCTGGAACGCGCGAAGGCGGCGGCGCAGGGCCTGGACGTGCGCCTGGGCGGCGGCGTTGCGGCGATCCGGCAGTACCTGCAGGCTGGCCTCGTCGACGAAATGCACCTGGCGATCGCGCCAGTCGTGATGGGCGCGGGCGAACGCCTGCTCGACGGCATCGCCCTGCCGGGCCTGGGCTTGCGCTGCACCGAGCATGCCGGCACGGCGCATGCGATGCACGTCGTGCTGACGCGATAGGAACGACAGGACGATAGGCACGCGCCGCGCAGGCGTTCGCCGCCCGCTCGATGATCGACAGCGCGTGAACGCCTATGCTTGTTCGGTTCGCTTGCTCGACACGCGATCTCCTCGACGACGACGACGATGAACGACACCTCGACCCAGCTGCTGATCATCGACCCGCAGAACGACTTCTGCGACCTGCCGCCGGCCTGGTGCCCGACCGACCCGCTGAGCTGGAGCGAGCGCACGCCGGCGCTGCCGGTCGCCGGCGCGCATGCCGACATGCTGCGGCTCGCCGCGCTGGTGCGCGAGGGCGGCGAGCGCATCGACAAGATCGCCGTGACGCTCGATTCGCACCATCGCGTCGACATCGCGCACCCGCCGTTCTGGCGCCGCGCCGATGGCAGCGCGGTCGCGCCGTTCACGACGATCAGCGCGGCCGAGGTGCGCGCCGGCGCCTACGCCCCGCGCGACCCGACGGCGCTGCGGCGCGTGCTCGCCTATCTCGACGAGCTGGAGGCGCGCGGCCGCTACACGCTGATGGTCTGGCCGGTGCATTGCGAGATCGGCACCTGGGGCCACAACATCCACGCCGAGCTGAAGGCCGCGCTCGCCGCGTGGGAAGAAAGCCGGCTCGCCGCGGTGCAGACGGTGACCAAGGGCGAGAACCCGTGGACCGAGCACTACAGCGCGGTGCAGGCCGAAGTGCCCGACGCCGCCGACCCGGCCACGCAGCTCAACCGCGCGCTGATCGCCGAGCTCGACCGCGCGGCAACGCTGCTGATCGGCGGCGAGGCCAGCAGCCACTGCGTGCGCGCGACGGTCGAGCACATCGCGGCGAACCTGCCGAGCCGCGACCCCGCGAAGATCGTGCTGCTGACCGACTGCATGAGCGCGGTCGCGGGTTTCGAGCGCGAGGCGGACACGTTCCTCGCCGACATGCGGGCACGCGGCGTGCATCTCGCGACGAGCGCGCAGGCGCTCGAGCTGCTGCGCGCCGGCGCGAGCGTGTGAACGTGAGCTCGTGATGTCGTGATGGCAAGCGCCGCCAGGGGCCGCCGATCATCCGCGTGCGTGCGCGTGCGTTCGGCAGCGGGCGGCAGATGCCGATCGCCGCGGTGCACTGAACCGGTAGCGGATCGCAATAGCTGCTACACGTGCGACACCACAGGTCGCTGCCAACGCCGTGATGGCCGTTGGCAGCGGCGCCAAACCATGCCGCAAGATCGGCCGCCGCAAGCGCCGGTGCGGTGCGCCGCACCGACTCGACGCTCACGGCGGCGGTTCGGGACTTGGCCCGTCAGTGGTGCACCGTGGATCGCGCCCGATGCCACTCCAGCACACGAAGCACCGCCGGCGTGAGCACGTGTGGCGGCGACGACGCGGCGTCGTGAGGGTCGTGCAGCTGCTGCTCGTCGGACAGTGCCGACCAATCGCTGTCCGGCGCATCGGCGGACAGCGGGCCCGCAGGGTCCGGGCCGAGCCGCGTGGGCAAGTCAGCACCAAGATTGGGTGGATTCATCGACATGAGTCACCTCGCTGGGGGAGTCAATGCAATCCGCGTGCCGGCGCCGGGCACCAGAAGCCAGGGCCGAAGACTCACGGTGTCGAAGCGGAGCCCGAGGGCTGCGAGGCGCTCTGGCCCATCGGCGATGCACCGCCACCCCCACCTGCCGGGGCCGATTCGCCGCCGGGCTTGTTGCAGGCGGATAGCAGGCACAGTGCCAGCACCGCCGGGATCGTCGTCAGGATCAAAGGCTTTTTCATCGAGAGGCTCCTTGTTGTTGCGCGAGAAGCTTGCCTCACGCAGGGAATCGCGTCGGCAAGCGCGATGCCCGCCGCAGGGAGCTTAGCCGCCTCCGGCGTAAGCAAGGGCCTGAGTCTTGAAACAGCACGCTGCCGGGCGAAACGATCGGCAAGTCATCGGCGCGTCATAGACGCCCTTCCCGGGCACGAGAAAGGCGGCCGCAGCCATCGCATGCGTCTTTGGCGTCTTTGCTTACGTAGTTGCCGCAGTGTTTGCCGCGCACGCGTTCCTAGACTGCTCCTCGGCCGCACCGGCCCTCGTGGCAGAGTAGCGGTAGCGGCTCCGGCCAGCGCAGCGCCCTCGGCGCCGCGGCCGACCCCATCCCATCACCCATGAACCGCACGCCGCCGGAAGCCACCCCGCCTGCCCCGATCGCGCCGACAGCCCGCGAGGGGCGCCCGCGCTGGTTCCTGTGGGTCGCGCTGGTGCTGTTGCTGGTCGCGGCCCAGGCGCTGCTGCTGACGCTGACGCTGCACTACCGCTCGAGCCGCGCGCAGCAGGAGGTCGAGGCCGGCGTGCTCGCCAGCGCCGAGGAGCTGCGCAAGCTGCTCGGGGCCGACCTGCGGCGCGTGCTCGGCCTGCCCGATCGCAATGCCGCCCCGGAGCGCTGGCGCGACCGCGCACACGCGCTGCTGGTCGATCGGCCCGAGCTGCTGCGCGTCGAACGCCGCGACGCCTCGTTCGCCGTGACGAACGCGCTCGACACGCCGGTCCAATCGCCGCTGTTCGCGCGGTTGCCGCGCGCCGAGCTGCAGCTCGAGACCGAGCTCGCCTGCCGCGCGGCCGAGCGCCGCGGCGAGCCCAGCTATTCGCACAGCTACTTCGTGCCGCGCGCGGAGGGCGGCGGCATTGAGGTGATCGACCTGTGCGTCGCCGAGCGGTTCGGCGATCGCCTCGTCGGATTCGTCACCGCGACCTACGGGCTGTCGGGCCTGCTCGACCAGCTCTCGATCGCGGCGCCGCCGCCGGGGCTGGACCTGTCGATGCTCGAGCCCGACGGCACGATGCTGGCGCACAGCCGTCAGCGCTTCGGTGCCGGCGTGTTCCGCGCGAGCCGCCTGATCGACCTGCCGGGCGCGGCGATGCAGCTGCAGCTCAACAGCCCGGCCACGCGGCCCAGTCTGGTGCCCGATCTGGTGATGACGGTCGTCGTCGGACTGTCGCTGACGCTGTTCGGCGTCGTCGTGCTGCTCGCGCGCGACGTGCGCCGGCGTGCGCGGGCCGAGTCCGAGCTCGCCGAGTCGCTGGCGTTTCGCAAGGCGATGGAGGATTCGCTGGTCACCGGCCTGCGTGCGCGCGACCGGCAAGGGAACACGACCTACGTGAACCCGGCCTTCTGCGCGATGGTCGGCTTCAGCGCCGAGGAGCTGCTGGCCGCGGCGCAGCCGCCGTACTGGCCCGACGAGCTCGCACCCGACTACCGGCGCCGCCAGGAAGAGCGCCTGTCGGGCAGCGGCGCGCAGGCCCGCGAGGCCTTCGAGACCACGTTCATGCGGCACAACGGCGAGCGCTTCCCGGCGATGGTGTTCGAATCGGCGCTGCGCGATGCCAGCGGCGCGCACGCGGGCTGGATGAGCGCGATCGTCGACCTGAGTCCGCAGCGCCGGGTCGAGGAGGTTGCGCGCCAGCAGCAGGACCGGCTGCAGGCGACCGCGCGGCTCGCGACGATCGGCGAGATGGCCTCGCTGCTGAGCCACGAGCTGAACCAGCCGCTCTCGGCGATCGCCGCGTACGCGACCGGCACGCTGAACGTGATGGACGCGCATGCGCCCGGCGCCACGCTCGATGCCGAGCTGTGGGACTCGCTGCACGTCGCGGCGCGCCAGATCGCGCAGCAGTCGGAGCGCGCCGGGCGCGTGATCAAGAGCGTGCACGACTTCGTGCGGCGGCGCGAGAGCGCGCGCGAAGCGGTGGCGGTCGGCGAGCTGATCGAGGCGATCCTGCCGCTGGTGCGGCTGCAGGCGCGCAAGAGCGACACCGCCATCGAGCTCGATCTCGAGCCGGGCTTGCGCAAGGTCGTGTGCGACCGCGCGATGGTCGAGCAGGTGCTCCTGAACCTGACGCGCAACGGCATCCAGGCGATGCAAGGCACGCCGCGCGACCACGGCAACGCAGACGGCATCACCGGTGCAGGCAACGACCGGCGCCGCGTGCTGGTGCTGCGGGCACGCGCGAGCACCGCGCAGTGGGTGCTGCTGTCGGTGCTCGACTCGGGCCCCGGCGTGGAGGCGGACGTGGCGCGGCGCCTCTTCACCCCGTTCTTCACGACGCGCAGCGAGGGCATGGGGCTGGGCCTGAGCGTGTGCCGGACCATCGTCGAGCAGCACGGCGGCGCGTTGGACTTCGAGAACGTGCGCGAGGCCGACGGTTCGATCCGCGGAGTCGAGTTCCGTTTCACGTTGCCGGCCGAGCGCAGCGGCGCGGCGTCGGCTGCGCGCAAGGCGGCCGATGCCGCCGCTGCGACGTCGGCCGCGCAGACATGACGATGACGACGATGATGACGATGACGACGCCTGGCCGCACACCCGCCTGGAGATCGCGATGAGTTTGCCCGCGTTGCCGCCGGAGCTCGGCCTGCCGATGGTGTATCTGGTCGACGACGAGGAGGTCGTGCGCCAGGGCGTGGCCTGGCTGCTGCGCTCGCGGCGGCTGCTGTCCGAAGGCTACGACAGCGGCGAAGCTTTCGAGGCCGCGCTGGACCAGCAGGCCGCGCAAGCCAGCACGCAGGGCGATTGGCCGCGCTCGCCGTCGTGCCTGGTGCTCGACCTGCGCATGGGCGGCATGAGCGGGCTCGCGCTGTTCGAGCGGCTGGTCGCGCGCGGGCTGCTCGAGACGCTGCCGGTCATCTTCCTGACCGGGCATGGCGACGTGCCGACCGCGGTGGCCGCGGTGAAGCGCGGCGCGTTCGATTTCGTCGAGAAGCCGTTCTCGAACAATTCGCTGGTCGATCGCGTCGAGCAGGCGCTCGCCGCCAGCGCCGAGGCGCTGATGAAGCGCCGCGCCGCCGCCGCGCGGCTGCGCCGCCTCGACCAGCTGAGCAAGCGCGAACGCGAGGTGATGGAGCTGGTCGCGCGCGGCCTGTCGAACAAGGCGATGGCCGATGCGCTGCAGCTCAGCGTGCGGACCGTCGAAGTGCATCGCGCGAGCGTCTACGAGAAGCTCGAGGTGCAATCGGCGGTCGAGCTCCTGAACGTGCTGAATTCGCTGCGCCCGTGAGGCTTCGTTCGGGCTGCAGCATTCGCTGTAGCCTCCGGCCATGGACTCTCTGATCAGCGCCGCCGCGCGCGCCCTTGCCGTCGGCGACGTGCTGGGGGCGCTCACGCGGGTCGCGCTGCGCGACGACCCGGCGGCGCTGGCCTTGCGCGGCATCGCGATGGCGCAGCTCGGCGAGCACCCGCGCGCCCGCGAGCTGCTGCGGCGTGCCGCGCGCGGCTTCGGTGCCCACGAGGAGCTGGCGCGCGCGCGTTGTGTCGTCGCCGAGGCCGAGGTGGCGCTGGCGATGCGCGACCTCGGCGGCTCGCCGCGAGTGCTGGCGGCGGCAGCGGCCGCGCTCGAGGCGCGCGCCGATCGCGCCAACGCGCTGCAGGCGCGGCTCATCGCGGTGCGCCGGCTCGTGCTGCTCGGCCGTCTGGCCGAGGCCGCCGACGCGCTGGCGCCGCTCGATGCGCGCGGCCTGCCGGCGTCGCTCGCGGCGGTGGCCGAGTTGACCGCGGCCGAGCTGGCGCTGCGCTCGCTGCGAACCGATGCCGCACGCGCGGCGCTGGCGCGCGCGCACGAGGCGGCCGAGCGCGCGGGAGTCCCGGCGCTGCTGGCCGAGGTGATGGAGGCGCGCTCGGCGTTCGATCGTCCCGCGGCGCGGCGCCTGAACGCGGCCAGCGAGCAGGCGCTGCGCCTCGACGAAGTCGCCGCGCTGCTGGCGTCGGATGCACTGGTGGTCGATGCGTGCCGCCGCGGCGTGGGTACTGGCAACGCGTGGCAGCCGCTGGCGCGCCGGCCGGTGCTGTTCGCGCTGGCGCGGGCGCTCGCCGAAGCCTGGCCCGGCGATGTCGATCGCGAAGCCCTGATCGCGTCGGCGTTCCGCACCCGCCACCCCGACGAGACGCACCGGGCGCGTCTGCGGGTCGAGATCGGCCGGCTGCGCGCGCTCGTCGCGGCGCTGGCCGGCATCGAAGCGACCGCGCGGGGCTTCGCGCTGAAGCCGGGCGACGGGCGCGACGTCGTCGTGCTCGCACCGCCCATCGACGGTGATCGGGCCTCGCTGGTGGCGCTGCTCTCCGACGGCGCGGCCTGGTCGACCTCGGCGCTGGCGCTGGCACTGGCCGCGAGCCAGCGCACCGTGCAGCGCGCGCTCGCCGAGCTCGAGGCCGAGGGGCGCGTGCGCGCGATCGGCCGGGCGCGGGCCCGGCGCTGGCTGTCGCCGCCGCTCGCGGGATTCACGACGATCTTGTTACTCCCCGCCGCGCTGCCGCTTGACTAGAGTTCCCTTACCGCGCCGCTCGAGGCGCACTGAAGGGAACCCAGCGATGAGCCGCAACACAGGCAACGAAAGACCCGAAGCCCCGGCCCAGGCACGCGCGCATCCGCAGGCACGAGCGCGCAAGGCCGAGATCGTGCGCGAGTACGGCCCGTTCGCCGGCGTCACCGCCGTGCACGGCGTCAGCCACGACGGCCGCAACGTCTGGGCCGCCACCGGGGCCCGGCTGGTCGCCTTCGATCCCGCCACTGGCGAGCCCACGCGCACGCTGGACCGCGCCGGCGACGCCGGCATCGCGTTCGACGGCACGTACCTCTACCAGATCGCCGAGTCGCGCATCGACAAGATCGACCCCGCCACCGGCGGCGTCGTGGCGTCGATCGCGGCGCCCGGCCACGGCAGCGACTCGGGCCTCGCCTGGGCCGAGGGCAGCCTGTGGGTCGGGCAGTACCGCGATCGCAAGATCCACCAGATCGATCCCGAGACCGGCGCGGTCATGCGGACCATCGAATCGAACCGCTTCGTCACCGGCGTGAGCTGGGTCGACGGCGAGCTCTGGCACGGCACCTGGGAAGGCGACGAGAGCGAGTTGCGCCGCATCGACCCGCACAGCGGCGCCGTGCTCGAGCAGCTGGAGATGCCGCGCGGCATCGGCATCAGCGGGCTCGAGTCCGACGGCGCGGATCTCTTCTATTGCGGCGGCGGCGCGAGCGGGAAGGTCCGCGCCGTGCGGCGCCCGAAGCGCGCCACGTCGTGATCGCACGTCTCGTGGTCACACGTCTCGCGATCACGTTTCGCACACCTTCCCGCCGACCCACCTCGAACCCAAGCAAACAGGAGCACATCATGAGCACCACGACCGTTGCCAAGGCGAACCCCAACACCGCGAAGCATCCCGTCGTCTCGAGCGACCGATGGATCGCCGAGCGCAAGAAGCTGCTGGCGCACGAGAAGGAGCTGACCCACCTGCGCGACCAGATCGCCCGCGAGCGCCGCGCGCTGCCGTGGGAACGCGTCGAGAAGAACTACGTGTTCGACACGCCCGAGGGGCCGCGCACGCTGGTCGACCTGTTCGAAGGCCGCCGCCAGCTGATGGTGCAGCACTTCATGTTCGGCCCGGGCTGGGAGCAAGGCTGCCCGAGCTGCTCGTTCATGGCCGACCACACCGACGGCATGAATGTGCACCTGGCGCATCGCGACGTCACGTTCGTCGCGGTCTCGCGCGCATCGCTGGCCGAGATCGAGAAGTTCCGGCAGCGCATGGGCTGGCAGTTCAAGTGGGTGTCCTCGAATGCCAACGAGTTCAACTACGACTTCAAGGTCAGCTTCACGCCGGAAGAGATGGCCAAGGGCGTGCTCGACTACAACTACGGCGGCTGGCCGCACGCGTACGAGGAGTGGCCCGGCATCAGCGTGTTCTACAAGGACGACGCGGGCGAGATCTTCCACACCTACTCGACCTTCGGGCGCGGCGTGGAGGTGATGATGGGCACCTACAACATGCTGGACCTGACGCCCAAGGGCCGCGACGAGAACGACGGGTTCTACAAGATGGATTGGGTGCGGCACCACGACCGCTACGAGCCGTCGACGCGCGCCTGAGGGCGAGCCCCAAGGCCCGGCCGATCCATCGCGCACGCGAGCACGTCATGGCAAGCCTCTGGCCCTGGCTCGCGGTCGCGGGAGTCGGCGCCCTGCACGGGCTGAACCCGGCCACCGGCTGGATGCTGGCTGCCGCGTGGGGCGTGCGGTCGCACGATCGTGCGCAGGCGTTGCGCGCGCTGCTGCCGATCACCGCCGGGCACGCCGCCTCGGTCGCGCTGGTGGCTGGCGCGGTCGCGGTCGGCTCGCGCGTGGACCGCGTCGTGCTGCAGGCGCTCGCGCTCGGGCTGCTGGTCGTCGGCGCGATCGTTCACCTGTTGTCGCGGCGGCGCGCCGCGGGGCGGTCGCGGGCACCGGCCGGTCATGCCGGGCTGGCGCTCTGGTCGTTCATGATGTCCACCGCCCACGGCGCCGGGTTGATGCTGGTGCCGGCGTTGATCCCGCTGTGCCTGACGGACTCGCCGGCCCGGACGATCACCGCATCGGGCTCGCTGACGCTGGCGCTCGCGGCGGTCGGCGTCCACACCGCAGCGATGCTCGCGGTCACCGGCGCGCTCGCCACCCTGGCCTGCCGCGCCTTCGATGCCGCAGCCCGCTGGCAAGGCCGTCGCGGGATCAGAGCGAAGATGAAGCCAGCGTCGCCTTCAACAGCTTGACGAATGCCGGATCGGTGCCGGCCAGCTCCGACGTGCGGCCGACGATACGACCCTGCGCGTCGACCAGGATGAGCGCTGTCGAGTGGTTGAAGTCGCCGTTGTCCAGCGCGCGGTACTGGATGTCCAGCACCGCGGCGAGCTTGCGGACATTCTTGTCGTCCGTCCGCGCAAGCGACCAGCGCCCGTTATCCAGTTGACGCTGGCCGGCCGTCTTGCGCAGGACCTCGACCGTGTCGTGTGCCGGATCGAAGCTGACGAGCAGCACGTTGAGGCGCCGCCGCTGCGCCTCGGTCAACTTCTGCTCGTTAGCGCGAATCGCATCGAC
>Ga0070706_100001447_pt1 | contig 24978 bp, 26 predicted proteins | sample KBSK5501metaG_FD_65476 | JGI IMG/M metagenome (GOLD analysis project Ga0070706, IMG submission 65476) | Corn, switchgrass and miscanthus rhizosphere microbial communities from Kellogg Biological Station, Michigan, USA - KBS K5-50-1 metaG | ecosystem: Host-associated > Plants > Roots >... | reverse complement strand
TGCTCATCCTTCAGGCGCAATTGTTCCAAGACGTGGGCCAGTTGCTCTTCTAGCCTGGCGATCTGTTCTTCTGCTGTCATTTTCTCAGTATATCAGACAAGGCTCAATCTGAACAGTATCTCTTCTTCTTCATTATTACCCGTATGGAACGAATTCTACTTAAAAGCATTTAGAAACGCTCCTATCGAATCTTGATATGCTGTTCACCAACGACGCATTCGCGTCTACTCTTCGAGTCGGGCAAGCTGCAAGGAAGAATTCAACATTGGCAGGGGCAGGTGCTGAAGTTGTATCATGATGTTCTGTGTACCTGTAATCCAGAAACAGACCAATTCAATCAAGTGAAAAGGAGCATTTTACTACATGGCAATCCAAGTGGATCAGAAGATTCTTATAGATTTTGATGTACCAGCTAAAATGAGAGATGGTACTACCCTTCGTGCCAACGTTTTTAGACCAGCGGGAGATGGCCAATGGCCCGTGCTGCTTACCCGTTTGCCTTATGGTAAGGACCTTCCTCTTGGAAATTCAATGTTAGACCCGGCTCAGGTAGCACGACGAGGGTATGTTGTGATTGTGCAGGATACTCGTGGCCGTTTTACATCAGAGGGAGAATGGATGCCTTTCATCAATGAGGCATTGGATGGCGTTGATACGATCGAATGGGCAGCCCAATTGCCATACAGTAATGGCATGGTTGGAATGTATGGCCTCTCCTATTTTGGTTTTACACAATGGTCGTCTGCTGTACACCAGCCACCTGCTCTGAAAGCTCTAGTGCCGGCCCAGACATGGAATGATCCGTTCAATGGCGTTTTGTTTCGTGGTGGAGCTTTGGAATTAGGCGGCTCTGGAAGCTGGCAATTGATGATGGGCCTTGATGTACTCATACGTCGTCATAGAGGTAACCCTGAGGCTTTGGGACACTCAATCTACCTGTTAGCGAAAGAGATGGACGCCCTGGGAAAGCGGGGATATTGGTTTTTACCGCTGCGTGAATTTGAACCGCTCAAGCGACATGATATTGCTCCTTTCTTCTTTGAGAATTTTTCGCGCCCGATGGATCGTGAACATCCGAATATTCAGCCACTGTTTATTAGAGGAAAGCACGAGAATGTCACCGTACCTACACTGAATGTTGGTGGTTGGTATGATATTTTCTTGCAAGACACTATCGATAATTATAAGTTTTTGCGTGAGCAGGGTAGTACGCAGGAGGCTCGGCAAAGCAAGCTTATCATTGGTCCCTGGGCGCATGGAGCATTTGCGAATCCCATCGGTGAAATGAACTTTGGCTTCGGGTCCAGCGCTGCTTTCATCGACCTGAAGATCGATCTTACAAGTTTGCAGGTGCGCTGGTTTGATCACTGGCTGAAAGGTATCGATACAGGCATGTTTAATGAGGCGCCCATCAAGTTGTTTGTGATGGGAACCAATGCCTGGCGTGATGAGCAAGAGTGGCCCCTGACACGTGCTGTAGAAACACGCTTTTATCTCCACAGCAATGGACGTGCCAATACCCTACATGGGAACGGATACCTGACTACTGACCTGCCTTATGCAGGAGAGCCATCCACGGACCACTATGATTATGATGCTGCTAATCCGGTCATTACACGAGGTGGTGCATTATTACTGTCGCCAGAGTATCCTGCTGGTCCATATGATCAGCGTCCAACCGAGAACCGCGAAGATGTTCTGGTGTATACCACTGGCGAGTTAAAAGAGGATCTTGAGGTGACCGGACCTATTAAAATTCATCTCTGGGCCATTTCGGGTGCACCAGATACCGATTTTGTAGCTCGCCTGGTGGATGTGCACCCTGATGGCTATGCACAGAATCTTACCGATGGTATTATCCGTGCTCGCTATCGCAATTCTACGCGGGGAGAGGATCCCTCACTGATTGAGCCAGGGAGAGTCTACAAGTACGAGATCGACCTTTGGGCAACCAGTAACGTCTTCAGAGCAGGGCACAGTATCCGCCTTGATGTGACAAGCAGTAATTTTCCACGTTGGGATCGTAATCCCAATACAGGGCATGAATTTGGCGCTGATACAGAGTTGGCAGTGGCTCATCAGACAATCTTGCATGATCGCGAGCACCCCTCATATGTGGTGCTGCCGATTGTGCCACAGGCATAACCTGCCTGTACGTCAGAAGTCTCATAGCCCCAGAGAGGGGCCATATATCAGCAAATTAGCGGAACGCTATCGCGATGCGATGGCGCGAAAGTAGTACAGCATTGTCATGCTGAGCGCAGCGAAGCATCTCGTGCGTCCCTCGAGAGACCTTCGCTGCGCTCAAGGTGACAAGAAGGGGAAGCAGCCAGGGTGAAACTAGAGGAAACAGCGTTGGTATTAGCCCAACTGCCTCAGCGTCTCCTGCACTGATGATGCAAATTCAGGGCGTGTCTCGGCAAGCATATGCAATGCAGTGACAGACTCTATATCATGATACTGTGTGATAAGCTGGCAGGCAACACGCACAACAGTATCACGAGGGTCATTCAACGCTTCACGTACTATTGTGCTAGTACGTGCATCTTCTCCTTGAGGGTCGATGCTCTTCAATGCCTCGAGCGCCTGGGAGCGTACGTATGGGTCAAAGTCGTTCGCAGCTCGCAGGATAAAGTCGAGCGTACTGCGATCGCCAAATTGCGCAAATGTGCGAATAGCGGCACCATACACAATACTTCCAGGAATATCAGCATCTCCGTTGGCAAGATTATCACGTCGTTTGCCACGCATAGCGCGCGATTCAACATTTATAGTACGCTTTACAAGCTCACGAATCGAACCGATGGCACGAGTATCCTGTAGTTGAACCAGCGTATCGCACATTTGCCCTATAAGAGAGGCCTGTTCACGATCAGTAATTTGCATAGTGGCATCGAGGCGATTTATCAGGGCTTGGGAGGCACGTGGATCACGTAATTCACTCAATACTTTTAAACAAGGTAGGAAAGCATCTTCTTCCTGCTTATTAAGCCCCTCCCATAGCACATTACGACCTGTACTATTAATCCAGCGCTCGATATCGGGCATCATAGGTAAGCTAGCATAGACTGGTTGGACAATACGTTGATCCTGTATGGCGCTGCGAGAGATATCACCCCAATAACGACCAAGTAGCAGTCCGAGGCGATGAAGGGCAATGACCAACTGCCAATACGAAGCGTTTCTTGCTCCTTCAAAGAGGGCGCTCGTTAATGTTGGGAGATTTCGCTCAAAGATAAGTGGAAGGGAGTTGTTGCTGGCATAGTTCATGCTATCTAGCAAGATCTGGTTGACTACCAACGCTGCCTGTTGGGTCAGGCGTGGTGCGATATTATTCCCACCACGAAGATAATTTTCGAGTGGAAGTGTGCGAAATAAAGGGACCGAAATATAGCTCTCTAATCCGTTGGCATAGTCGAGTCCACTTATCAACATGATCTCATAAAATCGAGCTTGATTGAGCGTTGCGAAAGCATCGATCACGTCAACTTTTGCCCAACCTTGCGCATCTTTGAGCGCATTAGCCAGAGCTTTCATTGCTGCTACGGTTGCTTGTTTGACCAATGAACGCGTAGCATACAGAGAAGAGCTGGAATCAATAGACAGTTTTCCCAACACCTCTGAAATGTCCGCTGATTTGTAAAAGCCAAGCATGAGTATAGCTATACGCCTGGCCCTGCCAATCATTGTTTCAGCTGGATTATCATCGATAGGCAGATCAATAGGATCCTCTTGCCCTATAATATAGAGCCATGCAGGAACAAGGTCTCCTGCACGGTCAATTTCCCAAATATTAGGAACGAGAATAGGTATCCATTGCTGAAGAGAACCAACATTCAGTAATGGAATAATCCGATCAGCAGTTTCTTTGGCGGACTGCCCACCCCAACGAAGATCTGTCACCAACATCGTTAGTTCTGTACGTAACTCACTAATAATTTGCTTCACTTCGGGAGCATTGGCACTCAGTTCAGGAAGATTGCCTCGAAACGCGAGATGCTCGACTGTTGCAGATCGGTTTGACTTCTGCTGTGCGGCGGCAGGCACGGGCACCATAGTGGCAGATGGCGCAGGGGCCTCGACGGGTGGTGTATCTATTACCTCATCAAAATCCATTCCCCCAGGCTCCGTTGGTTCTGTTGCATAACTATGAAAAAGTATATTAGATTCTGTCTTCGCTCTACTCATTTCGGGCATTCTTTTTCTATCCTTTAACCTTATCAGGATTCCTTAAGAGCTATTCCCAAATAGATCTACGGGAAACGATACACACAGCAGTATTGGCTCATTGTAACGTTCTCTGCCGAGATGGTCAAGTGAGACAAGGTATCGTTGTAACTTTCTCCTTTTCGAAGCGTAGTTTATTAAGAGAGAATGCATGTTGTGCAAAGCAGAAATGGAGTGAGATATGAGTAATCAGGAGATGCAATTTGCAGACCCCGATTGGAAACCCTCACAACAACTTGACTCAAAAACCAATCCGCAAGGGCAGGAAGTATATAATCCTCAACCGATAAATACTGAGTATCGCGAACAGAATCAATGGAGGACCGCACCACCTGCGCCACCACAGCAAGAGGGATACTCTGGTCTCCGCCCCTACGCAGGCCCTACACCACAGCAAGGGCAAAGTGGGAATTTTGGACAAAGACCGTATAGAAGACGCGGTCGAGGTCCCTGGTTCTGGATTATTCTAGCATTCATTATTATAAGCTTAGCAAGTGGAGGATTTCGTTCTATCAACGGCCCTAATTTTGATCGCAATCCTTTCAACCAGAATCAAATTGTGGGAAAACCTATTCACTATACAGTGAGTGCGCAGCCGACAATTGTGATTAACGATACGAATGGTGCTGTACTGGTAAATGTAAGTCAGTCGAATACCGACGTAATTATCCAGGCAGTAAATGAGCACAACTTTTTCGGCAATCCCAATGATATTCAACCAGTCTCGAGTAAAGACGGTAACACCATTAATGCCAGTGTGCCAGATGGCCAACAAGGCTCTGTCGATTTACAAGTAACAGTACCACCGAATGCCAATTTACAACTGCAAACGGCTTCTGGCGATATCACTGTCAATGGAGTAAATGGACAAATGACGTTGACATCGAATAGTGGGAGCATTAATGCTTCAAATGACGTAATAAGTGGTACATCCACAGTTTCGACCAGTTCTGGTGATATATCGGCGAAGTCGACTACGTTTAGTGATCAGGCGACCATAAGCACTGATTCTGGTGATATTAACTTTGATGGGACTATAGGTACAGGTGGCACATATCAATTTAAAACGAATAGCGGTACGGTCAATGTTGTTTTGCCAACTACCCCGGCATTTCATGTTGATGCCTCGACCAATTCGGGTTCAATTAACCCCAATGGTTTTCCAGGCGTGAATGTACAGGATAATAGCTCAGGTTCGGGGCAAAAGGTAAATGGCAATGTTGGTGGGAGTTCTCAAGTTCAGCGAACAAATGTGGCGATAAATTCTGAAAGTGGCGACATTAACTTGCATCAGAGATAGCTCATCATTTCCTTAGAAATTGTTGGGATATCCTTAGAAATTGCTGAGTATCTTATTGTTGACTTGTTCTTGTGTAGTGTGGCTGTTATTCTTTAAGGAAGAGGATATTTCGAGGGATATTGGTTTATTAAGAAACAAATATCTCTGATATAACGAGATGTCCCAGTAAAGAAAGTGTTAAAGCTGATAAAAGGAGGATTAACAATGCCATCCAGTAAAGGACACGGCCGTGGTTTTGCATCTATGAGTCCAGAGAAGAAGCGCGAAATTGCTAGCAAAGGTGGAAAAGCAGCCCATGCCCAGGGTACTGCCCACAAATGGACAAGTGAAGAGGCACAAGCAGCCGGACGCAAAGGCGGTTCAATCAGCCGCCGTCGCCCAAAGACAGTTGCCAAAGCGTAGAATTGAAAACTGGTTATTGCAAGGCTGGCTTTTCATGAATGCCAGCCTTTCACTTTGTTCATGCTCGTACTTTGCTGCTTCAAGAAAAAATTCATGATAGCCGAGGTATACTCCTCTTCACAGCGCAGGTGTGCAGCGTGCCCCGCGTCAAATAACAGCATCTGTGAGTTGGGGATGCGTTCAGAGATCATACGAGCATATTCGGCAGGGACAACACGGTCACGCTTGCCATGCATGATTAGAGCAGGACAGCGAATAGATGCCAGTTCTTCGTCGGTGATGATTATGCCTCCAGCGGCAACCAATTTTTCCTGCCCCTCGACATACATTCGCGGAAGCGAACGCCAGTAAGGTTCTCCATGGAAGTTTGACAGTTCTTTTTGCCATTCTTCCGACAATGGGGTATCAATCAGCCAGTGACGAATCCCTTCTACATTCTGCTCGTTGATTGATGGTTGAGCACCCATCACAGCCAGTGACAACACTCGCTCGGGATGTAATGCCGCGAGTAGCAGACCAACGATGCCTCCATCGCTAAAGCCCAATACCAGTACCTTGTCAATGTTCAGTGAATCGAGAAGTGTAGCCAGGTCGTTTGCATCATCTCGATAAAAGGAAAGGGCATAGCTAGGGCGGTGTGTTGAACGCCCATACCCGTGCAAGTGTGGAGCTAAAACACGAAAATGGCTCAGCAAGATAGGTAATTGTGCTCCAAAATCGCTTTCGGGCGTTCCGCCAAAGCCATGAATCAAAAGTATTGTGTATACCTGGGAAGATAAAGGTAGTGCGGTGAAATTTGGCTCAAAAATATCGTAGTACATGGTAGTATTTGAGGTGTCAAGAAATGGCATGTTTCACTCATCCCTGGTTGCTTCGTTAGTTGAGAACAGTATAGCATTTTGTAAAGAATATGCAAAAGTTGAGGCGCTGAGGTGAGAATCCTTGACAGGCTGTTTGCTCATCACTATACTGTAAACAACATTCAAGGCTGCGTTTATCTAGGTGATTCTATTTGCCATGTTTCGCCATGCAGTAAATAAAGGATTGGCCTATGGACTCCGAGCAAACCATACCAGATGACGCTTTAAAACCTTTCACCAGTAGTGGGGACCTTTCTCAATCAATAAATCCCATCGAGGATGAGCTCATCATTAGCGCCAGCAGGGTCAACAAATACTTTGGTGATAAGCATGTGCTCAAAGATGTCGATTTTGAGGTACACAAAAGGGAAGTCGTAGCGCTGATTGGCCCAAGCGGTTCTGGTAAGAGTACGCTTATTCGTTGCTTTAATGGTCTGGAAAAGTATACGAGTGGTGAGATCTCTATCCATGGTCAAAAGCTCGATCCGCGCGCCTCAAACAAACAACTCGCACCAATACGTCGTGAACTGGGCATGGTCTTTCAGAATTTTAACCTCTTTCCGCACATGACCGTTATTCAAAATGTAATTGAAGCTCCTTTACTCGTTCGCAAGATGCCCAGGGATCAGGCGATAGCTCTTGGTGAGAAGTTACTGGCAAAAGTTGGTCTTGCTGAGAAGCGTGATGCTTATCCGAATAAACTCTCAGGCGGACAGAAGCAGCGCGTGGCCATTGCGCGCGCTCTTGCTATGCAGCCCCAGGCGCTACTCTTTGATGAGCCAACCTCCTCACTGGATCCCGAACTGGTGGGCGAGGTGCTCAAAGTGATGCGGGACCTGGCCTATGAAGGAAGTACGATGGTAGTAGTGACGCATGAAATGCAATTTGCGCGTGATGTTTCCGATCGTGTCGTCTTCATCTCCGATGGCGTGATCGTAGAGCAGGGCGATCCCGAGGAAATATTTAAGCAACCCAAGCATGAGCGCACAAAGCTATTCCTGGAGCGAGTGCTCTCAGTTTTGCCGTAAGCGAAACACAGATGAACCAGGATTACTAACAGAAAGGCAAAGCGTTATGATATCTGAAATTGACAGGCGAACATTTCTCAAGCGCATGGGTCAGGCAGGAGGACTCATTGTTGCGGGAGGAACCCTCGAATCTTTCCTGGCGGCTTGTGGCGGAAATGTTGGTTCAGGGGCCACTACACCTACCCCCGGTGTCACGCCGATAGGCAATGCTGGCCTCAAGTCTCCAGGTGTCTTGCAATGGGGTTCGGACTATGTCTCTGGCGCTCCCTATGTATTTAAAGATCCCAAGAACCCGGCCAATCTTATCGGTTTCGAGGTTGACATTATGCAAGCTGTTGCTAATTTGATGGGTGTCACCCCGCGACAGGTAGAGACTTGTTACGGTCAACTTGACCAGGCTCTGGCAGCTAACCAGTTTGACTTCGTCTTCAATGGTTGGGAAATCACCGACGAACGCAAGAAGACACAACTGTTCTCCGACCCTTATTATCGCTATGCACAGCAGATTGTGGTGCGATCGAATGATCCGCGTTTCACCCAATATGATACAAACAGTAATCTGTCTTTGAGTGTACTCTATGGCATGACAGTCGGGACCGGCGATGGCTACAAGGCAGCAACGATCTTGCAGAGGTTTCCGCAAATCACGACCAAACTCTATACTGGCAACCTGCCTTTTGATGATGTCAAACAGAAGAAGCTTGACGCCACGTTTTTAGATACTCCTCTAGCAGCGTATTACGTATTGGGCGCTGGCCCAGGTGGGGTACCTGACACAGCCTTGAAGCCGATTGGCAAGCCGATTTACCCGGATGTGTACATTGCTGGATTCAATAAGAGCAATCCCAATGCCACGACCCTGCTTAATGAGTTGAACCAGGCTCTTGCCCGTCTGAAAAAAGACGGAACGCTCAAGAAAATCTACATCACGTGGAAGATGTGGAACGACCAGCAAGCGCAGATTGGTATTGTGTAGATAATGATTGTGTAGGAAACGGGACAGCAACGAATGTGTTGCTTCCTACACAATCATTGATCTAATTGCTATTTCACACAGGAAGGATCGTATGAGCCTTATACAACAGGTTCTTCCCTTTTTTCTCATAGGTGCCAGAAATACCCTGATTTATTGTTTCGTTTCTTTCCCGCTTGCTCTTCTGCTTGGCCTTCTGCTTGCAGTGATGCGTAGCTCGCGTATCGCCTGGTTTAGCTCGCCTGCTAAGATTTTTATCGAGGTCGTGCGTGGTACCCCCATCATTGCACAAATATTCATCATCTATTATGGGCTTGGTGGAGTTCTTGCAATTTACAACGTGTCAACATTTGATAATAGCTGGACAGCAGGTATCGCGGTGCTGGCATTGAACTATGCTGCGTATGAAGCTGAGGTGTTCCGCGCGGGTTTTCTTTCTGTTGAACATGGTCAGACAGAGGCGGCGCTTTCGCTGGGCATGACATCCGGGCAAAATTTCTTCCGCATCGTTCTGCCTCAGGCAATCCCACTCATGATCCCTCCGTTCGTGAATGATTTTATCTATATGCTGAAAGACTCTGCCGTTCTAAGTGTGATTGCTGCTACTGAACTTACCTCGGTACTACAGTTCTTCGTGTTTCGAAATAGCAGTAATACCTTACCGCTCTATGCGCTGGCAATTGTTCTTTATCTGCTGATGAGCTTACCAATCTCATACGTGGCGCGCTGGTACGAACGCAGGTTACGTGCAGCATTGTAGTAGAGGCAAAAGGAGAAGTATATGCAGCAGACTCAGACGATCACTGCGGTAGAGCCGAGAACCCGAAATTGGCTCCCTGTTGTCAATGTACTTTATTATGTGGTACTAGCTATTGCCATATTGGGATTTGGTTATTATCTCTATTTAAACCTTGGTCTCATTACGCTCTATCTACCCTTCCTGTTGCAAGCGGCCGGCGTGACTGTTGGCATCTCGGTGGTGAGTATGGTGCTGGCGGTGATCTTTGGCCTGATTGGAGCCTTAGCTCGTCTTTCTCGTTTCGCACCCATTCGTGCGATTGCCATCGTCTATGTTGAGGTAGTGCGTGGTACTCCAATCCTTGTGCAATTGCTCTTATGGTACTTTGGCATAGGTCAACTACTCTCTACCCATGGCTTTGATCCCTACACTCTTGCTTTTAATTTCATGACGGTCTTTCAGAGCAATTCCCTTGTTCCATTGGCTTTTTCCGCCTTCTTCTATGGTATCCTTGGTCTGAGTTTCAACTATGGCGCCTATTTAACAGAGGTCTTCCGTGCAGGTATCGAGTCGGTGAACAAGGGGCAATCTGAAGCTGCGTTGAGCCTTGGTATGAACTCGCGGCAAACAATGCGCCACATTGTACTGCCTCAAGCGATACGAATCACCATTCCGCCTTTTACGAACTACTTTATTACATTGGTTCAGGACAGCGCCTTGCTCACAGTGCTTGGTGTGGCCGAACTGGAACAAACTACGGGATCGTTTGCATACCCACTGCTTGATCCAAACCAAAAATTGTTTGTCTTTATTCTTGGGGCCATGATCTACCTTGCTATCTGTTATCCGCTCTCATTGTTGGCTCGCTTCTTAGAAGCACGTCTTGGAAGGGCTTATCAGACTACTGGAGATAAGATCGATGCATTAACGGCCGATATGTTGACGGCCGATATGCTGGGCAAACAAGTTGTGTCTTTCTCTGATGATGAAGGTGATAGCGAGTGAAACCAACCTTGCTTTCTTGCTTGCTTGTAGGCTATACTATAGATAAGCTCATAGTTTATCGTACCCAAACCAGTGAAATTTGGTGTTTTTCATGAAACCATCTGACATACCAGGAAAAAGACGAGGCCGTTATATTCCGAAATTCTACGTATTTCGTGGTTTCCACCTGTCGACGTGTAAGACACTACCCGCACCGCTCATCCTCATTGATAGTTCCGGTATCCGTTTGAGCCATCTCATACTCAGCAATGACAGCCTCTGCCCAGTGTGATGCAGACTCCATGAATTCAGCAAACGACAGCTCGCCCTTATTCTTTGCTCGAATCAGGTAGATCAATTCTAAGATACTGGTAGTTTGCTGGTTGGGTTTATCCTCGCTCATGTTAATCCCCCAATAAGGCGATGGGTTGGTCGCTGGCCAAAGTGTACCAGCGTTTGTCGAACAATAGGTGACGGGGTTCCGACGGCCGGGGTAGCAACGCGAAGCGGAACCGTCCGGCCGTAACGGTATCAGTATGTAATTCGTCCCATGTCCACTTCCGCAGGTCAGTAACGCGCTTAAAGTCGGTAAAGGTCGTGACCATCACCGTGACGTTGCGCGGCTTCTCCTGCAAGAACGCCCGGTAGGCCGCAATCTTATCCTTAAACTGTTTCTCACGCTCCCAGCCTCTATCATGCTCTAGGTATACCGGCAGGCTGAGGTCCCTTTGTCCTTCGCGCCGCACATGAAAGTCCAGGTAACCGTCAGGCACCAGGCCGTAGGTAGAACCATGCACCATCGTCTTAAACGGCGTGCGCTTCAATTCCCGTTCGTGCTTATAGTCGTCAGCGATATACAAGCGCGGGTCAAGCGCGGACACCCGTAAAGCGGCGATAAACACGTCATTCAGCTCAAGCATGTGCTCGATGTGCTGGTAACCCTTACCGGTCTCTTTACTGGCTCTGACTGACTTATCTACATCGAAGCCGAGTTCGCGCAAGTGCTGGATGCCTTTTACCCCTAAACTGTAGATATTCGGTCCTCTGGTGAACTTCTGCGGTACGGCATCGATCACGACATAGCCATTATCTGCCAGCACTCTTAATCGCTGTCTAATTGCTTTATACGAACCCATGCTGTAATGCAAACGGGTCAGTTGCGCGGCGGTCAGTAGATGCAAGTGATATAAGCCCACCGGCATCTGCTCGTCACCGCGCATGAGCTTGTCGAAGATTGGAGTAATTGTTGTGAATGGTTTACTCATATTCGTTTCCTGTTAGAATGAAAGTGCGCATTGTCGCTTTGAGGCTTCTAAAGCCTGACTTTGTAAAAGCTCGCGGGTAAGGTCTAGACCCACGAGCTTTTGCTTTTACTCCGCCTCTTCCCACCCCGATAACTTCGGCGGCTGATCCGGTTGGTTCTGCTGTGGTTGCTGCGGCGGCGGTGCCGATTGAGCTTCACCGTTAAACTGTTTCTCAACGTCAGCTTTCGGATGGCAGTACACCTCCCGCGTATGGTCGCGGATGAAGGCGAGATCCTCGTGCAGCATAGTACTGCTGGGCGGCGTATCGTGCGTTATTATCGTGCCGGTTTTCGTGCCGCTTCTGACCCAGGCGCAGCGTCTCGGTAACTGGTTGAGCATTTTACCTACGTCAGAAGCCGTGGCGACGGTTTCCTTGCCTAACGGGTGCGCTGCCAGATAGCGCATGGTGACGCGGATATGGAACAGCAGGTGCAACAACTGTTCGCGGCCGCTTTCGGGGTCGCGCGTCCACTGCCAACCATCAGGGGTTTGGACGGCTAAATGTTTCGGGATGTTCAATGCGGGAATGTCACTGAGCAGGCGTTTGTCATTGTCATCCAGGCCGCGCACTAACGGCCAAAAGCTATGTCCGCAGTTGGCGAACCCACGAACCGCCAGTGCTGGTATCGGCAAGGTGGCATCACCGTAGACCATCGCCAGTTGCAGCAGGTAATCAAGGTACGGGATGGGGTTTTCGACTTTGACGCTGTGGACACGGCCGCCGTTCATCATGCCGAGGGCTATATCCATGGCACTGACGCCTACGTCATGTAACTCTATCGTATTCCCGTGCGGACCAATGGCTTGTAAGTCAATCGGCAGTAAGTACCATTCCACGAAGTCCTGGATGGCAGCCGGGTACGTCTGTGCCTGGTTGACCAGTGTGTCCGTCGGGTGCGGGTCAACATGCTCCGGCTTCACCCCCTCACTCGGCGCGGGGAATAGATGGGCTAATTCCCTGCCATCTTCGGGTGTGCTCTGGAACACAACCTTTGTATAGGCCGTCATGGTAGCTTCTTTCAAGTAATTGGGTAATTGTCCCCTGAACTGATGGGCGACGGTTATCCTCATGCCATACTTGCGTCCTTCAGTAAACAGCTCAGCGATGTCGTTGCTGACAAAGTTCTGGAATTCGTCGATGTACAAGCTGACACCAGGCCGTTTATGGTCGGGCAGATTGACGAACGAGAATAAGGCGGCATCTATTTGAGACACCAGAATTGTGCCGATTAGTCTGGCATCCTCTGGGACAATCTTTAAGGGTAGCTTAATGAGGATTATTTCCTTATTCTCGATAGCCCTCCTGAAGTCAATCGTATTCTGCTGGCCGACGATATTCTTCACTAAACTGTGTCCAGCGAATAGTTGCTCTAGCCTTCCGAGTAATGGCTGGACTTTGTTTAATCGCGTCGCCGGTGGCAGATTGTCGTATTGTAATTGCCAGAATTGGAGTACGCCTTTATCCGTCACATGAGCGAGCAGCTTGCGCCGGTAAGCGTCATCAATCAGGAAATCGTACATGTCCGGCAAAGTGGTGCCGGGATTAGCCAGAAAGACATGGATAGCTTGGCGCAAGTAGCGCGGCAGGTTGGCTTGGCTCAAGACATCCGGCCAGAGCACATCAAACAGGTGCATAATGCGGTCAACGGTCTGAGTCCGGTCCATGTCGCTGGTTAATTGGCCGGTAGCAAAGACATTGATACCAAAGGGAAAATCTTCATCGGTCATATCCAGCACAAAGATTTCCCCGGTGCGGCGACGGGGCAGATTACGGAGACAGCGCGTCACCAAGTCCAAATGGGGGTCAAGGACAATGACGGCGTTATCTGCGTCGGCATCCTGGACAATCATGTTTTCCATGAGGCCGCTCTTGCCGCTTCCAGGCATACCGGAGATGTAGACGCCGCTATACCGGTCGAGCGTGTGAATATGAAAGTCATCGTCAGTTTCGGGATGGTAGCCGAGGCTTATATGGTTCTTTAAAAACGCTTCCCGCTCCGCAGCAGGAGCAGCAGCCAGGTACTGACTGGAAACGAAGGTCACTGGTTTTTCCTTTCTAATCGAACGATTGGGGTATCACTAAATGTTGGCTGTTGGTATTGGTTTTCACGATGGGCGGTTCAGGTACGATGGTATGATGCAGCTTGGATAAGCGGCGGTCCCGCTCAACCTTCGCCGCCCAGATGCTGTCAAAGATCACTAGCAGCAGGAATGATGCAACGAGACAGCTGTAGACGTGCAGGTACGCGAACAGGACGCTTAACAGAGCGCTCATCAGAGCCAGTTGTAACGCGGTCGTTTTCGCCATCATAAGCACGGCATTATCCTACTGCTACTGCAAACTTCGATACGATTTTTTACATACCGGATGATGTATAGGAAAACCACTTTTCCTATACATCATTGGCTGCGACGTATAAAGGTCATACATCTCTACGGCGTTCAGGCACGAATAATCGGTTGCTGTCAGGATTGGTTCTCCGCTGCGGCGCAGCCATCGTGGCCGGTGGCAGCGCTGGCGACGCCAGCCGGTAATCCCGATACCACTTCCAGGCAAACTCCGCCCCGTACCACAGACCCATCATCCACAAAAACCCGCCGATGCACTCCCACGGGTAATTCAGGACACAGACAATCGCGACCAGTATGCACGCAATACAGAGGACCAACGCCGCGTATTTCGGGACGTTGAAGATACGGATGAGACGGTTTAGCATTAGTAAAATCCTTTCACTTTTTGGGCATAGGGATGCCCGGGACAGTAATTTTGGGTGTGTTAAGGCTGCACTATATACAGAGGACTAATGCCCGGCGTTTCGGGACATTGAATAAAACTCCTTTCAATTCTTGACAGTAAATCTACAATATTGTCTTCTATAACTATTTTACTCTAGGAGGTTCAAAAGTGTATAGACTTTGGAAATGGCAACGTCACTGTTTTGGTTGAACATTAAATAACAGCAAAATATTCGATTGCCGTAGACCAAAGGGTAGGCGTTAGCTGCTTCGTACCATAGCTGCATCACTCTTCGCCTCCGCGACTGACCCTGATCGATTACCGCGTGTCAGTGGCTGCCTGTTTAATGGGAAAGGGGGTGGTGTGGCCTAGCTAGATTGCACGCAAACTACATACTGTATATACTGAGCGACATGAATGTCGATAGTAAATCACCGCGAAAAGTCCTGCTCCAGCTCACAAATGGCCGCCCCGATGAACTGGCGGAAGACATTGAGACGATTACGCGCTTGAACATCTTTATGCAGACAGAATACAGGCATGGCCGCATTACTCACAAAAGTAGTATCAAAGCTATCAAACGACTACTCGATCTCGTTAACAACGCACCCCCGCCCTCCGCTCCCTAATCTCATCGTAAACTGAAAGCAACGTGCGACCACCAACGTTCCGGGCGGGGGTGCGTCTACTTATCCACAGTTTTCTACCAGACCATATCTTATCTGTATTACTAGTCTTGTATATACTCTCTATACTCTCTATACTATTAAGTATCGTAAACAGGAGGAACAAGCATCGAACACCAGAGAAAATAAAAAAACCAGTGCGGGAACACTGGCAGGCTCACATAAGAACTTACTAAGCACTTTAACATAGAGGACAAGAAATGTACAGCATACTGGAGCTCGCGATGTGGGGTAAGCGTAGCCACACTTGGCGCAAGTTACGAGCCTGGTGGCGCGAAGAAAGGCGGTTCGTACAGCTCAGACTCATGTAACCGCCCGGCCGGAGCGTTATCCGGCCATCTCAATCAACGTAAACAAGGAACTATAGCAATGGGAGCACGAGCACAGGTGTTCATGAAAGACGAGGGAGTATATTTGTACACGCACTGGGGCAGTGGCAGCCTAGTAGACGATGTAAGGCTAGCGTTAGCCTCACCATACGGCCGTAACCGCTGGGACGACCCCGAATATCTAGCCCGCATCATCTTCGACGTTATGGAAGGCGACGACCATGGCGGCGAGACTGGCTTCGGTATCGGCGGGTCGGAGCATGGCGATCTGGACTATGCGCCGATAACTGTGGACTGCAACAATCAGACAGTCACGGTTGACGGCGAAACGAAGTCGTTTGCTGACTTCGTAGCTTCGTAACCCTCACCGCCCTGAGCATGGCGTTAAACTGCTCAGCAACGTAAACATGAGACCCTATGCCCAAACCAATATCACTGTGGGTAACTAGTCGTGTCCCGGACGCCGAAGATGAAGCGACCGTCAGACGCTTCAAACGCTTTGCGGTGGATGATAAGAACTATGTCAAAGCTTTACAACGACTACTTGATCTCGCTAACATCAGCTAATTGCCATAGGCCAAAGTATGTGTCTTAGCTTGTGTCCCTAGCGCCTAGCCATTGGCTCATGGTGTCTTGTACTCGCCAGGCCCGCAGCCACCGGCACGCACGGCATATCTTCCGAAGCAGTTGCCGTGCTGCCAAGTCCCGTACACCTTCAAGCATTCTATGCTTGAAGGGTTAAGAAGATCCGGGAAGTGATGTGCTGCTAGGCTCATTTTTTTAAACCCCCGCAGCTCTTAAAAATTCTCTCAATGATCTCTTACATTAAACTCTTGCAACCTACCTCAGTTAATCACTGTCGGTATGCAAGGTCCTTGCTGATGAAACATGCCGGCTGGCCTGCTTGCGTCGCTCGTTTCGCCCCGCAGCAACCAACCACAGAGCAGTTTTCTTGATAATAATCGTCGTATATTGCATAAAAAGTCTACATGATCCAACGCAAACAACCGGCGCCGTGGCCGGTCATCAGTGTGCAACTTTTTTATGCTACGATGAGCCTGTTTGCAGTTTCCGCTGCTTGGTCAAGGCAAAGAAGACGCCTGCCGGGTTCTTAATGCCAGTCCCCTGCTCTGTCGCCAGGCCCAGGTAATGCATGATTGAGCCTTTCAGCTTCCAGGCGATGCTCAGCACCTTTTTGGCAGTCGTCGCGGCCAGGTTCAGACGTTCCATGACGTGTAAGGCATTGCGCCGGATCTGCCAAACCTCATGCGTCTTTTTAAGCGTTTTCGTGAACCAATTGCCGGACTTCTTGCTCACCATTGTGGCGAACAAATTACAGGGACTCTCTTTTTTATGCACGGCTAAGGCGATTTCTGCTGCGGTCTCGAGTTCCGCACCATAGCCTTGGTCGTACAGCTCGCCTACCGTCACCCATAGCCCAGGTAAGTTTATGACCTGTTTGAGTTTTTGTTCCAAATCTTCCCAGCTTGACGCTTTCGGTTTGACGATGATAGGTAGCACCTTTGGTTCGTATACCTGTACCGCTACCCTTCCCTCCTGTGTTTGTTTGAACTGAGCCACTCTATCCGCCAGCACCTCGCCAGCCGTTACTGTGCTCATACCGTTTCCCCCTAACGTTATGTTTGTCTGTTTCATGGGGGTATAAACGAAAAGAACCCCTTTCGGGGTCTTCTCTTAAGATTTCGTGCATAATTGAACTGTTGCAGTGTCGCTATATACATACTATAGCAATCACCCACGCGTGTCAACACCGTGAATGCACGATTTACCCCTATTGATTTAACTTAGTGGGTTCTTGAGCTTGTTGAGTTGCGACACTACAACAGTCTCAATCTGCGCGACTAAGTTACTAGTATCATAACGCTAGCGGCTGTTTTTCTCAAGAACAAGCTGTGTGCTTACTGTCCGTTTAGCTTGTCGCGGAAATACATCTCGAGGCCAACGTCAATGATTTGCCATTCTTTGAGTCCGGTGTCGCGCATCTCGCGTTCTAGTTGCTCGAACCGCCACTTGTACATCCGAAATGTTTTCGAGATCTTTTCTTCCTCTTTTTGAAGGTATTTACTCTTATAACTGGCTACATCATCGGTCACCGCTTCGGGCGGAGGTTCGGGCTGCTTTTCTTGCTTAGTAGCAGTTACCGGTTTTGCGATCGGTTTTCTCGTCTTCTGCTGCTTCGGCTTTAGAGGCGGCGCATCAAGTTCCCTCAACGGGTCAAATTGCGGAATGGCAACAGGCTTGGGTTTTAGGCGGTTGTTTTCTGCGAGTTTTCTAAAGTCAGCCATTGTTGCGTATCCTTTCGACCAGTTTGTTGTATTCAATCGCTGCCGGGTGGCTTGGCATATACAAAACGAGTGGCATACCGAGTGAGTTGGCGTGGTTGATGTGGGTGCCACGCGGTACGTCGAATGGATAGATTAACGAAGCATAGTCGGCTGCTAGATCCTTGTTCAGCACCTCTCTAAATTGCGTATGGTCGGTTTTTGTAAAGAGGATGCCATCTACTATCAGCTGCGGGTTGCTACGCTGCTGTACCCTGCCGATCATTGCCATTGCCGCTGCGAGGCCGTCGTCAGTAAAGCTCTCAGCTGCGACCGGAATGATGACCCGATCAGCTGCCAGTAGCGTGCTATAGGTCAGCATTCCCTCATTGGGCGGAGTGTCAATGATGATAAAATCGTAGTCGTTTTCTACCTCGGCTAACAGCTCTTTGAGCCGCCATAAACTATCCGGGTTCCCTACCATCCCCTGTTCTGTCTGTGACAGGTCGCGATGCCCTGGCAAGACATCGAGCTTGAAGTAATTCGTGGCAATAGCGTCTCGTATGTTGGTAACGCGGCCTGCAAAGACATCGTTGAGCGTGTACTTTAATTCCTCTGGTACGAGATTAACGCCTTTTGTGGCATTCGCTTGACTGTCAATGTCTACCAAGAGCACTCGGCTACCGCCATAGCGCAAGCCTGCGGCTAGATTGGTTGCGGTCGTCGTTTTACCAGATCCACCTTTTCGGATTACGACGGCATATTTCTTAGCCATATATTGCCGTACCAGTGTTTTGACTGGCTTTACATAAAATCATACCTAAACTATTACATAGTTAACTATTGAACGCAATACTTATTTAAGTATTGATAATCTTACTTATTTAATTAAATAAGTACTTATGTAAGTACTTACGTAAGTACTTAAGTAAAGCAATACGTCAATAGTCGGCCGAAAGTGTGGCGGGGTAGGGGATCATGAGCGCGATAGTCAGGGAAGCGATAGACGATTTTATTGCCAAACGCCGGGCAGCGTAGGGCTTTCAATCTGCTTAGAGGTCCCGCATACTACCAAACGCCACACGTTTCAGCATTACGTCCTGTATACTCGCCATCGTGGCTGGCACTGAATGGGACGCACGCCGCGCCAGGCAATTGCTAATCTTCTCTCCTTGCCACCTCTTAGCAGATGAGTATAATGCAACCAATGAAACAGGATTTTGAGCAAGAACCACCGGCAGAGCCGCCATACTGGACACATGACACCAGTTTATTTACCGGCAACTTCCGCTACTTTGGCAAAGAGCCGGTGCTAGTGCGTGGAAAATTGCACCTGGCTGATGAACCCTACCGAAAATCAGATACAGATCTAGAGATCGTACCCCTGACACACAAGCAGGGCATGAGCACCTACGTTAATTTACGGGCGTACGTGCTTGTCCCTGACATCACGCTCACCGTTGAGGTATACCCGGAAACCGTACGACGAATAGTACCGGACGTTATCGGTGAGGTGGCCGAAGTCACCGAAAAGCCGAAAATGAAAGAGCAGGAGATAGGCGACGGCCAAGCCTGGTACTACTCAAAAGATCAAACCATTGTGCTATGGGAGTGCAGCTTTTTCCGCCATTTTACAGACAGCCAACCCATCCACGAAGACCCCAATATGACTGACTTATGGCAAGGTTTTGAGCGATTTTTAACTACCCAATTTCCAGAGGCTACGCAGATCGCCACAACCTACAGCGACCCGGAGTACCCAACCGAGCAATACCAGGAGTTTCTAACCAACTTAGGCTACAGGGCCCACCCAACCGCGCAAGCGGCATGGAGCAAGGCGCTACAACACGCACCCTGACCGACCGCGCTATAGTCTCTGACTATTCGGAACATCGACGGATAGATTAGATAGCAAAAAAACCGATGTACAAGTTGGCCCCCGGTTATGAAGAACCAGCTACCCCAGCTGATAACTCCGTGCCCGCTGCATGGGCTTGTCTTTCCGTGCTGTGGTCAGCACTGCGCGCCGAAACGACAAGCCCGATATACTCCGATGCCAGCCCTCCGTGGCTTGTCGTTTCTCTGCTTCGAGCGTACCACAGCACTCCAAGACCCTCCGCTTACGCTTCGGCGAGAAGCCCATTCCGCTCCCGTTACAGCAAGGCGACGTGTTGCCTCACTCCGTCCCTCAACCTCCTCCGCTAGCCCGTTTTGTGTGTCGTCGTACCAGCAGTTAACGCTGTTGTCTGTGCCAGAGTGCTTCTTCCTCAAGTATTCGTTTCTGCTGCTGGGTAAGTTGTCGCTCACACAGTGCTACCGTATGTTCGTCAGGGAAGCAGGCCAGGTTAAGGCCAAACCTCACGACTTTGATAACCGCCTTGCTGTCCAGATGCATTAAATTGGCCGTGTAGAGCGCGTCATCTTCGGTGAAGGCCTGCAACGCCTCATACCACTCGTGCCGACCGCCCAACATGCGCGCCGGATGCCAAATGTAAATTGAGTATGGATGTGACACCATACTCGAATAAACGTTCACATGTTTGCGGTTTGCTTACTTTTCCAACGGACTGAAAAATCACTGTTCAAAATGCGTGGATCTTCAATTTTCCCGCTCATTTTTTCTATCCAATGGTATGAATTGCCAAGTTGATTGCAACACCACAAAGCAGATCGTCAAACATTACACGCAAAAATCGACGTTACTGCATAGCCACCGGGGTCAGGTACGACGCTGCGGCGTGTACGGCAAGATAAGCCCCGCTCCCCACCCGCGCCACCAACCCAAACTACCCCCGTTAGGTATGCGCGCGTGTAAAAATTCCGTGCGCGCGCTCACAGCCAACTTTGTACAATCTTTGCTTATGCAAGCGCCTGCAACGCACCAATCAAAACGTCAGACTGTGAAGCTCACCGCCTGGGTCAAACCGAGCGTGAAGCACGAGCTGCAACGTATCGCCGAGGCAGAGAAGTTGAGTCTGTCCCGGACGGGAGCAGCCGCCCTTGAGGACTGGCTTGCCAAACGGCTCGATATGCACTACGCCAGTTTCCTGGAGCCGATCATTCAGCGTGCCCTTGCCAAAGGCATGCGCGCCTACAGCAGCCGTATAGCCATGCTGGAAGTCCGCAGCCTGTTTATTACTGAGCAAACCAGAGCCATTACCTATAACATCCTCCGCAGGCAGCCCGGCATGACCGATGAGAAGCTCGATGACATCATGGACAGCTCGAAAAACGTCGCGAAGCGCAATATCGGGCAGGTATCCCCGGAGCTTGTCCCGATCATGCAAGCCCTTGCGCAGTGGCTCGAACAAGGTATGAGTGAAGCCCATGCCTAGCAATGGCCATTGTCAAAGCGAACTATACCCGGCAGGGTAGCCAAGCCAAAGCTTCAGTTCGTTACATCCAGCATCGCCCCGGTAAGGACGGCGGGCGCTGTGTGCGTGCGCTCTTTCAGGCTGACGGCAAAGCGGAGAGGGAGGAGGTATACACCATGATTGACCAGGCAGCGAACGGCAGCTATTTTTTTCGGCTCGTTATCAGTCCCGACCCCCAGCATGAGGACAGGGATAAAGACCTGTCGCTCAGGGAGCTGACTGAACAGACCTTGCGGAGTCTCGAAAACCGTTTCCAGCAGCCTTTGCAATGGGTGGCAGCCATTCATGCTGACCATGCTGAACACCGGCATATCCATGTTCTTGCTATCGTGCCAGAGCGGCTCAACGTCCAGGACTTCCAGTGTATGAAGCGGGCGGCGACTGAGGCAGCCCTTGCGCAGGCTCGTGAACGTGCATGCGCTCGTGAGCAACAAGTACGTAACCAGGAGCCAAGCGCGGGCTTGGAGTTGGAGATAGCATCTTGGTAGGGCAGGCCTTGCACCGGGCGCGCTTTGCTCACGTTGATGAAGTCTGGCCGTTACTGTCTGCATCGCTTCCTCTTGACGGGGTGCTGCTCGGCACCAGGCGCTTTTTACTCAGTAGACGGCTCGTCACTATTAGGCGAACCAGACAGCGCCCGGAGTTGGGCAATCTGCTGATCGTTGCCCCTACTCGGAGTGGTAAGGGACTCCTCGCCGTGAGCCAACTCCTCACTTGGCACCACAGTGTGATTATCAACGACATTAAAGGCGATCTGTTCGTGCAGACGGCTGGATTTAGAAGTTTGCTTGGTCCGGTCTATGTGCTTGACCCTACCGGCGTCGGGCATGCCTACGACCCGCTACAGAACAAGTCTACTGAAGATGCCTTATATTCAAGCGCCGCGCATCTACTCTATGAGGATGATATTTTTACCCAGCGCGCGGCCAAAATGCTGACGTGTCTGTTTATCGCTGCCAAACGGCAACAGGCCGCCGCCTTACCCTATGCTCGTCTGCTGCTCCGGGCAGGCTTGGCCGGATGTATGGAACGGTTGCAAGCTGTAGACCAGGAGCTTGCTACCATCTTTGTGGGTGAGAACCCGGAGAAAGCTAACCTGGATGACCGCTTTCTTCTATCTGCCTGGGAGACCCTGACAACCAAATTGTACCCACTGCTGACCGAGACAGCCGTACGCTCGCTTGTTCGTTCAGATTTCACCGCCGAACAGATCATGCTCCATCCAAAGCCGGTGACGGTGTATCTGCGCTGGAAAGAGCAGGACCTGCTTGCCCTGTCGCCGCTCGTTCGCCTGTTATGGGGCAGCCTGATCGACGAACTGGTTGCCGTTTATGACCAGCGAGCGGGGTATGGTTGCCAGCCGGTCATGCTTCTGATTGACGAAGCCGGGCGGACAGCTATCCCCTCGTTGGCCGACCATGCCACAACCGTGGTAGGGAGAGGTATCAGTATCTGGCTTGCTGTGCAATCCCTGTCGCAGCTTGAGGTGGTCTACGGCAAACCCCGCGCCCAGGTGCTCCGGGACAATATGGAGAGCCAGCTTTACTACCGGCCAACCGACGTCGCGACTGCCAACTATGTTGAGCAACGCTGCGGCAGGCAGTCCGCTTATGCCCACCATACGACGGAACAGCAGAATGGCCACAGCAGTGAAGGGCGATCAGAGCAGGCGATACCACTCTTGAGCGCCTACGACTTCTCGCGCTACCAAGACCATGAGGTGATCGGCTTTCATCGAGCGCTCCCGCCTTTCAAGCTCCACCGCATGGATTGGCGGCAATACTCCCTCCTACAGAAGCGGAGAACTGTGCCAGCGCCAGTCCTGCCAACCCTTGCACCACTGCCAGTCCTGCAAGCGATGCGCCAGCCGGTGTTTATGGACCCTGACCGCTCGTTGAGGTAAAAGATACATGCCAGGGGTGGAACACAGGCTAGGACGGTTTACGCAACTCGATTTTGACTCCTTAGCAACCGTCGCTGATGATACACAGACAGAACAGGGCGGGGCGGTTCAGTCGCCTGATGTCCAGGCGTTCAGTGGAACAAGGCATAAATTCGTCCTGAAACCTGGGGCAATCCAATACACGCTCGATGCTGCAATGAGCGCCCAATCTGCCGAGGAAGAAGTGGCAACTGGCGAGGAAGCAGCAGGCCGGGGCGGATTGAGGCAAGCCCCTATTCAGCGCTTCGGCGGGCACACCTACTCCCTAATACCAGGTGGGATACAATACACTTTGGATGCGCTGTTCGGGACCAGCGCCCAAGACGAGGAAGCAGCAACTAGCCTACCGGTAGAAAGGCCACAATCAGATGAGCACGCCAAGCCCGCAATTCCGCACTCTCTTTTTGACACACTGGAAGACCTACCATCCGAAGATGTATCAGGAGATGGTGCAAACGGGCACGTTGGAGGCGATGCTGGACGCGGCGGCGCTGCGGCTCAGCGACCTGCTGTACCAGCTTGTGATAGAGCAGGGGATGGATTACGCGGCGGCCTGGGAGATAGCAATCGAGCAGTTCCTGTTGCCGGAGGAAAGGTCAGACTCGACGAGCCAGAACCAGGACCAGGCAGACTAAGCCGGGACTTCCGTATCACCGACGCCCATCAGATCGGCGCCGGAGGCTTGCACGAAAAAGTGCGGGCTAATCTTGCTGCGATACAGCTTCTCAAAGGCATTGAAGCCGAGCGTCGGGCCGCGAGCGACACAGAAAAAGCGATCTTGGCTCGCTATGCCGGATGGGGCGCATTAGCGCAGGTGTTTGAACCGGAGTGGCGGCTCAAGCCCGAATGGCAAGCCGCCGCTACAGAACTGAAGGAGCTGCTGACCGAGCAGGAATACGAGTCAGCGCGGGCAACGACGCCCAACGCGCACTTTACCTCACCCCTGGTTGTCCAGGCCATCTGGAATGGGTTGTGCAGGCTCGGTGTGTCCGGCAGCGTTGATGTGTTGGAACCGGCGGTGGGTGTCGGGCACTTCTTCGGCCTCATGCCAGGTGCGTTGCAGGGCGGTCACCGGACTGGCGTTGAATTGGACGAGCTGACCGCCAGGATTGCCCAGATGCTCTACCCGGACGCAAAGATATTCCCCCAGGGCTTTGAAACCACAAACTTCCCCGATAACTTCTTTGACATTGTGGTAGGCAACGTGCCCTTTGGCAACTACCCGGTACACGACCCTTCGCTGAAACATTCCCTCACCAGAGCAATCCATGATTATTTTTTTGCTAAGTCCTTAGACAAAGTGCGGCCAGGGGGTATCATGGCGCTGATTACCAGCCGCTACACGATGGACAAGCAAAACGGCGTCATCCGGTCCCATCTGGCTGAGCAGGCGGACCTGGTTGGCGCTATCCGGTTGCCGAATACCGCCTTTAAGGGCAATGCCGGGACCGAAGTCACGACAGATATTCTCTTTTTGCAAAAACGTGCCAAAGGCGCTGAGGCTCGCGGCGAGCGCTGGACAGACGCGCAGGTTATTTTGCTCGACGAGACGGCCGTTACCTTGAATGAATACTACGTGCGCCGCCCTGAGATGATGCTGGGGCATATGGCTTTGACGGGCACGATGTACAAAGGCAAGGAGCCGACCCTTGCCGGGGAACTCACCGGCGAGTTGCTGGCGCGAGCCATCGCCGCACTGCCAAGCGGTATCTATGCGCCGCGCGGACGGGGGACAACCGTGCCGAAGGTTGAAATTGTGGCGGACCAGGAAGCACTGGGCGGGGTGAAAGACGGCGGTTTCGCCTATATTG
>Ga0070706_100001445_pt1 | contig 24987 bp, 12 predicted proteins | sample KBSK5501metaG_FD_65476 | JGI IMG/M metagenome (GOLD analysis project Ga0070706, IMG submission 65476) | Corn, switchgrass and miscanthus rhizosphere microbial communities from Kellogg Biological Station, Michigan, USA - KBS K5-50-1 metaG | ecosystem: Host-associated > Plants > Roots >... | reverse complement strand
TCGATCTCCGCCGCCGGCGCCGCCTCGCTCATCGCCGGAAACGCGGAGATGCCGCTCCTCATCTTCGAAGCCGTCGCGATCGGGATCCTGATGGGCCCGATCGCCGCCAGCCGCGGAGGGGCGCTGCTGGCCGGATTGATGCTCGCCGGAGCGGCCTCGACGAAGGTCGAGGGCCTCGTCTTCGCCCTCGCCGTCCTGCTGGTCGTCCCTGTGATCCAGCGGCTTCCTCCGCGCACGCTGCCGTGGCTCGCCGGACCGACGGCGCTCTCGATCGGACTGTGGCTCTTCTTCGGCTCGAGCCGTGGCGTGTTCGAGGGCTTCGGGGCGGCGGGCCCGCTGCTGGAGGTTTCGTGGAGGCGGACGCCGCAGGTTCTGTCGGCGATCGGGCGCGCCCTCGCCTCGACGGTCTACGGACTGCCCTACCTTCTTCCGGTGCTGGCGCTGCTGTTGTCGCCGCGCAAGTCCCGTTCGAGCCTCGCCCCGCTTCTGACGGCCGCGTGTCTCTCGGCCGGTCTGGTCTTCAGCTATCTGCACGGCCGCGAGGATCCGAGCAACTGGATCCGCTGGTCCGCGGCCCGCGTTTTCCTTCCGGTCTCGGTCCTTCTCGTGCTCGGAGCGGCGGCGACTGGCGGAGACGCCTCCGACGGCGCGCGGTAGACCCGCTCAGTCCTCTTTGTCTTTCTCCCGCTCCCGGTCGCGAACGATCGAGAGAGCCTGCCGATACCGCGAGTCGCCGCGCAGGTTGTCCAGGTCGTCGTCGCCTCGCAGAGTCCCGGCCTGATCGAACCCCGCATCCAGCGCGCGGAAGAGCCAGTCGAACGCGGCGTCCTTCTGGTCGACGCGGGCGTAGGCGCACGCGAGGTTGTACATCGTGGTCGGCTTTCGATAGCCGAGCTCCAGGGCCTTTCGAAAGGCGTCGGCGGCCGCCTCGGGCCGGTCGCCCGCGAGCGACGCGAAGCCCAGGTTGAACCATGCGCGCCCCTTCTCCGGATGATGCGCCGCGTACGCCTCGAATCGATGCGCGGCCTCGCGCCAGCGGGCGCGGTTCGCGCTCGAGCGCCGGCCCCAGCTCGCGCCGAAGCCGGGCAATGACAGATCCCTCGCCTCGCGGGCGAGCTCGGCGAAACGGGGATCGCCGCGGACGGCGTCGAGATCGTCATCGGTGCGGAAGAGGTCCGGCTGGTCGAACCCCGCATCCAGCGCCCGGGCCAGCCGGTCGAGCGCGCCGGAAGCGTCTCCGCCGAGCGAGAGCGCGCAGGCCTCGTTGTACAGCGCGGTCCCCGCGCGATACCCGCGTTCGGCCGCGGCCTGGTAGGCCTTCGCGGCGAGGTCGTAACGATCGGCCTTCAGGAGATCGCGCCCGACTCCGAAGAACGGTTCACCCGTCGACGGCGGTTTTGCGAGGAGCCGCTCGAGGCGGGAGGCGGCGGCGCGCCCCTCCGCTTCGTGCCGATCTCCCTTCTGCTCGCGGGCGAGCTTCTTGAGCTCGCCCCAGCGCGGATCGGACTTCAGATTCTCGAGATCGTCGTCGCGGGAAAGATACGAGGCGACGTCGAAGCCCGATTCGATCGCGCGTCGGAGCCACTCGAAAGCCCGGTCGTTCTCGCCCATCCGCGCGTACCCGCAGGCGATGTTGTAGGTTGCTGCGGCCTCGCGATGCCCGGCCTCGATCGCCTTCTGAAACGCCTCGATCGCCTCCGGGTAACGCTCCTCGCGGTGCAGCTGCATGGCTTCGTCGTACCAGTCGCCTCCGTCGCGGGGCGCGCGACGAGATGCCTGAACGAAACCTCGCGCGATCTCCGAGACCTCCTTCAGGACCGCCGGAACGGCCCGGACTTTCGCCCCCGTCGTTTCCTCCGAGCGTGGCTGGCATCGCGGCGGCGCGGCCGACTTGGAGTCGGTGACGTCGTCTCGACCCCGCGCGCCGGGCTCCGCAACGGCCGCTGCCGGCGCCGCGCCTTCGAAAGAGGCGCGCGAAGACCCGGGTCTCGCGCACGTCTCGATCGTCCGAGGCTTCCAGGGCGACACGGCGGCGACCGCGAAGGCGGCCGCGATCAGGCCGATCGAAGCCAGGCGCGCGCGCCCCGGCGGACTCGTGCGGCGCGGCGCCCGCGGATCGAGGATCGCCCGGAGCCGCTCCTCGAAATGGTGCGGGCGAATTGCGGCCAGCGCCGGCGCGACGGGATGCGCCGGCGAGGCGAGAGAGCGGAAGATGCCGAGGAGGTGCCCCGCGTAGACGGAGGGCTTCGTTCCGGACGCGATCACGAGATCGTCCGAGGCCTGCTCGGCGTCCCGGCGGACGCGGCGGCCGAGCCACCAGGCGAGAGGATGAAACCAGTAGAGCGCGATCGCCAGCTCGGCGGCAACGAGCGCCGGCCAGTCGGCTCGCTTGACGTGCGCGAGCTCGTGCAGGAGGACGACCCGCCGCCGTTCCTCCGCCCACGAACGCGCCGCCTTGCCGATCAGGAGGATCGGCCGCAAGAGTCCGGTCGTCATCGCGACGGGGACCTCGGGACTCTCGAGCATTTCGACGCGCCGATCGAGCTCCAGCCGGCGCGCGAGCCTCTGACGCTCCGCCAACCAGTCGAGGTCCCGGATGGGAGACGCCTCGCGCGAGATGCGGCGGACACGCGCCCAGCCGGTCGCCAGCCGGGCGCCGATCAGCAGGGTGCCGATCCCCCACAGCGCAACCGCGAGCCATCCGAAGGAGGCGGAGCCGACGGCGCCCGGCCTCGGCGGCGCGACCGCCGGGACAAGCTCGGTGGGAAGGGGCGCGATGGCCGGCGCGGGATTAGGTGGCGCGGCCACCGGAGCGCTCGAGATCTCCTCGAGCATGGCGGGTGAGAGGGCGGCGTGCCGCCCCACCGCCGGGCGGACATCCGGCAGGAGAGGAACGCGAATGCGGGGCAGCGTCAAGGTGAGCGCGGGCAGCAGCAGCGCCGCCGCGAGACCGAAGGCGCCGACGAGGTGGCGCGTCGCCGCGCTCGCGCGGCGCAGCAGGAGGAGGGCGGCCGCCGTCACGCAGAAAAGGAAGGTCGCCTTCACCGCGAGATCGAGCCCGAACGGAATCGCAAACGTCAAGAGCGCTCTCATCTCAGCGTCCCTCCATCCGGGCGTTTTCGATCAGCAGCGAGAGCCGATCCAGCTCCTCGTCGGACAGGTCGGCACGCGAGAGGTCCAGCAGAGCGGCGACAGCCTTCTCGGCCGAGCCTCCGAAGAACGTCTCGATCACGCTCGCGAGAGCGGGTCGCCCGGCGCGCTCCCGCGGCAGCGTCGGCTGATAAACGTAACGGGTGCCGTCGGCGACGTGGCGGGCGTGCCCCTTGTTCTCCAGGACGCGCAGCATCGCTCGCACCGCCGAGTAGCTCGGCGGATCGGGAATCCCGGCGAGGACCTCGCCGGCGCTGGCCTGGCCCCGCCTGTAGAGGACCTCCATGATCTGGCGTTCCCGGCGGGAGAGGTTCGAAAGCGCTTTCCGGGCTCGCATGCCGCGCCTCCTTTGGGGGCTCCGATTGTAGTGCTAAAAATCTAGCATGTGCTAAATTTTTAGCCGCCACCCGGTTCTACGGACGACGGCCCGAAAAGGTTTCGCGCGGCTCTGTCGGCTTCCCCCCCGGCGGGGGCGGGCCTAGAATCGAACACCGGGGAAACCAAGATCGGCCAAGCCGTCCCAAACAACGGGGCCTCCTCGCAGGAGCCGAGCGCCGTGAAGCGCGGAATCGTCCCGGATCTCGGGAAGGCGAGTCTTCTCGCGCTCGTCTACCTCCTTCTGGCGAAGCTCGGGCTGACGATCCAGCCGGTCAATGCCTTCGCGTCGCTCGTCTGGGCTCCGTCGGGCGTGGCTCTGGCGGCGATGCTTCTGATGGGGTACCGCTTCTGGCCGAGCATCGCCGTGGGTGCCGTGGCCGCGAACCTCTGGACGGGAGCACCGCTTCTGGTCGCCCTGGGAATCGGCGCCGGCAACACGCTCGAGGCCCTCGCCGGGGCCTGGGTCCTGCGCCGCATTCCCGGCTTCCGCACCTCGCTCGACCGCCTCCAGGACGTGCTCGGCCTGATCCTGTTGAGCGGGGTCCTGAGCACCACGATCAGCGCCAGCATCGGCGTCGCGAGCCTCGTCCTCGGAGGCGTGATCCCCGCGGGACAGGCCGTGACGACCTGGCGCGTCTGGTGGCTGGGCGATCTGGTCGGGGATCTACTCGTCGCCCCGGTCCTCCTGACCTGGAACGCTCCGCGCCCCGCCGGCCGCCGCGCCGCCCGGTTCGTCGAGGGCGCGGTTCTGGCCGCGCTCGTGACGGTGGCGACCATGGCGATCTTCGAGCGGTCCGAGACCGCCATGGCGGCGCTGCTCTCGCCGTTTCTCGTGTGGGCGGCGATCCGCTTCGAGCAGCGCGGCGCCGCTCGAGCCAATCTCCTGGTGTGCGCCATCGCCGTATGGGCGACGGCCCGGGGCCATGGCCCGTTCGCGCAGGACGGCGCACCCCAGGCGCTGTTCGCGACGCAGGAGTTCATGGCCTTGACCGTCGGAACGTTTCTCGTCCTCGGGGCCGTCATCGCGGAGCGCCGCCGCGCAGAGGGGGAGCTCACCCGCGCCTCCGCCGCCAAAGACCGCTTCCTGGCGGCGCTCTCGCACGAGCTCCGCACTCCACTGACACCCGTGCTCGCGATCAGCTCCGCGCTGGAGCGAGACGCCGCGCTGCCGGCCGCCGCCCGCCGGCAGATCGAAACTCTGCGCAAGAACGCCGAGCTCGAGGCGCGGTTGATCGACGACCTGCTCGACCTCACGCGGATCGCGCACGAAAAGCTGAAGCTCTCGCCCGAGCCGGTCGAGGTCGGCGAGGCGCTCGATCAGGCCCTCGAAGTCTGCCGGTCGGAGGTCGCGGCCAAGGGCTTGATCGTGGAGCGGGACCCGGCGGGCGCCGGCCGGTTCGTGCGGGCCGACCCAGCGCGCCTTCGCCAGGTCCTCTGGAACCTGCTCAAGAACGCGATCCAGTTCACACCTGCCGAGGGTCGGATTCGGATCCGGGTGCTTCAGCCGGAGCATGCCCGCATCGCAATCGAGATCTCGGATACCGGCGTGGGAATCGAGCCGACGGAGGTCGGGCGGATCTTCGTTCCGTTCCAGCAATTGGAACGGCGCGTCGGCGGTCTCGGACTGGGGCTCGCAATCTCGCGGGCCCTCGTCGAAGCCCAGGGCGGCGCGCTGAACGTGTCGAGTCCCGGCCGTGGCCACGGCTCGACCTTCCGGGTCGAGCTGCCTGCCGCCGAGCCCGCGGCTTCGAGCCGTCCGCCGCTCCCGGCGGCAGGCACGAGAGCCTCGGCCGGGCCGCGAAGGGTTCTGCTCGTCGAGGACCACGCCGACACGCTCGCCGCCCTTCGGGACCTCCTGACTGAGATGTCGTGCGACGTCGTCACGGCCGGAACCTTGCGAGAGGCGTTCGCGGCGGCGGAAGCGGGTTCGTTCGAGCTTGTCCTGTCCGATCTGGGACTGCCCGACGGCAGCGGCCTCGAGCTGATGCGGAGCCTGCGCGAGCGCTATGGGCTGGCGGGGATCGCGGTGACCGGCTATGGGATGGAGGAGGACCTGCGCCGCAGCCTCGCGGCGGGATTCGTCGAGCACCTCGTCAAACCGATCACGTTCGAAAAGCTCGAGACCGCGATCGACCGGTTCTTCGCCGAGCGGGAGCGATCCGCCGCTCCCGTCTGAAGAAAGCGCCTGGAAGCGGCGGCCGCTGCCGTCAGCGCTCGATCGTGTAGAGAACGTCGGCCCCATTCTCGGTGCCCGTCTCGGCGCGGACCGTCCACTTCTTGTTGATCAGGTAGTTGATGCGGAACCGGCTGACCTGGTCGAAGATGCCGATCCCGTATTCCAGGTAGAGACGCGGGGAGAGGTACTTCCCCACAATCAGCGACGCCTGCTGAAGGTTCCCGTTCGTCGTTTCGATGCGCGCGGTTTCCAGACCGAACCGCGAGGCGACCTTCTTTCCGAGGAGGTTGCCGGCCTTGATCCCGAGCGAGGTCGCCGCGTTCGCGACGAGGTTCCCCTCGGCCGCCGAGGCCTGGTCCAGCGGGTGCCCCAGAATCAGATAGGCGAGCGCCTCGCTCTGCGCCATGGGAGGCTCGGAATAGATCGTGGTTTCCGGACGCCTCAGGGTGCCCCTGATCTTGACGCCGGCGACCGTGCCGTCCTTCACCTTGCGCGACGCCTGCAGGTCGAGGCCGGGATTGTCGATCGGCCCCGCGAAGCGGATCCGCCCGCGCTCGATGGTCAGGTCCTGACCGTACGCCTTGTACGTGCCCGAGTCGATCACGAGCTCGCCGGTGCCCGACGTCGGCTGTGCCGGCTCCTCCATCAGCAGCACGCTGCCCCCGACGCGTCCGTCGAAGCCCATGGCCTTGACCGAGACGAGGTCCCCGAGCGTCAGCCGCACGCGGGCGCGAATCGCATGGGCGGGGCCTGCGCGCGCCTGCAGCTCTCCCGCCGAGTGGCCCACGAAGACGACGTCCGAGGAAACGGGAAACGTCGCGAGCTTCTGCATCACCTCGAGGCGGGCCTCGGGGATCGCGAGGTCGCCGGCCGCCGAAATCGTCCGCCCATCGTAGGAGATGGAGAGCTCGGGCGAGACGTAGGCCCGTCGCTCGTACGTGTCGAAGAGCAGGAATCGGCTCCCGCTCAGGTGGATCTGTGCGGGTGAGCCGGGCTTCGGCGCGAGCGGCGCCCGCCCGGAAAGCGCGAACTCCCCCTGCCGCGCGCGCAACCGTCCCTCGACCGAGAGCGTCTCCGACCCATCGCCCCTCACCGCCAACGAAGAATCGTGGAGCTGCAGGCCCGTGTCCGGAAGCTCGGCGCGCAGCCCGGAGAGCGTCAGGTCGCCCGAGACTCGCGGCGCCCCGGCGGTGCCCGCGATCGTCCAATCCCCGCGGACGGCGCCCCCAATCTTCTCGGCCTGCGTGACGAAGGCGTGGACGAAGCCGAGATCCGACAGGTCCACCTGGAGGCGCCCCTGGAGGGGCTGCGAGGCGGCGGGAACTCCTGCGGCGTTGTAGCGCGGCATCGCGAGCTCACCGTGGATCTTGCCGACGCCCTCGAGCGCCAGGCTCATCGTCGCGGACGCGCCATTGGCGGTCGCGGCGATTCTCAGCCCCGCGTCGCGGTACGCCACCGTGCTCTGCTCCCCCTCGGCCGCGGCATAGCGGATCTCGCCCGGACCCGCCGTCAGCGCGGCGTCCGCGAGGACTCGTCCGCCGCCCGTCTCGGCCGAGATGCGCCCGTTGAGGGTGCCCGTGACCTGCACCGAAGGCGGCAGCCAGGGGGAGAAGAGAGAGAAGGGGAGCTCGCCGAGGGAGGCCGTCAGAGTCGAGCGCGATCCCTCGCGCCAGTCCGCGTCCGCGCAGAGCCGAGCCGCCCCGGAGGTCCAGCAGAAGCCGCGGAGCGAAGCGGCGTCGGAGGAGAGCGCCAGTTCCGCCGGGGCCGCGAGAGTCCAGCGGCCTGCGTCCCGCGACTGGAGGTCGAGCCCGCGGATCTCGCCGCGCCACCGTTCGCCGGAGACCCCTCCGGCGAGAAGGAGGACGAGCGTCCCGTCGCGGCTCGCCACGTCGAGTCTTACGGTGTGATCGCCGCGCGTGCCGCGGCCCGAGAGTCGCAGGGTGTCGATCGGACGGCGCCCGGCCGCGGGAACGAGGCCCGTGGCGGCGAGGTCGAGCCGCAGCGTTCCTCTCTCCGCCAGATCGACGTCGCCGTCGATGGTCAGGCTCGCGGCCTTCCGGTCGCCGAAGGCGAGACTTCGCCCGCTCGCCTCGAGAAGCACGCGCGGTACCGTCTTCGCGCCGGAAACCGAGCCGGAGGCGTGCAGAGAGCCTCTCGCGTCGGCCAGGACCGGCTGGAGGTCGGAGGCATCCAGCGTCCAACGCAGATCCCACGCGTCGCCGAACGATCCGGAGGCCCGAGCGCGGGCGGTCGCAAGCCGGAGCGAACATTGCCGCAGGAAGGTGGTCCGGCCGGCGAAATCCACCCGTGCCGAGGCTTCGACCGGCTGCCCGCGCAGCGTCCCCTCCAGCCTCGGGAGCTCGACCGAGCCGAACGGTCCCTGCGCGGCCATCTTCCCCTGGCTGCGCGCCTCGAACTCGATCCGTCCGGGATATCTCGGGTCGAGCATCGCGGTGTCGAGCCCGTCGCCGCGGGCGGCGATCTCCCAACGCGGCTCGGGGGACCAGACGAAGCGGCCCGAGCCGGAGATCGCTCCGTCGAGCACGGAGCCGGCGAAGGAGGAGAGGTCCATTCCGCGTCGCGAGCCGTTCCCGGCGAGCCGCCAGCGACCGCGGGGAAGGCCCGCGCCCTCGAGCTCCGCGTCGACGCGCAGAGCGTAGGCGTCGGCCGTCCCGGAGATGCGGCCGGTCCCCTGGCCGCTCGTGATCAGCGGCTTTCCGCGAAGGGGCCACGAGATGCGCCGCCAGCCCAGATCGAGGTCCATCTTCGGAGAGCCCGAGGCGAGCCGGACCGAGCCGCGCGCCGAGATCTCCGCCGGGGTGCCGGGCAGATGCAGGACGAGGCGGGAGAGTTGCCAGTCGTCGGCCGAGCGCGAGAGCTCGAGCTCCGCGCGCACTCGGCCGAGCTGATTGGTCTCGACGTCCCCCTCGACGGTCCCTCTCGCGGAGAACCGATTCGGACGGCCGGAGGCGGCCAGCCGCCCCGCCAGCTCGGCCGCGGGAGCGTCGGGCCGAATCCGTCGCGTGTTCAGTTTCGAGAACGCAAGGGTCGCCTCGAACGCGAGGTCGCGCATCGGCGTCTTGAGAGTCGCCTCCAGGCGCGCGGGGAACGGAGAGCTCAGCTCGTGGACGACGCGAAGCGCTTCGAGGTCACCGGTCAGGGTCCCCTCGCCGGCGAGCGGAGGCCGCCCCGCGGGGCGCGCGGACCATGCGAGCCGAAGGTCCACGGGATAGTCGCCTCGCGGCCTCACGGTTCCGGAGACGCCGGCCCGGAAGCTCGGTCCTTCGACCGAGAGACGGTCCACGCGGACCGTGTCGGCGATCGCGCTCGTGACGAGCGAGACCGAGTCGAGCCGCAGCGGGTCGTTCGGATCCGCGCCCTCGATCCGGACGTCGCGGATCTCGGCGGAGCGCACGATGACGTTGACGGGAAGATGCAGATCCGGGAGCTTCTCCGTCGGCTGATCGGAGCGGGAGCGGCTCGTGATCCGGACGGTGCGGGCGTCGAACGCCGTGACATCGAGCCGCTTTCGAAGCAACTCCGAGAGTCTCCAGTCGAGCCGCGTCTCCTCGACGCGGACCTCGAGAGTCTCCGTGTGGTAGTGGAGACCGTGCAGCACGAGCGGCCCGCGGAGCGATCCCTCCACCCGCTCGACGTCGAAGGACCCCTTCAGGATGGCGCCGAGCCAGGAGATCGCCCGCCGCGCGCCGGCCTGCGTGGAGGTGATCCAGAGGAGGAGACCGAAGACCGCGGCGACGAGGAGGAGCGCGACGAGGCCCGCCGCTCGGAGCGTTCTGCGCAGGACGGCGTTTCTCACAGATCGGGCCCGATGTTAACGTGAAGGCGAACTCCCCTCGGAGGATCCAGCGCGTACGCGCCGTCGACACGCACGGGACCGATGGGAGAGATCCAGCGGATTCCTGCGCCCACGCCCTTCTTCAGCGAGCTCGTGAGGCGATTCGCCGCGTTGCCCGCGTCGAAGAACACCGCGGCCCCCCATTTCGGCAGGAATCGGTGCTCGGCCTCGAGGCTCGCGACCTCGAGGTACTTTCCGCCGATGACGTGGCCACGCTCGTCGAGCTCGCCGAGGCTCTGGAACTTGTAACCGCGGACGCTGACGTCGCCGCCGGCGAAGAAGCGAACGCGCGGCGGAAGCCTGCGGAAGTCCGAAGTCGCGGTCGCGCCGACGTCGACGCGGCCGATGAGCCGGTTGCTCCCGGCGAAGCTCACGATCCGCTTCGCGCTCGCGACCGCCTGAGCGTAGGTCGCGTTCGACAGGAATCCGTCCTTCGCGCCGGAGAGCTTGAGCAGCAGCCTGTAGCCGTTGCGCGCGTCGATCCGGTCGTCGGCGACGACGAGGGACGTGCTCGATCCCGGCGCCAGCAGGTGTGAGACTCCGTCGTCGATCCCGACGGTGAAACGCTCGCGCGTAAAGGTCAAAGAGAACCCCTGGCGCCAACGACCGAGCGCGAAGGAATAGTCCGCTCCGGCCAGAGCGGCCTTGGTGTCGCTGGTCGCCGGGCTCAGATGGCCGTACCCGGTGGTGAAGGTCAACACGTCCGTACGCGGGTACGCGCCGGGAATCAGATACCTTGCGACGATGCTCTGCTCGATGGCCGACACCCTGATCTCCGCCTCCGCGTGATCGCCGTGGCGATTGATGCGCCGGTACTCGGCGCGCACAGTCCCGCGCGGGCCGGTGTCGGTGCCGTAGCCCAGACCGAACTGGTATCTCCGTTTCTTGCTCGCCTCCAGGTCGACCTCGATCGGAACCTCGAGGCCCGAGGTCCGCGCGCGGTCGGTGATGACCTCGACCCGCCGGAAGTAGGGTGAGTCGGAGAGCGCCGTCTGAAGCGCGAGCAGCTTGTTCTGGTTGAGGGGCTCGCCCTCCTCCCAGTTGACGTAGCCGCGCAGCAGCTTCGGGTTCAGGAAGTCCTGTCGAAAGGCGACCGGCCCGAAGAGGTAGCGCGGCCCGGTGTCGTAGTGGAGCACGATCCGCGACGTGTAGGCCTCGACGTCGATCTGGATCTGCGCCGTCTCGAACTTTCCGTCGAGGTATCCGATCTCCCCGGCCATCGCCTCGAAGGCCGCCTTCCCCGATTCGTACGCGGCGTGATTGAGGACGTCTCCCGGCCGGAGCGGGAAGTCGCCGACAGCCGTCCGGAAGCCCCAATCCGTTGCGCCCTCCCCGGCCACGGCGACGTCGACCGATTGCAGGCGAATGGGAGCGCCGGGATCGATGTCGTAACGGGCCACCCAGGTGTCGCCCTCTCGCTCGAGCGAGGCGTCGATCGTCGGCCGATAGAAGCCGAAGGGCTGCAGCGCGCGGCGAATCTCGTCGGGTGCGCGGGCGTGGAGCTGGCGAATGCGGCGCTCCGTCAGGTTCTTCTCTCTTCGCGCATCCTCGATTCTCAAAAGCGACAGCACGTTCTGTTTCAGGTCGCTGCCCTTGAGCGTTTGGTTCTGGAGGACCCCTCCCATCGCGCCACCGAGCCCGCGAATCTCCACCCGAAGCTTAGGGTTCGAAGCGGCGTCGATCCGCGCCGCGGCGAGGAGAAGGGCGAGACTCAGAGCCGACCGTCGCAGGCGGGCGGGGCTCATCGCTCCGGGAGTTCCTCGCGCACGCAATGCACTCGGGTCGCCCCTTCGCTCGCGGTGCGGTGGGACCCCAGGAACTGTCGAGAATAGACCCGCGTGAAGATGGCACCGAGAAGCACGAGCAGCGACGTGTAGTAGACCCAGAAGACGATGATGATCACCGAGGCGGCCGCGCCGTATGTCGACGCGACCGCGGTCCGGCCGAGATAGAGACCGATCGCCCACTTGCCGATCGAGAGCAGCGCGGAGGTCATGAAGGCGCCGAACCAGACGTCGCGCCAGGGAATCTCCACGTCCGGAAGGATGCGGAAGATCATCGCGAAAAGCACGGTGAAGACCGCGAGCGACAGGAGCAGGTTCGCGACGCCGAGGGCCGGCGCCGGGATGTCCATCCGCGGCTGGAGGTATTCCTGCAGTCCGCTGATCGCCGCCGACAGCGCCAGCGACACCAGCAGCAGAAAACCGATCGCGATGACGAGCGCGAAGGACGTGAGGCGCTTGAGAAGGAGCGTGCGGATCAGCGGCCCCGGCTTCGGCGTCACGTCCCACATCAGGTTCAGCGACGACTGGAGCTGAACGAAGACGGATGTCGTCCCGATGGCGAAGGCGATTACGCCGACGACCCGCGCGAAGACGCCGGATTGATCCATCGCGGCGCTGCGCAGGATGTGCTCGACCGCAAGCGCCTGATCCCGACCCATGAGCTGACCGAACTGGCGGACGAGCTGTCCCCGAACCGCTTCCTGGCCGAAGGCGAGCCCGGCGATCGTCACGACGAGGATCAAGACCGGGGCGAGGGAGAACAGCGCGAAGAAAGCGACCGCCGCGCCGTGCGTCATCGCGTCGCGGTCGTACCAGCTCGAGAAGGTCTGGCGCAGCACCTGCTGCCAGAGGCGGACACGCCGGGATTTCCAGAACGCCATCTTCTGAGCTCCAGCCGCCCCGGTCTCGAGGCGTCGCGGACGAATCGAGCAATCGTCGTGCCGGCCTCGCGATGGGAGGGCTGCGCGCGGCAACGCCCTCCTCTCGGAGTTTCCCTCTCGTGGTCTTTGGGTTAACCTAGAGAGCAGACACAGTGGACATCGGCAGATCCATGTCGGCGCAGCCGCCCGATCCGGAACTCCAGGAAGCGCTCCTGGAGCTCCAGCAATACCTTTCCGACGACGTCGCGCCCTTGATCGTGGCGGATTCGATGCAGCTCCTCTTGAAATATCCCCCCGCCGCCGTCGCCACGGTGATCCGCGGGTGGACCGGCGCCCAGTACCGAGGCGCGGGAGGTCGCGCCGTTCCGGTCTCCGACTACCTCTTCCATGCCATCAAGAAGATCCACATGATGGGAGAGTTCCGACTGGTCCCGCGCGCGCCCCTGGAGGCATACCTCGAGCAACTGAAGCCGGTCGTCCTCGGGATGTGCCCCGAAGAGGACCGCTCGATGCTGCTCGAAAACTTGTCGCGGTTGGGCGAGACGCAGCCCACGGCGTCGCCGGTGCAGACGATCTTCCGGCAGGCGCCGACGAACGAAGCGGCGCAAAGGGCATCCGCATCGGGCCCGGGATCCGTCGCCGCAGACGCGGAGGCCGGCGGCGTCTCCGCCGAAGCCCTCCGGGGACTCCGCCGTTTCTCCCTTCTGCTCGAACGACTGGAATCGCAGGGACCGTCCGCGGCCGCCTCATCCGCTCCGGGCGAGAAAGCCATCGCTGCGGAGGCCCTGGCGTTCGCGGCCCGCTCTTCTCATTCGAGTCGGGAGCTCGAGCAGTATCTCGCGCGCCTCAAGGAGATGGGGCTCGATGCGGGGACCGACAATCTCTTCCGCGCGTTGGCGCAGAAGCTGCCCGGCTGGGTCTTCCCCGACGCGGGCGGCGCGACCGGCGCCGAGAGCGGAACGCTCGGAGCGATGCGCCGCATCATCACCGAAGCTGAAGATCCGGTCGAAGGCTCCCGGCGCTTCCAGGAGATGGTCAAGACGGTCGTCGAGCGATTCAACGAGGGGTCGCTGCCTCAGGCGGTCGCGATGCTCGAGCTCGCCGAGCGCCTCGTCGCCGAGAAGAAGGTCGACCCGGGCAGCGTCGAGATCGTCCGCCGCAGGCTCGGGGAGACACTGGACCCCGAACAGCTGAAGAAGTTCGCCGAGAGGCCCGACCAACAGGCTCTTCTGCGCAAGGTTCTGCAGTTCTTCACCGCGCTGACGCCGGGCGGCCTCCTCGAAGAGCTCCAGCGCGAGCAGAAACGGGACCGCCGGCGTCTGATCCTGGCGCTCCTCGAGGTCCATGGCGCGCCGGCGCGGGCCGCGGCCTACGAGCGCCTGAAGCAGGCCTCCACCGCCGTGGCGGAGGAGGAGTGGTTCTTCCGAAGAAACCTCCTCTATCTCCTGCGCCGCATTCCCCGCAGCGCCGACGCAAGCTTCGACGACGAGACGGAACTGGTCCTCTCCTACGCGCAACCGGGATTTCCGCTGGTCGTCATCAAGGAGGCGGTCACCGCGCTCGGCCAGTACCGCGACGAGAAGGCGGAGCAGGGCCTGACGCACCTGCTCTCGGAGCTCGAGACCATGCTCTCGAAACCGGGGGAGGCTCCCTACCAGCTGAAGGACCTGCGCGCTCTGCTGGATCGGGTCGCCGCGACACTCGCCCGTCTTCCGTCCCCCTCGGCGCGGCGCGCTCTGATCGAGCACGCGGGCAAGAAGCAGGCGCCGTTGGGCGACACGATGGCGCGGCTTGCCGAGCTCGGAACCCAGGACCTCTCCGAGGACACGGACACGGTCGACCGCTTGATCGAGCTGGTGAAGGCGAACCTGCCCTTCAAGCTGCTGGGCGTCACGCTGCGCCAGAACGATCAGAACATGGTCTACGGGATCGAGGCGCTCGCCGGGACGCCGACGCCCGCGGTGCGGCGACTGCTCGAGGAGATCGTCACGCGGCTGAGGGGACACGAAGCCGGCAGGGCGGCCGCGCGCGTGCTCGCGGGCTTCGACCGTCCGTCGCCGGCGCCCGAGGCCCCGGGGTCGGGCGCGCCGATCGCCAGCCTGCAGGGGGACCTGGAGGTGTTCGGTCTGCCCGCCCTGCTGCAGAGTCTGGCGGAGTCCGCCGCGTCGGGAACGCTCACCCTTCGAGAGAAGACGGGGGAGCCGTTCGCGACGCTCGCGCTGAAGGACGGGAAGCTCCAGTCGAGCGAGCGGGGCCGGCTGCGCGGAGAAGAGGCCTTCTATCAACTTCTGGAGAAGCCGACGCCCGGCCAGTTCGCGTTCGTCAAGGGAAACATCGCGGGGTCCTCCACTCCGCGCGAGATCCTTCCGCTCGTGCTGGAGGCGATGCGGCGTTACGACGAGCTGCAGGAGGCCATGGCGCTCGCCCCGGACGGCGTCTTCCTCCAGCCGACGGCGATGAAGCCGACCCCGCATCCCGCCGAGAAGGACGGCAGCTTCCTGCAGGCTCTGTGGGAAAGGGCCAGTCAGGGCGCCACTCCGGAGGGGTGCGAGGAGGCCGTCGCGAGCGATTCGTACCGGATTCGCCGGGTTCTCGCGCACTGGGTCGAACAGGGCGCGCTGAAACCTCGAGCTGCGGGATAGCCGACCGTGTCCGCGGAGGCGGCCTTCGATCCGCGCCGACACAAGGACGTCTCCTGCTATCTGCGACGTCTCCAGCGCACCGTGGGCGCCTTCGACACCCGGATCCATGCCGCCGACGAGATGTACCGCTACGACCTCTCTTTGCCCTATCGGACTCCCGAGGCCGCCGCGATCTCCTACTTCCACGTCGGGCATTCGATCTTCCGGACGGTCGAGCAGATCGTCACGTGGCGCTTCGGCGGATTCGGCGCGATCCGCGATCTTCTGGACTTCGCGAGCGGCTACGGGCGCGTCACGCGCTTCCTGGCCGGCGCGCTTTCGCCGCGGAGAGTCTTCGTCGCCGACGTCGATTCCGAGGCGGTGCGGTTCCAGACCGGTGCCTTCGGCGTGCGTGGCGCGTCTTCCGTCTCGGACCCGAGCGCCTTCGAGCTCGACGCGTCCTTCGACGTGGTTCTCGCCTCCTCCTTCTTCAGCCACCTTCCCGAGGAACGATTCGAGCCGTGGTTGGCCCGGCTCCACGCGCTGGTGGCCCCTGGTGGGCTGCTGATCTTCAGCGTCCATGGGATGCGGCTGCTCGGCTCCTCGGAAACCGACGCGTCGGGAATCGTCTACCGGCCGACCAGCGAGACGACGCGGCTGGATCCCTTGGAGTACGGAACCTCCTACGTCTCGCCGGAGTTCGTACGAAGTGCGGTCGGCGGTGTCACGGAGGGCGAGGGCCGGCTGTTCGAGTTCCCCTTCGGCCTGGGATCCCTCCAGGATCTCTACGTGCTCGTACGGCCTCCGCTGCCGACGCGCAAGGAGCTCGAAGTCCACAGGGCCCCGCTCGGCGCCCTCGATCGCTCGGCCATCGAGGGAGGCTCAGTCTCGCTCGAGGGCTGGGCGGAAGGGGAGCGCGACGAGCGGCCTCCCGACGTCTCCCTTCTCCACGGCGACAGCGTCGCGGACCTCTCGGCGGGGTTCGGCGCGCGCGGCGAGCGGCGCCGCTGGCGCTTCGACTTTCCGGTGAGCGCGGTCTCGCCGGACGAGGTGGTCCGGATCGAAGCGGAAAGCGCGCGAGGACACTCGGGAATCCTCGTGCTCGGGACGCTCGGACCGTACCTGCCGCCCGCGGCCGCCTGACTCCGCGCGCCGCCGGCGCGCATAGGGCTCACGCCGGAGAGCTGAGGCCCAGGCCGGAAGCGCCGGTGGTTCTCATCACGCCGTTCTCGAGCGTGAACCCGCCCCCGACGACGTCCCGGGCGAGATCGAGGCTGCCGTCGAGGTCGAGGTATTTCGTGGCGGGAGAGGAGAAGGCGGCGTGTAGCGCCGCGGCGATCGAGATGCGGCTCTCGTCCATGCAGCCCCACATCAGCTCGACGCCGGCCGTCTCGGCGATTGTGGCGATGCGGCGCGCCGCTTCGATCCCTCCGCACTTCATCAACTTGATGTTGTAGATCCCGCAGGCGGGCTCGGGCGCCGCCAGAGCGAGCGCGTCCCGCTCGTCGAGGAGACTCTCGTCGGCGGCGATGCGGCGCCGCCAATCCCGCGGGAGATCGCGGACTCGCGGGAAGAGCTCGCGCGGCACGGGCTGTTCCACGAACTCGACGTCGAGCTTGGCGGTCGCCTCGAAGAAGAGTGCCGTCTCTTCCAGGTCGTATCCGACGTTCGCGTCGACCCGAATGGCGACCGAGCGCCCGATGCGCTCGCGCAGCCTCGTGAGACGTTCGAGATCCTCCTCCAGCGCGCCGCCGATCTTGATCTTGAGAACCCGGAATCCGCGCCCGACGTACTCGGAGGCCTCGATCAGCGTTTCCTCGGTCGAGCGGATCCCGATCGTGATCGAAGTCGGCAGCTCCGCGTGCGCCCGCCCGAGCACCTCCACGAGTGGGAGCTCCAGCGCCTGCGCGAGCAGGTCGTGGAGCGCCACGTCGATCGCGGCTCGGGCCGCGGGATTCTTCGGCAGGCGGCGTGCGGCCTCGCGGCACAGAGCCGGCAGGGTCCGCACGTCGCGCCCGACCAGCCAGGCGACAGCTCCCGGCTCGAGCGCGCCGGCGCAGCTCTCCAGCGACTCCCCCGTCACGCGCTCGGCCGGGGACGCGGAGCCGAGGCCGGCCCGGTCCGCGGCGCGCAGACGGACGACCACGTTGCCGACGCTCGCGATCGGCTGCTCGCCGGCGATCGCGTAGGGCCGCGTCAAGGGAAACTCCTCGAGCGCGCTCTCGACCGCGGTGATCTTCATCGCTTCGCCTCGCTCGCGAGAAACGATCGGACGACCGGGACGAGCGCGCCGACGCCCTCCTCGAGCGGCAGGACGACGGGCAGGCCCGTCTCTCGCGCGAGCCGCCGCTGCTCCTCCCGCAGCGCGCCGGGCGAGACCCCTTCGCCGTTGAGCGTGAGCGCGAGCGTACGCGAGCCGTAGGATCGGATCAGCGCGATCTCATCGGCGACCGGAGGGATCCGCAAGGCGAGCTCTTCCAGCCCTTCGTAGAAGGCGCGGCCCGGAGCGTGCTGTAGGATGACGCCCCGAGACCCACCCGACAACAGGAGCTCCGAACCGCACGGTCCCGACGGATTGCGCAGGGCCGACTGTCCCTCGAGCAGGATCAGGTCGGGCCGGCTCCGCTCCCAGCACGAGACGATCGCGTGCTCCAGCTCGCCGGAGACGAAATCGTTCGGCACCGAGTCCAGGATGAACCCGAACGGCGCGCCCTGCATCCAGCCGGTCTGTCCGGTGAAGACGAGCTCCGTCCGAATCCCTTCGGCGCGGCAGGCTTCCAGCAGGAATCGAGCCGTCGTGCGCTTGCCGACCGCGCAATCGGTGCCGAGGAGGGCGATCCGCGGCGCGTTCACCTGGAGAACCGCCCCACTCCAGAAGTGCAGGTCGCGCCGCCGCGCCGTCTTGCGCACGTCGCGGATGACGACCCCGCGTCGCTCGGCGGCGGCGGCGAGCTCCGCGTCGTCGGAGAGGAACTCGTGGAGGCCATTGACGATCGACATGCCCGCCTCGATCGCCTCCCGCACGAGAGCGCGGAGTCCGGCGGTGAGACGCCCTCCAGAGGTCGCGACCCCCACGACGCAGAAATCCGGCGTCTGGCCGGTCGAGCGAAGCGCCTCCGCGATCGAGGCGAAGACCGGGATGCCGCGCGGGCGTCCGTCGAGCACCTCTCCCGCGTCCCGGCCAGCCGTCGGCGCGTCGATCACGCCGAGCACGCGGTAGCGCTCCGTTCCTCGAACCAGGCCGTGCGCCGTCTTCGCGTTCGGCGTCGCGAAGAGGCCGTCGCAGATCACGATGGCGGTGCCGTCCACGCGCGGCGGATTATGCGATGAAAGCGGCCGCGATAAACTCGACAATCGCGTTGCGACCTGGAACTTGAAACCTGAAACCTGAAACCTAAAACCTGAAACCCAGTTGAAAGGAACCACATCAATCGCCGCTTCGGTGGGCGCCCCTCGCTACGGCGTCTCGCTTCTGACGCCGGACGATCTGTACCTCTTCAACCAGGGGAACCACGCTCGGCTCTACGAGAAGATGGGCTCGCACCCGCGCGTCGTCGAGGAGGCGGCGGGGACCTCCTTCGCCGTCTTCGCGCCCAACGCAGCCTCCGTCGGCGTGATGGGCAGCTTCAACGACTGGAGCAAGACGAGCCATCCCCTCGCGACGGTCGGGCAGTCCGGCATCTGGGAGGGGTTCTTGCCCGGCGTGCGAAAGGGGGACGTCTACAAGTACCACGTCGTGTCGCGGCATCACGGGTACCGGGTGGACAAGGCGGACCCGTACGCCGTTCGCCAGGAAGTCCCGCCGCGCACCGGCTCCGTCGTATGGGACCTCGAGTACGCGTGGGGAGACGCCGAGTGGCTCGAGCGGCGCAAGGAGCGGCCGCTCTCCGAAGAGCCCGTCTCGATCTACGAGGTCCACCTCGGCTCCTGGCGGCGGGTGCCGGAGGAAGCAAACCGCCCGCTGACCTATCGGGAGACCGCGCCGCGGCTGGCCGAGTACGCCCTCGAGATGGGCTTCACGCACGTCGAGCTGCTGCCGGTCATGGAGCATCCCTTCGCCGGGTCGTGGGGCTATCAGGGCGCGGGCTATTTCGCGCCGACCAGCCGCTTCGGCACGCCGCAGGACTTCATGTTCCTGATCGACACCCTCCACCAGGCCGGCATCGGCGTCATCCTCGACTGGGTCCCCTCGCACTTCCCCTCCGACGAGCACGGCCTGGTCTACTTCGATGGAACGCATCTCTACGAGCACGCCGACCCTCGAAAGGGCTTCCAGCCCGACTGGGGAAGTCTCGTCTTCAACTACGGCCGCCATGAGGTCCGAAGCTTCCTGATGTCCTCCGGGCTCTACTGGCTCGATCGCTACCACGCCGATGGGCTGCGCGTGGACGCGGTCGCTTCCATGATCCATCTGGATTTTTCGCGCAAGCCGGGCGAGTGGGTTCCGAACGAGTTCGGCGGCCGCGAGAACCTGGAGGCGGTCGTGTTCCTCCGGCGCTTCAACGAGGAGGTCGGAAGGAGCGTCCCGGACGCCGTCACGATCGCGGAGGAGTCGACCTCCTGGCCGATGGTCTCGAGGCCCACTTACATCGGCGGGCTCGGCTTCGACATGAAGTGGGACCTGGGCTGGATGAACGACACGCTCGAGTACATGCGGATGGACCCGGTCTTCCGCAAGTACCACCACACCAAGCTGACGTTCCGGCGCATGTACGCGTTCTCGGAGAACTTCGTCCTTCCCCTGTCGCACGACGAGGTCGTTCACCTGAAGGCGTCGCTGCTCTCGAAGATGCCCGGCGACGAGTGGCAGAAGTTCGCCAACCTGCGTCTGCTGTTCGGGTACATGTGGGCGCAGTCCGGCAAGAAGCTGCTGTTCATGGGGGGCGAGTTCGGCCAGTGGCGGGAGTGGAACCACGACGCGAGCCTCGATTGGGACCTCCTCGAGCGGTCGCGGCACTCGGGCGTGCAGCGCTGGGTGGCCGATCTGAACCGGCTCTACGCCGCCGAGCCGGCGCTCCATGAGCTCGACTTCGATCCCCGCGGCTTCGAGTGGATCGATTGCCACGACGCGGACCACAGCGTCGTCTCACTCGAGCGCCGCGGGATCGACCCGGCGGATCGCCTCGTCGCCGTCTTCAACTTCACGCCCGTCCCGCGCCACGGATACCGCATCGGCGTGGACGGAGCGGGCCAATGGCTCGAGGTCGCTAACAGCGACGCGGCCGAGTATGGCGGCAGCGGCGAGGGAAACCTCGGCGGCGTCGTGGCGCTCGATGCGCCGGCCCACGGACGGTCTCACAGTCTCGCGTTGACGCTGCCGCCGCTCGCGGCTCTGTTCTTCAAGCCGTCTCCCGCCGCCGAGGAGCTAGCGGAAGCCCAAGCCTCCGAAGCCGCCGAGCCCGAAGAGGTCGCGGACGAGGTTCTCGAACCGGAAGACCAGCCGGCGCTCGCGGTGCCGTAGCCTTCGCGGCGTTCTCGATGGACCGCTACGTCTGCGTTCACGGGCACTTCTACCAGCCGCCCCGCGAGAACCCGTGGCTCGAGGCGATCGAGTTTCAGGAGACGGCCTATCCGTACCATGACTGGAACGAACGCATCACGGCGGAGTGTTACGCACCGAACGCGAACACCCGGATTCTCGACGAGCGCAACCGCATCGTCTCGATCGTCAACAACTACTCCTCGATGAGCTTCAACTTCGGGCCGACGCTGCTCTCCTGGCTGGAGGAGAAGAAGCCGGAGGTCTACCGCGCGATTCTCGCGGCCGACGCGGAGAGCGCGGCCCGCTTCGGCGGACATGGGTCCGCGCTGGCGCAGCCCTACAACCACACGATTCTTCCGCTCTCTCCGCGCCGCGACAAGGAGACGCAGGTCCGGTGGGGGTGGCGGGACTTCCAGCGGCGCTTCGGCCGGGAGCCGGAGGGGATGTGGCTGCCGGAGACCGCCGTCGATCTGGAGACGCTGGAGGTCCTGGCCGAACGCGGCATACGGTTCACGATCCTGGCTCCGCATCAGGCGATCCGGTTTCGCGCGCTGGGAGAGGCCGAATGGCAGGCCGCCGGAGGGTCGGCCATCGATCCGACGCGGGCCTACCGGATCACGCTTCCCTCGGGGCGCTCGCTCGCCCTCTTCTTCTACGACGGCCCCGTCTCGCGCGCCGTCGCCTTCGAGCGGCTCCTCTCCAAGGGCGAGCACTTCGCGGAGCGCCTGCTCGCCGTGTTCGACTCTTCGCGCGGCGGCGCGCAGCTGGCGCACATCGCGACCGACGGGGAGACCTACGGCCACCACCATCGCCACGGAGACATGGCGCTCGCCTACGCGATGCACACCATCGCGGGACAAGGAGAGGTTCGGCTGACGAACCACAGCGAGTTTCTCGAAAGGCATCCTCCCGCGCACGAGGTGGAGATCCTCGAGAACACGTCCTGGAGCTGCGCCCACGGCCTCGAGCGCTGGCGAAGCGATTGCGGCTGCCAGACCGGCGCTCATCCGGGCTGGACCCAGAAGTGGCGCGCCCCTCTGCGCGAAGCGCTCGACTGGCTTCGCGACGATCTGGCCCCGCGCTACGAAGAGAGGGCGAGACAGTTTCTGGCCGATCCCTGGGGGGCGCGCGACGCCTACATCGATCTCCTGCTGGACCGCTCCCCCGAGAGCCAGTCCGCCTTTCTGGAGAGGCACGCGTTCCGCCCGCTCGAGGAATCGGAGCGGACCCTGGTCTTGAAGCTCCTCGAGCTCCAACGCCACGCTCAGCTGATGTACACCAGCTGCGGTTGGTTCTTCGACGATCTCGCGGGAATCGAGGCGCGGCAGATCCTGCAGTACGCCGGGCGCGCACTGCAGCTGGCGGAGGAGCTCTTCGAGCCTGGCGTGGAGGAGCAGTTTCTTCAGCGCCTCGAGAAAGCCGCGAGCAACCAGCCGGAGGCCGGCAGCGGTCGCCACGTGTACGAGGAGACGGTCCGTCCGGCGAAGGTGTCCCTCGAGCGGGTCGGCGCGCACTACGGCGTGCACTCCCTCTTCACGGAATACGCCGAGGAGTCCCGCGTCTACTGCTACCGCGTCGCCCGAGAGGACCATCGCGTTCTGACGAGCGGACGCGCGCGGCTGGCGCTCGGGAGAGCGCGTGTGACCTCACTCATCACGGGGGAGTCGGAGCGGGTCGTCTTCGGCGTTCTGCACCTGGGTGACCACAACCTCTCGGGAGGGATCGGCCGATTCGCGGGTGATCGAGAGTACGAGCGGCTCTCCGAGGAGCTGGCGGAGCCCTTTCGTCGCGCAGACCTGACCGAGATCCTGCGGATCGTGGATCGCCACTTCGGCTCCGGCGTTTACTCTCTGCGGCTGCTCTTCCGCGACGAACAGCGGCAGGTCCTGCGGGTCATCTTGAAGTCCGTCCTCGAGCAGGCCGACGCGGTGTATCGCCGCCTCTACGAGGAGCACGCGCCGCTGATGCGGTTTCTCTCGAGTCACGGCGTGCGCCAGCCGCGCGGCTTGCGGCTGACGGCGGAGCTGACGCTCGCGACCAGCCTGCGCCAGGCGCTCGAGGAGCCGGAGCCGGACGTGGCCCGAATGCGCGAGCTGCTCCTCGAGGCCGAGGCGGTCGGCGTCACGTTTACGGAGGATGGGCTCGGGCTCTCGCTCCAGCAGTCCGTGGAACGGCTGGCCGACGCGCTGCGTTCGCGGCCCGGCGATCTGCGGCTCCTCGAAACGCTCGAGGGCGTGGTGAGCCTCGCGCGCTCGATGGCATTCGAGGTCGATTTCTGGCGGGCGCAGAACGCCTACTACGGGCTGCTCCAGTCCGCTCTCCCGGCGGCGCGACAGGCCGCCGAACAGAACGAGCCGGGATCCGCCGAGTGGATCAGCCACTTCCGGGCGCTCGGGGAAAAGCTGTCGGTACGCGTCGCCGACTGATCCGGAATCCCGGCGGTCGAGTGAAGTCCGTTCGCGCGTCTGCTATCCTGTCTCCAGTTTGACGCCCGTTCTCGAAAAAGCACTTCGGGTCGCTGCCGTTCCCGAAGAGCTCCTTCCGCTGTACGCGCTCGCTCACGACCTCCGCTGGACCTGGCGGACCGATCTGCGCGCTCTTTTCGAGCGCGTCGATCCCGAGGCCTGGGGCCGCTGCGGGGGCAACCCCGTTCGCCTCTTTCGCGAGGCGTCGGCCGAGCGTCTTCGCGACGCGGTCCAGGACCCGGTCTACCGCGCCGATCTCTCTTCAGCGCTCGAGCGGCTGGCCCAGGAGGACGCGGCGCCGGCGAGACATCCGGCCGCCCGAGAGCTCGCCGAGCGCGGAGAGCGGATCGCATACTTCTCCGCCGAATTCGGGCTGACGGAGGTCCTGCCGATCTATGCGGGAGGGCTCGGCGTGCTCGCAGGCGATCACCTGAAATCGGCCAGCGATCTCGGGGTGCCTCTCTGCGGTGTCGGGCTCTTCTACCGCGAAGGGTATTTCCATCAGCTGGTCGATCCCGAGGGGAGGCAGGTCGAGGCCTACCCGCCGCTCGACCCGGACGAGCTGCCTCTCTCGATGGCGGAAACGCACGACGGAAGCCCTCCCGTCGTCACGATCGATCTCGCGGGCCGGACCGTCCGCCTCATGATTCGCCTCGCGCGCGTCGGGCGCGTCCCGCTGTTGCTGCTCGATTCGAATCACCCCGACAACGCGCCCGCCGATCGGGACATCACCGCTCGTCTCTACGGCGGCGGCCACGAGATGCGGCTGGAGCAGGAGATCGTCCTCGGCATCGGCGGCTCGAGGGCGCTCGAGAAGGCCGGGCTCTGGCCGACGATTCGCCACATCAACGAGGGACACGCCGCGTTCGTTTCGCTCGAGAAGATCCGACAGCTCATGCACGAAGAGGGACTCTCCTTTCCCGAGGCCCGCGAGGTCGCGGCCGCCGGGAACGTCTTCACGACCCACACCCCGATTCCCGCCGGCATCGACGTCTTCACGCCCGAGTTGCTCGCGGCGTATTTCCGCGATTACGTCGGGCAGCTCGGTCTGACCTTCGAGGAATTTTTCGAGCTCGGCCGCGAGGTCGGCGAGGATCGGCGCGGTCTCTTCTCCATGGCGGTGCTCGCGATGCGCCTCTCCACGCATCGGAACGCGGTGTCGCGGCTCCACGCGGCGGTCTCCCGTCGGCTCTGGAGCGGCGTCTCGCCGGACCTTCCGCCGGCCGAGCTGGCGATCGAGCCGATCACCAACGGCGTCCACAACGGGACCTGGACGGCCTCCGGGATCGCTTCGACCGGCGTCTTCGAGCGACCCGAAACGGTCGACCGCGCGACTCTCTGGGCTCGACACGAGGAGCTACGCACGGACTTGGTCGAGCTCTGCCGGCGGCGGATGATCGAAGATGGGCGCACGCGGGGAGCGAGCGACGAGGAGATCGCCGAGGCGGGACGGGCGCTGGATCAGCGCGCGCTCACGATCGGATTCGCTCGCCGCTTCGCGACCTACAAGCGCGCGACGCTCCTGTTCCGAGAGCCCAAGCGGCTCGAGTACCTCCTCCATCAGATCGGCCGGCCCGTCCAGATTCTCTTTGCGGGCAAGGCGCACCCGAAAGACGAGCCCGGCAAAGAGTTCCTGCAGACGGTCGTGCGGTTCGCGGGTCTGCCGGAGTTCCGCGGGCGGGTCCTCTTCCTGCCCGACTACGACATGGCTCTGGCGCGCGCTCTCGTCGCGGGATGCGACGTGTGGATGAACACGCCCGAGCGGACGCGGGAGGCGTCCGGCACCTCCGGAATGAAGGCGGCGATGAACGGCTCCCTCAACCTCTCGGTGATGGACGGCTGGTGGGACGAGGCGCCGCAGGAAGAGGCGGGGTTCGCCGTCGGGGACCGCATCGATCACTCCTCCGACGAGGAGGTCGCGCGGTCTCTCTTCGACACGTTGGAGGGCCGGGTGCTTCCGATGTTCTTCGAGCGGGACGGCGCCGGGCTGCCGCAGGCGTGGCTCGACCGGATGATCGTGGCCGCCTCCCGCCTCGCGCGACAGTTCTCCTCCGACCGCATGGTCTCGGAATACCTCGAGAGATGCTACGTGCCGGGAGCGGCCCGGCGGCGGGCACTGAAGCAGGACGACCGGGCGCGGCTGAAGCGGCTCGTGGCCTGGAAGCAGCGCGTGGTCTCCGCCTGGCCGGAGGTC
>Ga0070706_100001444_pt1 | contig 25005 bp, 22 predicted proteins | sample KBSK5501metaG_FD_65476 | JGI IMG/M metagenome (GOLD analysis project Ga0070706, IMG submission 65476) | Corn, switchgrass and miscanthus rhizosphere microbial communities from Kellogg Biological Station, Michigan, USA - KBS K5-50-1 metaG | ecosystem: Host-associated > Plants > Roots >... | reverse complement strand
TTCAGCCCAATCGGCAGCGGAGAGTTTCCATGCGTCAGTTCTATCCTTCTGACGAGCGAGTAAGCGTCTTTCCTGCTCCTCGTTGCTCATATGCAGGTAGAACTTCAGAATAATCATGTCATTCTGGGTGAGCAAGTCCTCAAAGTCGTTAATGGCCGCGTAATATTGACTCCAGATCTCTTCTGGCACCAGGTTATGCACGCGTACTATTAGCACATCCTCATAGTGTGAGCGATTGAAAATGGTGATCATACCCCTGCCTGGGGTGACCCGGTGGGCACGCCAGAGGAAATCATGAGCCAGTTCCCTGAGTGTAGGTGCTTTGAACGCACGCACCTCGCACCCCTGGGGATTGACTTGCGAGAGGACCTGGAAAATCGTATCAGCCTTGCCACTCGCATCCATCCCCTGCAGCACCACGAGCAGGCTATGATGCTGTGCCGCAGCCAACAACTCCTGTAACTCACCGAGTTCCGCGCCGAGTAATTCCAACTCTGCCCTTGCCAATGCGGAATCGGTATGCTCATCAACATAGTTTGGATCATAGTCCTTCAACTTGACTTTACTGCCTGCTTCAACTTTCCAAGCGAGTTGCATCGTCATTCCCCTTTCTCGATGTCGTCTTCTTGCGCCAGCGATTGTTCTGGGCTGTTCATCCTGCCGGCTCCTGCATCTGCTCGATCCGTGCCAGTTCCTGCTCTCCACGCACTACTAATCTGTCCAGCCATTGAGCCTTATAGGGACGTAGAGTGTGAACGATGGTCCGTGCTACGAGCAAATCTCGGGACCATTTCTTGTTCGCAGGCACGATATACCAGGGAGCTTCATTTGTACTACACTTGGAGAGCGCGTCTTCATAGGCTTCTTGATAAGCGTCCCAGTATTTACGCTCAGCCCAATCGGCAGCGGAGAGTTTCCACGCTTTGGTTTTATCCTTCTGACGGGCGAGTAAGCGTCTTTCCTGCTCCTCGTTGCTGATGTGCAAATAGAACTTCAGGATAATCATGCCATTCTGGGCGAGTAAGCGCTCAAAGTTGTTAATGGCAGTGTAGCGTCGATTCCAGACCTCTTCTGGCACCAGGTTATGCACACGTACGACGAGCACATCCTCATAGTGTGAACGATTGAAAATGGTGATGATACCCCTCCCGGGTGTGCCCCGGTGAATACGCCAGAGGAAATCATGACCAAGTTCTCTACCTGTGGGTCCTTTGAACGAACGCACCTCGCATCCCTGGGGATTGACTTGCGAGAGGACCCGGCGAATCGTGCCATCCTTGCCGCTCGTATCCATCCCCTGCAGCGCCATGAGCAGGCTATGATGCTGTGCCGCAGCCAACAACTCCTGTAACTCACCGAGTTCCCTGGTAAGAATTTCCAGCTCTGCCCTCGCTGAGACAGGATCGGTATGCTCATCAACGTAGTTTGGATCATAGTCCTTCAACTTGACTTTACTACCTGCTTCAACCTTCCATGCCAGTTCCATTTTCCTCTCCTTTCAAGTTGGCGTCTCCGTCTGTTAAAACACCTGGGGCATGAAATTGCACGTCACTGAGGATTCAGCTTAAGTACATTGTATTTGAATATTATACGTGATGATTGAGAAGCATTCCAGCCCAGTTTATCCGCCACTCTCTGCATTGATATGTGAGAATGATTATCGCTCCACTTCATGTGGTAAACTACTACATGGAATATCAGCTCAGTGAGGAGATCGAGTTGGTTGAAGATAACACCATTGATTACCGGCACTTCTTTCAGTCGCTGCTCGAAGCAGTACCCTGGCCTCTGTTGATTATTGATCGTTCATTGTTTGTGCATTATTATAATCATGACGCCGCCCAACTGCTGGAAGCGCAAGAGCCACTGCACCATCTGAAATTGGATCAACTGATTTCCGACAGAGCAATTCTAGAGCTTGTTCGGAGAAGTATACAGGCTGATAGTCCTGTTGAGGAGGAATGTATCAGGGAGGGTACGGGCACATCCTGGAAAGTATCGGTGAAGCCGTTAACGCACAGATCTCCCAACACTGGAATCAGCCAGCAGAATATCACCACCAACCAGATGTATCACTATTTCGCAATCGCGATTGAAGACCTGACCGAATTGCGACGCCTGGAACGCGTGCGACGTGACTTTATTGCTAACATCTCGCATGAACTACGCACTCCATTAGCCTCTGTTCGCTTGCTGGTTGAAACGCTGGAAGATGCAATTGATACAGACCCTGATCAGGCACAAACCTTTATTGAGAAAATTGAAACTGAGGTGCAAAATCTCACGGAGCTAGTATCAGAGATCCTGGAACTTTCACGTATTGAATCGGGACAGGTTCCTATGAGGATCGAACCAATCGAAGCAGAGCAACTGGTACGCGAAGTGATGGCGCGCATGCTGACGTTAGCGCAACGTCATCGCGTTCAGCTACACACCGACATCGAGCAAGGAAAATCGCTGGTGGTCGCTGATAGTAAACAGATCCTGCGTGTACTGGTTAACCTTGTTCACAACGCAATTAAATTTACTCCCTCCGGCGGAATAGTGGTAATCGGAACGCGATTGGAGGAGGGTGGAAATACGCAATCCTTCTTTGTTCGTGATACAGGAATCGGTATCCCTCCGGAAGATTTACCTCGTATCTTTGAGCGTTTCTATAAAGTCAATCAAGCTCGCTCGAAGGCTGATTTTATTGGAGGACCAGGAGGAGGAGGCAGTGGCTTGGGTCTGGCAATCGCGCGCCACGTTGTAGAAGCTCATGGAGGTCGCATTAAAGTGGAAAGCGTAGTTGGTCAGGGAAGTGCCTTTACCTTTGCTTTACCTGTAGCCATTCAAGTCTTGTAAGTCCCAAAACTTCACATTGTGTAACTTCTATCGAAATTCTTAATTACATTTTTATACAAATGTGTTGAAACTGGTCAATTCATATGTTACTATTGGCAGGGGATCAGTATTTTGGACTAACGTCTATTTTTCATGCCCTACGGATGCCGCATTTCTCAACTTGAAATCAGGGTTGACTTCTTGCGATTCCATTTGTGATATACTCAAGCAGGTGAGCTCTCAATCCTGGAAGTAGGGCCTGGTTTATTTATAGGTCTATTCTTAGAATAGGCTGGGGTGTAGATAGGAGTGTGGAAAAAGAAAGGGGAGACAGTATGAGCAAACTGGTGATGATCATTGATGATTCGCTCACAGTACGTAAGATCATGGAAACCAGCCTGAAGCGTGAAGGCTTCGCGTCTGTGAGTTACCCCGATGGTATTGAAGCGCTACGTGCACTGAACGAAAGACGACATCCTGTACCCGACCTGGTTTTACTTGATATTGGCCTCCCAAAAATGGATGGGTATGAAGTGGCCCGCCATTTGAAGACAAAACAGCAGTTTGGTAATACAACTATTGTCATGGTCTCAAAGCGTGATGGAGTAATTGATCGTCTCAAAGGTCGACTTGCTGGCGCAAAAGACTATATTACCAAGCCGTTCAAAACACAAGAAGTAATGACTATTGTGCATTCGCATCTAAATAGTCCGACGATTGGCTAACAATGTTGCCTCTACACGGCTTATCGACAAATGACCTTGAACAGATGGCTGATGAAGAATTCTGGAACTGCGCACGTGCGCAAGCGGACATAGTTCCACAGATTTCGTCCCAGGAGAGGAATTACCAGGATCAACATCTAGAATGTGAGCTGAGTCAGGGAAATTGCTTGATTCCCTTGAAAGCTATTGTCGAAGTTATGCCGCCTCCTCATCGGTATACCCAACTTCCTCTCATTCCAAGTTGGATGCGTGGTCTTTTCGCATGGCGTGGTGAAGCTATACCGTTGATCGATCTTGACATGTACCTCTGCGGAGTAAGCGCCTTTCGTCTCGATGGAATGCTGTTGGTGGCAAACTATACTGATATAACGGTTGGTTTGCTTGTTCCCAGTATTGGACTAACCACCACTGTTCAGTTTGAGCAGGTGGATCCATCTACAGGACCAACGGTATTTTATACGCCCATTCGAGCAGGTGTGATTAGAGGAGTCTATGCCGAAGAGCCTGTTCTGGATGTATCTGCTTTGCTCCCCGATGTAGTACAGCAGATTGGCATGGCTGCCTACTATGGATGAGTTGGACGCACCCAATCATCAAGAGGAACTCTCAAAAGATGATCTAGAGGTGCTGCGGGCTTTTCATGATCTTGAAGAATCCACGTCATCAGATAATTCATTACCCCAGGAGACAACGCCCGAGATTTCTATAACATATCAAACAGACACAGACCAATCTGCAGCATTACTGTCTGAAGTTGACATGCTGGCTCTCTTCGCTACCGAGGCCGATGAAGATATTACAACAATGCGACTGGCAGTACAGCAGTTGGAACAGGACAATCGATTAGTTTCACCTGGTCTGCAAGCTCTGAAACGATGTGCACATAAAGTAGCAGGGACAGCGTCAGCGATTGGTTGTGCTTCAATATCCACTATTGCTCACCACATGGAAACAATAATTAAGTTCATTGAGAATGGTAACCTTGTCTTTCAGACAGGATTGATTGCACTGGTCAATTCGGTGCATGCCCTCGAAGCTACTCTGCAAAGTATAGTGAGCAACGGCTACGAAAGTAAAAATCCTCTACTGGAACTCGAAGAGGAATACAAGAGGCTCAATATCGATGTACATGTTGTGCATAATACGAAGCCCTCTTCGCCTGAAACAACTGATGCCACGTCTATTCACCGGGTTTCGCAAAATATAGGCGAACATAACCAAAACTCGTCATCGCTGCGTGTAGATTTACAACATTTTCATAAACTCCTGGAACACACCGAAAAATTCATTGAGCTAGATACCCCCATGGAGAATGCTCAGAAACAGGTTGATGTAGCACTGAATGAATTGCAATTTGCACAAGCTCGCTTGCGCCGATTAGAACCGTTGTTGTCAAGCCTGTCCATTTCCGCGAATACCCCACCAGATGCTTTGATTGAAGATGCTGGATATCCTCCCTCGTCGCTCGTCGCGCGAATCTTGCAAGAGGCTGCAGAACGTACCGGACATGTTCCGCAAATAAAAAATGTTAGACGCACTCAACCATTTTTGATTCATGAAGCAGCCTTGTGGGATGAGATGGAAATAGATCGTTTTTCGGAGACGAATGCACTGACACATTCGTTCACTGAGGCTCTTACCGATGTTGCAATAGCTACTTCTCATGTACGACAGGCACTCATGCATCTCAAGTTTATGGTTGCACAGCAAGTGAGCCAGGCGAGCGCAGTGCGGAATGAAGCGTTTTTGCTACAGTCATTGCCATTCAGTGTCCTGGTAACACGCTTACGAACAGCAATAGAGATGATAGCAGGAGCGCAAAGCGAGCGTATCCAATTTGAGGTTTCAGGTGGGACAGTTGAGATCAACCGGGATGTCCTGGAGAAATTGACAGTTCCACTTCTGGAACTTGTTCAGATGTATGTAGCTGAAGTCTTGTTTTTTACAAAAAGATTAGAACAAGACGCTGAACAAAGTCTTGGTATATGGCTCAACGCGCATATTACGGGCAATGAAGCAACAATTGAAATCGGTTTCTCACATTCGGTTCCTACAGGGGCAGTTGCCCTCCTACAAGACACTGTTCATCATTTGTACGGCTCCATCTCTCTGCAAGAACAAACCACGAGGAAAATGACCCTTCACCTCCGTCTTCCACGATCCCAGCGTATGATACAAGGATTACTTGTACGTGCAGGAAGTCAACATGTTATCGTGCCAGTCTCACAAGTGAAACGAATATATTATAACAAACGGGGAATGAGCGGGTCGTCCTCGCAGGAGAGGACCTCCCAGGGTATGCTCCTTGCTGATTCACATGAGATCTTTCATCTCAATACGCTCTTGAGGTTCTTTACTGATACAAATACTGCTGAAAAGACGGTCCAGACCGCGTTAATACTGGAGTTGGATAGTCCGCAAATTGCGATAGAGGTGGATGAAGTAGTAAAAGAAGTAGAGCTGGTGATGAAACCGCTCTCAGTTCATCTCTGTCGTCCAGGAATAACAAGTACAGCTATCGATGGTAACGGCAATGTGCATTTGGTGCTCAATTTGCTTGAAATGATCAGGCTGAAAGAAATATACCAGCAAGCTGGTAAGACTGTTATAGAAGCAGATACTGAAAGCTATTACGAACTATCATTACTACAACCTGGGGCAGAAGCGTGCCGTAAGATTCTCATTGCGGATGATTCAATTTATATCCGGCAATCTATAAACTTGACCCTAAGCCATGAAGGATATGATGTGCTGGAAGCAGTTGATGGCCTACAAACGCTTGAACAGCTAGCGAAAGAATCTCCTGACTTGCTTTTATTAGATATAGAGATGCCCAATCTGAATGGATATGATGTACTCAGTATCATTCGCACCCATCAAGAATTCTCTGCATTAAAAATTGTGATGTTGTCCTCCCATTCTTCAGAGAAGCACAGGCGGCGTGCCAGGGAATTAGGCGCTCATGGATACCTCACTAAACCTTGTCCGCAGGATGTGCTGTTCAAAACTATCAAGTCTTTGCTTGGTAATGAAGCGCGCTCTTGACAGTTGAACGAGAAATTGCTACAACCCTCATTAAGAACAACAAAGAGCATACAACATTGTCAAATCGGATAAAAACACGTGCTCCCCGCGGAAGCATTCCAGGTACCTTTGAAGTCATTGTAGACGCAGAACAACTTCAGGCTGTGGAACATGATGCTGCCAACTATCCAGGGGGAAAGGCGTTCGCTCTCGTGAAACCCCGAAGCGAGGCGGAGATTGTAGCTGTTTTGCAACGCTATGCAAAAATTTTACCGATAGGAGCACAATCTTCGGTCACTGGTGGAGCAACCCCGAATGGTGAAGTGCTACTCAGTCTTGCACGACAGGATCGAATCCTTGAAAGTGGATTTGAGTATGTGCGTGTGCAAGCTGGCCTTTCTTTGAGGACACTGCGAGAGGTATTAGCACTTGGAGACAAGTACTATCCACCGGTGCCATCATACGATGGAGCAACCGTTGGCGGTGTGATCGCCACGAACGCAGCGGGTCCCGCTACATTCAAATATGGTGCCACTCGTTCGTGGGTTCAGGCCTTGACAGTCGTTCTTGTTTCAGGAGCAGTGCTCGATATAGAACGAGGTCAGTGTAATGCACATCCAGATGGCTACTTCGAGATAGACGAGGGAACGAGACTCCTTCGCTTTCCCATTCCCTCCTACAAGATGCCCCAGGTGCCGAAATGTTCGGCAGGATATTATGCGGCACCGCAAATGGACCTCATAGATCTCTTTATTGGCTCAGAGGGAACGCTCGGGGTGATCACCGAAGCAACGTTGCGTGTGGTTGCTCCACGTCCTGAAATCTGTGTAGCACTTGTCCCTTGCTTGAACGAAGCGCAAGCGCTCGTACTCACACGGACATTGCGTGAGCTCTCGCTCACAACGCGGCAAACGCATGACCATCGAGGACTGGATGTAAGTGCCATTGAATATATGGATGCACGCTCGGTAAAGATCTTGCGTGAGGATGGGAGTGACAAGCGAAATCATATCACGCTGAAACCCGATGCACAGACATTGCTCCTCATTCAGCTTGAACTGGGCCCCGAATGGGTTGAACGTGCATATGATGATCTAGCGCAGGCACTTGAGCCAGATGCCCCTGATGTCCCTCTTGTTCAGTTCGTACGGATACTCGAACAAAGTGGAAGGCTAGAGGAAACGGAACTGGTCATGCCGCATGATTGGGGCCGCATTGAACAGGTGTATGCGCTCCGAGAAGCGGTCCCCAATGGAGTCAACACTCGTGTGTTGTATGGTAAACAAAAGCAACATGCCTCCATTACAAAGATGGCTGCGGATGTGATTGTACCCTTTGACCATCTGGAAACGATGATACAGATCTTCCGCAAAGGCTTCGAGGCAGATGGCCTAGACTATGCCATCTGGGGTCATGCTTCTGATGGAAATATGCATCCAAACCTCCTGCCCCGCTCATTGAATGATGTACACCTGGCCCAACGAGTGATTTTGGAAGGGGGAAGAGCGGTGATCGCCCTTGGCGGTTGTCCTCTTGCCGAGCATGGTGTCGGACGTAATCCAACAAAACAAGCATTGCTCAAGGATCTCTATGGGGACAGCGGTCTCCGGCAAATGTATGCGGTCAAGCGGGAACTAGATCCCGAATGGAAACTCGCACCGGGCAATCTCTTTGGTTCTCTACGAGAAATTGGGTAATATTATAATGCATACGATCGATGAATTGGCACATATATCAGGCACGCCAAGCAGGACGATTCGTTTTTACAACACCCAGGGTATGTTGCCGCCTCCCACTATGCGCGGGCGGGTAGCCTATTATGGCGAAGAACACCTGTTAGTGCTGAATATTATCAAAGAGCTGAAAGAACAGCAGAATCTTCCTCTAGAAACTATCAAGCACATGCTGGAAATTCGCGCCAAATATGGTGAGGTGCAAATGAACCTGGCGCTCAAACAACGTTTGCAGCGCTCTCTTACAGGTCGTGGTCAAGAAGTACTTCTCTCTAAAGAGGCATTGATGAAGCAGACAGGTGCATCTGAGAAGCGGATTGACGAGCTGACAGGTCAGGATCTCCTTTTTCCAGTAAAAACAGTCAATGGGCTAATGTATAGCAACGATGATATTCAGTTGCTACAGTTGTATGAGCTTCTCGAGCATCTTGGTCTTCCAATAGCTCTGCCATCATTGGTGCGCTTTCAATTACGCCAGCTTGTACGAAGCGAAATTGCTGCTTTAGAGCAACATGTGAAGCCGCGATGGCGTGAAGAAGGTCTTTCGCCTGAGCAACAGGTGGAGCAGTTTCAGATGATACTCACACTTACTGATACGTTGATCTCAGTCATGCATCGAAAACTATTGTATCAGTAGTAGATATCAATCTGGAGTAGCAGCTATAGGCATCACCCCCGCCAGGTTGCACATGCCCCGGCCACTATACTTGCCCTCTCCAAGCTATTTCTCTATTTTTTCTTCTGTCTCTTCACTCACAGACTGTTTGTCCACAACGTCTTCTGTTTCTTCACTCACAGACTGTTTGTCTTCTACAACTTCTGCTCCTTCTGATGTCGATTGTTCAACCTCTGGAGTCTCCGACCTTTCTTCACCTGTCTCCTCTTCTGGAACAGGCTTTTGTGCGCCAGGTTTGGGTTTCTGTGGAATGCCGTACGTTGCAGGAACCTCCCCTTCTGGTACTGGCTTAGAAAAGCGGAACACCAGGAAAGTGAGTGGTATCAGGAGGATGAATACAACAAGCGATGTCCATTGCGCCTGTTTCAGGCCCCAGTCTAGACCCAGGAAACTCACAACGGTATTGGCACGTTCAAAGAAAAGTAAGAACTGGGTAGTAACGTAGCCAAACAGGTAAACTAGCATTAATACACCTGGTCTGCGCAGGCGGTGAGAAAGGTTTAACATGATTACCAACAAGACAATGTTAGCTAGTAGTTCATAAAGCGCAGCGGGTTGAACGGGTACGTTACATGTGGCAGGGTTCAGGCATGCGTAACTGTGTGGATTCTGGTAGACCGTTGACCAGGGAAGTGTGCTGGGATATCCAATGATGTCACCATTAATGAGGTTGCCGATACGCCCGAAAATTTGCGCGGCAGCCGCAAATAACACGCCTGCATCAATCGCTACCAAAGGGTTAACGCGCTCAACTTTGGCTCGCCAGAAGAGAACAGGGATGACGAAGAAGATGGCCCCGAAGAAAGCCATGCCGCCCTCCCAGGTTGCTAGTATGTGTTGTGGGTTTGTAAGGTAAAACGAAACAAAATTTGGCTGTTGGATGACAAAGTACAGGCGCCCACCAATCAAGCCAGCTACTATACACCACCAGAGAACCCTATACTTGATATCATTGCTAATGCCCACTCGTGCAGTATAGCCACGGATAATCAACAACCCCAAAATGATAGCAACGACATACATCAGTCCATACCAGGTCAGATTTAGAGGGCCAATGTGTAGAAATACAGGGTCCATATTGATGTAGACATAGGGTGGGCCAATGCGAACCCAGCCCCAATCAATCAGGTATGCAAGGGTGGGGATACTTCCCATAAAATTCTCCAATACTTTAAGCCACAATTTTCACCTTATCATAGTATGCCTGAGTGATAAGTGCAAGTAGTCATTTTATTTGTACTCTACTCACTCTCTTAGTTCTGTGATATGCTTTATGTAAAGACAATGCTGTCTCTGTTTCCATGCCGGAGAAGGAGGGTGCATTCATGGTAAAAAACATTACGCCGCACAAAGCGAAGCATACGCCAGGGGAGAGCGTCTACGAGCGTTACCTGCGTACTGAGGAACTTCTCTCACTACAAAAACCTGAGGATGAGTTAACGCATCATGACGAATTGCAATTTCAGATTGTACACCAGGTATTTGAATTGTGGTGGAAAGAGACCGCTTTTGAACTGAACACCATTCGTGCATTGCTGCAGGAGTACAATGTACCCCCCGCCTTACGCCTGCTACAGCGCGTCATTCAGATTCAGCACCTGATGCTGAGTAACTTGCGCATGCTAGAGACAATGTCACCCTGGGATTTTCATGGCTTCCGCAAAGTGCTCGCCGATGGCGCTGGAACAGACTCTCCTGGCTTTCACGCATTGATGACGATTTCACCTCTCATATGGGATGATTTCAAGGCATTACTGGTTCATGAACAGGTCACCCTTACGGATATCTATATCTATGCTGATCACTACCCACTCTTGATGGCCTTTGCTGAGAGTCTGACTGATTACGACGAAGTCTTTCAAATTTTCCGAGCACAGCATTTCAAATTGGCACAACGCATGATCGGTCCTGGTTCTATTGGTACTGGCGGCACTCCTATGGAGATACTCGAGCGTACTCTCAGGGATATGTTCTACCCGGAATTGTGGGAGGTACGCAACCAGTTAACAAAGATCGCCGACGAACAAGGGCTGAAGTGAAGATTACAAATTGAACTGGCCCTCTGTGGCTCCGCCACAGAGGGCCAGTTCAATTTACTACTCGCCAATGTGCTCGAAGAAACGAGCCACAGTGCGAATACCTTTATAGAACTGGGAAAGCGAGTACTTCTCATTCGGGGCATGCAGGTTATCGTCAGGCAAACCAAAGCCCATCATCACTACCGGTACTCCAAGAATTTCATGAAACAGCGCTGCTATGGGAATCGATCCACCCCCGCGAATAAAGACAGGCTCTTTCCCGAATACCTCCTTCAATGCTGAAGCGGCAGCTTGCATGGGTGATGTATCTATCGGAATCATCACCGCTTCACCACCATGTACTTTACGTACTGTTACTTCTACTCCTGCGGGAGCGAGTTCCTTAACACGTCGCTCGAAGAGCACAAATACCTCGTCTGACTTCAAGTCAGGAGGGAGGCGCAGGCTGATCTTGGCCTTGGCGACCGCGGGAATCACTGTTTTAGCTCCCTCGCCCACAAAGCCACCGGAGATGCCGTGTACCTCTAAAGTTGGACGACCCCCGATGCGTTCCAAAGGTGGATATTCCGCCTCGCCCGTAAACTGTGAGACACCCATCTCTTCCAGCAGCGCTTCATTCAAGTGCAGAGGATCATCACGCCAGAACGCTTTTTCTTGCTCTGACGCCTCACGCACCTTGTCGTACAGTCCAGGTACGTGAATGTGTCCCTCAGCATCCTTTAAACCAGCAATAATGATAGCCAGTGTATGCAGTGGATTGGGCGCTACTCCGCCATAGGAGCCTGAATGCAAATCACTCTTCGCGCCACGAACTTCGACCTCTGTATAGATTATGCCTCGCAGACCATTGACCAGTGCCGGAATCTCCTTCGACGGCATACCTGTATCGCAAATAAATGCCGCATTACACCTCAAGCTTTCAGGATAAGTCCTGACATGGTAGTCAATTGACTCTCCTCCTGCCTCTTCTTCTCCCTCGATCAGCACACGCACATTCACAGGTAAAGTGCCATTAACCGCCATGAGCGATTCCAATGCTTTAAATACGAGCATTGTTTGTCCTTTGTCATCACAGGCTCCCCGGCAATACAGATTATCCCCTCGTACTGTAGGCTCAAATGGCGGCGAATCCCAAAGTTCAATGGGATCAACCGGCTGGACATCATAGTGTCCATAGACGAGCACAGTAGGTTTGCCAGGTGCCTTGAGCCATTCACCATAAACAAGTGGGTGATTTTGAGTCTCGATCAGGTGAACCTGTTCAAAATCCATTAGTTGGAGCTGCTCGGCTGCATACTCAGCCGCACTTCGAATATCGCCTGCATGCTCTGGCAATGTACTGATACTAGGAATGCGCAGCCAACCTTTCCAATCCTCAAGAAAGCGGTTTTCGTTTTCTGTTATATAGGTTTCTAGTTGTGTCATTCGTGGAGTCCTTTCATGTATGTTCCGGTTTGCTTTATCCTAGCAGGGGAAAGTTGTATTGTCTAGACTTTTGATCAGGAGGAAACTACCCCAAGTTTTCCACAAATTAGAACATTTGTCCACATATTTATCCACATCACATTATCTTTTGCTTTCGCGTTAACCAACCGACTATACTATGCCAAAAAAGAATACAATAGTAAAGAGGAATTTTAGAAAAGCATTCTCAAGGAAGGAGAAAATCATGTGTGGTCGCTTCACACTTCATATCGATATCAAAACCGTTGCCGAGCAATTCGGTGTGCCAGCCACTCTAGAAACATCGCCGCGCTACAATATCGCGCCAACACAAGATGTTGTCTCCATTATGCGTAACGGGTCATCACACCTGGCCTTATTGCGCTGGGGATTAATTCCCTCATGGGCCAAAGACGAATCGATTGGCTCGAAAATGATTAACGCAAGAGCAGAGACACTGACAGAGAAACCCAGTTTCAAGGGGCTCTTGCGCTCTAAACGCTGTATGATCATAGCCGATGGCTTTTACGAATGGCGCAAGGAAAATGGGCTCAAGACCCCTATGTATATCACGCTGAAAAGTGGAGAACCTTTCGCATTTGCTGGCTTATGGGACCAATGGAAAAACCCTGATGGTCAGCAAATACGCACTTGTACGATCATCACCACCGAGCCGAACGATGTGCTTGTGCCTATTCATAATCGTATGCCGGCCATTCTCGTACCGGATGCCTACGAACTCTGGCTTGATCCAGATGTGCGTGATGAACATGCGTTATCGCATTGGCTGTCACCTTATCCTGCTGAAAAGATGACAGCGCGTCCCGTTTCGCGCCAGGTGAATGATCCAAAGTATGATAGCCCGGAGTTGATTGTGTGAGGAGTATAGAAGTCACCTTTGTGCCATATGCGCCGTAGCTACTTTTGTTCAAATATCGAAAGATCGCTATTGTTCTGTTCCTCAGTCATCAACTGCTCCTTGATTGTAAATGGCTGACGTACGCAACTGTTTACAAAATGTAAACAGTTGCGTACGTCAGCACATCCTTTCAACTCGCATTGGTTGTAATACCAAATTCGTTGCATACGCTGCAGTCGTTCTGTCAAGGCGAGTGCAGCTTTTTGGAAGTTAACAGATCTGATTATGAGTTCTGCTTCTTAACTATGCAATCATTGTGCTTAGAGATCCTGCATTAAGATCGAAAAGATTAACCAGCCGTGTTAACGAATTGTAGTGGGTGTTTTGCCTGTTTCACTGCTAACAATTCCAGGAACGGCAATCGAGCGGAACGCCTCAATTGTCTCCTGGGCATTCCGTACAAATTCGGCTCTCACGGGCAACCGCTCCTTGAATTCTTCTACTGTGGTATCATCCAGGAAGCGCTCACCAGCATTATCCAGCATCACGCGTGGCAACAGTACCAGATCACCCAGATTTCCGTTTTCTTCCAGGGCTTCCAATACATCCTGGCCACAGAGCAACCCGGCGACGGTCACTTCTGACCCAAAGAATTTGTTTACGATAGGCAGTACCTGCACCTCAAGCCCCTCGACCTCGCGTATATCTTTCGCGAACTGTTCGACGACGGGTCGTGCCATCATACTTGTGACCAGCGTCACATGTTGCGGTTGAGGAATACTTGTCGGTAGTTTGGGTTTACTGCGTACCCATTGCTCAATCAAGTAGCGTGTCATGCCCACGCCATTCTCAATCTGTGCATACGAGCCGTAATGCTTCGCGGGTGGGAATGCGCGTTCCGTCAGGTAATACCATTCATCTGAGAGGTAGACAAACGGATACTCATCAGGATCCTCTGCCTCGAAGCGACGCTGGTATACCTCGACCTGGTCAATCACTGCCTCAGCCTCATCTCGCGTATAGTGGCGCAGTGGTGGCAGATCACCAGTCTTCATCATATTATTGTATTTCGTCAATCCGACAGGCACCACGGAAACCGACTCAACAATCGGCCTCAGTTCGGCCAAATCATGAATGCTGCGATCAAGATGCGGTCCGTCATTAATAGGTGGGCAGAGCACAAGCTGTGTATGACAGGTGATGCCCATGCTTCCCAGGCGTTTGATATGGTCGATGATGTCACCTGCTCGCGGACCGTCGACCATCTTGCGCCGCAGGTCGGGATCGGTTGTGTGGACTGAGACATAGAGCGGCGTCAACTTCTGCTCATCAAGACGCTGCCAGTCGTGTTCCTTCAGATTAGTAAGCGTAATGAAATTACCAAAGAGGAATGAGTAGCGGTAGTCATCATCCTTGATGTAGAGTGTTGAACGCATACCGTGCGGCAAACCTGGCTGCGGCGTAAAGCGATCCGGTAGACCCTTAATAAAACAAAAAACGCATTTATTTGCGCACTGCCGGATAAATGGAGCAGGCTCTTCGCCAAAGAGTACTCCCAGGTTCTCATCGTACGTTTTAGAGATATGAACTTCGTGCTGGTTGAGTTGCCGCTCAAAACCAATCATCAACTCTTCATCAGCAACGTAAAAGCGATAATCTACCAGGTCACGAATCGTTTGACCGTTAATTGTGCGAATTAGATCACCGGGTTGTAATCCTGCTCGGTCTGCAGGGCTTTCAGGCACTACCTCACGCACCCACCCATACATTTTTGGCATTAATTTGTTTTCCTATCTAAAATGGATGACGAATGATAAGAGTAATGACGATAATTAAGACTATGAAAGCTATTGTTCCAAGCACAAAATATGTGTTTTTGCGTCCGAGTTTGATGTCGGTGCTAGGCCCTTTAGCTACCACAGTCTTTTTCACTTCCTCTTGACGCTGTTTCCGTTTCTCAATACGCTTCTGTCTCCTATCATGCACGGCGTCAACCTGACTTCCACCATAAGGGCCAGTACCCATATGTTGCATACGCCTTCGCATCTCGCGGTTATAACTCTCAGCATCCTGTTGCGTCGGCGATGTCGCTTTGATTTCTTTAGGCTGCGTTGATTTTGCTCCTTGAACAGCCGTACCGCCTACTGCTGGCTTGTGGCTCTTACCACTCTGCTTATCTTTCGTCGTATCAGTTTGCATGCTAATCGAGGGTACTGATTGTGGTTTGGATGAAGTGGGTTGGCTTGTCCTACTCGAAGTGGATGAACCGCCTGCACCCGGCTTTTTAGCTGGAGTTGTCTTTGTATTAACTGGTTCAGGCTTTTGAGACCCTGTTTTATTATGTGCCTTTGTCATCGTCGTATCCTTTGTATGGGTTGTAATCTAGTACGTAGGCATTATACCTGGTTAGGTACATCACAGAAGAATGTCTCTACTCCGAATTGCGTCTGTAAAAGATTTCCAAGCGCCTGGACGCCTATTTTCTCTGAATTATAGTGCCCAACGGCAATAAAATTGATCCCCTCTTCGCGCACAATGGCTTCAGTCGGTTCGCCGGTCTCTCCCGTTAGAAACGTGTCACAACCGTATGCGATTGCTTCCATAACATATCCCTGACCGCCCCCTGTTACGACACCCAGCCGTCGTATCGTCTGTGGCCCATACCCGTAGACGTGAGCTTCGGTGCCTGCGAGCAAATTCACCTGTTCTACCAGTTCGTGTAGGATCAGACGCTTCGTAGCTGTACCGATTGCTCCAATCACTTGCCCTCGTGTCAGGCCCAACTTGTCGTCCACGACAGAGAACCCCAGGTGTTTTAGCCAGAGCGCGTTATTTCCAACCTCTGCGTGCGCATCCAAAGGCAGATGATAACCTAACAGCGTTATATCATGCTCGAAAAGTATTTTCAATCTCGCCTTCATCAACGCCCCTACTGTACGCGGCACATTTTCCCAAAACAACCCATGATGTACAATCAGCATATCCGCCCGGCGTGCTGCAGCAATGCGAAAACATTCCAGGTTGGCGCTCACTCCCAGCGCGACTCGCTCAATTTCGGGACGCCCAATCACCTGCATCCCATTAGGACAATAATCCTTGAACTTTTCCACCTGCAGGTAGTCATTGAGAAACTGTCCAATCTCATCACGCATCGCACTCATTGATCTACCCCTTTATCTAGCAATGCTCTTGCTATCTTTGCAGCCTCTTCTTTGTCATCTGGAGCAAGCACTCCATCGATAACAAGGCTTAACAGTTGATCCTTAATAGGCCGTAACCATGGTCCTGGACCACGTCCAAACATTTCCATCAGTTCGTTGCCATCCAGAGGACTCTTCAGAGGCACACGCTCAGCTTCTTCCTTCAAGCGTTGGCAGCGCTCTGTAAGTTCTGTTACACGAGCAGCGGCGCGTGTTACTTTATCAGCTCGATAACTGGTGATGTCAGCGCGCGACAGGTCAAGTAAATCCGGCAGATCATTCCCGCTATCCAGCATTAGCCGGCGCACTGCCCCATCTGTCCAATCCGAAGTATACGCATTCGCGCGCATATGTAGACGCACAATTTTCGACACACTCTCGATAAAATCCCGGTCAAAGTGCAATCGTTTCAGGATATCTCGCGCCATGTAGGCTCCGACATCCTCATGCCCAAAAAAGTGTACTTTACCCTCTTCCACTGTACGCGTGCGTGGTTTGGCAATGTCATGCAGCAAAGCGCTCCAGCGACAGACCAGTCGGGGAGATGAGCGCTCAACTACCCGTAATACGTGCGCATAAACATCTTTTGTATGAATCGTTCGCTGAGCTTGTTGACTTACGCCGCGCAGCGCGAGTACTTCTGGCACGATCCACTCCATCAATCCCAACTCAACAAGTAGATCCAGACCTTTGGCGGGGTTCGCTGAAACCAGCAGTTTGTTCATCTCATCCCGGATACGTTCACGCGAAATCTTTTGCAATTTTGCTGCCTGGCGTACGATTGAACGTCGGGTACCGGGTTCTATAGTAAAGTCAAGCTGGGCGGCGAAACGCACAGCACGCAGCAGGCGCAGCGGATCCTCATCGAAGCGCTTATCAGGCTCATTTCCTACGGCACGCAGTATATATGCTTCCAGGTCTTGCCGACCTCCGAAAGGATCAATGATTTGTCCCGTCAATGGATGACATGCCATAGCGTTGATTGTGAAGTCGCGCCGCAGCAGGTCATCTTCCAGCACCGTCCCAAAACATACCTCTGGTTTGCGCGATTCAGGATTGTATTGCTCGCTGCGAAAGGTAGTGATCTCGATGATGTTGTGGGAGTAATGGAGACGCACTGTTCCAAAACGCTCTCCAACCAGGACAATTGCATTGGGATGCGTAGGCGCGACGATGCGCTTGATTTCGTCAGGCGTGGCATCAGTTGCCAGGTCCTCGTCGTTCGAATCCTCGCGATGGAGCAGTACATCGCGTACCGTTCCCCCTACAATATAGAGTTGTTTATGCTGCGCGCGGAATGCTTCTGCCAGCGTGTTGATCATATCGTGCATGATGAGCAGTATGTACCCATTTCAATAGTCTTGATGTAATGGGACTATTGTATCATGTTCGGGTAGGACTAGGAAGAGGATGATGATGCATGACGAGTTTTCTTTAGCTTGTGTAATTCACCCGCAAAACTATTGACAAGAACACGTGTCCTAGGGTAATATGTTTTAGAACAAACTATCTAATGAGGAGGTTAACTCTATGGGGGCTACACAGGCAAGCAAGTTATCCCATGAATCTGATTACGAACTTGAAGAAGACGAGGAATATTATGTAACGCGTCCTCATAGCAGCGTGCGTAGATATAACCAACCAACTCAGCGTGATACACTTGATGATGTCGACATACTGAAAGGTGCATCTGTTCATCCAAGGCGCTCTAATGTCAAACCTTATCCAGACAGCGGCAAACTGTCACATGCTGCCACCCCATCATGGAGGCAGGGATGGCGTCAGGATAAACGTTTTCCTTTGATCGCTGTCATCGTAGGTATGCTCCTGATGGCAGCACTGTTTGTAACGTTGAATGCCTTTAGTTCGTGGTGGCGGGTTCACCAGGACGATGTGACCTACGGCCGTCCTCGCACATATCAGGTTGATGCAGTGGTAGGACATAACGATAGCCCAGGTAACCCTTCACACTTTATCTTTCTCAACCTCAACCGGCACGTAGTGATTATCGAATTACCTGGGGGCGATACATCGCATTCTCGAATCTATAATGGTCCCACCCTTTTCGGAGATAGTCAGGATTTAACACCAGTTACCGCGCAATTCAGGGATGTGAATGGGGATGGCAAAATAGACATGATTGTACACATTCAAGATCAGCGCCTGGTGTTTATCAATGATGGCACACAATTTGCGCCACTACAGCCGGGCCAACAAGTGCATTTGTGAAAGGAATATAGTTCGTAGATACCATAAATGCCTGAAAGAATGTGCATTTCAGGCACTCTCCTATCCTCCCATTTCTGTTGCCCGTCCATGCTTCATGGACGGGCTTCGTTTTATCCAAGCCAGAAATGAACTGGCTTGGTTATGCAGGAGCCACGCTCCAAACACCGTAGTCACCAGTGCAATGTCTTTTCTGATCAAGGTTGCAATAGCTTCCCGCGACATTACCGTCTGATTGTATTGCCCCTTCAAAAAAGATAAATGCTTGACCTGCTGAGTCCATTACGGTGAACTGAATATGTCTTGAAGCATCAACCATTCCTCCTAAAGCGCCGCTCAGGTGAAGTCCTGCGAAGTCGCCACTAAAATTTCCCTTACTTTGTTGAATACCTGTAAGGGACATTTTGGTAGTCACACTCGTTGCTATACTGGAAATAGTCCCATTATATGATCCGGCTAGATTGGTAAAGGTAGTCGAGGATGGAGAAGGCGTAGATCGAGGGACAGTTTTATGTAGGAGGACCGCTGTTGGAGTAGCTGAAGAAGAATTAGGGTGAATTATCGAAGGTAAGTAAATCGCCCCAAAGATTATGGCAATGAGCAATGCAACTGAGATGGGTAACAATACACCAAGTTTCCTGGATAGCACGGTACGCGGCTGTCCTGGCAAAGATTCAGCAGGTGGTTCTACAGTTTTCTCCGGGATAACAGGTGATTGAGTCGGGGCTGACGACACAACTTCAGGCACTGGTGGCTCTTCAGCTTCCTCTGATACCGGTACAACCTCAGATATAGTGGGCTCTTCAGCTTTTATGGCCGATGGCACTACCTCGGGCATAGGTGGCTCTTCAGCTACCACTGGTAAAAGCACAACCTCAGGTACAGTGGGCTCTTGATCTGCTAGGGAAGGTGCCACTACCTCAGGCACCACTGGCTCCTGATATGCTGAGACTGGTAGCGCAACCTCAGGCGCAGTTTCAGACACAGGTGGCTCTTCAGCAACTTGGGATGATGGCACTGCCTCAGGCACAGGTGGCTCCTCACCTACCACTGGTAAAGGCGTAACTTCAAGCACAGGTGGCACTTGATCTACTAAGACTGGTGGTGCAACCTCGGGTACAGAGGGCTCTTCAGCTACTAAGGGCAAAGGCTTAACCTCAGGCACAGGTGCTTGCTGGACTGTTGGAACCGATGGCACAATGAAGGCTTCTGTTGACTTTTGTTCCGCCAGATTGATTTGAGATTGAGTTGTGGCTGTTGGTGCAATTATTGGCTCTAATGGCTTTTGTTCCACCGAATCTGGTTTCAGCGACAAGTCCAGTTCATGTAAAATGAGGAGCAATTTCAGTTTTGACAATGCCTGTAACCTTGGATCGGCTTTAAGAGCCTGCTCGAACTGCTGGACGCTAGAGAAACGATCACTACTGTTTAGAGACATGGCAAGATGAATAGCTCCGGCTACAAGCGGTGAAATGGTTGGCAGTGTTTGATTCACTGGCTCTAACGGATCAATACTCCTGCTGGCTCTGTAAAGAGCATCAAAGGGAATAATACCTGTTAGTAGCGTATAGAAGGTTGCGCCCAATCCATAAATATCGCTACGAGCGTTGGTTTCACCAGTGTATTGTTCGGGTGCTTCATAGGGAGTTAAAGAATGGCGATCAGTTGTACCAGTTGAACTCAGTTTGTCTTGCTTGCCAACACCAACATCAACCAGCATAATCATTTCCCTCTTCAATGATACGATGATGTTGGCCGGCTTGATATCCTGGTGCAGAATAGGAGGTTGCTGACTATGCAGATAGGCAACAGCATCCAGTATTGGAGTCATGATAGTCAAGGTCTCGGGAAATGAAAAACGATTCTCAGGCCGTCGTAGCCGCAGCACCTCCAAATTCGACCCCTCAATATATTCCATCTGTACGTACACACGGTCATATTTGGCGTCACTGAGCACATTGTAAACACGTGGAAGCGCCTCATGTCGAACCAGCCTGAGCGCCATCCCGTTGGAGGCAATTTGATACAACTTATGTTTATTCGGGTTGATCACTTCTTTCAAGACATAAAAGATCGGGTTTTTCAACGTGCTAAGCTGATCTCTCACCAAGTAAACGTCGCCCAAACTGCTGGTGCTAAGCTGGACTTGTACAAGATAGCGCCCTCTTATGATGGTACCGACGGGGAGAGCCATATGTATTCTATACCTCAGTTTAACTAAATACTACATTTCGTCATTATAGATAGAGATATCTTGCTAAGCAAGCTCAAGAATATCACAGTTTTTACCTGAATGAACTCGATTTGACCGATCGGCCAATATCACTTTTTGTGATGGTTTCGAGATAAAAAGACTCCAATTTGTGTGCGAGTTGTGAAGTTTCTCCGCTATGCTTCCTATGTGAACTATCGTGCTATGCGTCCGTTGGAAACTGGGACTGCTGAAGAGAGGCAATCCGAATCGAAAGCGCAGTAAAGATAAGGAAAACAACTATGGCAAAAGGTTGTCTGTATTGTAGAACTCAGCTCCCAGATACCGCAGATTTTTGCCCCCAATGTGGTAGATCAATAAAAGAGGCAATCCGAATCGAGAGCGGAGTAATAATGAGGAGAACAACTATGGCAAAAGGTTGTCTGTACTGTGGTCTTCAGCTCCCTGATACCACAGAATTTTGCCCTCAATGCGGTAGGCCAATAGAAAGAGGCTTCGAAATTCGTCCAATCCTGGAGTCCGAATTTGATTGTGTCCGCAAGGAGGTGAAGGGCAAAGGCGATCTTATGCGACAACATGGGTTCTACTTTGAATGCATTGATTTCATAAGCCTACTTACACATATGGAAGAATATGCTCACACCGAAAATAGTCCAGAGTGCGAGGCACCCCCGGCCAGGCGTGACCGTAACACTACCAGTAATTTGGCGACTCGCGACATTTCCTCGTTGCAGAGCGATCAACCGCTGCTTTCTCGGGTGTAAAGAGCTCGGGCAGCATTGACCTTCAGAAGAAAGAGACACGATTTTTATACGAGCAGCCAATCAGCACCGGCAGTAGGAAGCACCTTGCAGGGCTATTTAAAAGTCGAGTTTGGTACACAACCACATTGAAAAGGGTCGAAATTCATCCTATTTGCTAGCATGTGAGTGCTGGCCAGAGCAGATCGCAATACCTTTTCAATTTCAGCCCCTTTCTCTGTGGCTGGGTACTCTGCTCAGCATGAGCATCTAATGGCCCCGCTAAACCATTTTCTGCAGTTCCTGAATCCGTTTGTCATAATCCACAGCATAGACGGCGTGAACATCGAAGCTCACCACGTCCATAAAAGGCTGTAGCATCGCTGTGAGTTCGTGCGGATCATCGGTTTCAACGAGTAAGAAGCCTGCTCCACCTCCAGCGAGGTTATACCAGCCTTTGAGACTTTCGGGGCGGCGACCGCCTGCAGCCTGGTGTTGTTCGATGACTCGCTGCGCAACCTGTTGGCGTGAGGTGTGATGATGCCATCGAAAACGGCAGTACCAGAGCATTGTTGACCTCCTTGTCTTTCGCTACACGTTGTCTTCATTGCTTGAGGAGTTGTCAGAGAGGAAACACACACATTATCACGCTCATACTGGTAAAAGTCAATAGAATCAAACGCCCCCACAGTTTAAATAGCCCTGAGCACCTTGCTTTTATCATTGACAAATACACCCCTTTGATTCCAAAGAAAACGCGTTGTAAATTATCCTGATTATTCCCGATATGTGTTGACCAATCGCCCGATTTGGCATATCTTCCTATAAGAGAGATCGCAACATTTGAATCAACTGTTCTATTAGCGCAGGTGGAGAGAACCTGAAGGAGAGGTATATATGGAGCAGATTAACGAGCAACATCCACATAGAGGAGATTGGCTCCGTGAGATCGTGTTTGGGCTAAATGACGGCCTGGTTACCACCCTCGTGTTTATCATGGCGGTGAGCGAAGTTGCACCTGCACGGTTACTCCTTGTCGTGCTTGGTGAGGTGATGGCCGGAGGGATTTCGATGGCACTTGGAGGGTATCTTTCCGCACGGACCGCCAGGCAGATTCTTGACCAGCGCATCGCTACAGAGCGGTATGAGATCGAGCATGAGCCGGAAGAGGAACGGGCGGAACTACGCGCGATCTACCGGGACAAGGGCTTGAGCGGCCCCCTGCTCGACCGGGTGGTTGGGCATCTGACCGCCGACCGGGAACGCTGGCACCGGGCCATGGTGCATGACGAGTTAGGGGTAGTAGAAGACATGCAGATCAACCCGTGGCTGGAAGGCGTGCAGATTGGGATCTCCTTCGTGGTCGGTGGCCTCATTCCAACAGTGCCGGTGCTGTTCTCTCTGCCACAGGCCAGATGGTGGGCGTATGGCCTCACGGCACTGACCGCCCTGGTGCTGGGAGCGATCAAAGCCCGTTACACCCATCAGAGTCCCGTGCGGGCTGGACTCGAATTTCTCGTGGTTGTCACCCTGGGGACTCTGGCTGGTGTGGGGCTAGGCCTGCTTTTGCATGCAGGATAAATCTGACGATGGCGCATCTGCTTATTCTTGTTCGGGTCGGACTTTGGACTTGTAAGCGTGCCATTGCTGTTCATCGAGCCCCAATGATTCTTTGAGCAAGGCGAGATCGGGATCGCCAAGACTTTCTCCTGCCTGACAGCAATGTTGGCCGATTTCCTGTTCCTTCATGGAGCGCCTCATCCTGGTGTTCGCATCCTGTCCTTCGAGCTGTTTCAACTCAAGCAAGTCTTTCCCCAGCATGGCTTTCCACTCCTCAAGGGTAAACACATCTTCTTCCTTCTCATGAACTCTGAGAGGGATCCTCCTTTCCTGAATACCTGCACAAGGGTCGAAGGATGTTCCTATGTCAAGCTCGGTGTGCAGACATGCCAGATGCCACCAACCCCTTCGCCAGTGGTTTGACCGGGGGCCGTATCGCCTGAGAAGGTATAGAGGGGGTGCCCATTGTACACCACCTGAGTGCCATTGGCATCTGCCTGAGCACTCAACTTGCCTGAGAGGGATGTGGCACTCGTGGGAGTGTTCGACCCAGAGACCAGCAGCGGCGGCCAGGCGCTGGCACACCCACCACTGCAGACCGTCGTTGGAGGCATATCAGTGGTTCGGTAATAGAGGGTCCTCCCCTGGGCAGTAGTGAGAATGGTCACTGACTTCCCATTCACCGTCGCCGTCGCGGTCTTGATGAGAGAGCCTGAACTGCTCACCGTGGGGGTCGTGCCGCCATTGCCGTACCCACCGCCATATCTGCCACCGCTACTGGTGGGTGTGCTCCCAGCAGAGGTATTGGAGGTCGCATTCGGTGCTGTCGTTGATCCTGTGCTGGTGTTACTCCCACACGCTGCCAACAGCACGAGGACGACTAATGCCACCAGGGAGAACCAGGCTCGTGCCGGAGCCTGTGAGGAAGTGAGGGTGCTGTTCATTGTGTGTTCCTTTCTTCAATCATAGTAATCCGTTTGATGGGACGAGATACGAGGCCTTTCTAATGATACATACGGTGTGCAGTTACAGAAGATAGAAGTCAAAGACTTCATGCTCAGGATTGAATGTGCGGAACCACCATCGCAGCGGTGTAACTTGCTCACGTATAGACTGTTAGGGAAAAGTGTGCTCCCACTGTCATGACAACGAAGGGTCCTTGAGAAACCCAGATTATTTTAGAAAAGATCTGCTCACGTGTGTGTAGCGGATATTAGGAAGATGAGGCAACCATGAACAAGGTTACGAGACGAGGAGTATGGTTCGGATTCCTCCTGCTCGTTGTGGCCGCACTGACCGCGGTGACAGCTCTGCATGGGACGACTCCAACGACGACGTTTGCCCACGACAGCAAACATCATCCGACGCCTACCCCCACACCTACCACGCCCACACCCACACCTACCATCACACCGCTTATGATCACGACGACGTCGCTGCCGAATGGAAATGTGTGCGCCTCCTATACTGCCTACATTACCGCTAACAAAGGAGGAGGCTCCTCGCTTGACACGTGGACGATTGTGTCAGGCGCGCTTCCGGCTGGACTGACGATGGCGACCTCCTACGGTATCGAGTCCACCGTCGTGTTCGGCACGCCCACGACGGTCCAAACTAGCGCGTTCACCGTCCAGGTTCAAGACAGCGCTGGTGAAACGGCGACGCAGCCATTGAGCATTACGATCGATCCGCCGCTTCCACTGGTGATCACCAGCCCAACCCCGCCGCCAGCGACCGTCGGGACC
>Ga0070706_100001443_pt1 | contig 25010 bp, 31 predicted proteins | sample KBSK5501metaG_FD_65476 | JGI IMG/M metagenome (GOLD analysis project Ga0070706, IMG submission 65476) | Corn, switchgrass and miscanthus rhizosphere microbial communities from Kellogg Biological Station, Michigan, USA - KBS K5-50-1 metaG | ecosystem: Host-associated > Plants > Roots >... | reverse complement strand
TCACACCGCCGGGGGAACGATGCGTCTTGCCCGGGGGTCCCATTTGAGGAACGGTACTTTCGTACTGGTGTTACGCCTACGTTGCGGAGGTTCGGTGCGCGACCGCACCGCCCCTCCACACCCGACCTGGCTTCCGCGGCCAGAGGGTGGACGGCCCGCTTTGCCCTCCAGCATCGTCATCAGTACGTCTGCCTGTTCGGGATGGGGACAGACGGGCGATTGCCGTGCCGTCCCGCCGGGTGGACGCTGAAAGTCGGTCCTGCCTACGGGCCGGAGGTGTTCGCGATGCACATTCCCTTGCGCAGCCGGCGAGGCGATCCGTACTGGGACCTCGACGGGCGTGCCGCCCGATACGCCCGACGACAGCAACGGTTCGTCGGATCGATCGTCGTCATGCTGTCCGCCGTCATCCTGGCCCTGATCATCGCCCGTCTTCCATCGGTCGACGCGACGGCACTCGTCAGTGGTCCGAGTCGTCTCGTGGTGCTGACATCACTGGCGGTTGACGCGATGGCCTGTAGCCTGATCTTCGCTCGTGACTCGCGTCGAGGCCGTGCGCTTCGCAGATACGGCGAGCTTCCCGGAATCTGCGCCTGAGAGGCGGCCCCCGGTCTACGGGTAATGAGCCCGACGTAAGCGACCCTCGCTCGGCTGTCATCGGCCCGCCGCTCCGCGCGACGGCTATCTGTGACAGCTAGACCGACGGCGACGGCGGCCGCAATCACCTCGGTTTTGGCCAGGCCGCACAGGCACGATCTCGCCATAGCGTCAGCGAATTGGGTCGCCCTGGCCGTTTTCGAACCCACCTGGACCGGCTTCGCGCGATCAACTCCGCCTCGTCCGAAGGGCCCGCCACCTCGAGAGTTCGCGACCGAGACCTTGGGATCGTCGGGCTCGGGCGGATCAGCCCCGAGAGCGGTGCCGCGTCGACCGACGCGCAACGCGGCGAGCGCCTGCGAAGTTCCGGTCTTCCGTGACGTCACCTGCTAGCTGACGACCGGCACGCCACTCGTTGCCGGCTGGCGGGACGTAGCCGTGCGGTCGGAATTCCGCGCCGAGCGGCATTGTCGGGCGGGCTCCGCGGTCGTAGATTCGACGAATGGTAGGGCAGGGTGCTCATTGGCAACTCCCCGAGGATTGGGTGGCCGAGTACGGACGCTTGGAGGACCTGATCGACCGGGCTTTCGAGGAGGCTGACGAACACCGTCGCGACCATCTTTATGAACAAGCGGTGAAAACCGCGTGCGGCCTGCTTGACCGGCTGATGCAGCAACCGCCCTTCGACGCCGCCTTGCATAACATTCAGAACCAGAATCCGGCCGAGATCGTCTCGGCAATTCAACAACTTAAGGCAGGCAATTGGGGAACCGTAGTTGACGATCTCGACGACATGCTCACTGCCGCGCACTTTCCTGGCAGACACGCGCGTCGGACGGCAGTTCAGGGTGTCGCACGCTTGCTGACCGCAGATCCGACGACGCTCGTCGGATCAGACGCCGCGCGCATGTTCGAGAGTTTCCGCAAGGAGGTCTGCACGGCTCAGGTTTGGCTCGGGAAGGTCATAGAGTCCAAAGACAAGGAGGAGGTGGCCGAGGCTATACGAGCCGGAGTTGGCGGTGTGGTGATCGCCGCAGCCACGGCCGCGGTCGCGATCGCCGGGGCGCCCGTCGCAATCGCTGGGGCGGCTGCCGTAGCCGCTGTCGGTGGCGCCGTTGCGGTCATTCGCGTTATTCGAAAGCAGAAGTGGCTCTAGGCTGCGAACCGACACGGACGGTCCCCTGCCTCGAGTCCGAGAGTGCGGCACGAGGGATTCCGCAGCGCAAGGGAAGCCATGAAATCCGACGGGGAGCCGCACGTCTCGAAACTGGTCGACCAACTGATCTCTGGGTACGCCGCAGCAGTGACAGCTGTCAGCCCCATCGGGACAGACCCCCTTACCCGAAGCTTGGTCGTCAATGCCGTCCTCAGGAGCGCTAGCGAAGCGGCAGGGAGGGTGGGGACTCGCTTTCCTGACCAGGCGGCCGCCGGGCGGTTATCGGACTACGCCAAGAAGCTGGAGTCCGAGGACACCCTGAGCTCGGCAATCCACGGTGCACATTCCGTGACTAGTGCAGCCGTGAACCTGGCCGGAACTCCTGTGGCGTTGCTTGCGGTGGCGATCTCGGCTGTCTTCGGCGCTCTGGCGTCATTCGCCGGTGCGGGTGGAGAGGCGGCCGCGTCGCAGGCGGGCCGAACCACGGTAATCCGGCTCGTCGGGTTGGCCTTGTTTGGCGGGTGGATTGCCAAGATCTGGAATGCTTCTGTCCAGACGATCGGCGAGGCCTGGACCATTGCCGACCCCGCGAAGAGCGTCCTCGCGGGCTCAGTCGATACGCCGGAGCGAGACCTTTACGCGCTGTGGCACGGCGCTCCTCCGTCCCGTCCGGCGCTGGAAGCTTCAGGCCCCATCTCGGCCGGAGTCATTCTGGCCGTCATCGGTCTGATCGCGGCCGCTGTCGGGTTCTTCCTTGCCGGGTTCGTGCTCGGCACCAATACCCTGAGTTCGCTCTGAGCTCATTGCGGTGAACGCCTCGGCGGCGTGCATCGACCCAGAGGCCATCTACGCGGACGCAGTGACGATGAATGACCCTGGACATCCCGGGGGAAGTCAAGGAATTGTCGCGGCAGACCGATTGCCGTCGCGATGGTCTGATCTGACTCTGCTCTCATGAAAACGATGCCGTCATCGTGTCGAGCCGATCCTCCCGAACTGAGTTCGGTCGTTGCGACGTGCCGGCTCACAGCCCTGTCAAGCCGAGCCTGCGCTCCATGATCGCCACGGCGCGTGGCGTGTCTCGACGGCCGGCTGGGAACCGCGGCGACCTTGCGGCCACGTTACAGAACAGGTGATTCCCCTAACTGAGCCGGCTCTCCATTCGTTATCCATCGCGACATGCCCAGAAACCGATCACCAGCGATCAGGAGTCAAGCTCGATCGCGAGGAGAACCTTGGTGAAGATCTACCTCTTCGGCCGCTTCCGGGGCCTGGCAATTTCCGTCGTAGTGGTCGCGCTGTCGGCCACCGCCGCGCTTGCGGCCGCGCCTCGCGTGGCCCCGACGACCTCCGACTCGCCCGCGGCGAACGCTTCCGAGTCGGCTGAGCCGTCCGAGTCCGAGTCGCCCGAGCCCGCGGATTCCGCTGAGCCGTCCGAGTCCGAGTCGCCCGAGCCCTCGGATTCCGCTGAGCCGTCCGAGGCGGCTGATGCTGGGCAGCAGGGCGATCACGGGGCCCTCGTGTCGGCCGCGGCGAACATGAACACCCCGGCCGGGTTCGCGAACCACGGCGCGTTCGTTTCGTGCGTCGCCCACATGGATGCGACTCTCGCCACGATCGACTGGTCGACCGTTACCCCAGAGTCATGCGGACAGACCTCCCAGAACGGAGGGACGACGAACGGCCACGGCCACGGCCATCGGCACGGCAGGCCAAGCTGGGCCGGCAAGCCGGCTGGCTGACCGCCCGAAGCCATCCCGCATCGAGGCCGGCGCCGACGCGCCGGCCTCGAACGCTTTGGCCGCCCCTTGATGGTTCTGCGGCGATCGACCGGCCTGACGCCTGCGGCGTAACGACGCAAGTACGCGTGGATCTCGGGACCTGTAGAGCCGCTCAACAGGCGGACGGTGGCCACCATGAAGTCATCGTGCAGATCATGCGGCCCCGATGCCGTCGCTCGAACTGGCGGGACGGAGCCGGGATCGTCGTCGACGCGCGGTGTGGGGCCGGCGCGGAGCATGGCTGACCGGGCTTACCCGGCGCTTATCTGACCATCCTCGGCGAGGATCTTCGGGCGCAGCCAGCGCACGGCGATCTTCAATGCTCGTTGACCGTCGCCGAGTTCGTCGTAGGCCTTCAAGCGGGCGGGCTCAACGTGGTCGGCGACGAGACAGGCGACCCGAGCAGCAACTGCCGCCGAGTCGTCGTCGGCCGGCGGCGCGGCGCCGTCAAACTCGGCCAGCCGCATCGCGATCACCGCCCACGCTCGCTCTCGGTGCGCTGGGCGTCCCACGCCCGCTGCCGGGCTGGGAAGAGGGCAGGGACGCCATCGAGGTGCGGCGTTCGACCTCCAACCGGGCGGCTTCCACCGCATGGAGCTCGCGGACCCGTCCGATGAGGAGGTCCCGGATCCGGGCGATCGGAAGTGGCGAAGACCTGCTAACTCGACGACTTCGTCGAGGCCTCGTGCACGAATCCGGGTGCCAGGGCCTCGGGTCTCGCGTGGGGTGGGCCCGTGAAAGACCTGCTGTCTGCAGATACCTGGTCGCCTTAGCTTGGCGACGACTCTGTCGGGACGTTCGCTGAGCGGAGATCGCGAACGCGACGCGATACCGCGACCGTCGAGATCGCGGCGAGCACGATGACGATCGCGCCATAGCCGTAGGCTGTCGGGGCAAGGCCGATGATGGTTGCCGCGGCACCACCCAGGACCGTTGGAATACTGAAGGACAGATAGACCGCTACGTAGATCGCCGCGACCATGGTGGCCATCATCGGGTGTCCGTTGGCGTCACACTCCCGCGGATCGGCGTGGCAGCCGCGTGCGCCAACGGTCCGTCCGTCCATCGGACCGTGCGGGCGACGGACGGGCGAGCATCAGGGAGACCATGACGGCGGCTGCCAAGCCGGCGGCGATGATCGGCTGGTGGACGTACGCGATGAGTCGTCCGAGGCCCGGCACCATCAACCAGGCCTTGCCAGCGATGTCGGCGAGGCGCGGCGTCCAAGGATCGGGCGAGTTGTTGTTGTCGCCTTCGACGATGAATCCCTCCGTTGGGTCGCCCCCCGCGATCCGATGAACGACGACATGGCCTTCACCGATCTCGCCACCGGGAACCCGGTAGGCCACGATGTCACCGACCGTGTATGCAGCGGCTGACTCGACCACGACGAGATCACCGGTCTGGTATGTCGGCAGCATCGAGCTGCCGCGGACGACGATGTACAGAGTCGGGCCGCCGAGCGCCTGGGGACGCAGGACGACCGTCCAAAACGCGAGGATCGCCGCGAGAAGACCAAACCTGAGGACGCGGCGCGCAGTCTTCATGGGACGGTGACGTAGGTGACGACGAGCTGCGGTGCCTGGGCCACGGTCGCGAGCTCTTTGGCCGACAACGTCGTCGTCCGGGTGGTGGCCGAACCCTCCACGTCGTCGCGGATCATCCAGCCCAGGTTGGCGCTACCGCCCGAAACGAAGCTGGCCACGTCGCTCGTGACCGTCCCGCCGGTCACGTAGCTGCCCGTCGCCTGGTTCTGGCAACCGGCCGGCGTCCCGACTGAGAACGTGCCGGTTCGAGAGGCCGTGGGCGGGTTGTTGATCGTCGTGCCGAAGGGCTGGTTGTTCCACGTGACCCCCGACTCGGTCCACGCCACGGTGACCGGAAAGACGTCCAAGGTCCGACAGAGCGTTGGCACGGCCGTGAGATAGAGACGCAGCGTCGCGAGCCGGACGACCGCCGTGGCCGGAATGACCGGCGAGCACGTGGTCAGGTCGAACTTCACATAGGTCCGCTGGTTGATGCCACTGCCCGAGGACACGGTAAGCGTGGTGATCGCGCCGAAGTTCGTCGTGGCTGACCCTTGGCGCACGGTCGCATCGATCACCGCGGTCGTGATCGCCGGAGTGGCGGTGATCGTGCACGTTCGATATGGGGTAAAGGCCTCCGAGGTGAGACTGAGGTTCGCTGCGGAACCAATCGACGAGATCAGCCCGACCAGAAGACCAGTGGCGAGCACCACGACCCCCCAGCGAGCCTGCTTCATGGCCCGAGGACGACGAGATCGGTCTGCTCGTTGGCAGTCACCAGCGGAGCAGCGCCCAATGTCACCGTTACGGATCCGCCGCCCGCTGGGACGCTGGCCGACCCGCTCCCGCTCGTCACCCCGTTATTGACGGTCGCCTGCACGGTCGCGCCGCCGCAGGCTGCGGGCAGGCTGCCGATCGTGATGCTGACGACCGTGCCGGCCGACAGGTTCTGGAAGACCGTGAGGCCGGCGACGGTGCAGCGGGGAGTGGCCGAATTCGCTGCGCCCAACGAATCCGACGACAGGGCAACCGAGGCGGCGGCGCCGAGGATCGCGCTTGCCGCGCCCAGCAGGACCAGTCCGACCGCCCGCCGCATCAGCGTCTCTGCATGTGGAGCTGCGCCGGTGGCGGTCACGCCACCGGCGCCGATGACACTGCTACCCGCTGATGACGACGCTGACGCCGGTCACCGACGTGCCGGCGACCGCCGGCGAGAACGTCGCCACGATGGTGGTGCCGCTGGCCGGGGTCGTGCCCGTGGCCTCGCCAAGTGAGGCGTTGCCGGCGCCCGACAGGGTGATCTTGTACGGCTTGCTGTAGCAGGTGGCCGCCAGACCGGTCACGGTGACGGTCCCGACGGTGTAACCCGGCGCCGCTGCGGAATAGGTTGACGTGTACGTCGCGTTGAGCGTCCCCGCTTGACAGGCGGCGACGACCGCGGTCCCAGCGCCGAGGCTGTCGGATGTGAGGTTCAGGCTCGCGGCCAGTCCGAAGACCGCTCCGAAAGTGATGAGACCGGCGACGATCGCCGTCAGGACTCGCTTCATGAAGGGCTCTCCAGTCAGGGCTTCAGCGCCACGAGGACGGGGCGCACGGTGAGGCAGGTGCGATGAGCCCATGAGACGCCGGGGTGGACTAGTCCGCCACCGGACGACAGGACTAGGCCGGGCCGTACCTTCGTCCGGGAAGAGGCGATCACGCACCCTCGTCTACGGCACATGGACGGCGCTCGACAAAAGCTGCCATGAAGATCGGAACTCGCTGACGGCGCCTTCTGCGTCGACCTGCGCGTCGGGCGTGGATGAGACCAGCACGATCAGGAGGGACGGGAGCCATCAAACGGAAAACTGACATGCGAGTCGAGTCGTAGCTCAAGTGGGGATCCCCACACGCTGAGGTGCTGGTTGTGATGAAGATCCGCGGGCACGGGCTCGTCGCTTTTGGGCTGGCCGCGGCCCTCGTTCTCGCTGGATGCGCGGGCAGCGCTCAGAGCTCGGCCCCATCGGTCGGTCCGTCCACCGTGGCTCTCACGACGAGTGCGCCAGCGACATCGAATGCCAGCCCGTCACCGAAAGCCACCCCCTCGCGGGCCGCGCCGACCGCCGCGCCGGCGACCACGCCGACCGCGCCGGCAACGACTCCGGCGCCGAATGCGGTGTCGATCGTGGACTTCGCGTTCAAGCCGGACGCGGTGACCGTCAAGGCGGGGATGACCGTCACCTGGACGAACCACGGCCGGACGCACACCGTCACGGCCGACGCCGGCAGCTTCGACAGTGGCCCGATCTCCAGTGGCGGGACATTCTCGATGACGTTCAAGAAGGCCGGCACGTACGCGTACCACTGTTCGATCCACCCCTCGATGGTGGCGCAGGTCGTCGTCACGCCATAGAGGCGTCCTTGTCCTGATCGGCTGGCTGCTGGCCTCGTTGCCGTCGCTCGACCCGGTCGGGCGGAGCCGGGATCGCCGACGACGCGCTGAGCGGGGCCGGCGATGAGCATGACTGGCCGCGTTTACCTGCCGCTTCGCGACCGAATGAACGTCGCTGATTGGGCCCTCACCTCGCGGATCGGTCCGACCATCCACAGCGCCATGCCAGCATGTTGCTGCCGGGGTCGCGGCATGATGACGGCAATGACCGAGAACGCGCTCGATCTCCTGCCCGCGCTCCGGCGAGCTCGCGATCTCATCGATCGCGATTACGCCGAGCCGCTCGACCTCGATGCGATGGCCGGCCAAGCGGGCTACTCGCGATTTCACTTCGCACGCGCGTTCACGGCGGCGTATGGGGAAACGCCCCGCCCGTACCTGACGAGACGTCGGATCGAGCGCGCGAAGACCCTCCTGCGAACCGCGAACCTCTCCGTCACAGAGATCTGCTTTCTCGTCGGCTTCGCGAGCCTCGGCTCGTTCAGCACGCGCTTCTGTGGGCTCGTCGGACAGTCGCCAAGCCATTACCGCGACGACGCGGTCGCCCGGACTGGCGTCCCACCGATCCCCGGATGCGTGGTGTTGATGTGGACGCGACCACAACCGGACGGAAAGCAATCGGGGAGAAGCGCCGCAGACCCTGGCCCGGCTACGGTGCTGCACGAACCCCAACCGAAGGAGCAGCCATGATCAACCGACTCAACCATGTAAACGTGTTCGTGCTCGACCAGGATCGGGCCAAGGCGTTCTATACCGAGACCCTCGGCTTTGAGCTTCGGAACGACGCCGTCCTCGACGGCTTTCGCTGGCTCACGGTTGGCCCGGCCGACCAGAAGGACATGAGCATCCTCCTCGCCTACCCTGCCCCGCCGATGTTCAGTCCCGAGGACGCGGAGACCGTCCGGGCGCTTGTTGCGAAGGGCTCGCTCGGCGGCGGCGTGTTCGAGACGGCCGACTGCCAGAAGACGTTCGAGGAGCTGTCGGCGAAGGGCGTCACGTTCCTCCAGGACCCGGCCGAGCGGCCGTACGGGATCGAGGCGCTCTTCCGCGACGACTCCGGGAACTGGTTCAGCCTCACCCAGCCCAAGCGGCTCGGCTAGTCAACGTCCTTGGGGCCTGTTGCCGACGGGCCGTCGCGCGATTGAGTCAATCGCTATCGCAGCTTGTTCGCCAGCTGCGTTCGCGAGGTCACGTCCAGCTTGCGGAACGCCTTGCGCAGGTGGTACTCCACGGTGCTGGGGCTGATGAAGAGCTGCGCGGCGATCTCGCGGTTCGTGTTGCCGTCGGCCGCCAGGCGCGAGATCTGCGACTCCTGCGACGTGAGCTGGTCGAGGGTGGCGGGCGTCCGTTTGCGGGCATGCTCACCCGTCGCCTCGAGCTCGATCCGCGAGCGCTCCGCGAAGGCCTCCATCCCGAAGTCCGTGAAGAGCTCGTACGCGGCTCGGAGCTCGCTCCGCGCCTCGATCCGCCGGGCTTCCCGCCGGAGCCACTCCCCGAAGACCAGGTGGGCGCGAGCCACATCGAGCCGAAGGGGCGTCGGCTCGAGCCGCTCGATCGCCTCACGATAGAGCGGCTCCGCGGCTGCTCCTTGAGCCAGGAGAGCGCGTGATCGGGCCTCGACTCCGAGCGCCCACGGCGTTCCGCTGGCGCCCGTCGATTCGCTCAGGACGGCGAGTGGCTCCGCGCCTCGCTCCGGACGACCACTCCGGCACGCCGCTTCGACCAACTCGACCAGGGCATACGTCGAGAACCAGATCTCGCCCGGGATGCTGGTCGCTTCCTCGGCGGCCGCAAGCGCATCCTCATAGCGTCCGAGGCCGTTGTTGAGGACGGCTGTCACCCAACCGATGGCGGTGACGCCGAGGCCCTCGCCCCGGGCCCGGAAGTCCTCGGTGCTCGTCCGGACGAGCCTCGCCAGCTCGTCCTCGTGTCCGCGGTGGGCGGCCACCGACAGCGCACCGTAGAGCGGGCCCATGCCATCGCCCGTGGCCCGGGCGAGCATGTCTGCCTCCTCGACGAGCGTCGCCGCTCCCGTCGTCTCGCCCGCAAAGAGGTGAACGCCGACACGGGTGTTCAGCGCGAGTGGCAGCTCCGCAAGCAGCCCCGCCTCTCGTGCGGCTCGAATGTGGTGAGCCGTGAGCTTGTCCCATCCCTCGTATTCCCAGATGAATCCAGCGGCCCGGCCGGCGAGCCACCGCCACCGCAACGCCTCGGCTGGTTCGACGTCGCGGTGTGCGAAGGCTGCCAGGGCCTGCCGAAGCGGCGTCGTTCCGGCCACCGGCCCGTGGGCGACGAGCGTCGCGAGCCCGTCGAGAAGCAGATCCACGGGGCGTGGATCGGGGACGCGGGGCGCAGCAAGTGCCGCGCCGGCCACCTGCCGGGCGTCGACGGCTCGCGCCAGGCGACCCGTGAACAAGGCCGCGGTCAGCGCGTCGAGGTACGTCTCGCGCGCCAGCGGCACGTCCAGCCTCTCGAGTCGGCGGGCCGCCGCCAGAAGCAGCGGCGGTGCGTCGCTCCCGCGCTTGGTGGCGAACGCGATTCGCGCCCGAAGCACCTCGGCCTGGGCCCGCTGGAAGTCGTCGAGCGGGCCGACCTCGGCAGTCTCGACAAGTGCGACGGCGTCATCGGCCGCACCCGCCTGGTGCTTCGCCTGGGCAGCCGCGAGCGCCCTGCCGGCGCGTCTCGCGGGCTCGATGGTCAACGCGGCCGAACGTTCGAGGAATGCAGCGGCCGCGGCGAACCCGCCGCGTGCCTGGGCCCGCGCCGCAGAACGTTCGAGGTCCGCGGCGACGTCCTCGTCCGGCATCACCGCTGCCTGCGCCCGGTGCCAAGCGCGGCGATCCGGGTCGGTTTCGGGATCCGTGGCTTCCGCGAGAGCCTGATGAACCTCGGTCCGCTCCACGGCGCCGGCGGCCCGATAGATCGCGGAGCGAACGAGCGGATGCCGGAAGGCCACGCGTGGCCGGAAGGTGATCAGACCGTCCGACTCCGCCGCAAACGCGGCCGACTCCGGCAGCCCGAGACGCTCGGCGGCCCGCCACAGGAGGGTTGCGTCACCGGTCGGTTCGCTCGCGGCGATGAGGACCAGGAGGCGGGCGTCACGCGGAAGGGCAGTCACTCGCCGTCCGAAGCTGTCCTCGATCCCGGCGTGAAGGGGCGCTGCCGCCGGCAGGCCGAAGCCGCCCGCAAGCTGGGACGATGTCAGGCCGTATGGCAGCTCGATCAGCGCCAGCGGATTGCCGCGCGTCTCGACGATGAGCCGCTCGAGGACCTGGTCATCCAACGGAGCCGGCAGGACCGACTCGAGCAGGGCGCGGGAGTCGCGATGACCGAGCGGCTCGACATCGACCTCGGGCAATCCACGGAGCGCCGCGCCCACGCCTCGCGCTGCGAACACGATCGCGATGCGCTCGACCGCAAGGCGGCGGGCCGCGAACCCGAGGGTCTGCGCCGACTCGCGATCCAGCCAGTGGGCGTCGTCGATCACGCAGAGGAGGCCGCGCTCTCGGGCGGCCTCCGACATCAGGCCGAGGACCGCGAGCGCCACGAGAAACGGATTCGGCGCCGGCCCCGGACTAAGCCCGAACGCGATATCGAGCGCGTCCCGCTGGGGATGCGGCAGACGCTCACCGAGTGCAAGGATCGGCGCGCAGAGCTGCTGAACCGTTGCGAACGGGAGCTCCATCTCTCCCTCGACCCCTGCGGCGCGCACGATCCGGAGCGTCGCGGCCCTGGCGACCGCGTCGTCCAGCAACGCGGTCTTGCCGACGCCGGGCTCGCCATGGACGACGAGGGCGCCGCCGAATCCGTCGCGGGCAGACTCCACCAACCGGTCGAGCACCGCTCGCTCGCGTTCCCGGCCCAGCAACTGCACCCGCCGTTACCTCCTCGTTCGTCAACGTGGGATTCCCGGTCGCGCTCAGCATGCCACTGGGGTCGCGAACTACGGAGTTCCGGGACGCGAACGACGATGACCCGCGACGACGATCACAGGCGACAAGTGCAGTCGCACGAAAGGAAACGACGTGATCGAAACAGGTACAACCAACAAGCGGGTCGAGGTTGCGCGCGAATACGTGGACCGCGTGTTCAACGGACACGACGGGGAGCTCGCCCGCGAGTACTTCACTCCGGATGTCACCTTCCACGCCTTGACGGTCGGCACTCTGAGTGGTGTCGACACCGTCGTCCCGGTCCTGGTCGGCCTCATCGACGCGCTCTCGGACATCCACGCCGAGGTCCAGGACGTGATCGCAAGCAATGACCTCGTGGCGCTGCGCCAGGTCGTCAAGGCGCGCCACACCGGCACCCTCCTCGGCATGCCGGCAACCGGAGGTCCGCTCCAGTGGGACGCCGTCGACATCTATCGGATCGACGACGCCGGAAAGATCAGCGAGCAGTGGGCCTTCGAGGACTTTGCGGCGATCCTCAGCCAGTCCGGCGGCGTGAAGCTGCCGTGGGTGTGGTGACGGGCGCTTGAACTCATGCTCACTCGAACCAGCCGGGAAGGAGACGGCCGATGAGCGCTCCCGCGATCCAACACCAAACGGCCAAGCCACTGCCGGACTACGCCCCCGTCCCCGCCACGGCCTTCGGTCCGGCCCCGAACGCGCAGGGCTACCACGTCGGGCGGATCGAGCGGAACCTGTATTGGGTGACCGACGGCGTCTACCAGGCCGCCTTCCTGACGACAAAGGACGGCGTCGTCCTGTTCGACGCCCCGCCGAGCATCGGCCACAACCTCCAGCGGGCGATCGACGAGATCGCCCAAGCCAACGGCGTCAGCAACAAGGTGACCTACCTGGTCCACACCCACCATCACGCCGACCACGCCGGCGCGTCGTCACTGTTCGGCAAGGACGTCGTCCGGATCGGCCACGAGGAGACCCGGCGGCTCCTGCTCCGGGACGACGACCCGGCCCGGCCGGCGCCGGAGGAGACCTTCAGCGACCGCCGGACCCTGGCGATCGGTGGCGAGCGGATCGAGCTCGCCTGGCACGGCGCCAACCACACCCCCGACAACAGCGTGATCCACTTTCCCCAGCACGACGCGCTGATGATGGTCGACATCGTGAACGTGGGCTGGGTGCCCGTGTTCGTCGTCAACCTGTCCGACGACATCCCGGGCTATCTGTCCATGCCGGCCACGGCGTTGACCTATCCCTGGACGACGCTCATCAGCGGCCACCTGGGTCGGCTCGGCACGCGCGAGGACGTCGCTCTGCACCAGCAATACATGGCGGACCTCGAGGCCAGCGCGAAGACCGCCCTCGCCACGGTCGATCCGACGCCCTACTTCCGGAAGTACGGCGCGGTCGGGAACATGTGGGGCGCCGTGAAGGCCTACCTCAACGCCGTCGGAGACGCAACGGCCGCGCCGGTCATCGAGAAGTACACCGGGGTGCTCGCCGCGGCGGACGTGTTCACCCCGGACGTCGCGTTCTGGCTGATGGAGTCGATGCGACTCAACCGCGGGATCGGCCTCCAGGTGCACCCATGAGCGCGGGTTGAGCCGCACGTCAGCATTGAGATGATGGAGGCGGAGAGGACGGAGCCTTCGCTCGCCGGATCGATGCTCACCCAGGCAATCCGTCGGCGCCGGCGGCTTCATCCTGCTGCGGGCGCAGCCCGTACACGCGACCGGCGTTCGACCCGAAGATCGCCGCCTCGTCGTCGTCCGACAGCGAGCCCAGGGCGTCTCTCAGCCCCGTGACGACGCCATCGTAGGGCGCCGCGAGCAGACAGACCGGCCAATCCGAGCCGAACAGGAGCCGCTCGACGCCGAACCAGTCCACGACGGCTCCGACATATGGCCGCAGGTCGGCCGGTGTCCACGACGCCCAGTCGGCCTCGGTGACCATCCCCGAGAGCTTGACCGCTACGTTCGGGAGGGCCGCGAGAGCGGGCATCGACTCCCGCCACGCGACGTCCTCGCCGTCGGCGATCCGTGGCTTCGCGATGTGGTCGAGCACGAACGGGAGGTCCGGAAACGCTCGGACGGTGTCCGCTGCGGCCGATAGCTCGCGTGCGCGCACGAGAAGGTCGTACCGAAGCCCGCGAGCATGCACGGCCGCAAGCCCGCGTCGAACGTCGGCTCGGCGCAGCCAGTCCGGATCGGGCTCGTCGTGGACCTGATGGCGGATCCCGACGAGCCGGTCCCCGCCTGGTGCGTCGCGGAGCGCATCCAGATCGTCACCGACCGTGGCCGATGTCAGGTCGACCCAGCCGACGACGCCCCAGATGAACCGCCGGGACGCCCCCAGGGCCAGGAACTCGCGGGTCTCGGCGAGACTCGAGATCGTCTGGACGAGCACGGTCCCGGAGATTCCCTGAGCCGCCAGCTCGGGCACGAGGTCTTCCGGGCCGAACCGTTTCCGGATCGGGTCCAGCGCGGCGCCGAGCATCCACGGGTACGTCGTTCGCGTCGGATCCCAGAAGTGATGATGCGCATCCACGCGCAGAGGCATGGTCGTCACAACGGCGTCGGTGCGTCCGGGCGCAGAAGCCCTTCGTCCTTGAGCTCCGCCCAGAGCTCGGTCGGGATCGGCACCTCGAGCCAGCCGAGGTTCCTCTCGAGCTGCTCGATCGAGCGGAATCCGATGAGCACGGTGCAGACACGGGGGTGGGCGAACGGGAACTGGAGGGCAGCGGCCGGGAGCGGCACGTCGTAGCGGGCGCAGACGGTCTTGATCCGATTCGCCCTGGCGAGCTCCTCCGGCGACGCCGGCACGTAGTTGTAGCGGGCACCCGGCGACGGATCGATCAGGATGCCGCTGTTGAAGACGCCGCCGACGACGATCGAGACGGTTCGTTCCTCGCACAGGGGCAGCAGCTCGTCCATCGCCTCCTGGTCGAACAGCGTGTAGCGGCCGGCGACGAGCAGGATGTCGAGATCGCACGCCTCGACGAGCCGGGCGAGGGCCGGTGCGTGATTCATGCCGGCGCCGATCGCTCCGACGGTCCCACTGGAGCGCAATTTGGCGAGCGCGCGATACCCGGTCGTGCTCGCCTCGGCCAGGTGGTCGTCCGGGTCGTGGAGGAGGAGCACGTCGAACCGATCGAGCCCGGTCCGCCGGTAGCTCTCCTCGACCGAGATCATGATCCCGTCGTACGAGAAGTCCCACACCGGTCCGACCGGCGGCGTGTCCTTGTAGAAGGGTTCGCCCTCGAAGAACTGGCTCTCGTCACGCGGCGCATCGGCCCGGAGTAGTCGGCCGACCTTCGTCGACACGATGACCTCGTCGCGCGGCAGACCGGCAACCGCTCGCCCGACGCGCTGTTCCGCGAGGCCGTGCCCATACAGCGGCGCCGTATCGAAATAGCGGAGTCCGTGCGCGACGGCGCTGGCGAGGACGGCGTCCGCCTCGGCGTCCGTGTGCGCCCGGAACATGTTGCCAAGCGGCGCGGTGCCGATCCCGACCCGCGGGACGGAGAGGTTCGTCCTACCGACGATCGCGCGCGCATCGAGCTCGTTCATCGGCTGCCCGGCTGTGGGAACTGGGTCGGGTCGAAGATCGCGCGAACGTGCTGGCCGTCAGTCATGTCACGCACGACCGTGACCTCGAGGGCCCACGAATTCGTCACCGTGCCCTCACAGGCTCGTTCCGTCACGCTGAAACAAAGAGACGACGCATGCGCCGATCACGCTACGGCGCGGCGAACGACGTCGCAAGGCGAGCGTGGCCAAGGCGATCGATCTCCGTGCGGTGCGAGTCCCGGCCGCCGAGGGGGTCTAGTCTCCATTTGCCCGCCTGCGGCGATCGACGACGAACCGCGAACGCAGGAACGCAACGTCCCCTGCCGGGCAAGCTCGCAAGAAGGGCCAGCTGAAGGAGCACCGACATGGACCAGAAGAACCTCGCCGATCTCTACGGTCTCGATCCGATCCCATGGTCGCGGGCGCTCGAGGCCCTCAGCGCGCCGAGCGCCGGCCCTCCGCCGTGGGACCTGTACGCCGTCGCGCCAACCACCATCTTCGGAGTGCGCTCGGCCGAGCCCGGCGGTGCCACCCGCTGGCGCTTCGACGTCTGACGAACCACTCCTCGCGACCATCCGGCCGGCAGGCGGCCGGAGTGGAACCTTCGACGACCGGGAGTACCATCGAACGACCCGAAGAGGTGGGCCGATGAACGTCGAAGGGATCTTGCGCTCGAAGGGAGCGACGGTCGTCACGATCAAGCCCGACGCCACCGTCGGGGACCTCGTGCGCGGCCTCCGCAAGGACCGGATCGGGGCGATGGTCGTGAGCGACGACGGCCGATCGTCCTCGGCATCATCTCGGAGCGCGACGTGGTCCGCGGGCTCGCGGACCACGGACCCCGAGTCCTGGAGGCGACCGTCGCCGAGCTGATGACCCGGGACGTGGTCGTCTGCGCGCCTCGAGACACCGTCAAGCTGGTGATGGCGGAGATGACCCGACGACGGGTCCGCCATCTTCCGGTCGTTGCCGACGGCGTGCTCTGTGGGATCGTCAGCATCGGCGACGTGGTCAAGAACCGCCTCGAGGAGATGGAGACGGAGACGAACGTCCTGCGCGAGGCCTACATCGCGCGCAGGTAGGCCGGACACGGGCGGCCCGGCGGACCCGCGGCCGGGCGACGAGACGAACCGGCGCCTTGGACGGACCTCGTTCGGCGAAGATAGGCCAGTGACGACTCGCCGTGGCTCGCAATGGTCCGCCGTGGATCGACTCCGGGCGATGATCTGATGGCGCGCGACGAACCGTGGCCGGTGATCCTCCTCCCAGGCGCGATCCTGCCGGCCGAGCTCGCGTATCCGGCACTGCTCGCCGAGCTCGAAGCCGACGTCGATGCGCGGGCCAAGGATCTCGAGATGTACGCCGGCGCGACGATCCCACCGCCGGGCTACAGCCTCGAGACCGAGGTCGAGGGGGTCCGCCGGGCCGCCGACGAGGCCGGTTTCGAGACCTTCCACCTCGTCGGATACTCGGGAGGCGGAGCGGCCGCGATCGCGTTCGCCGCGGATGATCCCGATCGGCTGCGCAGCCTCGCCCTGATGGAGCCCGCGTGGGCGGGACGGCGAGGCCAAACCCCCCGCCGAAGCGGCCGCCTACGATCGGTTGTGGCCGATTCCGGCGTTGCCGCCGGACGAGATCATGCCCGCCTTCGTCCAGCTCCGGCTCGGGGCCGGCGTCGAGCCGCCACCACCTCGGCCCGGCCCGCCACCGCCGTGGATGGCGGCGCGGCTCGTCAGCATCGGGGGCTTCACCCGGGCGTTCCACGACTTCGAGCCCGACTGGGATGCACTTCGACGGTTCGATCGGCCCGTCTACTACGCCCTCGCGGTCTGAGCAAACAGGATCGGTTCGGGCGGGTCGCCGATCGCCTCGCCGGCGTGTTCCCGGATTTCACCTTGGACGTGTTCGCGGACCGCCACCACTTCGACCCGCCCCATCGGATCGAGCCGGCACGGCTCGCGGCCGCCCTTCGCGGCATTTGGACGCGCGCCGACTCGATCCGTGGAGGTGCCGCTCGACCCGGCTGACCGGCGCGCTCGCGGTCGCCGATCCGGTCAGCGGTGCCCGTTCGCCATCTGTGCGGCGTCCGGCCGCCCGCGCAACCGCGCCATCGCGACGATGCCCACGACGGGTCCGAGGGCGAGGAGGCCGAATGCGACGCGCCAACCGATCGCGTCCGACGGGTCGAGCAGGCCCACCCCGAGGATGGTCACCCCGGTGAGCAGGAAGCCGACGGCGGTCTGGATCGCCAGCGCCGAGCCGGCGGTCCCCGCCGGCGCAAGCTCTGAAACCGCGGTCGAGAACTGGGCCGAGTCCGCGACGACGGTCACCCCCCAGATGACCGCCACGGCGACCGTCGCGATGGGCGCGGCCCCGAAGAGGAAGCCGACGGCGATCGCGCAGGAGCCGGAGAGTCCCATGGCGATCATCGTCAGGGTCGTCCGCCCGAGCCGGTCGGCGAAGAAGCCAGCGGCAACGCACCCGAGCCCGCCGGCGCCGACGACCACGAACGCGGCGAGGCTCGCGGCGCTCGGATCCCCGAGTCCGCCGGCCGCGAGGCTGGCCGCGAGGAAGAGCGGCACCCAGGTCCACATCGCGTAGAGCTCCCACATATGTCCGAGATACCCGAGGTTGGCGAGGCGGACCGAGGGGCTGCGAAACGCCGACCGGGCGACGTCGATGCTGAAGCGCGGCGCCGGGACGCTCCACGGGCCGTTCGAGGCGCCGGCGAGGACGATCGCGCCGCCGATGATCGCCGCCACGCTCGCCGCGGCCACGGTCAGCCGCCAATCGAGGCCCTGGCTCGCGCCGACCGCGCGGAACAGGTACGGCAGCGCCGAGCCGATCGTCAGCGCGCCGACGAGGACCCCGATCGCGAGGCCGCGCTCGCGGACGAACCAGCCGGCGAGCAGCTTGAGCCCGATCGGGTAGACGCCGGCCAGTGCCAGGCCGGTGATCACCCGAAACGGGACCGCCGATGCGGCATCGTGGGCCACGAACGCAAAGCCGAGATTGGCCGCCGCGGCCAGGACCGCGCCACCGGCGAACAGCGCCCGCGCCGGCAGGACGTCAGCCGCGGCCGAGGCGGCGAGGCCCAACGCTCCGACCGCGAACCCGAGCTGCACGGCGATGGCGAGGGCCGGCAGGCCGAGGCGATCCAGATGCCACTCGCCCGCCAGGGGCGGCGCCACCGCGGACGCGCTGAACCACGGTGCCATCGCCAGGAGCTCGCCGGTCGCGACGATCGCCAGGAGTCGCCAGCGCCGGGGGTCCTCAGCCGGAAGGTCGGTTCGGGTCATCCGGACGCATCGTGTACACGAGGCACTCGCCGCGCAGGACCTCGATCCCATCCTGTTGCCGAGCGACGCAGCGCAACCGGGTGATCGGCCTGTCGGCGCGTGCGTCGATGACCTCCGCCTCGGCCGTCACGGTGTCGCCGATGTAGACCGGGGCCGGGTAGTCCCACTCCTGGTGGAGAAACACGCTGCCCGGTCCGGGCAGCTCCATCGCAACGAGAGCGTTGAACAGGGCCGTGGTCAGGCCGCCCTGGACGACGAGCCGGCCGACCCGCGTCCCGGCCGCGAAGGCGGGATCGAAATGGAGCGGATTGCGATCGCCGGAGATGAGGGCGAAGGCCTCGACGTCCGAGGCCGAGATCGTTCGCGTCCACGTCGCGCGGGAGCCGGCCGGCGGTGGGTCCCAGCTCATCAGCCCTCCTCGGCCTGAGGGTGGCCGACCAGCGGCCACCTCGCCCCGGTGGGCCACGATACCGCAGCCGGCCGAACCGGCGATCAGGCGGTCGCGAAGGCGTCGTCGATCGGAACCGGGCGCACCGCACCGGCCTCGAACAACCAGCCGCCGATGTGCAGGTGGTTCGGGTCCATGGCCTCCCATTCCTCGGCCAGCCACGCGGCAAATCCATGGTCGACGGACGGAGGCAAGGCGACCAGCAGGTCGCGCATCGGTGCCAGGAGCAACTGCGGGCCCGGTCCGAAGAATCGCGCCAGGGTCTCGGGGACGAGCAGCATCGAAGCCCCGATCCCCTCGCCCGTCTGGAGGGCCATCACGGGCACCCCGTCCACCGTCTGCCGGACGACAAGGGCCGGGTCGCAGCCGGCCGCCGCTGCACGGACGTTCGCGAGCGCGCGCTTCGCGACGGTCTCGACGCCGACGCCCCAGCGTTGGAGCTGGGTCCCGTCCACCATCGTCAACGCCGGCCCGAGATCCACCCCGAACCCGACGAGGATCCCCGGCGGGAGCATGATCCGGACCGGCTCGATCGCGAACGGGTACGGTCGAACGCGCGGCAGCATCGGTCGAACGTCGGCCTGCGCCTTCGACCATGGCCGGTCCGGATCGAATCGGTTCATCGCGGCGAGGATGATCGCGTCGTCCGCGCGGGTCATCCCGGGCCCGAGCACATCACCCTCGAAGATCTCCGCGGTGCCGTTGCTCAGCTGGACTCGCCGGTTGCCGACCGCTGAACATCCGAGGGGCCGGATGGCCTGGGCCTTCTTCTTCGACATGGCGGCATCGTCGCAGGCGGCGCTTTTCTGGCGGTCAACCGCGGCTGCATTGGCGCTTATTCGTCGCCGTCGCTCTCGATCGGATCGGAGCTCGCGTGCTCGCGCCGGGCGAGGACGACGAACGGCACCGCCAGAGCCGAGACGCCGGCCGACACCAGGTAGGCCGGCCCGTACCCGTTGATGTCGGCCACCCGGCCGAGGGCCGGCTGGGCGATCACGCCGCCCGCGGACCCCATGAGCGAGTCGAACGACAGGACGGTCGCCCGCTGCTCGGATGGGATCAGCCCGTTGATGAACGCCTGGCGAAGGGGCCCCACGACCGCGAAGACGAAGGACCACGCCGCGAGCAGAAGGAGCGCAACGACGAACGCGTGGGTCAGCCCAAGCAGGACGAGGAGGACGACGTCGAGGGCCCCGCCGATGAGCAGCGCGCTCGATCGGCGACCGAACAAGCGCCGGATTCGCGAGACCATCAGCCCGCCGACGATCTGGACGCCGGCCACGATCGCGGCGGCGAGCCCGGCGATGCCGTAGGCGGTCTTGTCGCCGTACAGCTCGAGGAGATACGGCTGAGCCGCGTAGAAGACGAAGATCCCGGCGCCGGCGCTGAACGGGGCCGCGAGCATCAACCAGCGGACCGGAGGGTTGCGGAAACCGCCGTCGATCGAGCCGCGGACGACACTGCGGATTGCCGCGACCGGGCTGACATCCCGCTGCGGCGTGAACCCGAGGTCGCGCATGAACCGGAGCGCGACGACCATCGTCACGCCGAGCATGGCCGCCCGGATGACGTACGGGACGCCGAGGTTCGTCGCCTGGGCGATGACCCCGCCGGACACGGTCCCGATCAGCGTCGCCACGCCCCAGACCGTCTGGGCCCGGCCGAAGACCTGCTCCAGCTGGCCGGTGAATCCCGTCGCGGCCAGGGCGTCGACGAGCCACGCCTCGGTCGCCCCCGAGAAGAACGTGAACCCGAGACCGAGCAGGATCGAGGCGATCGCCCAACCCAGCAGCGGGGCGTGGACGTTCCACATGACCAGGTAGAGGAGCGTCGACAGGAGGAGCGTCGCGGCACCCAGGACATACGAGAACTGGCGGCCTCGAGTGTCGGCGACGACCCCGGTCGGGACCTCGAAGATCACCTGGCCGAGGGTGAAGAACGCGTTCGCGGCGAAGGCTTCGGCGTTGTTCAGCCCGGCGTCGAGCAGGAAGATCGTGTTGATCCCCCAGATGAACGACGATGCCAGCGTCGTCAGCAGGGTCAGAAGGAGATAGGTCCGCTCGACCGAGCGTGCCGGGTCAGTCACGTCGATGGCGCCGCCCGGGCAGGGGGCGCGTCGTGAAGGCGTCGGTCGTCACGGCGTGACCGTACACCGCGCGGGCCTTGGTACGTCGCGGCACTGGGCCGAAGGTACGGTCGCCATCCATCCAATCGGGCAGCAGCGTCTGGGCCGTTGGAGGGAGGACGATCGGGCCATCCCGGAGCGGGTCGTTCGTCATCTTCACCCTCGTTCCTCAGGCAAGACCTGGTCCATCCGGGCGTACGTGTTGTGCACCGCGTAACGCCGACCAGATCGGGACCACCGGTCATCAGGCGCCCCGTCGGCCTCGGTCGGCGGGGCGTCGCCATGTCCGGGGCGACGACAACGGGCTCGCCGGCCGACGACCGGGGACCCGACGCATCGCCGATCGGCGGTGGCGCTACGGTAGGGACCAAACCGAGCACGGCACACGAGCGAGGCAGGGATGGACGCGTCGACTCCACCACGGAAGCGGATCGGGCTGGTCGCCCACGACAACAAGAAGGCCGACCTCATCGAGTGGGCGAAGTTCAACCGCCACATCCTGCTAAAGCACGATCTCGTCGCGACGGGCACCACCGGCACTCTGCTCGAGGAGGACCTCGGTGTCGGGATCCACAAGCTTCACAGCGGCCCGCTCGGCGGTGACCAGCAGCTCGGGGCGCTCATCGCCGAAGGGGCCATCGACTTCCTCGTCTTCTTCTGGGACCCGCTCGAGCAGCAGCCGCACGACCCCGATGTCAAGGCGCTGCTGCGGATCGCGATCGTCTGGAACATCCCGGTGGCCTGCAATCGGGCGTCGGCCGACCTGATGGTGTCGTCGCCGCTGATGACCAACGAATACGTCCGCCAGGTCCCCGACTACGGGACCTACATCAACCGCTACCGCTGACCCGGTCTCCGATCCGAGGTCCGGACGGCGGTCGGATTTCGGCGTCGAATGTGATGGTCCCGCCACGCCGGGCCGAGCGGCCCCCGGAAACGGGCCGGATGTCCTCTGGGCCGTCCGGCCGGGCAGATCGACCGCGTGAAGGCCGATCGGGAGTACATCTGGATCTCGAACGACTCCACTCGGCGGGTTCACGATCAACGGCCACGGTTTCCCGGCGGTCGTCCCCGTCCTCGCGGCGACGGGCGAAACGGTCCGGATCCGGTTCATGAACGAGGGAATCATGGTGCATCCGTGGCACCTCCACGGGTACGTGATGAAGGTGATCGAGCGCGACGGCCGACCGCTCGGCACGGCCGCGTTCGAGTGCGACACCCTCGGGTCAACCCGGGCGAGCGCTACGACGTCCTCGTGACGGCCGACCGGCCCGGCGTGTGGGCCTTCCATTGCCACATCCTCCCCCACGTCGAGGGCACGGCGGGCATGTTCGGGATGGTCAGCACGCTCATCGTCGTTCCGAAGAAGGCCCATGTCGACGCCATCGTCAACGCCCTGATCAGCTGAGTGGCCTCGCCTTCGCGGTCAGGCGGTGGCGCGGCCGAGTTCGGCGATCCGGCGTTCGAGGAAGGCCCGTTCCGGCTCGTTGGCGGTGAGCTCGAGGGCGCGGCGATAGGCTTCCGCCGCCTCCGCACGACGTCCGAGGCGGCGGAACAGGTCGGCCCGCGTCGCATGGAGGTACGGGTAGTCGTCGAGCTGACCGGCGGCAACGATCCGGTCGACGACGGCGAGGCCCGCCTCGGGGCCGTCGGCCATGGCGACCGCCACGGCCCGGTTCAGCTCGACCACCGGCGACGGCTGGATGTCGCCGAGGATCCGATAGAGCGCGGCGATCTGGGGCCAGTCGGTCGCGTCGCTCGAGGCCGCCTCGTCGTGGAGGGATGCGATCGCCGCCTGGAGCTGGTACGACCCGACGCGCCGCATCCGCATCGCCCGCTCCAGGAGCGCCTGGCCCTCATCGATCCGGGTCCGGTCCCAGCGGCCCCGATCCTGGTCCTCGAGCAGGACCAGCTCGCCCGCCGGCCCCGTCCGCGTCTCGCGTCGCGCATCGTGAAGCATCATCAGCGCCAGCAGCCCGAGGACCTCCGGCTCGTCCGGCATCAGCGACGTCAGGACCCGGCCGAGGCGGATCGCTTCGGCCGACAGCTCGCGCCGGACGAGCCGGTCGCCCGACGACGCGCCGTAGCCCTCGTTGAAGACGAGATACAAGACGCGCAGGACCCCGTCGAGCCGCTCCGGCAGGGCGTGGTCGTCCGGCACCCGGTACGGGATTCCTGCATCGCGGATCTTCCGCTTCGCCCGGACGAGTCGCTGGGCCAGGGTCGCCTCGGGGACGAGGAACGCACGGGCGATCTCCGGCGTGGAGAGGCCGCCGAGCGTGCGCAGCGTCAGCGCGACCCGGGCGTCCATCGCCAGGGCCGGATGACAGCAGGTGAAGATCAGCCGGAGCCGGTCGTCCACGATCGGGCTCATCGAATCGGCGCCGTCGAGCGCTGCGTCCGGATCGATCGCCGCGAGCTCCTCCTCGATCAGCGCCTGCCGGCCAAGGAGCTCCGCCTTCTCCGCCAGGACCCGCCTCCGCCGGATGCGGTCGATCGCCCGATTGCGGGCGGTCGTTGTGATCCAGGCGCCCGGATTGTCGGGGATTCCCCGCTCCGGCCAGATCTCGAGGGCCGTGATGAACGCCTCCTGGACCGCCTCCTCGGCAAGATCGAAGTCACCGAGAACGCGGATCAAGGTGGCCACGGCCCGCCCCTGCTCCTCGCGAAACAGGCGGTCGACGACGGCGTGAGCACGGTCACGGCTCAAGGGGCGCCGCCACTGGTCGAGAGGGTGGGCGAGGGCGGCAACGGCGGTGACGCGAACAGGGTCAGAGCGACGGGCGATCGTCGGCCGTCAGCCGCCGGCGCGGGCCTCGCTCGCCGCGGCTTCGGCCATGGCGTACTCGGGCGGCAGCTCCCAGATCGGGCGGACCTCGATCGACCCCTCCTTCGCAGCCGGGATCTTCGCCGCCGTCTCGATTGCCTCGTCGAGGTCGCGGGCCTCGATGAGGTAGAAGCCGCCGAGGGCCTCCTTCGTCTCCGCGAACGGGCCATCGGTCGCGACCGTCTCGCCGTCAACGACTCGGACGGTCGTCGCCGTCGAGGTCGGCGTGAGCGCCTCGCCCGCCAGGAAGAGGCCACGGGCCTTGACGTCCGCGCTGAACGCGGCATAGGCGGCGTGGGACGCGGCCGCGACATCGTCGGGCGGTGCCTCTTCGAGTTCCCGACCGTAGATCAGCAGCAGATAGCGCATGGATGGCCTCCTGTTGGACCGGGGACGTGCTCGGCGGCCCCATCAGACGGATGACGAACGACAGGAGCGTGGATCGACATCATCGACCCGCGGCCGCGATCGGTTCCAGGACGTTGCGGCCAAGCGACCCAGGCACCTCCGGCTCGACGCCGTCGTCGGCGCCGGCGAACGCCGTGTTCGATTCGTCGATCGCCCGCGAGAGTGCCGCCAGCCCCTCCCCAAACGTGGCGTCCAGGGCCGGGAGCAGTGCCTCGGCGATCGCTCGATCCTTCGCCGACCTGGGGCGCCCGAGGCGCACCTCGATCCGCGTCCGGCCGTCGCCGAGGTCATGGAACAGGAACGAGTCGACCAGCTTCGGCACGTCGGGGATCGGGAGCAGCGACCGGTACGAGACGTAGTCGTACGGCTGCCAGTCGAGCACCTCCTCGACGACCATGTCCTTGCCGTGGATGCAGTGGTTCACGGTCCCCGTTCCGCGTCGACCCGGCGGGCCGCCCTGCGGCAGGACCGCCTCGACGCCGACCTGCCAGCGCGGACGCCGGGCGGGCGACGTCGCCCACTCCCAGGCCATCGCCGGGGGAGCCGCCACGACCACCTCGTAAGTCCGCACGGCGTCCGCCGGTGCGACGACGATCCGGGCCCGGCGCAGCTCGTCGTCCCAGGCGGCCTGCAGGTCCCGAACCCAGCCGACGATCTCCCCGACGCCTTCGAAGGACTCGCGATGCTCGACGAGCCCGGCGGCGGCCGGATCGGCGAGGCTCATCGCCGCGATGCACGCCTCGCTGTAGAGGGCGTAGGCCGCAAACCCCGTCGACTCAGCGACGTGGTTCTTGAGCAGCCTGTGGACGACGATCACGTCGCTGCCGAACAGCTCGTCGCGGGAAGCCACGCGCTGGCGGACGATCCGACCGACGTGGGCAACGAGCTTGAGGTCGAGGTTCGGGACGAGGATGCACGCGTTGCACTCGCAGCTC
>Ga0070706_100001442_pt1 | contig 25013 bp, 28 predicted proteins | sample KBSK5501metaG_FD_65476 | JGI IMG/M metagenome (GOLD analysis project Ga0070706, IMG submission 65476) | Corn, switchgrass and miscanthus rhizosphere microbial communities from Kellogg Biological Station, Michigan, USA - KBS K5-50-1 metaG | ecosystem: Host-associated > Plants > Roots >... | reverse complement strand
TTGGTTCGAGCATTTCGTTCTGGGAATGCTGCTTCTCGCCATCGGGTGGTGGCGTGGCAATAAAAAATGGACACGAATTTTCTTGTCGATGCTGATTGCACTGGCGCTCGCCGGCGCCGTCGGACGTGTCATTAAAATTTCAACCGGTCGTGCGCGGCCGTCTGTGAAAACGGAGCAAGCCTGGAATGGTCCGCGCTTCAATTCGAAATTTCATGCTTTTCCCTCAGGTCACGTGGCGGCTTCGACAGCCTTCTTCGCGGTTTTATTCTTTGTGAACTGGCGGATCGGCCTGGCCTGCTTACCAATTCCACTTTTAATCGGCTTCTCGCGGATGTATGTCGCAGCGCATTATTTGTCTGACGTTGTCTGCGCCGCAGTACTTGGTATTCTTTGCGCGCTTCTGGTGACGAGGCTGCTTCTTGGCCCAATCGCAAATCGCAAAACCTGCCCTGAGCGGACGAAGGAGGCGTCGAATGGGTCGAAAATCGAAAACTAACTGGCGGAGGGGGTGGGATTATCCAAGCTGCGCTTTGGCTCCAGTTTGAGAGCTCCGCCGTGAACCCGTGCGCTCCGTGCGGAACCAGAAAGACTGATGGTAATCGCTGACTGCTGATCAGTTTGAACGTTGCGCGTTGGAGCTGCCGTTTCCAATCACCATTCACATATCACTATTCACTGACGGGCAGTCGCGGAGGGGGTGGGATTCGAACCCACGAGGCCTTTCGGCCTGCCGGTTTTCAAGACCGGAGCCATCAACCACTCGACCACCCCTCCAACTTATTTATAATTAAGGATTTATAACTATTCTCAGGAAGCGTTATTTTCTGCTTGTAACCCGATTAAGTAACCTGATACAATTTTCGGCATGGTCGCGCAGAAATCGCAACAGCTTAAGAGAGTTGGAGAATGTTTATATCGCAATGGACACAAAACGTACTTTGCGTTAATCAAAGTCAGCGGCAAGCAAATTAAGCGTTCGCTAAAGACTGACGATCTCGCAATCGCAAAGCGTCGGCTGGCTGAACTTCGAAGCAAGGCTGAGAGGCTCCACGGAAAAGAGAACCGCAACATTCGATTCGAAGAATTGATGGCGAATTGGCTTGAATCAATTAAAAGTAATCTCAAGCCGAAGTCATGGGATAGGCGTCGAGTCGCCATTGTTGGTTTGACTCCATTTTTTAAGGGAATGCCGATCAAATCCATCGGTTACCAAGAAATTGATGAATGGCGTCGGCGTCGCGGCGCGAAAATCTCCTCTCGAAGTTACAACATTGAATTGGAGACTTTGAAGTTACTTCTGAGATACGCAGGCGACCGTGGAATCTTGCTCGACAACCACGCGGACAAATTCAAAAGACGGAAGGAAAGTAAAGCTGTTGTTAGAATTCCGACGCGACAAGAGTTCAGAAGTTTAATGATTGGGCTAACCACAGCACCAAAGGCTGTGGCTTCGGGCGCAGTCGCGATGGTGGAGTTTTTGGCCTACAGCGGAATGCGAGTAGGCGAGGCGCGAGAAGTTAAGTTCCGAGACGTTAACTTTGAAGATTCTCGTGTGTTGATCACTGGCGGTGTTGGAGGCACGAAAAATCAGGAAGAGCGCACGATACCGTTGTTCCCGAATCTTCGTAAAGTTGTCGAACGATTGATCGCAACCGCACCTGACGTTTCTCCGAACACTAAACTTTTCTCAATCAAGTCGCCACGCGGAGCGATGAAGAATGCATGTGAGCGTATGGGATTAGAGCCATTCACAGTGCACGCGTTGCGCCATTATTTTGCTTCAAATGCTATTGAGAAGGATATCAATTTTAAGGTCATCGCAGATTGGTTGGGCCACAAAGATGGTGGGGTGCTTGTCGCCAAGAGATACGGACATCTACGCTCCGAGTTCAGCGCATCAATGGCTGAACGGATGTCATTCGATGTCGATCAGCGTTGGGAAGTTCCTGAAATTGCACGCTCCTAATGCAGCGTCGCGGGACGTTTTTGGCTAAAATCTCCCCGGCCCGCTGAGTTGTGATGTTCAAAGGTCGTATCGAGAAAGCTTAAGAGCGTCGAACCGCTCAACTTAGTTTTCGAATATTATCAAGTTTTAGTTTATTTATTTTATTATTAACAATGGATGCCGTAAGTCGTTCGGTCAGAGTTGGTAACGATCCATTAGAATTAAAACAATTTTCGTTTTTGAAAATCAAAAGTTTATTCTATTTTTTTATCTGTGAAGGACCGTCGAAGCCAACAAAGTGTCGTAAGTGGTTGGGCTATAGCGGATAGAAACTCATGACACTTTCAAAAATTTCCTACTAATAATATTGTATTTGAATTTGACAGAAATTTTCTTTCGAATTGATCCCCTGCGGGCCACGACCAGAATTAGGCGCTCGGTGCACCCATTCAGTGCCCGAAAGTAGGCCCGACTAAAAATTCTTTTTGGGGTCGCCCTCGGATTTTAGAGAGTCCAAATTTAACCGTTTTCCCTCGTAAGTTACGCCGTTTGCGTAAGATAATTAAATAATTTAAGTGCCTCAGGCCGAGGCTTTTACTTGACATTTGATAGAAAATATGGTAAGCTTGGAATCTATGAAAGAACACAATCAAAATCAAAACGAGTATTGGCTCACTCCGATGTTCCTCACAGTGAAAGAGACTGCTGTAGCGATTCACACGAGCGAGAGAACGATAAGAAGGTTAATCAAACGCGGGATATTTGAGTGCCCCAAGGCGATTCGAAAAAACCTTATTCCGCGTAGGCAGGTCGAAAGTTTTTTCGAAAGGACGAAATGAGTAGCGAGCCTTTCAACGTCGAAAGCGAACTCACCAGGCGATTCTTCGAAGAACTTATTCAGGAGTTTGCTCTGGATGTAAAGTATGACGGAAAACGACGCAGCCTACCATTTCTCAAAGATGGCGACGAATTCATCTACTGTGGTCGGGATCATCTTAAAATAATCGATGCAGAAACCTTTGCTTACGTCCGACAACTAGCGAGTGAAGCGGGTATCCGAGTATCTGTCGAGAATCCCTATTCATGGGAGCCGGTAAAATGGACTGACAGTCTAATTATTGATGAAGCTTGTCTGGGAAAAGCTTCTATTGATGAAGATATTTTTGGCGAAGTGCCTAAAAAGCCGGAAAACCCCCAGCATCCTACGCTAGTGGCGTTAAGGGGGGTTCCTGTTTCAAGGTTTTTCCGAGATACGGCGTGGAAATTTTTCCCCGGCCTAAAGAAGCATCCGGGTTATTGGACATTATTTTGTTATCTTCTTTTTGGATCGTGGCTCGATGAGGAATCGCACCAACTTCTATTGTGCGCTGAAATTCTATCGGCAATTGAGCCGCGTGACCCGGATAATTCAGAAGCGGAAAAGTTCTTAATTCGTTTTCGCGAGGACGTTCTTTGGCCAGCAGGAGCGGACATTCGATGGGACGCGTCCCAACGAAAAGAAAAGAAATGTCGCCAGTTGAGAAATCCCTTTTTGGGCCATGAATTCGAAGAGATTTTGCGCCGAGAGCATTTTGGGCACTGGGACGACGCCGGGCGCGTTTATCTTTTAGACGGCTCTACTTACAACCGTTCCAACGCACGTCGATTTTATCGGGAGAAAAAAAAGGCAGCGGGACGACTTCCGACTTTTTGTAAAGATGCGGAGTTTATCCGCGCTTACATGAACAGCCTTGAATCGAATCTTTTTACAACAACAATTAAAGAAAATTTTAGAAGTGCTCTTAAAGTGACTTTTAATTTGCCAGATGGTTCGGTGAAAGATGCTCAATTGCGCATTTTGGCTCATATCAAAGGCCAGCCTCAATCGTTTTACTTCCCCAGCGCAAAGGGTCATACAGTTCGATTATCGACGAGCGAGGGAATTCCAAATCTAAAGAGCAATGTACGTCGAGCTTTAACAAGGGGATGGGAGGAAGCCGATTTGCGAAGCAGTCAATTCGCTATCTGTTCAAAACTCTGGCAGGTGCCTGAGCTTCTTGATTTTCTCAGCAAAGGAAAAAGCCTCTGGAATTATTTATTTGATGCTTTAGAGCTTTCGGTCGAGGAAAGGGAGTTAGCAAAACCGGTTCTCAAAGAGTCGATTTACTCAATTTGTTATGGGATGCCGCGATCAAAATTGAAATGGACAATTGCCGGCAATTTATACGCGGCAAGGCTCGACACGTGGATTGCCCATAAACTGTTAGGCGACCCGCTCGTCAAAACATTGCTCGTCGCTCGCGATCTAGCTCTAAAAAGAATTGCTGCGGAGAGTGGCGCAATGACTTGTTATAACGTTTGGCTACCCGTCACTGAGGAAAGGCAACCGAGAGATATAATGGCTGAAATTGCCCAAGCCTGGGAGATGAAACTCATTTATCCAGCGTTTGAATTAGCGCAGCAAACACGTGAATTCACAATCACGCTCTACCAGTATGACGGATTTTCAGTTCACTTCACCCGAAGACCGGAGGTGTGGAAACCCAGAATTGAACAAGCAATTAATGAAAATGCTCATCGTCTGGATTTCATGACTTGGCTCGAATGGAGCTAAAAAAGACGGCGGCGGCGTGATTAGCAGTTAATTATTGTACAATTGTGTACAACATTTCTCCTATAGAGGAATGTACTTTATTTATCCTGATAAAGAGAAGATTAGTACTACTAGGTACAGGTAATCCGTTACCCTCTCTCCCATTTATAAGTCTTTCTTTACTTAATTACCTTCGTAAAGAGTCTAACGGATTTTCAAAAAGTTACCAAGTTAACCACATTACCACTTTAAAATTTCTCTGGAGCCTTCGGGGAAAACCAAATTTATGTTGGTTAAAATTAAATAATAAATTTGGCTGGTGTTTCCTTGGTTTGAATAACAAAACGCGTCCAGCGCGGTCTGAGACGCGGGAAATGGCATCGCTACGCCACAATCAGGAAATGTATCAGTTTGAAATGTTTTTCGTCTGCGCCCAAAGAGAATGTCGTTGGCGGACGCGTCAATTGTTGTTTGGTACCACTGGCCTCACACAAACAAGTAACAAGCCAAAACAGGAAAGCTAATCATGCCAAAAAAGGACAAGAAAAACTTCAAAGTCGGTAATCCAAAGCCCTCAAAAGTCGCGGCCATCAGCAAAGTTAGCGCACTCAAGCGCACAACCGAAGTCGTTGAGCACCGCGAAGGGGGTGATCCCAGCACCATCCGCGAATCGCTCGGCCGGACCAAGCCGAATGAAGATGGCAAAGGCGGCGGGGCCGGCGCAATCCAGCACATCAAACTGGAAAACGAAGGTTGGGAAAAGGACGCCAGTCTCACCGAGCCAACCGAAAACTAATTTCATCAAAAAAATCTAGTTGAGACGTTTATACAGGCTTATATCGCCAGCACAGGCCATTTATACCGTCTCTTCTGAGCCGAAGAGTTCCCTCCTCGTCGCCGTTCTTGGCGGCTGATCCGTCGGTTCAACGCGCGGAAGCTTAAGAAAGTAAGCACAGTAACTTCCGGCCCTTGTCCACTGGGATGTTTGACCTATTGCAAGGCACTAAAGATTTTTTTTCTAAAAGGACAATGTCTTTGTGTAAACCTTTACATGAGGACAAAGAATGAAAAAATTAAAGCGGGTGTGTACTTGCTTTTGTGCCTGTGGAAAGGAATAGGGTACGTTGGCAAATCACAGAACTTAACAAGACGATTTGAGCAGAATCTAGCCTCGCTGAGGCTAAACCATCACGACTCTGAAGAACTTCAAAAAGACTTTAATGAGTTTGGTGCAGATTGTTTCGTAATATTCCCGTTGGAACTTGTAGCAGACGAATCGCAACTTGCCGCTCGTGAACGGGCGTGGACAAGGAAATGCCTGATTGAAGGAAAGGTTTACAATCGCCTAAACGCCGTAACTGCAAAACATCGAGAAGAGTTTAAGAGACATAAACCAAAATGGCCGAATGAACCGGCTGCCAACGGTGCCCAGGACTACGTTTTCATTTCCCCCGCAGGTGACGTTATGAAAGTGAAAGGCTTACGGGGAATATGCGAAGCGTACGACCTGAATCCGTCGCATCTCAGTAAGGTAGCCAGGGGAATTTACGTACAACACCGGGGTTGGACATCCGGAGAATCCGACCATGAAGCAAATCAGGACATCGCATTAAAATAAATAAATCATGCCCTATCATTTGAAGGTAATTAAATTAACAAATGATCTTGGGCATTTGGCGCGCGGCGAAGGCCAATTCTGATGCCCGTCAGAAACAGCTAGGTCACTACTAAGTGTCGAGAGAGCTGGCTCAGAGTCGGGGGAGGATGGAATTGCGAACCACCAGAGGGGGAGGCGGTTTTATCAAATCTTTGAGCAGACGGAAATTCTCAAAATCAGGTGTGGGGGGTCTTACTCAGTCTCCTTTTCTGAAAAACCGGTTTCCCCTTGTTTGAGGCGAACCATGTAAGGCCAATTTATTTTTTAAATTCAATTAACGAATATGTAAGTTTGTTAGGATAAGACGAAATAAACACGCTTGGTGGGCATATATAGCGGGGGAAAGCCCATGTTGAACCTGCTCCCATAAACGAATTGCGCTCAATTCCGCAACAAAACACCGATCCGCCTAACTAATCACTTGAAATTTTCACAATATCACTTAAAGAAATATGTATACTCCACCGGAGGTTGCGAGCCAAAGTGGTTCGTGACCGGTTGGAAGAGTTTCAAGGCAATAGAATATAAATATGAAATTGGTCATGCGCCGTCTCAACACTTCCTCCTCGCGCGTGGAGCACGATTACAGTAGAAGGAGGGCGTTAATATGCTAAATATGTACTGCAACACGCTTTGTAGTGTCGTGTCTCGTCAAATTATTCCCAATGCCGAAAAATGGTGGACTAACCCAAATACCGGGGAAGTCACGCTAGGCGAAATTGAGGGACGCGAATTGGTCCAAGCATGCGTGCGGAATACAGTTGAGACGGCATGCATAGCCTATTCAGACGCCGTCAGGTATTCTTCCGGTTAATCGAATCGTTGACGGCGAGTTTAGCGAAGTCTCCAAAAGCTGGCCTGGTGATAGCATTGACCTCACCGTGACTAGTCCACCGTACGGTAAATTGCGCGATTACAACGGTTACACCTTTGACCATACGGCCATCATTAACACGTTGTACAGAGTTACCAAACCGGGAGGTGTAGTGGTATGGGTCGTTGCGGATGAAACCAACGATGGCAGCGAATCTGGAGCATCATTTAGACAAGCACTTCATTTTAAAGAACAGGGATTTTTACTGCACGACACCATGATTTATTTCAAAAATACCAGCTCATTTCCAGCCAGGAGGGGCGGCAATCGCTATACGCAGATTTTTGAATATATGTTTGTCTTTTCCAAAGATACCAAACCAAAAACTGCCGTCTTAATTTGCGACAAGCGAAACCGCTGGGCTGGGTCCGTAAATTGGGGCCAGAAAACACATCGAGGGAGGGAGGGGATATTAATTCCAACCAAGGACATCAAGCCCGTACCAGCTTTCTCCCCCAGGAATAATGCTTGGCATTACACCGTAGGTGGCGGATTTGGCCAAGAAGATAAGGCCGCTTACAAGCATCCCGCGACATTCCCATTCCGATTACCGATTGACCACATAAACACGTGGAGTAATCCAGGTGACGTGGTGCTAGATCCAATGGCTGGGTCAGGCACGACGTGCATCGCTGCGCAGTCATTAGGGCGAAACTACATCGGGGTCGATATATCTTCCGAATACTGTGGATTGGCGCGGTTGCGATTGGAAAATGCGAGCAAAGAATCGTACGAGAAACAGCTGTATGCGGAGGAATTAAAGGTACAGGAGCGAGACAAACGGAGGGACGAAATTTTGCAAAGGCTCACCGCTCAAGAGAGAGAAATCCTAGGGTTTCCTGCCCTTACTCCTTTTCATGGTTTGAATTAAAAATAATTTCTGGCCGGGCTTTACAGAAGCGGCAAAGGGGCGTTTTGGGCGGTAATTGGAACAGCCGAGTCGCAGAAAGACCAGCCGCGTAAGTCGCAATTAAAATAATTAATTCACTCTGGCATTGCTCTCCACCTGCCGACAATGCAGCCCTAGCCTTATTATAATTAATTCAACGAATTGTTTGGTTTGGTAGGATAAGAAGAAAGAAATTGAACTGGCGCGTTTATAAGCGCGGGAAACGGCTATTTAGAAGGCTTTCGGCTGCCTGGGAAATGAGGGCTACCAAACGAAAAGCTTAGGAAACCGAGTTAAAATTGCCCGCCCAGAGAGTTTAGTACCTTCTGCTTCGTGTCGATTTCTCGACTGATATTGTAAGTACTTTGATTATTCTTCTCAATAAGTTGTTTCTCGCTTTCGAGATGCTGAATTTCGGCTGAGAGGGCTTTGCGCTGGTCTAGAGTTATCATTCTAGCTTTTTCCTTCGCCTCGTAATTAGCGCTCGCTGATGCCTGCCGAGCGTTTTGTGCCCGCTCGGACTCAATCCTATCGATATTTGCCCGTGCTCTTTCCATCCGTCTGCCCTCCGTGTCCATGCTCTTAATGTTTTCCCTTATTTCCTGCGCTTGGGGAGTATTTTTAAGTCTCTCGGCCAACGCTTCGTCGTCGGGGCGAGTGTTGCCCGTAAGAGCCCTGAGAAAGAGATCACTTATCTGTTGTGACGCGTCAGCAGATTCTTGTTGATTAGGCCCCTTCGAGCTGGGGTTCCTTTGTGCGTCCATCCATTCGCCTAAAGCAGCTTGTGCCCGTTGATCATTTGCAACCGCTGCCGCCGCTACCGTTGGGTCATTGGTGACAATCTTTTTATCAACATCAAGTTCAGTGTCTCCCCATTTCACATGGAAAGTGCTGCCGTCGTCGCGCAGCATCGTTACGACAGTCCCGGCATGTAAACCGATTAACGCCCCATCTTTGACAACACTTGTTGAGCCAGTTAGAAAATAGGTTGCTTCGGGTGCTAATCTTGGCGCCTGGTCGTGAAGAAAACGTTCCTGAACCTCTTTAGGCAGCTCAGTGAAATAAACCTTTGAAATCCCAGAACTGCTGGTGAGGACAATGCCGTCCGGTTCGACTCGGCTAACCGTTACATTTTTGTATTCCTTGCCATCAATCGCTTTGAAGTCTTCAGCGACGGAAACCGACGCAAAAAAAATCAATTCAAACCCAAATACTATCAGGTTCTTCGGCATTCGGATGCCCTGTGGGTAGCAAATTGCTGCCTAAAAATCCAGCAAGAAGTTATTCTTTGATTCAAGAAATTTTGATTTTCGAAGAGCACCCGGAAATCACCGTCGTCGAGCGTGCCGGTATTCCGGGCACCGCATTGCAACTTAACAACGGGGGTCAGATATTTGCTACATCGTGGACGCAGAATAGTCTTTTTTCTGGGGTAGCTGACTAACACAAAAACCGGTCAGGTAGTCTGGCAGCAGGATATTTCTCGCCGCTACACAGCCACCGTCGGGCAAGCTATCTACGGAGTGCATCGACTCGAATTGGCAAACGAAGGAGCAATCAGAGAGAACATCAAAGCTGCTGTTCAGGAACTAGGGCAGCTATCGTTTTGACGCAGCACTTTCAGTCAGTTGACGCTCGCTCTCGGTAGCCGTAGCTGATCTTGTGTCTCGTTAGGCTTCGGTGGAAATTACTGACCGGTTGTTACCGGGTTTTCTGAAACCTCAGGCAAGGCCAAGCCCGCCACTAAATGTTATTTGTGTTGTTTCTCTGACGCGTCAGTTTTGTCGTGTTTTTGCGAAAGCTCCTGCACTTGCTGCCACTCTTTCCGGTCAAGCTCGATGTAGTCAGAATCGATTTCCGCAACGACCTCCTTACACAGCTTTTGTAAGTCCTTGGAGCCACCCATGCGGACTAAAAGGGTGAGGAATTCCTCGTGATTTTTCGTAATGTTTTTCAAGAAATCTGAACCCTTGGCGTCGAGTTTAAGCGGCGGAGTGTAGTCATCTATGTAAAATTGCCGTGTTATCAGCACGGAAAGGACGAATCCCGCGGTATGACCGCCTTCTAACTGAGTCGAGCTCGCGACAACGCGGATGCGATAGTATGGCTTAGTTTCAGTCTCTTCGACATCGCCCAGCGAGCGAAATTCTCGTTTCAGATAGCTAGATACCTCGCGCTTAATATCGTCGCTACCGCTCACGGTGATTTGGACGCGAGCGGTGAATTTTTCTACAGGCTGCTGGGCTAGGCAGGGTCCGGCCGCCAGGTAAGCCAAAACGACTGCGCGCATAATAATCCATTTCTTATAGTCCCGCGTGAGGCGTTTCACGTTAGTTAGTCCACTAAATCGCAGATTGCTTGCTATCCGGCCAGAGAATACCAACACTGTCGGTTCCTCTGAAACACTGGGAAATCGTCACTGACCCAATGCAGATTTCAACATACCGATCAACAAGTGTCGCTATTTGCGTTTCACTTGCGCACGCCGCTTTTCGCTATGCGAATCCGTCAGAGCCAACAAAGGAGCGATTAAAATAATTAATTAATTCCCTGGCCCTGCTCGTAAACCCTAACCAGCAACTCATTTCCCGAACCCCCGGCGACGGTGACTTCCCGTAGTCCTTCGGGTATTTTATCGACTTTCGCCGGCGGGGTTGGTGGAATCCATGCGTAACCGTTGCGTGCCATAGCCATGCAGACACCCGTTGCTAAGTCGATGTGGTTGGTTTCTTCAGTTGCGACATCACGACGATTGTGACTCCGAGCCCACCAACCAAGTGAACGGCCTGTGTTCCTCAAATCTTTTTCTACTACTTCATCGGTCGTAGAAAAAAACAAATTCACACGCTTTCCATCCTTTTCGGAAGGTTTTTTCCAATGCATCTCCATTGTCCAGAATCTTATCACATCTTGATTTCGACGCATCTGCATGAAGCATTAAAAAATAATTAATTAATCCCTTATCTTTTGATGGATTTGATTAATAAAATGATTTTGTGAGCCTTTTAAGCGCGTGTAGGGCTATCCACGACCATCATTCAATCAGTTCGTTCAACCCTTATGCCAACCGAATGCATAATTGAAGTGCGCCGTTATCGAAATGGATGGCAGGCATTCGAAGCGCCTGGAGTACAGCCTTATTTTCCCGAAAAACGCCAAGCGATAGATTACGCCACAGAACGAATGACTTTTCGTACCGGCGAAGTCCGAATTTACGGCAGTGATGGAAAGACCATTGAACAAACCATCTCAATTGATGAATCAAATCGCAGAATGTGATGCAAAGTCGCTTTCGAAGGAATTTAATCGTATTAAACGGGCGACGTTGCAGCTAGCAAACGGTTTGCTAGCTAATAAAACCCGGCGAGATCAAACGTTTGAAGCGAAAAGCGAGTAGGCCGATTTCGAAAAAGAGCCGGAACGTCAAATCCGATTCGCGCGTCAATTTTCTTCAGCGAAAGCTAGCGCATCCGGTTAGTCCAAGAGAACTGGAAGTTTTGATTGCAATTGGGAACGGAAAGACCAGCCGACAGATTTCGGCTGAATTGAATATCAGCGGGAAGACGCTCAATACTTATATCCAAAGGTTAAAACAAAAACTTGAAGTTGATAATTTTAATCAATTAATCCGTGCTGCGGCTTTACTTGTGGAAGGGATCGTGCCGTCGGAACCTAACGAATCGAATGGTCGGTCTTTAAGAATTTGCCGTGAGTGTCGGAAGCTTTTTTCGGTAAAGCGGGCAGATGAATCAATTCCTGAGTTGGCTGGTTACCGCGTTTTGAATGCTGTTCTGCGGGCGAATGATCGAGGCTGATACTAGGTTAAGTGACCAAAGCCGAAAAGGAACCGCTGTGAAACGCGCACTGTTTGCCGTGATGTTCTTTGTCGTTGGATCAATGTATGTAGGACCACACCCTACGCGTATGTCCATCAGGCCGTGTTAGTTGTGCTTGACATTCGAGCACTCCTTTTCCCAACATCGGGCAGTCGAAGCCGTTTACGGGCTGCTCGCACTGCACGTTGGCTTACAGCATCGGGGAACGGTTCGAAGAAAGGCCGAACTTATGAATCATTCGAATTTTGATGAACTGACCAAAGCGCTCGCGAATTCCACCTCACGTCGCCACGCGCTCAGGGTCATCGTGACCACATCGATCGGCGGCTTGCTTGGCCTAACGAGCATCGGCACCGCCTTCGCTCGGCATCATCGGGAAAGTCGGAGCAAGCCTCCGGGTGGGCAACCGTCCAATAAATTCTGCGCCCACTGGTGCGCGGCCGTCTTCGGTGCCAATACACCCGCGGCAAGCCAATGTACCAGTGATGCAGCTCACGGAAAGGGACTGTGCCAACAGTGTAGCAACACGGATCCCTCACAGATCTGCTGTGTGAGAAACCCCAACGGTTTCTGCAATGGCTCAGTTGCTGGTGCCACCTGCTGTCCCACCGGCCAGCATTGTGAGAGTGGCAGTGGCACGTGTGTTCCAAACTGTCTCGATTTAGGCGAGACGTGTAGTCAACCCAGTGACTGTTGCTCGGGTGGGTGTGCCCGTCCAGTCAGCACGGCGCCGGTCGTGTGCTGTACACCGCAGGGACAGCCCTGCTCCGCGGTTTGCTGCACTGGGTGCTGCCTTAACGGGCTCTGCGATTCCTGTTGAGAAACTTCATGGCCAACCTGAATTTAAGCGAACCAGTTCGGGGTAGGGAAATAGGGTCAGGTAGCATGAGAGCAGGTTGAGGTTCGGTGTCGGTTACGGCAACCGGCAACCGAAAGGTGTCTGCGAGTCATGAACGCTTGCGACACGCGCGACACATCGCGCGCACGCGTTACACACACACATTAAACGCAAGGTGGGAACTCCGAGCTTTCGCGAGCTGATCAAGATTGCCGCGCTATGGCGCGAAGGTAAACTTGTCCTGCGGAAGCAATATGAGTGGCGTTACGGTTTACCAGACGCGACACTCGGAACGCTCAAGTAAAAGCCAACATTGAGAGAAGCGATGTTAAAATTCGCTGCCGTGTCGAGTCTCGATACTCACAATCCGTTGCTGCCGATCATCATTGGTAGGTGTTCCTCCCGCACTTGTGAGAGCTTTTTTGTAACCTGTGAAGCGCCCCGTAATTGCTGATCTAGCGAAGAATTTGAGCCGACGTGAGAAGCAAGTGTTCAGCCTCCTTGGAGAGGGGAAAAGCGCGGCTGAAATTAGAAGCCGACTACGTTTGGGAACAAAAACCGTCGAGAATTACCGCTTTAGGCTAAAACAGAAACTTGGCGTCACTAACATCTATCAGTTAGTCCGGCTGGCGGTACTATGGCGTGAGAGAGTCTTACCAAGGCCTCCTCTAATGCGAAATGCTTCCGCCGCCGCACACAGACTGAGCCCTCGCGAAAAACAGGTGCTGGGCTTGATTGGACAGGGCAAACGTGCCATCGAAGTTGCCACCCAATTGCGCCTCAGTCGCAACACAGTTCAAGAGTATTGTACCCGGGCAAAACAGAAGCTCGGGGCTGCCAATATTTATCAGTTGGTGCGGATGGCTGTAGTTTGGCGCGAGACTATGCTTGCAAATCGTGCGGAGATTTTTCCGTCCTCATGCGGACAAATTAAACGAACCCATTCGCGATGACTGTCCTTGAAATCAGACCGCATCGTTGGGGCTGGAAAGTGTTCGAAGGGCCAGGCGTCGAACCTGTGTTTGCGCAACAGAGCCAAGCAATCGTTTATGCGGAAACCCGTGCCTGTTTTCGCTCTGGCGAGATTCGCATTCTCGATTCAACCGGCAGCGTCGAGCGCACTATCCGGTTCAGCGAAGCAAATCGGAAGTTATGACGCCGCAATACTGAACACTCGATTCGCGTTGAATCGTTTAACACGTTAGATGCCAACTAAAGTGAACGTCTTGGTTTTTGTTCATGGAATGACACCGGATGTCGCTCCAAGCGATCCACGCAACCCCGGTGGCACTTACGACAAGTTCTGGAAGGCTTTGCAGACGCACAAACCGGAACTCAAGAACCTGTTTCCCGACGGTCCAATCTTGGTCGAATGGGGGCATCAGCTTTCACCGACAGAAAATCCAGTCAGAGAAGATCATAGAATCACCGAGGTCGAGCGATTCGTGAATGAGCAAGTTGCATATCACAACATCAAAGAGCATCCGGGACCGAACAACGCGCTGACCGATGATTGGGGTATCCCCGGCGTTCGACGGCTTGTAACCAGCGTACGCGAGGGGGTCATCTCATTCGGTTTAACCGATGTTGTTTATTACTGCTCCGGCGATGGAGAAATCTACGTGCGCGCGCACGTTTACAATCAGGTGTTGGTCGCGATGCAAAAATACATTTCGGAGCCGAACGTAAAGATTCATCTTTTCGGTCACAGTTTAGGCGTCACGATTGTTCATGATTTTCTTTTCGGCTTATTCAAAAAGGACCACGAATCCGATTTCGTTAAAAACTATCAAGGCGGAGAATGGGCGAGTCAGGAATTTCAAAAGTGGCGAGACAAAGCACAAAACGGCGAGCTAACCGTAGGAGGACTGGCTTTTGCAGCTTCGCAGCTTCCCCTAATGGTGATGAGAAAGCAGGCGATGATTGATAAATTGTTTAATCACCAGGGACTTGATCCGGCTGATATTGGCGTCGTTTCAACAGGAATACAGGTTAAGTTTTTTTACGACATCGACGACTTGCTGGGGTTCTCAAGTCGCAATCTTTACAGCCCTAATAATGCAATCATGGATATTCAAGTAGATTCCGGCGATCTACCGCAAAGTGCTCATGTTGGTTACTGGGAAAATGAAGTCGTGATAAGGGAAACTGCGCAGTTGTTTGCTGATTATGCCTCATAACGGCTAAGGTTGGATTCCTTGGAACAAAAAATAAAGAAATCGAATTTGCAAAGGCGGCGGAGTTATCTGTCTCATCCACAAACGGAGGTTCTTCGGAGGACCGGTCGAATCTCTCGAAGAAGACATGCGCGGACTCGCTGGCTATCGCGTTTTGGCTGCTGTTCTTAGGCGTGGTTGAGTACGTCAGGACCATCAAAGGCAATAAAATAAATTAATTCATGCCCTTATTCTTTTGATGGATTGATTATTAAAAAGAATAGCTAGGGGCGTTTACGGCGGCGCAAGACCGTTTCTTGTTTGTCGGCTAATACGCTGGATAACCGTCGAAATTGTCGACATAGTTAAATGTTAGGCTCATCTCATGTCGTCTGATAACTCTACACTTTTCGCGGTTGCCATAGGCGGTGCTTTTACGCTGCTTGGCGCGATTGTTGGGAGCAGTTCCAATCTTCTTATTCAGTGGATGCAACAACGCTGGCAGTATCGAAACGACAGAAGGCACGATTTACACACGAAACGCCTCGTAGCGCTTCAAAACTGTGTTCAGTTGGCGGATTTTCTCATCGCCGCAAAGGGGACTTCGCTTGCCGAAAGCGGAATTGATATGTGGCTTAGTATTCGACGCGAAAACATCTCTAAGGGAATCTTCTTTCCTGCGTCGCTTCAGCATGATTTTAAGAACGCAATTCGGAAGACATTGATGATGGATGATCTATCTCAAGCGACAGCGGATATAGATGTTGCGGCCCTCGAAAGGCTGCGGGCCGAATGTGTCACATATATTGAACGCGAATACAACCGAGGCTTATCCGGCCTGCGAACCATTCTTCCGTGCCCTCGTGAAGCCGCCCAATATTTTATTCTGGATCGGACTCCTTGTATCCGCTTTTGGTTTTGTGGTTAGCCAATCGCAACGAATACAGTCCTTGCTTGCCATCGTCTCTCCTTCTTATACCGACGCTGTCAGTGGAAAGACACACTTGTTGAAATCTGGGGTTCTAGAAAAAGGAGATCGTGGTTTCGATGTGTTATCCGAGGTGTTTATCGGATTATTGGCGAAAGAAAATGCCCCGGAATCCTTAAAGGGAGTAAACGTGGTTCGATTTACGCGCCTCGCTAATTCGATACGTTTGCCGGGTAGCGGAAGTGATGACGAGGTTGGACTTGCCATAGACGTGGCTCTATCGAATGGGCAGGTGATTCATTGGAGCAGTGCGGCTCTCGAAAAACGAATTATGCCGCTAAAAGATCGCGGGATTGTCTTATTTTCTTCGATGGTCTTCATCGTTGGTATCTTGATTCAAATACTTTCTCGATATCAGAAAGCATCATGATACGAATGACGCCACCTTGCGGATGGTCGTTCAAGAAAAATACATCTGTCCCTGCTTCAAAACCCAAGCATTAAAAATAAATTAAATCCCTTATTCTTTTGATGGATTTAATATTCGAGTTGGCGAGCACAAGCGTTGGGCGATGAAGATTTGAAGCCGCCGCTTTGGGACTCGCTTTGAGAGTTATGCGGAACTATAAAAACGTTGATGGGTCCAGCATCTACGATCCTAGGAATTTTAGGAGCCATTGTGATCGCAATCGGTGGCTATTTAATTTCTTTCGGCGGCCATAAGAGTTCTTCAATTTGGTTCTTTTTTGCTGGAGGAGTACTTCTGCTTCTTAGCGCCGCTTTCTATTTACAAGGCGCTGTTTGGAAGGAAGAAGAGAAAAGCAGAATTCCGGGGAATACCTCGCTTGTGATTAAGCCAGATGTTTCTCCGACAGTTTCTCCGCCCGCGTCGCCGGTGATCACGCCAGATGTTCCAACAAGCTCCCCTCCCTCGGTTTTTTCGCCCACTCGTGCAAAATCAACAGTAAACGAAAACCATGCAGAACTCTTAACGCCGGAGCATATTCTTACCGCAATTGAAGAAGCCAACACATCTTCGGAGCGAGACAGCGTAAGAAAACTCTATCTAGGCGTATCCGTTGAAAATTGGAAACTGCGCTTTAATTCTGTCAGCACTTCTGATGGTAAACACCTAAGTATTACCTGTGAACTAGATGATCGCAGCTTAAAGCCAACGTTGGGCATCGTGATCGTGAGCGTACCGCTAAAAGGGAATGAATTCTTACGCACGGCGAAGAAGGGTGACCGTTTTATAGTTTCTGGCGATATCAGCGAAGTGAGTGTTCTATATATCGCTCTTGAAAAAGGGTCATTACGGCGAACTGAAGAAAATTGATCCGAATTGGCGATTTGTGGCCTTGGATGACCAAGATTTAAAACCGTTGTGTGATTTCCATACACAAGTGACCATTTGAGTGAGGCGAGCCGGAAAAATCTTTTCCACTAGCGGCCAGACTGCTAAAGACGTGGCGCTGTGAGACGCGCACCGTTCGCCTTATTCGCGTTTGTCGTTGCGTCGGTATTCGCTAGATCGACAGCGCCAGAAGTAAGTTTTATCTCGCCGTGCGAGTGTATAGGATTCCACGGCAAAAATAGGTGGATAGCCAAGACCGATTTCACGCCTGTTCCATCGGATAAATCTGCGATTCAATCGGTGACACCTTCGCAAATTTACGCGTGGGAAGGGCTTGGGCCGGATGTGGAATTGACGCGCTACACCGAGGAAAGAATGCCCTCAGAGCAAAAATGGTACGCGCTTACTGGCCGCGTTGTTGACGCAAAAGTGGAAGCAGACGGTGACATTCACATCGCGCTTGTAGATGCAACCGGGAATAACGTTGGAACGGTTAGCGCCGAAATTCCCGTTGGCCCAAAGTGGTGCGACATTCGGCAAACAGTGTTTGCCTGGACGACGCAGAAGTTTCCATTCGGCGTCAAGACTGCTCACACGCTCAAAATTCGCGAGCAGCACGTCATCACCGTTGCAGGTAAAGCGTTTTATGACATTGGCCACGCGCCCGCCGATCATTCAAACCGGAGAAGCACGCCGAAAGGTTACGCGGTGTGGGAAATTCATCCGGTAATGAAAATGGAAGTGGTCCAATGAAGTATTGGGAAATTATCGCTGACAGATTAAGCGAGCGCGGCTGGAGTTGGGGCTACTCTAAAAGCGTCAGTGATTACAAAATCCTCTTCATCGTAGACGCGACACGGGGAGATGGCAGACGGTTTATCGTCCAATCAGACCAACTTTTGACGGCGTTCCTCGAACTTGAACGGGCAATCCGCTAATTGCTTACTGCAATTCCGAACAGTTCACTTCACGTCAGTGGCAGAGGCGGGAATGGTGACCGTCCATCCCATGTACGACACCTGAAGATTTTCGCCTTCCTTACCCAATACGCGAACTTGCGCACCTAAAGGGATGATGATTTCGCCCTAACAAATTGATGGTTGGGTCGGGCGGAGATTCTCTTTTTCCGCTGCTAATTCGCAATGCCGGATTTCAAATTTCAGAAATAATCGGCAATGAATTGTTTTAAAAAGGCAATATCCAGCAGCTTAGTCTCGATTGAATGAGCACCCAAAACACCCACATTGCGAATTTCGTTTGCGAGTTCATCCAAGGCGAAAGCAAACGGCTCTGGACGTCTCCGTTGGTTTGCAAAGAAACCAGACTTATTAAGCAACATCATCCAATCACCGTAAACTGCGCCTGGTTGTTCAACCAATAAGAGGTTAATTCCTCGACCGTCGCTGCCTAGTAAAGACCCCCATGCCAAAATCTTTTGCCCCCGAAGTACTGGGGGGCTTTTAATTATACGGCTTATGCCTTCCGACGCCGTTGGTTCAACGGCTATTTCAACACGCTTGCCGCTTGGAAATGTGAAATTGCCCCGCATGAAGGCAGCATCAAATACTATTTGTTCGCCTCGATACTCACTATTTAGTTTTTCCGTGAACGATTTTATCGGTTCCAGAATGGCTTGTTTAAATTGGCTATCGATTAGTCTGATGAGCGATTTTCGTTCTTGCTCTTCTCGTTCCTGCTGAAGTTGTTGTTCCTTTTGTACGGCATCGGCAGCGAGTCTTTTCCTTACGGCTTGCTCGATGAGCGCCGAATCCTCCGGTTCGCTTGGCGCTACAGTCGTCGAGGACAACAGCGACTTTATTAGCTCCCAGGTAGCAAATCTTTCCTGCGTCCGCTTTTCGAGCATCTGCATTATGATTTGGGAAAGAGCAGGCGTAAGTAATGGGTTAATGGTTTCCGGTCGGGCTACGGGCTGAAAAAGATGTGCCTCGCTCCAAACGTGAACGTCACTTCCTGCGACTACATATGGATATTTGAGGGTCGCAATCTCATAAAAGACAAGACCCATAGAATAGATATCCATTTGGATGGTGTTCCTTTCCGACTTCCACCCTTCCGGTGCCAAGCAACGTAAGCAGCCAAGCCCCTTGAACGTTGAAGTTCGGGTTGCTTCTTGGACGACTTTGGCGAGTCCGAAGTCTGTGATTTTTAACTGCTCCCCAGATATAACGATATTATCGGGCTTGATATCTCGATGGATTAACTTTGCGTTTACCGCTTCCATTCCACTAACTAACTGTTCGAACATTCGAACAATCGTGTCGTTAGGGAAAAATTCTCCCTTCTGTCGGCTCTCCTGGAGCAGCGTTTCTAACGTCCCTTCCGCCGCATACTCCATGATGATGTACGGCGGGAGATTGGGATATTCGTTTCCTGTGTGAAAAAAGTGATAATTTATTACGTTGGGGTGGTTAATTTCGACGGCTAGTTGCCCTTCGTGCTTGAAGGCGTTCACCGTATCCTGATCCGAAAACAGCGCTGGGAGTGTCTTCAGTGCGTAAAAGGTCCCGTTCTTCTTCTCCCTGATTTTATAGACGTAACCGAAGGCACCTTGCCCAATACCTTCGACTACTTCGTATTCATTCTTCGAGCCGTCGTAAACAGTAGTTCCGATTGTGATAAGCATGCAATCGCACGACAGGATATGGGCCAAATGTTTTGCTTCAACTGAAAGCTAGCAGCGAAGACAGTAAATTAATGATTAAGATTTCAATCCCACGCAAAAAAGATGTCCTGAACGCAACGTGTTCCTTGCGCACGGTCGGTGGGAAATGGTTGGAGACTTGCTTGAAATCAATGCAGAAGGAGCGGGGAATATATATTTTTCACAAACGAATGGATGTCTTGTACGTAGGCAAAACTGGAGGCGAGACGATGACATTCGGGATTAGGTTGCGCCGCCATTTTCAAAAGAAAGCGGCGCAAGGTAAACGTATTTGGAATCTGTTGAAGAGACACGAGCCTGTAGAGGTATCGTTCATACCTGACAACGAAATTTATCGTCGAATAAAAGGCGCTCGCATCAGCACGAAACGACTAGAGGATGAAGCGATTCGTTTGATGGAAGCCGCTCTTATCCTCTCTTGGCAGCCGAAGTTTCAGCCGAGAGTTGGCAAGAAGAACAAATTAAGGAAGGAAAAGGGATGTACTTAATGCCCTTATCTTTTAAGGATTGGCTTATTAAAACCATTCCAGGGGCATTTACGGCTGTTTTTAACGCCCTTTGGCGAGGTTGCATGATAAAGAAAATCATTAGCGGTGGTCAAACTGGAGCGGACAGTCCACTTTCCGCAGGCGCAAGAGCTGCGAGTATAGCCCGGTTCTGAGCGATAGTAGACCAGGTCAAGACCGTTCTTGCCCTAGGACCGTGAAGTCGTTAGATGAACGAGTGAGTCAAGTCGGCAGCAACCAGAACAAAAACAAACGACTGAGGATTTACGCCATTCTGGTTGCGGTCGGGGTAGCGGCAGGGGCTGCTGCGTACTATTACGGGTGGTCTGAGATAAGGTACTGGTTGGCTAACGCCGAAACCCGTCAGAAACTGGATACCGAAAAGCTCGACCGGGGGTACAGAACAGCAGCAAAGCTATTCGAAGAGCAGGTTCGCACTCTTCTGCAGACAGACCCAGACATCGCAGCGAAAAAAGCCCAGTGCAATGCAATCATAGTGGACGCCCGACAGAAGTACATGGCTATCGTTGGTGAAATCGTTAGATCGGCAAACTCCTTTGCGGCGGCACACTCAGTACAACGGTCAATCAGCGTCGATGACTTGCACATCGATGCGAAAGACGTTTTCCCCGACACTCAAATGGTTACGGAAATACGGTTGGATTCGGTTGTCGAAAAACCGACATCGATTCGCATGGACTATGGGGACCTGATTAAACGGTACCACGCCGACGTTTCGTTTACGGTCGCAGTCGTGACCGGTGGGGGGAAATCGTATCCGATGCAAGCGCATTTGAGTGCAAGCGCCAATCCGCAGAAGGATTGGAGTTTCCCTACGGCAATCGAAGCTAAGAGTTGGCTTGTGACGGCGTTGGACGGATTTAAGCAAGCGGTCGAGAGCAGCTTGAATCCTATTTTGAACAAAGCAAAGCTGGACTTCGAATCAATATTGCACAAAGAAGAGGAAGATGCGCTGCGTCGGTAACGCAACAATTCGGGCCAATTTTTGTCTGGCACGCTCTGTGGCTCATGGGTGTTAAGATTTATTTGGTTTCAGCTTCGTCCAGGCTCCCCAAGGTTTAATAGTTAGGCAATCTCAGCCCAAGAAATATACTGGCGTGCGTAAATGTTCACGGTGGTAAGCATCTTTCGTTTTCGGAAACGCAACATCGTTGTTTTTGAGACTCCCACAATTGCGTCAAGGCAATCTGTTCCAGGGGCAAGGTGGACTTCAATTGGTACGTCGGTTTTGTTTGATTGCGCATCAGCAAGTGGATGTGCAAGAACTAACATCGTGACCAGCGTAATGCTGCGAATACTCATTAATTTCGCTACGTAAGATCATGCCGCTTGAAAATCCAGACCGAATACGTTGCGAGGCTGCTCGCGGCTACCTTGCTTTGGGAATGTACGATTCTGCCAATGAGGAGCTTGAAAACACTGATGCCTTTAACAGAGCGGCTCCCGAAGTTCTTGCGTTACGTGTCGAGCTTTATTGGAAACTGGGAAAGTGGGAGTTGATGCGCGAGATAGCAAAGCGCCTGAACGAGTTTGAGCCTAACGAAGTGCAATGGGTTGTTTCGTATGCGTTTGCTACAAGGCGCGCCGTCTCGATTGAAGTGGCAAAGGAGATTCTTTTAAAGTCCGTCTCCAAGTTTCCGAGAGAAGCAACAATCCTATTTAACTTGGCGTGTTATGACTGCCAGTTAGGACGGCTTGACTCCGCAAAGGCGTACTTGAGGCGAGCGTTTGAAATTGATCCGCAGTGGCGAATACAGGCTTTGGAAGATGAAGATTTGAAACCGTTATGGGATTGCTTGGAAGGCTTGCACAAAGGTCATTAACTAGAGTCGCCCCTGCTGAACAGGTTTTGAGAAATGAGGATCCCTGTGTTCCAGTGCAATCGCGCTCGAACTCATAACCAATATGAGTTCGATCAGCGCAATTGCGCAGCGGATCTCCAACTGCCTCCGATCAATTAGGGCACAGAAAGGCGCGTTGCACTGACTGTCCCCTTTTCCTCGCTAAGGAAGTTTCCATTTACGTCGTAATCTTTGATGTCGTACGTTCCCTGGTAGCTATTGCCGTTCTGACTGACGGTATTGATTTGGATCTCGTCCGAGCGTCCGGCCAAGGCTCCGTTCGCGTCGTAATTCCAGTTCACATGGAAGAGCTTGACCACATCGTGGGGCATTTGTATCCAGGTCCCCTGGCAGAGTACGCCAAGTCCGAGATTGGCGGATTCCCACTCCAGCCCACCAGGGAACCATTGATCGAAGCTTTCGAACACCAAATCCCCGGAATAGTGGACTCGCCATAAACCTACGATCCCGCGCCCGTGTTGTCCTTTAAACCCATTACCCGCTGCTTGCGGCGTAAGCGAAGGCGACCAACACAGCGCCAGCGCCATCAGCAGTGCGGGCATTGTTCTTTTGCAATGAATGTTCCGATTTTTCATATTTTAATTTCCTTTTTGTTTGTTGTTCACTCCATGGGACTTCCTCTGCAGATGTAGGGCACGAAATATTGTGATCGCAATTTCACATGTAGTGCCTCTTGATTTGGCGAACGACGCCGCGCTCGCCGTTTCCCGGCGGGGAAGACAGTCAGGTCGTCGATTCGCAGACGCCTAACAGACTTGACGCTGGCGCTCTGTTAGCAAGTCTGTCAGGCAGATGTCAAGCCTTTTGTCGGGTTTTACCCGCCATCAGAGCAAGAGCAAATGGATTGTGGCGAGCATGCAGCGCGCGCTACCTCCGGCCAATTCAATTGTGGGAAGGTTCAAAGGGACGATCCTTATATGTCGCGTTAACGCCGCTCGCTGTGCCTCCCTGAACGTTGGCACTGCGCGGCCTCGCACCATTGTACTTCAGCAAATCCATCAAACAGCCGCCTAACCGAATTGTTGAAGCCCGCACCTAAGCATTAAGGTTTAATGCCTTTTCTTTTGATAGATTGGTTATTTAAAATGAATCTTGGAGCGTTAGCGCAAGTGAATCAGGAGATAGTACAGAATCGGTGCAGTAAAAAGCACCAGACACCCGACACCGGGTTTGCTGGTTCGTTGATGAATCCGTTCACCGCTTATTAGTCGGGAAAGGACGCAGCAAGGGCGGAATAAAACTGCTCTGGTTGTGTTTTACCCCAATCTGGCGATTGCTGGTCGAGAGAATCAATTACAGCCGAAATCTGCTTGTTAGTTGGGACTTTAAAACGACGGGCAAGGTCGCTATAGCGGGCAATCGTTTCGTCGTAATCTGCTAGCCCCTCCCGACCGGCCTGGGCTTCGGCGACGGCATCAACGTATTTAACGTGTCGCATGTGCACATCGAGGGGCCGGGTACGATCACATCGTACGTTAACGGCATTCTTCTCAACCAAGTCAGCGACTCCCATGTCGAGCAAGTGACGTGTCTCAGCAATGGATTCGAAGGGTTGCTCCTCGCCTTCGGAACCACTAACACGCATGTCAATAACAACGTCTTCTCCTTGAACGATATTGGGCTACTAGGAAACCCCGACACCAGCGACAACCACCTGGACAACAACCAGGCCCTCAACAACGGGCGCTTCGGCATCTTCCTTGGTATCCGGGCCACTAACTATCATGTCAATGGCAACACCGCCCTTCGGAATGGAATAGATGATTTGTATGACGACAACCCGAACTGCGATGACAACAAGTGGAACGGCAACACCTTCGTTACCGCTAACCAGGGTTGCATCCATTAGCCCGTCAGCGCTACCACCAGCATAACGAACAGAGACAGCCTGATGTAGCGCCGACGCTGAGTTCGCGCTCATCCCTCTCACGCTCTTTACCGATAGAGGCTAACAAGTCCGTGATGGTCTTGTTGCGCTCAATGACAACCCGAGTCGGGCATGGCGGCAAGAGCAAGGTCGCCAACCGGCTCTGCTGGAATCGGCTCGTCATTGCCCCCGCTGCCAAAGCATCTCGCTTAAGGCTGTGCTCTAAGGAGTCCGGGTGATTGACAAGTCACCCGTGAAAGTAACCCGCTCAAAGAAATTTGGGCCAATCACGGCCAATCCTGTCCTAATTCCCCGACTCCGACAAAGAACAGGTACGGAACGCGGGAACCCTGCTGGCCAACACTGTCCAAATCAGTCCAAAATCTTGAATTCGAATTTCAAGACCGGAGCCATCAACCACTCGACCACCCCTCCTGGTGCTTCGTTATGTCTTTCAACGGAGCCGCCCGTAGTCATGCTGCGCTTGCAATACGGTATCCTTTTACCGCTCGTATTTGATGAATGCAAAAAGCGTCCCCTCGCTAATCTGCCGAACATCCTAAAAACTCTCTTAGGAGTAGTGCTGGCACCTAGGTTTTCGTCGGAAATTTTTACAATTTTCACCAAACTGCAACTTTTCATCGTTTGCAATTGCCTAGTTTAACGCATTGATCATGAATAGATTAGGAATAATATCCGAATGTTGGCATCCGATATGCTGACGTTTCGCATGCTGAAAGCGAGTCTAAAAATTTCGCCAGTAACACGGCCCTTGCATAAGCGAACGAGGAACAGCATCACAGAGTAAAAAGGAACAAACCTATGAAGCATAAACTTACGACAATCATCATAATGGCTCTCGCGGGGATGGGAGTCGCGTTGGTCACGCAGGCGAACGCTGCCGCCATCAACTTTAATTTCCAGGAAAATGGCAGCAATCTGGACTTGGGTCCCACCAGCACCTTCACGGAGAGCGGTTTTTCTTTGACCGCCAGTGGGTTCCTCACCGCAGGTGGAACGACGAA
>Ga0070706_100001441_pt1 | contig 25108 bp, 22 predicted proteins | sample KBSK5501metaG_FD_65476 | JGI IMG/M metagenome (GOLD analysis project Ga0070706, IMG submission 65476) | Corn, switchgrass and miscanthus rhizosphere microbial communities from Kellogg Biological Station, Michigan, USA - KBS K5-50-1 metaG | ecosystem: Host-associated > Plants > Roots >... | reverse complement strand
CGCACGACCATCGCCATCGCGCACCGGCTCTCGACGATTCTCGCGGCGGACCAGATCCTCGTCGTGGATGGCGGGCGCATTGTCGAGCGCGGCACCCATGCCGAGCTGCTCGAACGCAGCGGCCTCTACGCCCAGCTCTACAACGAGCAGTTCAGCCAGCTGCGCGGCGAGATGGAGCCAGCTGATTCCGAGGGCGAGGCAGCGCCTGCCGCCGAGGTGCTTGCCGATTAATCGCCGCGCCCGTCAAAACACCATCGGCGCGACCCAGCCATAGAGCCACTCTGGGTGCGTGCCGACCGGGCGCGGCGGGGCCGCGGGCGTGGCGACGCTGCCGTCGTCGTTGAAGTCCAGCTGCATGATCATGTCGTCCAGCGCCAGTTGGCCGCCGGCAGACTCGAACAACTTCAGCGCGTGGGGCGTCGTGCCGGGAAGCGAGCAAAAGACCTGCGTAGTGGGCGCCGCGTCGCCGGCCAGCGCACGCCACGGCGCGTCGTCCGCGAGGATGGCCGACAACAACGCGGCGGCGGCCTGATCGGACGTGGCGACCACAGGGCCGACGCGCACGCTCTCCGGCGGCGCTTCCAGGCAGCGCGCGAGCGCGTAGCCGGCATGCCCGCCGCCCTCGTCCTCCGCGATGTAGAGCCACGTGTGCGGCATCGCCAGCATGCTTTCGAGGAAGCTCAGGCGGTCGCCGCCGAAGGCCGCACGATCCAGCGCCGCCAGTTCTGCCATGTCCGTGGGAGCGTGCAGGGACGCACGGATGTCGCCGGCGTGCTCGCGCAGCAAGTCACGGTCCAGCGCGCTGGCGGCGGCGTGGCCAAACCAGGAATACTCGCGGGCGACGAAGCCAAGCTTCTCGTAGAGCGGGCGGCCTTCGTCGGTGGCGTCTAGCAGTACGGTGCGGACGCCGCGCGCATAGAGCCATTCGAGCGCCGCCATCATGACACCGCGCCCCAGCCCCATCCCGCGGAACCCCGTGCGCACGATCACGTTGCCGACGACGCCCACCGGCGGGGCGGCCAGCACGCCCGTGGTCGCGATGAGGCGAGCGGAGACGGTGCTGTCTGGCCGCACGGCAGCCTCACGCACGATCAGCATACGACCGCGCGGGGAGGATTGCAGCGCCTCCAGCAGTGCGTCCTGGCGGTGCCAGCCTTGATCGAGACGGAGCTGCACGAGCGCGGGGATGTCTGCCGTCGTCGCCGTCTCGATCTGTGGGGTGGCCAGCACCGTTTCCTCCCTGGGTATTCCGAAAACGCCGCCGCGCCAGTGCGACGCGCGTCTGCCACATCGTATCATAGCCAGCGTACACTGGTCTACACTGGGCGACCGCCGTTTCGCCACGGCTGATCCCACGCACGAATGCTATACTACAGGCATTCTGGGGCGCCGTTCCCCGGCACGGAGGCATCGATGCAGATACCACCCTACACGCCGACCACCTGGGCCAGTCACACGCTGACCTGGGGCGAGCGCACCTTCGTGATGGGCATCCTGAATATCACGCCGGACTCGTTCTCGCGCGACGGTCTGGTGGCACTGGGCGCCGGCGCGGCGGATGTCGTACGCGCGGCGGTCGTGCAGGCGCTGCGCATGGTGGAGGACGGCGCGGACCTGCTCGACATCGGCGGCGAGTCCACCCGGCCGGCCACGGTGGGCGAGCCTCCGCTCCGCGCGGAGGAGGAGCGTTCGCGCGTGGTGCCCGTCATCGCGGCGCTGGCAAAGGCGCTGCCCCCCCACGTCATCCTCTCGGTGGACACGTACAAAGCCAGTGTGGCGGCGGCGGCGCTGGATGCTGGCGCGGCGCTGGTCAACGACATCTGGGGGCTGCGCGCCGACCCCGACATGGCGGCGCTGGTGGCCGAGCGCGGCGTGCCCATCATCCTGATGAGCAACCTGCGCGGGCAGGAGCGGCACGATCCGCTCGCGGACGTGACTCGCCAGCTGGCACGGAGCCTGGAGCTGGCGCTGGGCGCTGGCATCGGCTGGGACAAGACCATCCTCGATCCTGGCTTTGGCTTCGGTCTGGCGGGCGCCGAGAATCTGCGCGTGCTGGCGCGCCTGGGCGAGCTGCGCGCGCTCGGGCGGCCGCTGCTGGCGGGCACGTCGCGCAAGTCGCACATCGGGCTCGTGCTCGGCACGGACGTTGACGACCGCGTGGAGGGCACGTCCGCCACGGTGGCGCTTGCCATCGCGCAGGGGGCCGAGATGGTGCGGGTCCACGACGTGCGGCAAATGGTGCGCGTCGCCCGCATGGCAGACGCCGTGGTACGCGGCTGGCAGGGAGGCGCCTCATGAGCGGCACGAGTGACATGAGCGATTTGAACTACGGCGATGCGCTCGCCTGGATCTACAGTTTCAGCGATACCGAGCGCACCGGTCAATTCGTGCGCGACCGCGAAGACAACCTGCCGCGCGAGCGCGCACTGCTCGCGGCGCTGGGCAATCCACAGAGCGCCTACGGCGTCACGCATGTCGCCGGCACCAAGGGCAAGGGCAGCACGGCGGCGATGGTCGCCGCGATCCTGCGCTCAGCGGGCGTGCGCGCTGGCCTCTACTCATCGCCGGACCTGCACACGTTCCGCGAGCGCATACGTGTGGACGGCGCGGTGGCGAGCGAAGCAGAGGTGGCGCAGCTCGCGCCCATCGTGCGTGAGGCGCTGACGCAGACCGGCGACGGCTATGGGCCCTACATCACCTATGAGGTCGCGACGGCGCTGGCCTTTCTCGCTTTCCGGGAGGCCGGCGTTCAGCACGCCGTCGTCGAGGTCGGGCTGGGCGGGCGGCTGGATGCGACCAATGTAGTGCAGCCGTTGGTGACGGCCATCACCTCGATCAGCTACGACCACATGCAGGTGCTGGGGAACACACTGGCGGAGATCGCACGCGAGAAGGCTGGCATCGTCAAGCCTGGCGTACCGCTGATCTGCTCCGCGCAGGCACCGGAAGCCGTCGCGACCATCGCGGGCATCTGCGCCGCGCGCGGCGCGCCACTGCTACGCGTCGGCCCCGCCGGCGCGCCCGACTGCGCGTATACCTACCGCGTTGGGGAGGGCGATAGCGCCGGCCAGACCTTCGACGTTACGACTCCGTCGGGCGAGTATCGCGCGGTCGCGCTCGCTCTGCTTGGCGCGCACCAGGTGGAGAACGCCGCCGCCGCGATTGCGATTGCCGAGCAGCTGCGCGCCGCGGGGCTGCCGATCGACGAGGCAGCGATGCGCCAGGGGCTGCGCGACGTACGCTGGCCGGCGCGGCTGCAGGTCGTCGCCCGCGCGCCGTGGGTGGTGGTAGACGGCGCGCACAACGCGGACTCGTTCGCCAAGCTCTTTGTGGCGTTGCGCCGCCACTTCCGTTTCGCCCGGCTGATCCTGGTGCTTGGCCTGATGGCGGACAAAGACCTGGAAGGCGTCGTACGCGAGATCGCGTCGGCGGGGGTTGCGCAGGTCGTGACCACCGCCGTGGCCCATCCGCGCGCGGCGCCGCCGGAGCAGCTATCGGCGCTGCTTCAGGAACATGCGCCGGGCATCGCGTTAACCACCACACCGGCGAGCAACGACGCCATGGCGGAGGCGCTGCGGCTGGCGCAGCCGGGCGACCTCGTCTGCGTCGCCGGCTCGCTCTACCTGGCGGGCGAGGCGCTGCGCTGGTGCGCGACACGGCCCGAGGTGCCGGCGGGGGCCATCGAGATCGCCGGAGTGGATCACTAGCCCGGAGCGCGCAGGCGTCGCCACGATGCCGGTCTGGGTCCCCTGCCAGCAGTGGTCAAGTGTTGGGGAGGAAAGGCTCCTACGGCAGCCAGTACTCCAGCTGGACGTTGTCGGGGTCGCGGAAGGCAATATACAGGTTGCCGGTCGGAAAGCGCTCGACCCCCTTGGTATCCACGCCCGCCGCCAGCAGCTTTTCCGCCAGCACGCGCAGGGCTGCTTCGTTCGGGGCTCTAAACGAGAGGTGGTCGAGTCCCACGCGAAACTCGCTGAAGCGGTCGCCCTTGATTGGCCGATAGGAAGCGAGCACGTAGACGTCCATCCCACCGACGGTGAAGGAAAAGCCCGGTACCGGCGTTCCGTCCATCGCGTGGGTCTCGAAGCCGAGCAGCTCATGATAGAACGCGCGTGACCGCGCCGGGTCCGAAACGGTGAGCACAATATGGTGCAAGCCAGGCGTCTCCACACACGTTCTCGCTTTCCTCACCCGCCGTGTCCTGAGTGCAGAGAGGCGGGCATGTCGTCCATGCAACACAACCCACCTTCGGCAGTATAACAAAGAATTGTGAACATCGAGTGTCGCGACAGAAGAGCGGTGGCGATATGAAGCTGGCGTATCTGGATTGCTTCTCGGGCGTGAGCGGCGATATGCTGCTCGGCGCGCTGCTGGATGCCGGCCTGCCGCTCGCCGAGCTGCGTGCGGGCCTGGCGGCGCTGCCCCTGACCGGCTTCGAGCTTGCGGCCGAGCCCGTCACCGACCACGGCATCCATGGCACGCGGGCAGTGGTGCGACTGGACGACGCAGCGCCACACGAGCACCGCCGGATCGCCGACATCGAGACACTGCTCGCGTCCTCCGCGCTGCGGCCACGGGTGCGCGAGCGCGCGCTGGCGATCTTCCGCCGGCTCGCCGCCGCTGAGGCGCGCATCCACGGTACGACACCCGAAGCGGTGACCTTCCACGAGGTAGGCGCGGTGGATGCCATCGTGGATATTACCGGCGCCACGCTCGGACTGGAGCTGCTGGGCGTCGAGGAGCTGTACTGCTCGGAGCTGCCACTCACCTCCGGCCATGTCCGCTCGGCGCATGGGCCGCTGCCCGTGCCCGCGCCCGCCACGCTTGAATTGCTGCGCGAGACCGGCGCGCGTTGGCGCTCGGTGCCGGCGGAGGGCGAGCTGGTGACGCCGACCGGCGCCGCTATCATCGCGACGTTGGCGCGCTTCGAGCGGCCGTCGCTCGCGGTGCGCGCGATCGGGTACGGCTTTGGCCAGCGCACGACGCTGCCGTGGGCCAATTGTCTGCGCCTGCTGCTCGGCGAGGCGCCCCCCGCGGCGGACGAGGCAGCGGGATTCGAGCGCGACGAGGTGATCGTGCTCGAAAGTAACATCGACAACATGAGCGGCGAGGCGCTGGGCTGGCTGATGGAGCGGCTGCTCGCCGGCGGCGCGCTGGATGTCGCCTACGCGCCGCTACAGATGAAGAAGAACCGCCCCGGCGCGCTGCTGACGGTGCTGGCGCGGCCGGACGATGCGCGCCGCCTCGCGGCGCTCATACTCACGGACAGCGGAACGCTCGGCGTGCGCATGCATGCGGGCGAGCGCTTGAAGGCGGAGCGGCGCGAAGAAGAAATCGAGACGCCACTCGGCAGCGTGCGCGTCAAGCTCAAGCTCAACGCCGGCCGTGTCGTCTCGGCCACACCCGAATATGAGGACTGTCGCGCGCTGGCGGAGCGCCACGGCCTGCCCCTGGAAGCCGTCACGGCGCGCATCACCGCGGCGGCGCGCGCGCACTTTGCACTCGACACGTGAGCCGTATCATTCGGTTCACGAGCAGCGCCGTATATACTTGTTCTCGACTGACTAAAGTCTAGCTCAGACGTTGGACGCCGCGATTGCTAGGAGGGCGTCGAATCCTGGGGGATACGCGAGGTGCCAGAGCTGGGTGCCGTCCGAGGCGCGCACGCCCCACAATCCGTCGAGCGACGGGATGTAGAGCGTGTCACCCGCCCCACGGAAGCGCCACGCAATGTCGGGTCGCACAGTGGTGCTCTCTGCGGGCCAGCTCCACCGCAGGGTACCCGTCTCACCCGCACGTGCCTCCAGCCGAAATCCTCTCGGGTTGTACTCACCACGCCCGGCATAGACGAGCTCGCCGATGGCGCATACTCCGACGAATTCCTCGAAATACCTGTCTCGTCGCTGCCCTGTCTCCGACCACAGCGGGGAGCCCGAATCCCGGCGATAGGCGCCGAGATGGCCCCCAGCGGCCACGATGACCTGCTCGCGCCCGAGAGCGAGTGCTCCCACGTGGTGGCGTGGCACGTCCTCGCTTGTCCAGAGGCGCTTGCCGCTGGCCGCGTCGAGGGCGTGCAGCTCCCGGCCATAGCTATAGACGACCCCATCCGCCTCCGCCAGCGGCGGGGCACCGTCCCACCCCGGCTTGATGGCGGAGGCGTCGCGCGTTCCCCACCGCGGCGTGCCATCCCAGGTGGAGAGCGCCGTCGTGTTAAAGATTGGGGGCCGGCTGAGCCGTGGGTCCGCAGGGGGAGGGGGCGGCGGGGCGTCCTCTTGTATCAGCACATAGGCGTTCGCCTGCCCGACGGCCAGCACCCACCACCCGAGCGACACGATGGACCGGCTGCCCCGGCCGCCCTTCCAGATGACATGCCCATCCAAGGGATCGATGCTAAAGCACTGGGCGCTGTGCTGCACCACCACCTGGTCGCCGTGGGCCGCCACGCGCAGGCCCACCAGCGGGTCTCCGATCGGTATCACATCAGGCAGGCGCGCTTCCCAGCGCACCGTCCCATCGTCGAGGGCAAGGGCACAGAGATAGCCATCGAGCGCTGCCGCGATGACGCTGTCTTTGACGCGCACGAGGGCAAGGCCGCCGAAGGGATGGCCACAGCTCTGTGTCCAGCGCGCTGCGCCGTCTCGCGCGTCGAGCGCACGGAACGATCCATCGCGCGAAGCGATAATGAGAAATTCAGCATTCATCGTGCGACCTACCTGCCGTCTCGCGCTTGGTGATGGCACATGCTCATCTCTAGCTAGACTACGCACGGGTGGAGAGCCACGTTGCGCCTACACCCGTGCATCGCCGGTGCTACCACGTCTGAATTCGTAGTACCGCTCGCTATTCTGACGTGTGAAGTAGTGCAAACCAATCTGGCTGATACATCACCGCGGCGGCGCGCGCGCACTTTGCACTCGATGCGTGACGGCGATTGTCGCCGCCGGCAACGTATCGTAGGCTAGGGGGAGTTGCGGACGAGCGCTTCAGGGATCAACCGTTGGGATATAAGGCAGGCGCTCGTACGCGAGGAGGAGGGTGAGCGCATGGTGACGGATCGCGAGTTACAGGCCATCAAAGCGCGCGTGGCGCGCGCCACACCAGGACCCTGGCAGATCCACGTCCGAGGCACCAGTACCACCATCGAGGCGCAAGACGGCAAGAAGTGGATTGCCCAAGCGGTCCTGGGGACGTACGGCATTGGCAACGTGGAGGCGAATGCCACCTTTCTCGCGCATGCCCGTGACGACATCCCCACCCTGGTCGCCGAAGTCGAGCGGCAGCGCGCCGAGCACGCGGCGCTGGCGGAACAGCTGCGGCAGACGATCGCTGAGCGCGACACCCTCAGTCAGCGGGCGATGCTCGCCGCCCAGGAGCGGTATGTGGGGGCTACGGGGTCCGAGCGCGAGAATGTGAGGCTGCGCGCGCTCCTGCGGACGCTGTACGAGGGGTTGAGCAGAGGCTACTGCCTGTGGTGTGATGATACCCCCCTGAATAATGAGTTCTACGAGCACGCGTCCGACTGCCCGATGACGGAAGCACGCGCGCTCCTGTGACACCTATCGCTGTGTCCGCGTTCGGAAAGGAGCCTCACCCGCGGCCTATCACCTCCTCGACATCACATACAAGACTGGCCCTAGCCGTGCAGTTCTGCGCGCAGTATGCGGAAGAACTCGTCGCGCGCCTGGCGCTCGATCCAAGGCAGGTGGCCGCAGTGCGCGAGCAGCACGAAGCGAAAGTCCCGCACGACGGAGGACAGCGGCTCCTGCACTCCCGCGGGGGGATGCGGATCGTAGTCGCCATGCAAGGCGAGGACGGGGCATGCAATGCGTTTGCCGAGCGCGAGCAGCTCGCCGCTCGCCCGCAGCACCTCCGCGTTGCTCCACACTCGCACTAGGATCTCATACTGCGCGTCCAGCCCTTCGGTGTCGAGGGTCAGAGGGTCGTAGGCATCGGCCTTCGTATACAGTTGCCCCATCGCGTTCATGAGCTGGCTCTTGTCGGCTGTGTCGGGACGCTCCAGCAGCTCCAGCAGCTCCAGGGCGCGTGCTCGCTCTGCCTCGCTGAGGCGGTCGAGCCGCGTCTGCTCAATGCCGGCGGCGTAGCGCGCCTCGTACACACCGCTGCCCACGAGGATGAGCTTGCGCACGTGCACAGGGTAGCGCGCGGCGAAAATGTAGCCGAGCATCGCGCCCCAGGACGAGCCGATCAGCGTGACGGGCAGATCCGCGCGCTCGCCCAGCACCGCGCGCAACTCCTCCACCTGCCCGTCGAGGGAGTCCGCCGTCTGCAGCGGCTCTAGCACGCCCCATTCCGCAGCCAGCTCGCGCGCCACTGGCGCCATGGTCCCCGGTGCGCCAGGCCCACCGTGCAGCACCGCCACCGTGAAGGGCGGTTGGCCATAGAGCCGTAGGTTCTGCATGTCAGGTCCACCCTTCACCCCACGCTGCTCATGCCATGTGGCCTGCCAGCGTGCCTGGCAGCGCGCTCGTAGGACGATCGCTGCCAGGCTCCCACATTGTACGCGCGTACTATGACACATCCGAGCAGCGCCAGATAGGCTGGCCGCATAGAAGCCGCGACCCGCGCGGTACAATACATATCAAGCGCCACCCTGTACGGGACCGCTCCAAACCAACCAATGCAGCACCAAACGATAGTCTATCCGAGGACATCACTATGAGCGAGACACCTGAGCGCGGCAGGCAAGCGCCCCAGGCGCCAGATGGGAAAGCCGGAAATCTGCGCCAGTGGCGCGACCTCGTGGAAGAGCAGCTGAGCGAGGCGCGCGAGCGCGGCGACTTCGACGCACTGCAAGGCGCTGGCAAGCCGCTGCGTCTCGATCAAAACGTCTACGCCGGCGACAAAGCGCTCGCCTATAGCCTGCTGAAACAGAATCAGATGCTGCCCCCAGAGCTCGAGCGCGGCCGCGAGATCGACGCCGATCTGGCGCAGGCCGAGACGCTGCTGGCCGGGCTGCGCCGCCGCCGCGACGCGAGGCGTGGCCCCGGGCATGCGAGCGAGCGCCGCGCGTACGACGTGCTGCGCGACAAGACGCAGCAGCGTTACGCGGGCGCCCTGCGCGCCATCAACAGCAAGATATTGAGCCTGAACATCATCGTGCCGTCGCCGATGCACCGGCGCCTCCTCAATGTCGAGCGGCTCCTGGCGGACTTCGAGACGGAGTTTCCCCGCCTGGAAGGCTGACTGAAGAAAGGGCCCGCCATGCTGCGGCGGCTACCGGGCGAGCATCCCGGCCTCTTCACGGACATGTACCATCCCGACGCCGCCTACGTCAGTTGGGTAAGCGGCCGCAACGGGCTGACAACGTTCGACTTATACGTGCGCGCAGCCCCTTTCGGCGGCGCCTACATGCTGGTGGCCGGGCTGGAGGAAGCGCTCAATTTCGTGCAGTCCTTCCGCTACTCGCCGGATGAGCTGGCGTTTCTGGCGCGCATCCGCGACTACGACGCGGCGTTTCTGGATGAGCTGTCAACGCTGCGTTTCAGTGGCGAGATTTTGGCGATGGCGGAAGGCGAGATCGCCTTCCCCAACGAGCCGATCCTGCGGGTGACGGCGCCGTTCCGTGAGGCGCTGCTTGTCGAGTCAGGGCTGCTGCAAGCGATCAATCTGGCGACCCTCATCGCGACCAAAGCGGCGCGTGTGGTGTGGGCGGCGCGCGGCCGCCGTGTCTCGGAGTTCGCGTTTCGGCGCGCGCAGAATCCACTGGTGGTGGCGCGCTCCGCGTCTATCGGCGGCTGCTCCAGCACGTCGCTGTTGGCCGCGGCGTACGAGTACCGCTTGCCGGCGACCGGCACCATGCCCCATGCGCTGATCGAGCTGTTTCCCAGCGAAGAAGATGCGTTCACCGCGACGGCAGAGTCGTTCAACCGCTACACACTGCTGCTTGACACGTATGACCCACGTCATGCCATCCATACCGCCATCACGGTCGCCAGGCGCGTCAGCGAGGATCTGGGCCACACGCTGGCCGCCGTGCGACTGGATAGCGGCGACATCGCCGGCGACAGCCGCTACGTGCGCGAGCAGCTGCGCCAGGCCGGCATGGAACACGTGCGCATTCTGGCGAGTGGTGACCTCGACGAGTGGGCCATCGCGGATCTGCTGGCGGCGGGGGCGGAGGTGGACGCGTTCGGTGTCGGCACGGCGCTGGGCACGGGCGCCGGTAACGTGGAGCATGGCGTGAGCGGCGGCGCGCTGGGCGGAGTCTACAAGGAAGCCTGGTATGTGGAGGAAGACGGCAACGGCCACCCCAAGCTAAAGATCGCTGGGAGCAAGACCACCTGGCCGGGGCGCAAAGAGGTGTATCGCCATCCCGCCTGGGAGGAGGATGTCATCGCGCTGGATCAGGAAGCGCCGCCCGTGGGCTACCATCGCCTGTTCCGCCCGGTGATGCGCCAGGGCCACATCATTCCCGGCAGCCTGCCGCCGCTCTCGGAGGTGTGGGAGCTGGCGCAGGCCAACCTGCGCGCGCTGCCCGAGCAGTATCATGCGCTGAACGCGCCGGCGCCGTATCCAGTGCACATCAGCGACGGGCTGCGCGCCCTGCAGGCCAGCGCGTCGCAGCTGGCTGCGCAGGCGGGCAACAGCGGGCCTGCTGAGTCTACCGAACCGGCCACGCGGAGCGGCAAGCAACAGGATGGATAACCCGCGCGGCAGCCACAGCCGGTGAAACGGCGGCGGGCTAGCGGAGAAACTCGTCCGGGTCGCCGTGTGGGCGCGCCGGGTTGCTCGGGGCGTCGGCGTCTCCCGTGAGTGGCGGCCCGAAGCGCGGCAGCGCTGGCCGCTGCCAGGAGCTATTCTCGCGCCAGGGGGCAAACGACTCCGCCAGCGATTCGCCGCCAGCCGCTGGCGCATCCTCGTCTGCCGGCGCCGTCTCGCCGGTCACTGTGTCATCCGTATTCGCCGGGGGCTGCGGCGGTGTCCAGGCATCGTGCGCGGCGCGCTGGTCGAATGGTCGCTCGCCCGCGCCTGCGCCCCAACCCAGGTCAGGCCAAGGGTCAGCAGGCGGAAATGCGGCCTCATGTGTCTCGCGTGGTGGACCCATCTCGCCATGCGAGGGGTGGCGTGCCTTCTCGCCATCCGAGCCAGGGCGCGCGTAGGTGTGCTCTTGTGGGGACGCGGGCACATGTGGACTTGGCGCTGCGCTTGGCACCTCCTTGGCCGCATCTGGCGGCCGGCCGGGGTTCTCCGCGCCGCGCTGAGGCGCCGTTCCAGGTTGCCAGTAGTCGCCCGGCTCCGCGCGGAGCCAGCCCGTGTTGCCTTCAGGCATCGGGCTACCGGTTACCCGCGCTGCCGCCGGTAGCCGCTCAGTAGGCGCGTCAGGGGGCGGCGGATCGGCCGTCGGTGGCGGACCCTCACTCCCCGCGGCCCATGGGTCGACCGGAGCGCCGGGAGCGTCCGTTTGCGCGGCAAGCGGCGCGAAGGCCCCCGTCTTGCGGCCAGCCGCGCCAAGCAGCCCACCAAGTGGGGCCGTGCGCCCCGCCTGTTTGGGCGTGGAGGTATGGCGAGCCTGGCGCTCGTAGAATTCGACCCATGCCAGCATCTCATCTGGGCGCGTCAGCCGATGCAGCCGGATGCGCACTTGCCGGCCAGCGCCGCGCAGCGTCAGATATTCGGGCACGCGCGGCGACCAGTCGAAGCTCTGTACGCGGCGGTCGGTGCGCGCCGCCAGCTTGAGGGCGAGCCGGCCCAAGCCGATACCAGCCCGCATAAGACCTGAGAACTTGTGGCGGCCACGATCCACGCGCGCCACATCGCGCCACGCCAGGCGGACCTTGCCGATGAGCTGCTTCGACTCGATCGTCTTCGCATCGACGGTATACGTCTGGCGGCGCAGCCGGGACCGCAGGCCCATCACAGCGCAGAGCGCCGCGAACGCCAGCAGCACCGGCCCAAGGAGGCCAAGCTCCGGCAGCACCAGCGCGAAGTACAGGCCGGGCAGCAGCGTGGCGCAGCCGGCCACGAGCCACCAGAGCGTCTCGGTCGACGAGCTCTCGCGTGCACTGAAAGCCCCGCCGCCGGTGGTGCCCCAGGTGCCGCCGTGGTCGCGCCAGAGTCGAAAACGTTCCCACACCTCCTGGCGAAAGCGCGGGTAGTCGATGACCATGTCTTCGCGGACCTGCATGCTGCGGCCGTCTTGCGCGAACACGACGACCCAGCGGAAGCGCTGGCCGCTCTCCACCTGGACGCGCTCGACGAGCCGCGCCACCTGCGACCACGCCAGCTCCGTGCGCCACGGCCCGCGCACCACGCCAACGCCGTGGGGGCCGATGCGCACAGAGACCGAGAGCTTGAAGGTGTAGACCAGCGCGAACCAGAGGGCGCAGAGCAGCGCCAGGCCGAAGAAGATCGCCCGCCCAGTGTGGTCGTTGGCGGGGCCGAGCTGGTGCCACATGACGAGGCCGTTGCCCAGGAGCACCACGACGAGCAGGCCTAGCAGCACCCAGTCGCCAATACGCGGGGCGAAGTAGGCGCTTTCGCGCGCGTCCAGCGCCAGATCGGGCAGGCGTATTGTGACGCGCGGATTGGAGCGGCCGCGCGGTGGACGGGCATGTATCATTGCAATCACCACCCACACAGACCAGGCGCCACACCGGCCCGAGTCTCGTTTATGTGTTCTCCTCCGCAGCACGAGTATACCAGCGTGGGTCAAACTGAACGGTATCTAGCTGGTGCGCCTCCAGCGTCTGCGCGCTGCTTGCGAGGCGCTGCGTGCCGGGCGACGGATGCGCACGGGTCGGCTATCTCTCCCAAGAGGCGGCGGGGAGGAGGCGCCATAGACGATCACTTTTGCCATAGACGATCACATGGTAGGTATGATCCTCTATGGGCGTCATCGCAGGCCGGGAGACGGCGAGCCGCCTCCTGGCCCCCCATCCCCGTCGCGACGCGGCTGGGTCGCGGAAGAGGTATCGAGCGCAGCTACCGGCCGCCGGGAGCGCCGGTTGCGCCGCCGACCGGCTCGCGTGGAGTATCACGGCGGCCGATCTCACCACCGGCGGCGGGGCGTTGCTCGGCCGGAGATGCGGCGGCCGCGTCGTGCGCAGGCGCGGCCGCGGCGCCCTGCTCGCTCGCGACATTGGCCGCCTGGAACAGCGCGGAGTTGGCGGCGAGGCGCGCGTAGAAGACCTCGAACATGGCATAGGCGATCGCGACGAGCGGGCCCGCGAAGAACGCGCCCCAGACGCCGCCCTGATGGATGCCTACCAGCAGCGCGGCGAACAGGATCAGCGTCGGTACGCCCATGTGTTTGCCGAAGATGCGTGGCGCGATGAGGTTCAGCACGAGCTGTTGCGCGAGCACCAACGCGATCAACAGCACGACCAGCTTGATCACGATCTGGTCTGGCGACTCCTGCAGCAGCACCAACAGTGCCGGCGGCACGACAGCCAGCACGGCGCCGATGAACGGTAGCAGCATCAGCGCGCCCGAGATCAGGGAGACGAGCAAGCCGTTCGATTGGCCCAGCGCGAGCAAAATGATCCACGTGGCGAGGGCGTAGATGGCGGCGACGATGAGCTGCGCGCGGAAGAAGCCGCCGAAGATGTCGCGCGCGTAGCGCTGGAAAAGCCGCACATCCCCCACCCACGACGGCGGCAGCTTGGCGATGCCGGCCTCCACCAGCCGGGTGCCGTCCAGCATGATGTAATACGAGAGGATGACAACCAGCAACGTGTCCACGACGATGGTGAGCAGCGAGGCCACCGCCGTCGTCGCCATCGTGACAGCCCCGTTGGTAAGCTGGCTCGTCCAATTCGGTAGCTGGGCGGAAAGCTGGCTGACGATATTGTGCGCGTCACGCTGGCTGAACCCCATGTGGCGCAGCACTTCTTCGGCGTTCTTGCTGAGAATGGGCAGGTTCGTCGCGGAGAATGTGGAGGTGATCTCACCCGAGAGCAGCTTGATCTGGCCCTCGATCGAGGGGACCGCCAGCACGATGGCGCCCGACACGACGATGAGCAGCGCGAAGTAGATCAGCGAGACCGCGACTACGCGTGGCAGTCCGCGCTGGCGCAGCAAGATCGCCACGGGTTCCAGCACGAAGCTGATGATCCAGGCCAGCAGAAAGAGCAGGATCACGTTGCTCAGCAGGACCACCACCGACCAGACCGCGCTGACGATGTAGATGCCGACGGCGACGCACAGCAGCCCGATCAAGATGCGCAGCGACCGGTGTCGATCGAGTATGTCGCGTGACATATGCCCTCCGGCCACACTCCTTAGTGCGTGCTGAGCTGCCAGACGTCCCTGTGGACGGCGCAATCGTCGGTGTTGTGTCATGGTACCATAACCAGCCGCCATCCGTCCGTGCCGGCGTGGCGCGCACTGCGGTAAGCTAGTCCACGAGCCGCTCCACGTTCAAACGGCCATCCACAAGCGCTCGCAGGACCTGTTGCGGGTCCGTGCGCTCGCGCTCACCTAAGGGGAAGAGCGCGGCGCATGCCAATTCGGCACGCTTTCCGGCCTCCAGCGAGCCCAGCTCGTCCTCCACGCCCAGTGCCCGCGCGCCGTCCAGCGTTGCCAGCCGCAGCAGCTCGCCTGGATTGGGCGCCTCACCCGCGGCGGTATGGGTCGCATGAGCCGCCGCCGCCTCGTCCCACAGCGACAGCGTGGGCGCGCTGGCAAGGCTATCCGTGCCGAGCGCCAGCCGCACGCCAGCTGCGCGATACGCCGCATAGGGCAGCCGGCCGCAGAGGAGCCGCGCGTTGCTCCGCGGGCAGTGCACGACGGCGGCCTCATGCGCAGCCAGCAGCGCCAGGTCATCGCCCTCTATCTGAACGCCGTGTGCCAGCAGTGGCCGCGCGGCCAGCGCACCGAGACGCTCGAGGTAGCGCATGGGGGAGCAGTCGGGCGCACGCGCCGGGTCAATCGGCCAGCCGGCGCCGGCGTACAGTACGTCCGCGATAGGTCCGGTCGCGTCGCGCAGCCACTGTGTCTCGGCGGGCGACTCGGCGGCATGGATGCAGAGCGGGACGCCCTCCTCCGCGCACCAGGTGCTCGCCAGCTGGAACAGCTCCGCGGAGACGGTGTAGGGCGTGTGGAGCGAGAGGCCGAAGCGCAGCGGTGCGCCGGCGAACTCTGCCTGCCAGGCGGTGATCTGGCGCTGGCCATGCTCCAGCAGCGCGGGCGCCTGTGCCGGGTCCACCCCCAGCAGCTCGAAGTACAGGATGCCGCGCAGGCCACTCTCGACGAGCGGGCGGGCGCTCGCGCCGAAGGTACAGATCTCGCCCACCGCCGCGGTGCCGCTCACCCGCAGCCGTGCGATGCCATCCGCCGCCGCGCGCGCATAGTCCGCGAACGTCAGGTGGCGGCGGGCGCGCACCAGCGCCATCACCCAGTCCGCGAACGGCGTGCCCGCGGGAATCGCGCCCGACAAGCCGCTGAGCTCGAGATGGGTGTGCGCGTTCACCGCCGCCGGCAGCAGGGCACGCGCGCCCAGGTCCACGACGCGCGCCGACGGGTAGCGCTCGCCCAACGCCGCCGCGGCGCCCACGGCGAGGATGCGCCCGCGCTCGACGACGACGGCGCCATCGGCGAGCGGCGCGGCGACGACGGGGAAGACCTGGCTGGCGCGGTAAAGCGTGAGTGCCGTCACAACAAGCTCCTGGCCCCCACTCCTAACCCCTCCCCCGACGGGAGAGGGGGGCACCAGATTGCACGGAGCGAACTCGGCACGCCGGGATGCCTCACCCCCAGCACCTCAGCCGATGGAAGAGGGGGGTGCGGAATAGCGCAGGAAAGGCATCTGGCGTGCTCCGCGGTCCTATTCCCTCTCTCCCGCCGTTGCGGGGGAGGGGGTTAGGGGTGGGGCACTTATGCGAATCGCTCGAGAATGTGGTAGTTGCTGTCGCGCTTGGCGGGGGTGAAGCCGGCCGTGCGGATCTCGGCGTGGATCTGCGGCACCGTCATGCAGGTGCCGACGTCTGCGCCCGCCGCGCTCACCACGTTCTCCTCCATCATCGTGCTGCCGAAGTCGTTGGCGCCGCAATGCAACGCCCGTCGCGCCAGCTCCGCGCCCTGCGACGGCCACGACGCGCTGATATTCGCGAAGTTGTCGAGCATCAGCCGGCCCAGCGCCACCATCCGCAGGTATTCTTCGCCCGGCGCGCGCACGCCGCCCATCGCCGTGTTGTCCGGCTGATAGCTCCAGCAGATAAAGCTGGTGAAGCCGTTGCCGTTGTGGGCAAGGCTCTCGTCCTGCAGGTCGCGCAGGCGCAACAGATGCAGCACACGCTCCTCAAGCGCTTCATCGAAGCCGAACACCATCGTGGCGGAGGTTGTCATGCCCTCGCGCTGCGCCAGCCGCTCGGCATCGATCCAGCTCTCCCAGGTGCCCTTGTGCGGCGCGATCTTGTTGCGCGTGCGGTTGTCCAGAATCTCGGCGCCGCCGCCGGGCAGCCCATCCATGCCGGCAGCGTGCAGCGCATGCAGCACCTCCGCCAGCGGCATTTTCATGATACGGGCGATGTTCCAGACCTCGACGGGCGAGAAGGCATCGATCTGGATCGTGGGGTAGTGCGCTTTGATGTAGCCCAGCAGGTTTTCGTAGTAGTCCAGCTTCAGATACGGGTTGACGCCACCCTGCAAGAGGATGCGCGTGCCACCCCAGGCTAGCAGCTCCTCGATCTTGCGGCCGATCTGCTCGTTGCTCAGGGTGTAGGCCTCCGCGCTGGCGGGCTTGCGATAGAAGGCACAAAAGCCGCAGTCGATGATGCAGACATTGGTGTAGTTGATGTTGCGGTCCACCAGATACGTGACCACGCCGTCGGGATGCCGGCGCGCGCGCACGGCGTCCGCCGCCTGGGTCAGCTCGTCGAAGCCGGCCTCGCTGAGCAAGCGCATGCCCTCTTCGAGGCTCAGGCGCTCACCGACAATCGCGCGGTCGAGCACGTCGCGCGTGGATATCAGTGTCCGCATCTCTCGTCTCCCCTCGTCTATCTGCCTCTCGTTGCGTACTCTCGCTCACCCAGCCGCGCCGGCCGCCTCCGCCACCGGCTCCAGCACGTCCATGAACGGGCTCACCGAGAAGACGGCGTTGCCGGGGCCGGGCTGGCCATAGCCCGGCGGCGGCTGGAGCTTGAAGTGGCGCAGCGTGTCACGATAGGTTTCGAGCAGGCGCAGATGATACTCCAGCGGCGCGCCGTCCGGGTTGGCGTCGCCGAGGGTCGTCATCGGCTCCGGGCACCACGTGGTGAAGCGCGGTGTGATGCCTTTCGACATGAAGAAATCCAGCCCCTCGGCCGTCGAGCGGATGGCGTCCTCTACGTCGGTGTACCCATAGGGCTGGGCCATCTCGACACCGGCGACGAAGTTCGGGATGACGTGCGACGGGCCGAAGACCTCGCCAGCATCCACGATGCGGCGAATCCACTCGTCGCGGCCGATATAGCGCGCCTTGCCGGGGCAGATCTGCGGGAACAGCTTGGGATCCCAGACCTCGTAATTGGGGTGGTAGATCTGCGCGCCCGCCGCCTTGAGGCGCTTCACATCCTCCACCGGCCACGCCTGGGTTACCACTTTGCTGATCCAGCGGCCGGGGAAGCGGCGCTCGATGGCCTCGACATATTCGCTGTAGAACTCGACCTCGTTCTTGCCACGCAGCGTCGAGGTGACGCTGCCGCCGGTGATGGTATAGGCGCGGCTGTCGCCGTCGCTCGCGTCGATCACCTCCAGCGCGGCCAGCACATCAGCCACCGATTTTACGCCCGTGTAGGGCCGGCCCTCTTGGATCTGCTGGCGATAGTTGTTGTTGATGTCGCAGAACTGGCACTCTTCCTTGGCGCCGTAATACTGGCAGACGCGGAACACGGTCAGGTAGAGCAGATAGCCCCACTCGATGGTCGGCGCGATCTCGGCGACGGGGCGGCCATCCGGCAGCTGCGCGTGATAGTAGCCCGGCAGGGCGCGCAGGCTCACCTCGGCGACCGGCTGATCGCCCATGTGCAGCCAGAGCGCACCCGCGCGCGGGGCGACATGGTACGCCGAGGCGGGATTCAACCGCGTCGAGACGATGGTGCGGCGCAGGCCGTAGGGGCCGCCACTGAGCGCGATCTCTTCGGGCGCGTGCCACTTTTGCGTCTCATCCAGCTCGGTCTGGCGCACCATGTCGAACGAGAAGATGAAGTAGGATTTCGGCTGATGAGCCGGCGCCTGGGCGGGCGCCGGGCCGGCCTCGCCCGGCGCCGCGACGCGCACGAGCGCGCCCTGGTCGAAGCCTATGCCCGTGCGCAGCAGGTCGGCCTTCAGCACCGCCTCGCGCGGCAGGCTGGGGTGGCGCGCAAACTGCGCCTCCAGCTCATCGATACGTTGCATGCTTTCCCTCATGTCAGTCGAATCCGTCTGGATTAAATGCTCTTGACGGCCTCCCAGTCGAAGCCAGGGACGGCCAGCTCGAGAAAGCGGCGTAAGCCGCGCAGATCGCGCTCCGTCAACTCATAGTCCAGCAGACGGAGGTAGCGGGTGCAGACGTTGCGCGGGAGGCGCAGCCGCGCGGCCGCCTCACCCGCCAGCCGATCTAGGTCGGCCAGCCCGCGTCGCTTGGATTCGCGCAGCAGCGCGAGCACGCCGCTCGCGCGCACAGCATCGGCACGGTCCGCGCGCGCCGCCCAGACGGCGAAGACGAACGGCAGGCCGGTCCACGCCTCCCATTCAGCGGCGAGGTCGAACACGAAGGGCCGCCCGCGCCCCGCTACCTCACGGCGCAGCGTGCCCTCGCGCAGCGCGATGTCGCCGATCAGCAGCGCCGCCTCACTGCGCTCCAGCATGTCGTCGAGCATCGTCGCGAGGTCGGCCGGCCAGTACGTCGAGAAGCTGGGCGAGATGCCGTGGCGTCGCTCACAGAGCAGCCGCAGCAGCTCCACCGAGGTCGCCGAGTGCCCCGAGAGCGCGACGGCCGCGCCATCGAGCGCCTGCCAATCCTCGTGCCAGGAGAAGAGCAGCACGCTCTCGACGCGCCCATGCGCCGCGACGGAAAGCTCCGGCACCAGCAGCCAGTCGCGCGCGTGTTCGCCGAAGGCGAAGCTAGAGACGTTCGAGATGTCGAGCTCGCCGCCTAGCAGCGCGCGATTCATCTCGGCTGGCACGCCGGCCACCGTCTCGATGCCCGGAAGGCCGCCTGCCTCGCGCTCGCGGCGCAGCAGCCAGTCGTAGACCGGCACGACGTTCAGATAGTCGATGACGCCGAGGCGCACGTCTGTTGCTGGCCGGCCCGTCCCCGCAGGCAGTGGGAACGAGGAGCGTAACGTGGTCGTCATGGCTCCGCCCTCCAGGCCGTCCTGGCCTTCGGCGAGGCGCCGACGGAGTGCAACAGCAGCGCTTCAAGCGGTGGGATGATCGTTTCCAGGTGCTCTGGCTGCCCGGTCACCAGCCAGCGCACCACCAGCTCGTTGATGGCGCCGAACCAAGCCCACGCGGCGGTCTCAGTATCGAGCGGCGCGATGGCGCCGGCGGCGACCGCCTGATCCAGATAGCGCTGAATCATGGCGGCAAAATAGCTGCGGGTGTGCATCAGCTTGTCGTCGAAGCCGTGCCCCAGGCCCACGGCCTCGACTAGCAGGATCTTGCTGAGCCGGCGATGGCGCGAGAAGGTCAGCAGCACCGTGGAGAGCGCTGCCTCCATCTGCTTGATCGGGTCGCGCTCGCCGGCAATGGCGCGCTCGATGCCAGCGGCCAGCTTTGGCACCAGTGCGTCGATCAGCGACAGGAAGATCGCCTGTTTGTTCGGGAAGTGAAAGTAGAAGCCGCCTTTGGAGCTGTCGGAGGCGCGAATGATGTCCTCCACCACCGCGCCGTGATAGCCCTTCTCGGCAAACACCTGCTCGGCGGCGTCCAGCAGCCGCTGGCGTGTCGCATCTTTATCGCGCGTGGCGGGATGGCCGTCGCTCCGCCCCGGCCCACCGCCGTCCAGCCTGACCATCTGCTTTGCTCCATCCAGGCGCGCCGCAAACCGACGCGCCGGTCTGTTAGGGATTGTAGGCGCGGGTGTCGCGAGCGTCAAGGCGAGAGGGCGAGAGGGCGCAGCCAGCGGGCGTCGGCGTCAGTCGAAGCGCACCACCAGCTCCTCCAGCGGCAAACGGGGGCGGCGCTTGGGGTCCTGGGCGGCGTAGCCGACGGGCAGCAGCGCATGGGGGATGAGCGCGGCGTCGAGATCGAGCGCGGCGCGGACGGTATCGGGGCAGAACAGCGGCGCGCACATCCAGCCGGTGTCGAGGCCCAGGCTGTAGGCGGCGAGCAGCATATTCTGGATGGCGGCGCCGAGGCTTTGAATCGCCATGACCTCTTCGGCGTGCTGGCGGTCAGCATCGGGATAGCTGTCCAGGTCGGCGAGATACAGGCAGGCCAGCACGAGCGCCGGGGCGTGCTGGATGCGCTCGCGCGAGCGTACTAGGCGCTCCGCGACGACCTCCAGCGCCTCGCCGTCCATTTCCAGCGTGCGCTGCCACTCCGCACCCATCGCCTCGGCCAGCAGTCGCTTTGGCTCCTCACGGGTCAGCACGACGAAGCGCCAGGGCTGGCGGCCGTGTGGCGACGGCGCCCACCGCGCTGCCTCCAGCATCGTCTCCAGCGCCACGCGCGGCACCGGTCGCGGCTGGAAGACGCGCACCGAGCGCCGCCCGCGCGCCAGCGGCACGAAGTCTAGCCCACGGCCGGGTTGCATCCAGGGATCGGTGGCATCACGCGCGCTGAGCGCAGGGCCCCACGAAGTGACGTGCTCCGGCGTCAGGGCAATGACGGGGAGATCCTCCAACGCCATAGCGCGGTATTGGGGGTAGCGCTCGCGCAGCAGGCGCAGCGCGACGGCATGACGCTCCTGCCCAGGCGGCAAGAGCCCCGCCCGCCCATGGGCCAGCACCCAGCCCAGCCGCGACCAGTCGTCGTCGTAGCGGTCCACCAGCAGCGCAGCCTCGCCACGCGCGCGAATGTTGCGCACGCGGCGCAATGCGCCAACATCGGCGCGTTTGGGCTTCTCATCCAGCGGCGTGTAGAAGCGCTCGCCGTCGTAGGCGAAGCAGACCGGCACGACATATGGGTGCCCCTCCGCGTCGCTGGTGGCCAGGCGCGCGGACCGTTGTGCGCTGACGAACGCCAGCTCGTCGCCGGTGAGATGCGAGCGGGTGGTCATGGCGCTATTCCTCGCTCGCCGTGTACACCGTCCGGCTTGCGCGCCACGATCCACAGGAAGGTGATGGGCGCGCCATCCTCATCGGCCGTCTCCATCTGCGCACGCTCGATCAGTAGGCCAGCCGCTTCCACGAGATGCCAGTTGGTGGCGGCGTCGTAGCCGCTCCAATACATCGGCGCGCCGAGCCAATCATCGGCGAAGTCTGCGGGGTTGTCGCGGGCGCCGAAGGAGGCGGCAAGCAGCCCATCAGGACGAAGCCAGCCGCCGATCTGGCCGAGCAGCGCGGGCTGTTCCGTGCGCGGGACGTGGATGATGGAATAGAATGCCGCCACCGCGTCGAAGCTGGCAGGCGCGAGGCGCAGTGCCGTCATGTCGGCATGGATAAAGGTAGCGTGCGGCACGTGTTCGCGAGCGCGCGCGATCTGCTCGGCGGAGAGGTCTACGCCGGTCAGCCTGAAGCGGTCCGCGAGCGCACAGGTGGTCGGCCCGCCATCGCCGCAGCCCAGCTCCAGTACGTCCGCTCCCTCCGGCAGAGTTTCAAGCAGCAGCGCGGTGTAGCGCGCCCGCTCCTCGGCGCGCGTCTGCGTCGCCCAGGCGGCGTGGCGCGCGGCGATGCGGTCGTAGCCGGCGGCGACGATGCGCTTCGGGTCCACCATCACGCCCGCCGCTGCGGCCAGCGCAGGCGCGGCAGCACCTCACGCCCATAGGCCGCGATGAACGCTTCCTGATTGCGCCCGACGTTGTGGACGTACACCTCGTCGAAGCCGAGGTCGATGAAATGCTGCAGATGCGCGGTGTGCTCGCCCAGGTCCGCCGACATGAAGACGCGGCCCTCGAAGTGCTCCGGTCGCACGCTCTTCGCCATGGCCGCGAAGTCCTCTGGATTGCGAATGTCGGCCTTGGGGAAGGCCATGCCGCCGTTGGGCCACTCGCGCACCGCCTGCGCGACGGCCGCCTCGCGGCTATCGGCCCACGACACATGCAACTGGATGATGCGCGGCATGGCCGCCGCATTCTTTCCTGCCTCGCGCGCGCCCTTCTCGAAGCGCTCTAGCAGGCCGCGAATCTTGTCGTCTGACGCGCCAACCGTGATGATGCCGTCGGCGATGCGGCCGGTGCGCTCGCTGTTTACGGGACCCGACGTGGCGATGTAGATGGGCGGTGGGGTCGCGGGCAGCGTATAGAGCCGCGCGCTCTCCAGGGTGATGTAGGTGCCGCTATACTTGACGCTCTTGCCGCTGAAGAGCCGCTGGATCACGTCAATCGCCTCTTCGAGCAGCTGTAGCCGGGTGGGCGCCTCCGGCCAGTAGCGGCCGACAATGTGCTCGTTCAGCGCCTCGCCCGCGCCGATGCCCAGCCAGAAGCGGCCGGGGAACATGGCGGCGAGCGTCGCGGACGCCTGCGCGAGAATCGCCGGATGATAGCGGAACCCCGGCGCCGTGACGCCCGGCCCGAAGCTCACGCGCGAGGTCTGCGCGCCGAGCGCGCCCATCCACGCCCAGACGAAGCCGGACTGCCCCTGCTCCGGCGTCCATGGATGGAAGTGATCGGAGGCCATGATGCCGCCGAAGCCGATGTCTTCGGCCTGGCGCGACCACTTGAGCAGGTCGCTGGGGTGGAACTGTTCGAACATCGCCGCGTATCCAATTGTGGCCATCGTGCGCCTCCGTCTATCTGAACAAGTCAGACGCCGAATCCATTACCAGGTCGTGGGCGCTGCCGTCGGCGGCGGGATAAGTGTAGCCGCGCACCACCACGAGCGGGCAGCGGTTGACCTTGCCAGAGACCAGCTCGGCGGCGGCCGCCACCTCATCCGCGATAGCCAGGACGCTCACGCTCATCACGCGGCCATGGTCATCGCGCTGGCCGCGATAATCTACCAGCGGCGCCATCCCCGCGACACCGATCGCGACATTCGTGATGCCGTTGCGCCAGGGCCGGCCGAACGAATCGGAGATGATGACGGCGACGGTGACGCCCGCCCGTCTCCGCAGCTCTGCGCGCAAGGCGCGCGCGGAGGCATCCGGGTCGCGCGGGAGCAGGCAGGCGATATCGCCTTCAACATTCGAGGCGTCCACCCCGGCGTTGGCACAGACCAGGCCATGGCGAGTTTCTGCAATGATGATGCCGCGGTCCATGCGCACGAGGCGCACCGCCTCGCGCAGCACGACCTCGACGTAGCGCGCGTCCTTGCCCCAACGCTCGGCGAAGCCGCGGGCGAGTGGCGAAGGCTCAACCGTGCGCAGGTCCACCAGTGCGCCCTCGGCCTTGGAGACGACTTTCTGCGTCACCACCAGGATGTCGCCGTCGCGCAGTGCCACCTCCGTTGCCGCTGCCGCCTCCAGTGTGAGGCGCGCGAGGACATCGCCCGGCTGCACCTCCGGCACGTCGCGCAAGCCGATCAACTGTATGCCGGCGGGTGTCTGCGCTCCTTGCTGGTCGCTCATGCTCCTTCTCCTCGCGCATAGGGCCTGCCCACCGGCAGCGCGCACGGCACGTTTGCCAGCTCTCGTAGCTCTGCCAGATCGCCCGCGGTATCCACGTCGAACTGTGTACCGGGCGAGCGATAGATCGCCGGCTCCACGCCCGCATCGCGCGCCAGCGCCAGGTGGCGGCCGAAGCTGCGCTCGCCGAACGCGAACGGCATCAGCGCTGCGGGGCGTACGAGCAGCGCATTGGTGCCCTGGCCGGCGCGATCCGGCGCGATCACTGCGGCCCGCGCGCCGCCCCGCGCGTATGCCACCAGCGCAGCCACTTCGCTGCCCTGCAAAAGCGCCAGGTCGCCGAGCAGCACCAGCACGGCGTCGGCGCCACGGGCCAGCGCCCAGCGCCGGCCAAGCTCCAGCCCGTCGTTGAGCTCACCCGCATGCTGCCGCAGTGCTGTCGCGCCCCGTGCGCGCGCCCAGGCCAGCAGCGCGGGATCGGGGCTGATGACAGCAACCTCCTCCACCGCGCCAGACCGCATGGTGGCGCCCACTACCCGATGCGCCATCCAGCGCACCAGACGGCGCCGGTCGGCATCCGCGAGGCTGCCAGCCAGGCGCGACTTCGCCGCATCCAGCCCATTGAGCGGCACCAGCGCAAACGTCTTCACTGCGCCGCCCTCCTCTCACTCACATCACTCGCAAGCTCCTGCGCGAAGTGTAGCACGTCCTCGGCGAGGCGGACGCGGTCGGCAACCGTCTGCATCACCGTCTCGGTGACGTGCACGCGCATGCCAAGCGCCTCAATGCGCGGCGCGTCGCCCGCATCAACGCGGTCAATCACCATACCGCCGAGCAGCCCGCGATAGAGCTGCGCCACGCCGAACGGCGACACCTCGATCCCCAGCCCGCTCAGCATGCGGTCGGCCGGCCCACGCAGCGCGCGGCCACCGACGATGGGACTGACGGCTACTTTCGGCGCGGCGGCCGCGCCCAAGAGATCGCGCAGGCCAGGCAGCGCGAGGATCGGCCCGATGCTGACGATAGGATTGGAGGGGCAGAAGATGATGGCGTTGGCCTGCGCCAGCGCCGCGCGCACGTCGTCACTCGGCCGCGCCGCCTCGATGCCGGCGAAGCGAACGCCGAGCACTGCGTCTGCCTGCCGACGCCGCACGAAGTACTCCTGAAACTCGAGCTCGCCCGCTGGCGTGCGCACGAGCGTCGCCACCGGATCGTCGCTCATCGGCAACAGGCGCGCGCGCACGCCAAGCGCCGCCACGAACGCCGCCAGCACGCGGGTCGGCGTCCAGCCCACACGCAAGCGCTGCGTGCGCAGGATGTGGGTCGCGAAGTCACGATCGCCCAGCTGGAACCACGTCTCCTCGCCGTAGCGGCGCAGCATCTCCAGCGCTGCCTGCGCATCCCCCGCCACACCCCAGCCGGTCTCGGGATTGGCGATGCCGGCCAGCGTGTAGAGCACCGTGTCGGCATCCGGCATGATGCGCAGGCCATACAGGTCGAAGTCGTCGCCGGTGTTGACGAC
>Ga0070706_100001440_pt1 | contig 25108 bp, 22 predicted proteins | sample KBSK5501metaG_FD_65476 | JGI IMG/M metagenome (GOLD analysis project Ga0070706, IMG submission 65476) | Corn, switchgrass and miscanthus rhizosphere microbial communities from Kellogg Biological Station, Michigan, USA - KBS K5-50-1 metaG | ecosystem: Host-associated > Plants > Roots >... | reverse complement strand
GTGGTGGTGGGGGCAGCAGGCATAGCACGCAACCGCTTGATTACGATGACGAGTAAGGAACACGACAATGGTCAAAACTGCAAAAACTCAAGTGAAACGGCCCAGGCATGTTCCTTTGCGCACCTGCATCTCCTGCCGGCAAAACAAGCCTAAGCGCGAACTGCTGCGCGTCGTTCGCACACCCGACGGGCACATCCAGGTCGATGCAACCGGCAAGAAATCTGGACGCGGCGCCTACCTCTGCGCACGGCTCTCATGCTGGGAGGACGCCATCAAGAAAAAGCGGGTCGAACAGGAATTCGAAATGCCCTTATCAGACGAAGACCGGGCCGGGTTGGACAGCTTTATCGCAACCCTCCCCCGGGATTAACCTATTGTTGCAATTATCTCTAATGTAGGCTATACTAAAGCAAGTATCCTGAAGGAAAAGGGCGTGGCATTCATCGCCCCATCCAATCGTTCAAAGTTTGGAGTTATTCAAACCAATTACCGTATCAATAGCATCCCACCCCAGGGTAGGATGAGGATTGAAACAAACAGACATGAGTCATTTTTTCTCTACCCTTGACAGAGGCACAGCCCCCCGTTCGGAGGGCAGTTTTGGCAATGTTTGCGGAGCGACAGCTATGATCTGTTAACCATAGCAACTACGCCTTAGAGCGCAGACGAATATAATGCCTGGCACTGCTCCAACGAGAGGGTCTGTCTCTTCCCAATAGGGGAAGGCGACAGTCCTTTTTTGTGGCTGTGAAGAGAGATTTCCGCCACGCTTTGAAAAAAGATCCGTGGTGTATACTTAGATAGAAGGGGGTCTTCTTCATGAGAGACACATCTGATACCCCAGGTGCAAACGAGCAGGCACAACCGGCTCCGACACGCAGTCGCACGCCCGCCCGCTCAAAAACAGAGAGCGCCACACCGGACAGCCAGGCACAGAATGCGCGACCCGCCGTCCAGCATCGTACGGCATCGACTGCCGGCACAACGCCTCCGGCACGCACTCAACATACATCCGAAAGAGTTACTCCACCGGCTGCCCCTGGGAGTCGCCCAGCGCCTGCCCAGCAGCGTCCGGCGCCTACTCAACGCCCGTTTCCTGCCCAGCAGCGTCCGGCGCCTGCTCAACGCCCGTTTCCTGCCCAGCGTAACGGCAGCACAACTTCACCAGCTCAACGCCCTGCTGCGCGTCCCGGCGGTGCCCCTGCGCGTCCCGGCACCCGGCCGAGCGGCCCACCGTCCGGCGGCAGTCGCCCGGGTGGACAGGGTCGCCCGGGTGGACAGGCACGTCCCGGAACGCGCCCTCCTGCGCGTGCGCAGCGCACCCAGGAACGACGCAACGCTGCCGTCAAAGAGAAGCCAACAGGGCCGATCTCGATCCCACCCCAGATTGTCGTAAAAGACCTGGCCGAACTATTGCAGACAACACCGAACGAAATTATTCGTGGCCTTATCAAAAACGGGCATTTCGCCAGTATCAACCAGGTCGTCGATTACGAAAAGGCCGCCCTGGTTGCCACAGAACTCGGCTTCGAGCCAACTCAAAGCGCGCTCACCGTTGCGCCCGCGGTACAGCGTATCAGTGGCGGACTCTCAGCCAGCGAAACCTTGATGGCCACGCGCAGCGAAGACAACCTGGTAGTTATCCCGCCTGTCGTCACCATCATGGGACACGTCGATCATGGCAAAACAACCTTGCTCGACACCATCCGCAAAACAAAGGTCGCGGCCGGCGAAGCTGGTGGCATTACTCAACATATCGGTGCATACCAGGTCGAAGTCAACGGCAAGAAAATCACATTCCTGGACACCCCGGGTCACGAAGCATTCACCGCCATGCGTGCCCGTGGAGCACAGGTCACCCATATCGCGGTGATCGTAGTAGCGGCTGACGATGGCGTGATGCCGCAAACGCGCGAAGCCATCGACCACGCGCGGGCGGCTAAAGTGCCCATCATCATCGCGCTCAACAAAATCGACAAGGCCGACGCCAACCCTGATTTCGTCAAACAACAACTCTATGATATCGGTGTCGTGATCGAAGAGTTCGGCGGGGACGTCATCTGCGTACCGGTCTCGGCACGCAGAGGCACAGGCATCGATGATCTACTGGAAATGATCCTGCTCTTAGCTGAAGTGCAGGATATCCGCGCCAATCCCAATCGCCTCGCAACAGGCGTAATCATCGAAGCAAAACTCGAGAAAAATATAGGTCCAACCGCGACAGCGCTCATCCAGCAGGGCACACTCAAAATGGGCGATAACATCCTCGTCGGCTCCATGTCGGGCAAAGTGCGTGCCATGTTCAACGACCGCGGCAAGCGTATCCAGAAGGCTCCTCCCAGCACTCCTGTGAGTGTCCTGGGATTGCCTGAAGTGCCGCAGGCCGGTGATCACCTTGAAGTGGTGGCCGACGAGCGCACCGCCAAGCAAATGGCGACAAAGGTAGCCGAGGAGCGCCGCAGCGAGAGCATGCCACTCGGCCAGGTCAGCTTCGACACCCTCTACATACAATTGCAGGAGGGTAACGTTAAAGAGCTGAACATCGTACTCAAGTGCGACGTACAGGGTTCAGCCGAAGCTATCAAGAATGCGCTCTCCAAGCTCGGTGACGAGAATCTCAAGGTACGCCTGATACACGAGGGTATCGGTAACATCAACGAGACCGATGTACACCTGGCGGGTGCCTCTGACGCCGTCATTATCGGCTTCAGCGTCAAGGCCGACGGCGCTGCGCAGCGCCTGGCACAGAAAGAAAGTGTCGAAATCCGCTACTATAATATCATTTATAAGCTGATAGACGACATCCAGGCCGCCCTGACAGGTATGCTGGAACCCACCTACCGCGAGGTCATCGAGGGACACGCCGAGGTGCAGCAGGTCTTCAAGGCAGGCAAAAGCACAATCATCGCCGGCTGCCGCGTCCTGGACGGCAAGATTACACGTTCCGCGCAGGCAAGAATCATGCGCAAAAAAGAAAAAGTCTATGACGGCAAAATTGCCTCGCTGCGCCGCGGTAAAGACGACGTGCGCGAAGTCGCCAGCGGCTACGAATGCGGCATCGTCCTCGAAGAGTTCACCGGCTACGAAGTCGGCGACATCATCGAAGTCTACGCCCAGGAGCGCGTCCTGCCCGGCGCCTGATCCAAGGGTCTCCGTCCCCGTGGAGCAATGTCTCCGTAGGGGCGAGGGCGGATGGGCGGATGTGGGGAGGGCCTTTATGGTCGCCCGGTGGTGGGGGTGTGCTAATTCGGCCATCCATAGGGGCACAATGATGAACTTTCAAAAATGAATCGGGTCTATCCGTAGGGGCGAGGGCGGATGGGCGGATGTGGGGAGGGCCTTTATGGTCGCCCGGTGGTGGGGATGTGCTCGCATTCCCTAATGATTTTTGACAACCGAATCGGGGAATGATTGGGAATGTCCGCCTGCGTCCTGTAGGGACAAGGGGTGGACGTGGAGCAGGGAGGGGGCCTTGTGCTTGTCCTGGTGGCATGACGAGTGGTCTGGGTTGCGTGAGGCCAACCGGACTCATCCCCACCAGGACAAGCACAAGGCCCCCTCATCCACCCCACTGCGCCCCTTGTCCCTACAGGATGCAGGACGCACCTTCCCCCATTCGGTTGGCAAAGTCCATCAGGTGAGCACAGGGACCAGGACGCGGACGACCGTAAAGGCCCTCCCCGCCCTCGCCCCTACAGAATTTGATGAGCTTTTTGTTGGGTTGATGCCTATTCATCGCTCTTCCAGGGCAAAAAGGGAAAACAAAAAAAATACGGCGCAAACGCGCCACAGTTGCGCGGTATCTTCTTACACATCTGGCCCTTGCAGGCAGAAGGAAATAGATGTATGCCAAATCCACACAGGCAAGAGAAACTCGGTGAATTGATCGCGATCGAACTCAGCGACTTGCTGCGCACGCGCGTCAAAGACCCGCGCGTCGGCTTCGCCAGCGTCACACACGTAGAGGTCAGCGGCGACCTGCGCCACGCCAAGATCTTTGTCAGCGTCCTGGGAACCGAGGAGGAACAGGCCGCCACCATCCAAGCGCTGAAACACGCCACAGGCTTTTTGCGCCACGAACTCGCCGGCCGCATCGTACTGCGTTATATGCCGGAACTGGTTTTTAAACTCGATACATCGATCGAACAGGGCGCGCGCATCCTCGAACTGATTCGCCAGTTCGAAAATGAGCAAACAGTGAATGGTGGAACCGATGAGTGAGAATGCCTGCTCTCTGAGTTCTCAGCTTGATCCTACGCTGGTCCAGCAGGCAATGACCCTCATACAGCCGGCGCAGCGCATCGCCTTGCTCGCACACGAACATCCCGACGGCGACTGCATTGGCTCCGCGCTGGGTCTTGCCCACATCTTGCGCCAGGCCGGTAAGACCTGCGTTCCCGCCTGCGCCGACCCTGCACCCCGCAACCTCTCGTTCCTACCGGGGATCGAGACCCTGCAACAGACCCTCGGCGACGAGTCCTTTGACCTCGTCATCGCCCTCGACGCAGGCGAGTTGAGGCGTTTCGGTTCGCTCTACGAACAACACCGTTCCTTTCTAGACCACGCCACCATCCTCAATATAGACCACCATATCAGCAGCAACGGCTGCGGACAGGTTAGCATCATCGACCCCAGCGCGGCGGCTACCGCCGAAATCCTCGTACTTTTCCAGCAGCAGGCCGGACTTCCCCTGAACATTGACGCGGCGCTGTGCCTGCTGACAGGCCTAATAACCGACACAAGCTCATTTCAATTCACCAACACCACGCCGCGCAGCCTGGAGGTTGCCGCGCTCCTGTTACGCGCCGGTGCCATACCAGAAACCATCGTCCAACCCATTTACCGCACGCGCCCCCTGGCCCAGGTGCGCTTTCAAGCCATGATTCTCGCCGGCGCTCGTACCTCCTGCCAGGGACGACTGATCTGGGCTTGGGCTACCGACGCCACCTTAGAGGCAGCGGGAGCTATCCCGGAGATGGACGAGAACACCTCCGGCATGCTGCGCGATATCGAGGGGGTACAGGTAGCCGCCTTCTTCAAAAGCTATGGCGACCCAAACGTCACACGCCTCAGCCTGCGCAGCGCAGCCCCCTACAACGCCGCCGAAATCTGCCGGCGTGTCAGCAACGGCCTGGGTGGTGGTCACCCTCGAGCCGCCGGTGCCACTTTTAATCTACCCATTGAGCAGGCTACCGCCCTGGTAATCGCCGAGTTGGAAAAAGAGATGGCATGTTGAATGGATGGCATACTCAACATCAACAAACCTGAAGGCATGACCTCCCACGATGTCGTGGCAACAATACGCAAACTCCTCAGGCAGCGGCGTGTCGGCCATGCAGGCACGCTCGACCCTGCCGCGAGCGGCGTGCTGCCCATTTGCATAGGCCAGGGCACCCGCGTCGCCGAGTACCTCAGCGAGAGCGGCAAAGCATACCGCGCAACAATCATCTTTGGGATTACCACAGACACCTACGACGCGGAAGGCGCTATCACGTCCACCACAAGCACGGCAGACCTGTCCATCTCGCAGATCGAAAAGACCCTGCCGCTTTTTCTCGGTTCGCAGATGCAGGTACCACCACGCTACTCCGCCATCAAACTTCAGGGACAGCCCGCCTACAAGCGCGCGCGGGCAGGAGAAGAGATCACCTTAGACCCGCGCCCAATTGTCATTCATTCACTCGAGATAATCGACTGGTCGCCACCCGCCCTGGTCCTTGCTATTGAATGTAGTAAAGGAACCTACATCCGTTCTCTAGCCCATGATCTCGGTCAACACCTTGGCTGCGGCGCCTACCTGCGCGCGCTCATCAGAACACGCAGCGGCCCCTTCTCTCTATCAGAAAGCATCACACTAGAACAACTTGCGGCCGCCGTCGACTCGGCATCGCTCCAGGACTATCTCTACCCGGTAGATAAAGCGCTCGAACAGTATCCCGCGCTCGTCCTCGATGCCGGAACCACTGCGCAGGTGAAACATGGCAATCCCTTCAGCTATCCCATCCCAACAAATGATCACCTGGCACGCGTCTATGACCCCGGCGGCCACTTTCTGGCCATCGCCGAATGGAACGCAGAGCAACAAATGTGGCAACCCAAAAAAGTATTTACCACCTTGGAAAGCGATTATGCACATTAACACGTTACTCCAGCCAACCGTAGGTGCCGATTTATCGCGCACACCGCCGATTTATCGGCCTGGGGAGCGCATCGACGGGCCATTGGCCGATAATGAACATTAACGACCAAAGCTAGTACTGTCATCCTGAGCGAAGCGAAGGATCTCTTTGCCCATCGAGAGAGACTCTGAGTGGAGCGAAGGGCGACAAAACATTCCCGATCCTGTTTCACCTGGGAGGTTGTAGAGCCTTCAATCAGCCCTGTTTCACCTTATTGCCTGTAATTTGTGGCTGTGGTACTATTAGCCAAAGAAAGTAAGGGTAATCTAGCAAACTCACTATGGAATTTGTAACAACTTTTTCAGCAACCGAACCAATTGCAATCACCATCGGCAACTTCGATGGCGTACACAGGGGACACCAGCACCTGATGCACGAATTGCGTGCCATGGCGCAAGCAATGAACGCGAAGCCAGTCCTGGTGACGTTCGTACCGCACACCTTGCTGGTCGTGCGTCCCGATATCGATCTCCAATGCCTGACAACGCTCGAAGAAAAACTGGCGCTTGCCAGCGAATATGGTCATGTTCCCGACAGCATCGTGATCAATTTCACACAGGAAGTCGCGCACCTGAGCGCCAATGATTTTCTGGAAAGCTTGCGTCAACGTTTTATTATTCGAGGAATGGTCGTTGGAGCCGATTTCAGCCTGGGGCATAAGCGCATGGGAGACATTACCTTCCTCCAGCAGTATGGAGAAGAACATGCTATAGTAATAAAGCCCATCCAACTGGAGGAGGCCGAGCAGGCGCGTATCAGCAGCACGCGCATTCGCACGCTGGTAATCGATGGCGACATTCGCGAAGCGAATGAATTGCTAGGGCATCCAGTAATTGTAAGCGGCGAGGTAGTGAAAGGTGACGGGCGTGGCAGGCTCCTGGGGTTCCCTACTGCTAACCTGCTGACCGAGCCGCACAAGCTGCTGCCCGCCAACGGCATCTATGCCGCACAGGTGCGTATTGGGAATATATTCCCACGTGACGGTCTGGATGATTATCCCGTCTATAATAGTGCAGTAAGTATCGGGATACGCCCTCAGTTTGGTGGGCAGAAGCGATTGGTGGAGGCGTATTTACTCGATGTTGACCTTGATCTGTATGGCCAACGTATTACGGTGGACCTGATCGAACGCCTGCGCGACGAAGAGCGTTTTGCAAGCATCGATGCCCTGAAGCACCAGATTGCTCTTGACGTGCAACAAACGCGCCGGATATTACAAAAGGAAATGTGAGCAACGTGAAAGCTCGCCAGAATCCACTTTCGAAAGTCGAATCATTCATGCAGCGTATAGTAGAAGGACCTTTTGCGTTTCTTTTCCCCTCAAAGCTACAACCCGCCGAAGTGGCGCGTAAACTGGAACGTACAATGGAGGACAGCATTTTGCTGCAGGGCGAGGGCCGGCGGCTGGCTCCCGATGTCTATGACATCTACCTCAGCGTGAAAGACCACCAGCAATTACTTCCTATCGAACCCACTTTAAGGAGGGATTGGCAGGAACACCTGGTACATATCGCGCGCCAGCGCCACTTTACACTGCGCATTGTGCCCGTCTTTCGTTTGCATGCCAGCAGTGAACTGCATTCCGGACAGGTCCGCATCGAAGCGCAGATGCTGGACCGCCAGCTCCCGGGTGCTGGAAATAACAGCGAAGGCGGGTTGATGGCAACCCAGGCCCTCAGCGCTGAGCAGTTAGCTCAACTGCAGGCACAATTGCCCCAGGGACAACCACTACCCGGCATATCTAGCTCCGGCATAGCAACGAGATTTCCTCCTTCACCCGGCAATCCCGGTTCATCCTCGATACTATCCGGAGGAGTAACGACTCTACCACAGGCGTGGCTGACTATTCGTTTACCACAAATGGCCCAAAAGGTCTACCACATCGAAAAATCTGTCATTAATATTGGACGCCAGCTTTCAAATGATATTATTGTTGAAGATAAGCGTGTTTCGCGTTATCATGCTCAAATAAAATACCAACCCGATGGACAATTTAGAATTTATGATCTTGGCAGTACTAACGGTATTACAATCAATGGCACGCCCCATATGCGCCAGCATACCTTACGCAGCGGCGACCGTTTCACGATCGGCAGTTACGACTTCTATTTCGAGAGAAGGTAGGGCCTGCGAATTATGAATTTGGATGTCTTTTTATTAATCTTGCGGCTATTATTAATCGTCTTACTCTACCTCTTTTTAATGCAGGTAGTGATTGCCATAACCCGCGATTTGCGCAAAACGGCTGCAATCAGCGCTGACGTCGCGGGCAAGGCCCCTCCCGTGGTCGGCCACCTGGTCGTGGTTGACAGTGGTCCCAGTGCCGTCCTGCCAGGTACGCGCTTTGACTTACAACCGCAAACAACAATCGGTCGAGGCCCCACCAACACCATCCAGCTAACGGATAATTTTATCTCCGGTGAGCACACGCGGCTATGGTTCCGCAATGGAGTATGGTATGTGCAGGATGCGGGTAGTACGAACGGGACATTCGTAAATAATCAACCTGCCCGTGATGCCCTTGCAGCCAAACTTGGCGACATCATTCAAGTAGGTTTTATACGATTCAAATTAGGGGCATGATAGAGAGGTTTTTGAAATGGCAAGTTTATCGCCCGGACCGTTGCGGCGTTACCGGTGGAAGGAATTAGGACTCCTTTTCATTCCTTTTATAATCCTGCTGCTGGAGATGATCCAGCTGCCGATTGCACAACTCTACCAATCAAAGCTACAGACGAACCAGCTATCGATTCCTTTCACACCGGCCATCCTCCCAACAATCCGCGACCTCATTCCGGTGCTTGGCCTGATCGCAGCCCTGGCCGCGTTGAACATGTTACTCAGCTTCTTTTTTCCAAAGGCCGACCAGGTGCTTCTACCACTCGTAGGCCTGTTGAGCGGCATCGGCGTGTTGATGGCGCTACGGCTCGGTCCAGAACCACTTGTAAGAGACCCCATGCTGGGCACACGCCAACTGGCCTGGGTCCTGTTTGGCCTGCTTATATGCGCTGCAACCCTGTTTCTACTGCGTAATATGAACTGGCTGAAACGCTACAAATACACCTGGGCATTACTCGGCATCCTGCTGGTAGCACTCACCATCATCAATGCATTGCGCGTGAAGAACCTGAACAGCCCAACCCATGACCAGTTGAACTTTGGCCCGCTGAATCTCCAGCCATCGGAACTACTGAAGATCTTTATCGTGGTGTTCTTCGCTGCCTATCTCAGTGAGAACCGCGATGTGCTGACGGAGGGCAATTTCCGCCTGGGACCACTCCGCCTGCCGCCATTACGCCAGTTAGGACCGATCTTGTTGATGCTGGGGATCGCGCTGTTATTGTTCTTAGTCATACGCGAATTGGGTCTCGCGCTCCTGATTTACGGCATCTTCTTGAGCATGCTCTATCTTGGCAGCGGGAAACTTTCATATGTGATTGGCGGTCTGCTCGTGTTTGTCGCGCTGGGCTTCATCGGCTATAAGCTGTTTGGCTACATACAGGTGCGCTTCGCAGCAGTGTCTCTTGACGTGGTGAATTGGCAGAACTGGTCGCAGGCAACAGTAGATTTCTCGCGTAATGGAGCGTATCAGATTGTTCAGGGGATTATTGCACTTGCGAGCGGTGGCATTATTGGAGTGGGATTTGGCCTCGGGCACGCGGGAGCCCTGGTGTCGGTGGCCCAGTCCGACATGATCTTCACCTCCCTGGGCGAAGAATTTGGCCTGGCCGGGCTGTTTGCGATCATCGGCATCTACCTGCTCATCCTCTACCGTGGCTATCGCATCGCGATTGAGGCCAGCAATGAATTTGACCAGTTGCTGGCAGCGGGACTGACATCGATCTTTGCCATTCAAACCGTGATTATCGTGGCAGGCAACATGAAGTTTCTACCATTAACCGGCATACCCCTGCCCTTCCTGAGCTACGGAGGCAGTTCGATTATCGCCAACTTTATCATCATCGGTATCCTGCTGCGCATCTCACACAACACAGCCCTTGAACGCGCCGGATTGGCCTGAAAAACTTCGTATTATTGCGTGTCTGCTTGTTTCAAAGCATCACACATGCTATACTGCATCTTACACAAGGGGTAATACGCTAAGACATATCAGGATCGAGTAATATGGGTCAATACCAGCAATGGTTACGCTATCAAGAAATCGATAGGCGCCTGCGTGCCCAACTAGAGGCGCTTGAGGCAGGACTGGCTCAAGCGCAGAGTCGCCTTGATCTTTTGGAGCAGGAACAGGAGCAGCCAGCGTCTCTAGCAGATAATCCGCTCATACAGGCACTGGCTGCGCATCTGCACAGGTACAATCCCCCCCCAAAAAGTACTATAGGTACAGCGACCACATCCTCACCATCTGATATGGAGCAGGCAAAACCTGAGGCATCAATCTCACCGGCGCTTTTGAACTGGGGAGGGCTGCCGAACTTCGGCCCGCATGAGATCGAGGGTTACGCGCCGGGTGCAGAGAACGCTTCATCATCCGTCAACCATCCCGAAATCGAGCTGCTGCCGGAAGACATGCTGGCATTTTTCGATGAACATGCACATACCGATCCCAGGCTTGAGCTACCCTGGTGGCTGCGCAAAATTACTGTCTCCTCTAACAACGCGGAAGGTGCCAGGCCCATTGACCAGGAAACCATGCGCACGAACCGCCTGGTGCAGCGCTGGATAGAACGCTGGGGACGACAATCCTCCGCCGCACCTGTGCCAGCCGAGCAGCAGGAGGATTCCCATGAGTAACACCTTCCCGCAAAACGGCTCGTATAGCGTCGATGATATTTTCGCAGGGCTGGACCAGCGCGACATCGAGCAGTTCTACGCCGGCTACCAGCAGTGGCACCTGCACCAGCAGATCGCAACTCTACAAACCCGCGTTGACGACCTGTACCTGCAAATCTTCGATATTACAGAGCGCATGCAGACTGTCCAACCATCAGCTATCGCTCTTGCAACGCTTGCGCGGCTGCAAGCAAACGGTGTAAACGACGTTGAACTCCTCGACCGCATGCTTGAGCGCGGCGAGAACTGGCTGGATCAAACGATGCAGCGACTCGATTACTGTGAGCAGCTTGATGACTTCATTCGCGATGACTATACACAATGGTGTAGACATGCGTTAGAGGGAGCTTATGACTGGATTGGCTCAATCCAGGATACCAGTACATCATCTCCTGCTGAAGAACCCCTTGCCGTCGAAGAAGCACAGGTCGAGACCACCACAGAGCTATTTCTCCAAAAACTCAACAGCGATGAGGATGAAGACGAAACATCGATGCTGGAAACGACCCTCAAACGACCGGCAGTCACACTCTCGTCCTCGGAGGAGGCTGCACCCATCCCTGTGGTCGCCGACGCACCTGCTGCCGCAGAAGCGATTTCTCCCCCTGAAGAACCGGAACCAGCACCTGCAGTAGAAGAGACCTCTGCGATACCGGCTTCTGATATCGACGCTGTGCAAGCCGCCTCACAGGAGAACGCCGGTTTTATGCCCGTGGTAGAAGAGTCCCATCCAGTCGAAGTCCGTTCCGCTACTGAGATCCCTGTAGAACAAGAGGCCGTGTTGGAACAAACCGGCGTCCCAACAGAGCAGGAACCTGCGCCCGCTTTTGAAGAAACTTCTCTTGAAGAGACTGCTCCTCCCCTTGAGGAATATATCCCTTCAACAGAAGAATCCGTCGCTGCCGAAGCCCTCCTCACTTCTCCCAACGAGCAGCCTGGCAGCCAGGAGTTCATTGCTCTGGAAGAATCACTTGCCCCCGGAGATAGTTCCAACGGTCAACAGCCCGCTATCCAGGAGGACGCCCAATCCGCCGCTGAGGAGGATACCAGGCCCGCTTCAGAGGAGCATGTGCCAGTTTCTGAAAGTGAAGCCACTTTGCAGGAGCATGTCATGCTCGAAGAATCACCTCCTGTCGAGAGCAGTCCTCTCTCCGCTATCGAACAACCCACGCTACAGGAGTCTGTTGCAATTGTTCCTGCTCAGGAAGAACCCTCACTTACCTCACCCGAGCCACCGCAGCAGATTGAAGAGCCTGTACCATCCGAGGCGCCTCGTGCTGATAGTGAGAAAGATGAGGCGAATGTCCAGGCCGGTGTTCCGCAAGACGGCGAGCCGCATCCACAAAACACGGTCGCAACAAAACGACCCAACTTCATAATGCGCATCTTGAAGAGTATTTGGTGCTAGCTGAGCCTCTGCTGGACAACAAACAGCCTGCGACTATTGCAGGCTTATTGATGAGGAGACGATGGTGGTAAAGGACCGTGAATTCCAGGCATAGGCACAACCGGGGGAGGAAAAGCCTGCAGCGGACCGCTTGTCATCTTCACCTGTACCTGCTCAAGTTCCGCCACGCGCTGGCGGAGCACGCGCAGCTCACGACGGTCCTGTATAGCTGCTATTGCCGAGGCTAAATACAGCATGCACGCCCCAAACAGGCACGAAATCAGTAACCACAAGCCTACTGGTAATGGAGGTGTCTGCCATAGAAAGAACGACAGTCGCGTGACTGCAGCAAAAGCAGAGAAATTTTCGATCACCAGCACAGCAAACACTCCACCGAAGAGCACGATCACCACGAGCACCATAGAAACACTGTCTCCCTCTACATGAACTATGTTCCAGCCGTGTACGTATTGAAGATAAACACCTCCTCAGGCTATTTTTCCTTATTTCGGGACTTTCCGGGTATACACAAGCTAGAGGGATCAAAGCAAATTGACGCCAAACAGTAATAGCCTTATACTGGTATCGGAGTTGTAGAGGCGATGCAGCCGCAAGCGGCATGATAGCCATTGAACGATATATTAAAGAAGGCCTGACACAGTGTTATTCGAAGACTACGCAAAAGAACATCCCGTACACAGCCCGGTACGAACACAATACCTGCAGATTAAACGTCAGTACCCCGATACACTCCTCTTCTTTCGCATGGGAGATTTCTACGAGATGTTCGACGAAGACGCGGAGATTGTAGCTCGCGAACTCGAGATTGCCCTGACACGTCGTGATTTCGGGCGGGGCGAAAAGTCACCCATGGCCGGCATTCCGCATCACGCCGTTGATGGCTACATAGCACGGCTCGTGAGCAAGGGCTACCGCGTAGCCGTCTGCGAGCAGACAAGCGATCCCGCGCTCTCAAAAGGGCTGGTAGACCGCGAAGTCCTGCGCATCGTCACCCCTGGCACAGTAATCGATCCCACCATGCTGGCTGCCAAACGCAACAATTATCTCGCAGGCGTCGTCCTGGGACGCAACGCGGTAGGCATAGCCTATGTCGATATCACTACCGCCGAATTTGCCGTGACCCAATTCAACACACACGAGCCGGAGGTGGCGCTGCAGCAGGAAATAGCGCGTGTCAGCCCCGCCGAGGTGATTGTCGAAGCGCATTATAGCTCCCAGGGCGCCGCATCGCGCAAACGACGCTGGCTGGCGGCTGTGATGAGCGAGAAGCCAGTAACCAGGGTTGGCAGCAATGGTAATCCCAACGCTGACATCGAAGCAACCATGGCGATCACGCATGCCACCTTTGGAGATCCCCAGACCTCACCCTCATCCGGCGAAGATGAGGACGAGGATGACATCGCCCCCCTCGCTCGCCTCTTGCAAGGGGTTGCCGGGCACGTGACACCATATGATGCGCGATACTTCGCGGAAGAGGATGCACGACACCGCCTTCTCACGCACTTTGAGGTCGCTTCGCTGGAGGGCTTTGGCTGCGCTCACCTGCCGCTGGCCATCCGTGCCGCCGGGGCGGTACTGGCGTATTTGCAGGAGACTCAAAAGGGACTGCTGCGCCAGCTGACCTCGCTGGAAACCTACTCCATCTCCGGATTTATGACCCTGGATGCCCATACGCGGCGCAATCTTGAGCTTTTTGAGAGTGGACGCAGTGGATCCGTCAAAGGGTCGCTTTTATGGGTGCTGGATAAAACGCGCAGCCCCATGGGAGGCCGGCTATTACGCCGCTGGATCAGCGAACCTTTGCTCGATATCGGGCAACTGCAGAGCCGCCAGCAGATTATTAGCGAACTCCTGGCCGATACATTGACCCAGGCACGGCTGGCAGAAGCCCTCAAAAAAGCTGGAGACATTGAAAGGCTGATTAACCGCGTGCGCCAGCGCATTGCCACCCCACGCGACCTTGTAGCGCTAGCGGGCGGCCTACGTGCCGCCTCCGAGGTGCAGGCAAGCTTGCCTGCCGGTGCCGGTGCCTCAATGCCCTCGGTAGCACAGCTGGTAGAACGACTCGCGAACAACGACGATGTCATACAACTGATCGAGTCGGCGCTCGTAGATGAGCCGCCATTAAGTCCATCTGAGGGAGGCGTGATGCGCCCTGGTTACAGCGCAGAGCTTGACCAGGTGAAGGAGGCCTCGCAAAACGGGCAGAAGTGGATCACAGGGATGGAACAGCGCGAGCGCAAACGCACAGGTATTTCCACGCTCAAAGTTGGCTATACAAAGGTCTTCGGTTACTTCATCGAGGTGTCGAACTCACAACTGAGTCGCGTGCCCGCCGACTATGTGCGCAAGCAGACACTTTCGACAGGCGAACGCTTTATCACCCCCGACCTCAAGGAGTACGAGACGCTGGTCCTGAACGCACAGGACAGGATTGGCAAACTTGAGAGCGAACTGTTCGCGCAAGTGCGTGCGGAGATAGCCGTCAATGCCGCCGAGCGTGTGCTGAGTACAGCGCATGCACTTGCAGAAATTGACGTGTACCTGAGCTTGGCGGAAGTAGCTGCGCAGCATAATTACTGCAGGCCACGACTCGACGATGGAGAAGACATTCATATCGTGGCTGGGCGCCACCCCGTGATCGAGCAGGCGCAGGTAGAAACCCCTTTCATTCCGAACGACACGCAGCTCTCCACTGCAGAAGCGCAGATTCTGATCATCACCGGCCCCAACATGGCTGGCAAGTCAACCTATTTGCGCCAGGTTGCGCTCATCGTCCTCATGGCGCAGATTGGCAGCTACGTTCCGGCTGAAGCAGCCAGGATCGGGCTGGTGGATCGCATTTTCACCCGCATCGGAGCGCAGGATGACCTGGCAACGGGCCAGAGCACCTTTATGGTCGAAATGGTCGAGACCGCCACCATCCTGCATCATGCCACACCCCGCAGCCTGGTCATCCTCGATGAGATCGGGCGCGGCACAAGTACCTATGACGGGCTGGCAATCGCGCGTGCGGTAGTGGAATACCTGCACAACAACCGGCGCAGCGGGGCGCGCACGCTCTTCGCCACCCATTACCATGAACTGGTCGAAGTGGCAAAGATGTTGCCCCACGTCCAATGCATGAATGTAGCCGTATCAGAAGAGGAGGGGCATGTCGTCTTCCTGCATAAAATCGTACCCGGGGGAGCAGACAAAAGCTACGGCGTACACGTGGCACAACTGGCAGGCATCCCGCGCCCGGTTATTCACCGCGCCGAGGAGATTCTGGCGGAGCTGGAGCAAAGAGGCGATGCGAAAGCCCGTCGCAAGGCAATGCAAGAGATCCAGGCGCCTGCCGTCACGCAAATGACCCTTTTCTCTGCCGAGCAGCATCCCCTGATCGAGGAAATTAAACAGCTTGCCATCGATGAACTTACCCCCATTGAAGCAATCGGTAAGCTGTACGAGTTGCAGCAGAAAGCGAGAAAAGGCACGTGATTGCGCACTTAGGCATGGTTCAAAGAAACTTGACAGTTCCTCACCAGCGGCAAGCCCCCGCCAGGTAATCACTGGATGAGCGGGATGAAAACTCTGTACCGGCTTACCACGTGATATACTGTAATGTAGGTCTCGCCTTGCGAAATGTTGACTTGAGAAGATTATTTATTTTATAAGGAAGGGATACTTACAAGAAGCAGTCCTGGACTGTTAAAAGTTGCGTAGCCGTAACGTATTGCATCCGTTTGTACACAATACATTCGAAGTAAGTATAGATACCCCAACGGGAACTACCACCAAGGAGAAAAAAGATGACCAATCCTTTGCTTCAACTAAAAGAGTACGGGCAAAGTGTCTGGTACGATAACATCGACCGGGCGCAGCTCATCTCCGGCGAGTTTAAAAAATTGCTCGACGAAGACGGCGTCGTAGGCGTCACAGCAAACCCCACCATTTTTCAGAAGTCGATCAGCCATGGCGATGCGTATGATGAGCAGATCACGCAGCTCATTAAGGAAGGGAAGAGCACAAACGAGATCTACGAAGCGCTTATCATAACAGACGTTCAAACTGTAGCCGACATACTGCGTCCCATCTACGACAGGACCAACAGGCAGGACGGCTTCGTAAGTCTCGAAGTCTCACCCGACCTGGCACACAATACCGAGGGCACCATCTCTGAAGTGCGCCGTTTCTGGAAGCTGGTGGATCGCCCAAACCTGCTGGTCAAGATCCCGGCAACCCCAGAAGGGCTTCCAGCCATTCAGCAGGCTCTCACCGAGGGCATCAACATCAACATTACGCTGATCTTTGCGATTGACTTCTATCGCAAAGTTACCGATGCCTATCTCTCTGCCCTTGAGGAACGTAATGCCGAAGGCAAAGATATCAGTCATATTGCTTCGGTTGCCAGCTTCTTTGTGAGCCGCGTCGATACTCTGGTCGATCAATTGCTGGAAGACAAGATCAAAGCTACTAGCGATAGCGCGGAGCAGCAGAAGCTGAAGTCCCTCGAAGGCAAGGCCGCTATTGCCAATGCGCGCCTGGTTTACCAGGACTTCAAACGCATTTTCAACACGCCGCGTTTCGAGACACTCAAGCACAGCGGCGCGCACGTGCAGCGACCCCTGTGGGCCAGCACGAGCACGAAGAATCCCGCGTACCGCGATGTGCTCTACGCCGAGGAGCTAATTGGCCCCAATACCGTGGACACGATGCCGCTTGAAACCATCGAGAAGTTCCGCGATCATGGACGAGTTCGCCTGAGCATCGAGGACAACATCCCACAGGCTAAGGCGGAACTTGCGGCCCTCGAAGAAGTCGGCATCCATTACGACCAGGTGACTCAGCAACTCCTGGACGAGGGAGTGCAAAAGTTCGCCGATTCTTTCCACGAGCTTTTCAAGGGCATTGAAGGCAAAAAGCAGACCATCTTGGAGAGAATCGGTACAAGATGAAGTAAATGAGGAGATAACGCATGCCTCAACGGAGTGTAGTGGAGGCTCCCAATCCCCTGCGCGAGGGGCTACGCATTAAACACAGCCCTGAACCTTGCGTCATGGTCATCTTTGGGGCGACAGGTGACCTGACGCATAGAAAACTACTGCCGGCGCTCTATAATCTAGCGCTGGAACACCCGCTGCCTGCGGGTTTCTCAGTCGTCGGTTTTGCACGGCGTCCTTACAGTGATGACCAATTTCGCGAGCAGGCGCTTGAATCCATCAACCAGTACTCGCGTCAGAAGCCGGTCAATCCACAGGTATGGGAAAGCTTTGCTTCGGGCATCTGTTACCTGCAAGCCGATTTTCATGATCTAAAGGGCTATGAGAGACTCAATACCGTCCTGAATACGCTCGATCAGCAGCGCGGTACCTCTGGCAACCGCATCTTTTACCTCTCGACGCCTCCCAGCCAGTACCCTGAAATCATCCATAACCTTGGCGCGGCTGGCTTGAACAAGAGCCGCAAGGGTTGGACTCGTATTATCGTCGAAAAACCCTTTGGGCATGATCTGGCCTCGGCTCGAGAGCTTAACCGCCAGGTCGCAAGAGTCTTTAAAGAGGAACAGGTGTATCGCATCGATCACTACCTCGGCAAAGAAACCGTGCAAAATATCCTGGTCTTTCGCCTGGCAAACGGCATTTTTGAACCCGTGTGGAACCGGCGCTATGTCGACCATGTACAAATCACCGTGGCAGAGAATATCGGCCTGGAAGGTCGCGGGGCATACTATGAAGAGTCAGGAGCTATCCGCGACATGCTGCAGAACCACGTGCTCCAATTGCTCTCCCTGGTCGCCATGGAACCCCCCATCGCCTTCGATGCTGATGCGGTACGCGATGAAAAGGTCAAAGTCTTGCATGCCTTGCAACCATTGATCGGACATGAAGTCGAAACGAATTTGATACGTGCGCAATACGGTCCAGGTTGGGTAGGGGGCAAGCAGGTTGTAGGTTACCGGGAGGAGCCAGGCGTCTCGCCTGGCTCGACAACACCAACCTATATAGCGCTGAAGGTATTCATCGACAGCTGGCGCTGGGCTGGAGTCCCGTTTTACCTCCGCACAGGTAAACATTTACCCAAACGCGTCTCTGAAATCGCGATTCAGTTCAAGCAAGCGCCGCTCATGCTTTTCAAGCGCAGCGATGCGCACGGGCAGGTTGAGCCGAATGTGCTAACGTTGCGTATTCAGCCTGACGAGGGCATTTCACTGAAGTTTGGTGCAAAAGTACCAGGCTCCGAAATGCAGATTCGCTCCGTCAATATGGATTTCTTCTATGGCTCTTCCTTTGTACGCGAACAACCCGAGGCATACGAACGCCTCTTACTCGATTGTATGCTGGGTGATTCGACACTTTTTACTCGACGCGACGAAGTGGAAGCCGCGTGGACCTTTGTACAGGGTATCCTGGACGAATTGCAAAACCAGCCTCCGGAGAGCATCCTGACCTACGAGTCTGGAACATGGGGACCTGAAGCCGCCGATGAATTCATCTGGCGCGACGGTCGCAGGTGGCGTCGTCCCTAGTACGAAAGAGCGCAAGCTGCCCATTTCGCACCGTTAAACCGTTCTTTTGCTCTAGACTACCAGGTCGTTCGCTATACAAGAACAATGCCGTTCTTTAAAAGATCAAGGGAAACTGGAATGACTAATGAGACCCTCAATGACCCAGGCATACATCTACCTTGGGCGGGAAAAATTGTACGCATGGAGGAAGTTGAAGACGTTCTTTCTTCTTTGTGGAGAATGTCTGCTGACAACCTGCGCATTGGTGCCAACCTCAGTGTACGCACCAGCGTTTTAAATCTCATCATCTGTGCGCCCGACGTTGAAACTGCCCAGCGGGTCAGTATTATCCTGCGTAAATTATCAAGCACGCACCTGAGCCGCGTGGTTATCCTGATTCTTGACAGCAGCGAGAATAGACCCAATGCTATCACAGCGTGGGTCACGTTGCGCTGCTTCTCGGTAATCTCAGACTTGATGCGCCACTGCTTCGAGCAAACAACGATGTTGGCTTCAGGCAGTAGCATTCGTTTTGTGGCAAATATCATACAACCTTTACTCAAGCCAGACCTACCGGTCTACCTGTGGTGGCTCGGTGATCCCCCCGACCAGAACGACCCTACTTTTGCCGGCCTTGTCGATTTAAGCAACAGGATCATCGTCGATTCCACCAGCTTCTTCAGCCCCGAGCAGGATATTCGCACGCTCGCTGCACTGTTCCAGGCATCACCCGAAAGCGCGCTGAGCGACCTAAACTGGGGGCGGCTTACTCCCTGGAGGCAGCTGACCATACAGTTCTTCGATGTCCCGGAATACAGGCCATACCTCGCGGGAGTAGATTCTATCGAAATCGAACATGCCGTCGCACCTCTCGCCGTGCCAACGCGTACTGAGCAGGGAGATGTTTCGCCGAATCCAACACGAGCGCTGCTCCTCGCGGGCTGGCTCAAGGCACGCCTCGGCTGGACGATGGTATCGAAAGAGTATCTTGACACCGCCAGCGGCACTTACCACTGGATCATGGAGCGCACGGCCAATCTGCGTACAACCCGCTCACTTACCCCGATTCGCAGTAAAACCGGAAAGCTCGGCAATACAGCAAGCATTTCTATTCGCCCGCGCGTCCAAACCGAGATGCGTCCAGGTTCAATCTGCCTGGTACGCCTGGTTAGCAAAATGGAAAACAAGCAGGCCACTTTCACGATCAGTCGCGAAGATGATCTAAATAACGTCTTAACCTCGGTCGAACTCTCGCACGAGACCAGGCCCAAGCGCACCGTAAGCCTCGCAGCAGAAAACAACGAGGGTGAGCTACTACGCGACGAGCTAGAGATACTGGGACACGATTATCTCTTTGAACAAACACTTCTGGAGGTGGCCGAGATGTTATCAGAAGACTCGTAGGAGAGGCCAATGCAGATCGCAATTTATCCTGATATCGATACACTCAGCCACGAGGCAGCACAATACATCGTGCGTATCGCCAGTGAATCTATCGTCACCCGTGGCCGTTTTACCATAGCGTTATCGGGCGGCACAACACCCAGAACATTGTATGGACTCCTCGGAAGTGAACCATACCGCAGCCAGATCGATTGGGCGCTCGTTCACATATTTTGGAGCGACGAGCGTTGTGTACCACCCGACAGCCCTGACAGCAACTATCACATGGCCCACGAAGTGCTCCTGAGCCGGATACCTATTCCCGCGCAGCAGGTACACCGCATGCCTGCTGATCAACCTGATCGTTACGCGGCTTCCCAGGCGTACGCTGAGGAAATGCAGCGTACCTTTGGGACAAATGGCATACCCAGTTTTGATCTCATCCAGCTTGGCATGGGACCAGAAGGCCACACGGCATCACTCTTCCCACACCAGGCATCTTTGCACGAACAACAGCGCCTGGTCATACCGGTCTCGGTCCCCAAGCCGCCGCCCGACCGCCTGACATTCACACCACCGGTGCTGAACGCAGCACGCAACGTATTGTTTTTAGTGACGGGCGCGGATAAAGCGGATGCCTTGCATGCTGTACTCGAGGGCCCATACCAGCCAGACGAGTACCCGGCCCAGATCGTCCGTCCCCCACACGGCGAAGTCGTGTGGATGTTGGATACAGCGGTGGCACAGAACATAAATCAAGCCTAGAGGAAGCCTTGCTATGAGTATAGGTATCGTCCCATCAATTCTATCCGCCGACTTTACCCGCCTGGGCGACCAGGTGCGCGATGCCCAGGCGGCTGGCGCCCAACGTATCCAGGTCGATGTCATGGACGGGCACTTCGTCCCCAACATCACCATGGGGCCCATGATCGTTGCAGCGGTACGCCGCTGCACCTCACTCCCTCTTGAAGCCCACCTCATGATTACCAACCCCGAACAATATATCGAAGATTTCGCAAGCGCGGGGGCCGATGTTATCATCATACACCAGGAGGTAAGCCCACACCTCCACCGCCTCATTGAGATGATCAAAACAGCAGGAAAAATGGCCGCCGTAGCGCTCACACCCTCAACGCCTATCTTCTTACTCGAAGACATCCTCTCCTTGCTCGACATGGTGCTGATCATGACCGTCAACCCCGGCTTCGGCGGTCAGGAATTCATCCCCGAGACGCTGCCAAAAATTACGCGCCTGCGCCAGGTGATTACGCAGCGGAACCTGCACTGCGACATAGAAGTGGACGGCGGCATTCATGAAGCAACCGCTCCACTGGTTGTAAAAGCCGGAGCTAATCTGCTCGTAGCAGGTTCGGCAGTCTACAACGAGCACGAAAGCGTTGCCCAGGCGATAGCCAGGCTGCGCAACGCGATTTGACGACTGCAAAATGCAAGGGATAAGATGAAGACAATGTCCTCCTTAACACTCATCGACCGCTTCCACCCGCGTACGCGCAATGAGCAGCAGGAAGCCATCAACGCCGGGCACTTGCGCAAGCTGGAAGAAATAGAACTGCTACAGCCTGAACAATTGCGTCCTTTGGCTCTCTTGAGCCTGCTCCTGTTGCTGATAGGAGGAGTATTCTTCGGTTTACTCACCTTTGCTGCATACACCCGGCAAACTCACACCGGCATTACAGGCATAGGAGGCTGGGGATTGCTCCTCTGGTTGGTAATCAACATTGTGGGCTATATACTCGTCTTGCCGCTGCATGAAGTGATTCACGCGGCAGCCTTCACGCTTTGGGGCGGCAAACCCTACTTCGGTGCCAGGTTGCCATACGCGCTTTACTGCGGCGCAAAAGGCCAGCTTTTTCAGCGCAACCAGTACCTTGTGGTGGGCCTGGCTCCTCTGGTCGTCATCACCCTGGCTGGCATTAGCTTCACGCTCGTCTCGCCCGCACTTGCCTCCTACACCATCTTCGCGACAGCGGGCAACATCTCGGGGGCTGCAGGCGATCTATGGTCCGTCCGGAGATTACTGCGGCTGCCACACTCCATACTGGTGGAAGACACCGAAGCAGGCTATAGAGCCTGGCAATTGACCTCGCTTCCCGTCCACGATACAACGCCAGCACAATGAGGTAATTGCTAACCGTGCCAGAAGTGGGGGGCGGGTGTTTTTGGAGGCCATACCAACTGTTGTTGTGGAACGGCACAGAGCAGCAAAGCCCGAAAGCCAAGTCTGGACCGGGTTGAACGCTGTCTCGTTGCGGAGCATTGCACAAAAATCGAGAGAACATCGAATAGCGCGCAACTGTGGCGCATTTGCGCCGTATTTTTTTGTTTTTTGGGCTTTTTTGGCTTGCTTCTGCCTTAAACCAAATGGGGAGCCTGGCTGACGCTCTTTAGCGACCAACAATGATGTGCTCATGATCGATACTCCTGAATGCACTCGTGAGTAGTGATGCCACAATGTGGCAACAGACCTCCTTTGATGCCTGCTACTATAGCTATTCCATTTGGGCCTGCTTTATCCAGTAGTATGTTGTTTTGATGAAGTGCCTGAAGGGTTTTTGCGCTGTTCGCTGATGTTCGCTGTCAATCGTCGGCTTTGCTATCATGGTTCAACAGCATTGGTGAACTGGTTAGTTCTTAGTGCAGGTTCCAAAAAGCTCTTGTGTAAGGGAGGCAACGCTAAGATCCTTGCAAAAATGGGCAAGAGAGTATTTCTGTTCTAGAAAAGTGCTCGGGAATGTCTGTTTGGTACGACCCCATTAACTGGTGAAAAAGTCAGGGGGGCTTGAAAAAACCATGCATCCATTGGTTATCTGTGGATATGCAAACATCAACAGAGCCAATGAATGCGTCGAACCAATTTTGCCCGAACATGACGTGTTCTGCAAGAGGCCAATTGGGAGCGGGCAATATCAGTATTCATGGTCGCAAACGACCACGTTACAAGTGTCACACGTGCGGAAAGACCTTTAGCGCAAGACGAGGGACAGCCCTGGAAGGACTACGCACCGCGGAAGAAGTGGTCATGAAAGTAATGACCTTACTTGCCTATGGATGTCCTCTCCAGGCCATTGTGCATGCGTTTGGGTTAGATGAACGCACGATAGCAGACTGGCAGAAACGAGCGGGAAAGCACTGGAAGCCGGGTCCATGAAGCAGTGGTGCAAAACGGGAAAGTGGAGATCCATCACGTCCAAGCCGATGAAATTCGCGTCAAGGGACGGAAAATGATTGCCTGGATGGGGTTGGCCATTGAGGGGTCGACGCGCTTATGGCTGGCAGGAGTGGGAAGTCGGCAGAGAGACAAGGCCTTGGCAGATGGCTTGCTCCAACGGGTTCGTGCCTGCTGTCGGGCCATCCAAGCTCTTTTGATCTGTACAGATGGGTGGAACGCGTATCCACAGAGCATCAGGCGTGCATTTCGAGAAAAGGTGAAAAAGACAGCAGGGCGGGGAAGAGCCTGTTTAGAGGTATGGCCGGACCTGTGTATCGCGACGGTGATCAAACGCACCGAGAAGAAACGGGTCGTGGAGGTGACACGCAAGTTGACGTGGGGAACGCTTGAGAAAGCACAGCACCTGCTGCATATGACCGTCGGATGCAAGGAGTTCAATACGTCCTTGATCGAACGCTTCAACGGCACCATGCGTGAACGTCTGGCTTCTCTCACGCGCAAATGTCGGCATGCCGCTCATCGCCTTGAGACGTTAGAAACAGGCATGTACTTGATTGGATGCACCTACAATTTCTGCTTTCCGCATCACGAATTGAGCAAAACCACGCATTTTGGATGCGCGTGTACACCTGCAATGGCTGCAGGATTGACTGATCATATTTGGGCGGTTCAGGAGGTCTTCATCTATAAGATCGCTCCTGCACCGATGCCGCGAACCAAAACGATCTCGGAACAAAACGGGTGTTGATCCGGCAATGCCCAAACGACCGCGAGGGCGACCTCGCACACATCCCTTGCCTGATCCGACTCTGCCCAAACGGCCACGAGGTCGCCCTCGTAAGGTCGCTTGAGCACATTCACCGGTTAGTGGGGTTCTACCTGCTCTGGTACAGCCACATTAAGTGGTGGAGGTTTGGCCAAATGAGCGTGATTTTCGTGGTTTTTTACCCTCGACCACAGTTTAATGTGGCTGTATCCTGCACCAGACCCCTTCCCAGTTCTCGCCTCACATCGAGTCGTCCTCAAAGGGAGCAATGGTCTTGACCTTCCAATGGCTCTGTAGACGAGAGCGCTTTTTTCAGGGGCCTTAAATTTGTCAGTCTGCCAGGGACGACATGCAAAAATACATTTACTTTACCAAAAAAGACAATATCATACGCGCCATTTTCGCCTTGGCTCTCGCTTTGAAAGAAAAAATGGAAGATTGTACATGGGGAAGGAAGAAGTGGTTCGAATCCCCGCGGGAATGGGTTGTAGATGAGAGTTTGAGGAGACGCTCCGCGTTCCCATGCGCAAACTTTTCTTTGTCCTTTTGTGAGAGTTGGGCCGTCTTCAGAAAATCCATCGCTTCGAAATTGTCACCAAACGGATCGTCAACCGAAAACAAGATGTTGTCGATCCCTACCTCCGCGAGCGCACAATTCAAAGCGGCATGATCGAAAACACCGCTCGTGGTGATGAACACGTTTTCACGCATGCAATAGTACTACAGTGACAGTTACAAACATCAAGCGGACGAAGCGAACGCTGCTTCGTCCGGAAGCAGGTGGTAAATGCCCTGAAAAGTGGCTGTTGCCCACTTCGGGGGCTTACCCCTCGCTTGCTGATATCGAGGAAGATGTCATGATAGAATCCCTTCCAGAAGAACCGCTCACCGATTATCTTTT
>Ga0070706_100001438_pt1 | contig 25125 bp, 27 predicted proteins | sample KBSK5501metaG_FD_65476 | JGI IMG/M metagenome (GOLD analysis project Ga0070706, IMG submission 65476) | Corn, switchgrass and miscanthus rhizosphere microbial communities from Kellogg Biological Station, Michigan, USA - KBS K5-50-1 metaG | ecosystem: Host-associated > Plants > Roots >... | reverse complement strand
GAGCAGGCCTGCTCAACTCGTGTATCGAGGCATTCCGTTGGACACGGTGGAGGATCTGCTGTCAGGATCTGCGGCGTATCGACAGGCCGGCCGGATTCTGTTCGCACCCAAGGTTCGGGCGACGGGCAGACCGCTCACACCGTTGCACGGCGGCCACATTGGCCCGATAACGCGCGTTGCAGATTTCTCTTGCAAATGTCTCGAAAAGAGCCTACTGTTTAAGCGGCTACATTCCATATTGAAAATGTTTTATTGGATCTGCTTTCGAGAACCTCTCGTTCCAGCCGTTATGTAGCCGTCGAGGGACGACAGCAGCATCATTTCGTCTTCTTTCCCGGGCCGCGGCCGGTGCACGGCTTGGAACCTTCGCGATGGTTGTTCGGAGGGAGGCCGCATTGCTCAGAATCGTTTCGACGCCGGAGTTGGCCCGCAAGTATCAAGTGGTCCGCGAAGACGGTCTTCCCGATGTGGAGTTGACCGTATTCGCCGATGAACTGCAAAGATCGCTTTCTCCGTCGTCAGTTCCGATCTACATGCGGGAGATTCTTTCCGCCTTCAACTGGGCGCTCACGGACAAGGTAGTTGTCAGCAATGGCTGGAGTCTGCTTGGTCCTCCTGCGGAGGTTCGTAATGTAGTGCGCGAATACCTGACGGTGGGGGCAAACTGTAAGCTGCAGAATCGGGCGGACCGGCTTGGAGTGAAGGTCACTTATGTGCGCCAGACCGATGATACACGGATCAACGTGCGCATCGTCTTGGCGGCCCTCCGCCGTTTGTTCGACCACCTTATCGCATTCCACCGATACGAGCACCAGAATCCGCTCGTGCACGAGGACATGGCCAAAGTGGCTGCGGGGCTTCGGAACAGCTATCGACAGGCCATCAAGGAGAGCGAAGGGCGTGAGCCGATGCCCGCGGTCAGCGGCGTCGATCCGCCGTCCGGCATCCGGCTTTCCGCTAATTACTTTCGATGTGTTGACGAAGAATGGCTGCCGAAGACCATCGACGATCCCGATTTTCCTCACCTCGTTTACAACGCTGGGAAGCAGTGTGGCTGGGGGTTGCGGGAGATGTGCATAGTTCGAATCCTATTCGAATCCGGTGCCCGAATCAGCGAGGTATTTGAGCTGACCGCAAAGGATTGGTCGGTGAGCCAGTTTCTGAACAGCTTTGACGCTTGCAATAAAGGCAGCTTTGGCGTCAGGACGAAGCGTCTGGTTGTCTCGTCCGCAACAGCCAAGCTGTGCCGCCGGTATTTCGACGATGAACGCGAAGGACGAAGGGCACATGACCCACAGCATTTGACCTTTGCAGATCTGGCGAAGCTGGACGGGCAGTCGCTGGATAAGGTCAAGCTGTTTTTGAGCGAGCGTGGCAAGCCCCTCTTCTCGAAGTCATTTCGGGCGTACTACTGGAATCCTGCACTGCGATCTGCTGGCATCCAGGCGAACCCGCACCTGGCGCGGCACTGGTTTGTTACGAATGCCCTTCGGACTATCGAGCAGACATCAAGCGATGAGAATGAGGTGATCAGGCGGAAGACGGGGCTCGTTCAGTATATGGCGTGGCGAACCGCAGAGCGGACCTTGAAAGCTTACGAGCACATTACGCGCGACCAAAACTTCATCGCGACGACACTCACGCCCATTCACGCCACAATGAAGCGGCGGGAGCAAGCGCTCAAGAAGGATCCCAGCCTCTTGTCGGACCGCCTTAAGATCGAGCCAGATGCACAGGACGCCGGAGGCACAGAACCCGATGAAGATATTGCGATTCTGACCGGAGCCACCCTATGACCTCCAGTGAAGCAGCGGCTCAGATTGAGGCGCAACTTGGCCCTATGTGGCCCCGCGACAGGTCGGTGCCAAAGGAGATGTTGGCCCCACTGTGCGAGGCTTTATGGCAGGAAGGAATCAATCCGAACCGGCGGATAGTGCAGGAGTGCCTTCCCACTGTTAATGATCATGCCGTCGGTCCCGGTCTCGTCGCGTGGAGAAAGCAGAAGGGACTGCCCGAACTCGGTGTACGCGCATCTCGGGCGCTGCCTACGAATCTGCCGGAGTTGGCAAAGATAATCAGCCCCGCAATTGCTGTCGCGCCGTTTACCTGCTTCGATCCTGACAACGATGGGCGCTGGCTCACACCGTCGCTCCAGGTTCTCCGTTATTTGGGCCGCATCGACAATCGCTCAATCCGGGATGCCATGGCTCTGTTCGCGATCCTGCGGGCGGATCGCCTGCAGGCATCCATGTATAACCAGATCTCGAACTTCGCCTACATCATGCGGCGCGTGATGAATGAGCAGAGCATTGAAGACGTGGCGAGGATCGATCCAAACGACCTCCTGTTTCGCGTTCATGTTGCGGAGGCCGGCCAAGGCCTGACGGAACACCAACGGCGCACACTGATCGGCCAATGGAGCGCCGTTAGAAACGTGTTTGAAGAATATGCAGAGAAACTGAATGAGCAGCAACTGGCGACAATGTCGCCGTTTTTCATCCGCGCCCTGACAGATCGGAGAAAGCTGGCCCGTCACACGCCGTATGCCTCATACCACCGAGAACAACAAGAACGAGTGAAAACAAAGGTAGACGCGGTCCAGTCGCAGTTTTATCGAATCCGATACGCCGCAGGGATTCGATGCAATCAAACCCGGCGCTTCTATGATTCCGTGAAGCAAGCGATCTCCTTCGTGAAGACCAATCGGCTTACTTGTCCCCATGAGTTCAGCTACGAGGAGACCGTGCAGACCGCTAAGGGACGCACGGTACGGCAGCGCGTCGATCTGACGCTGTGGGACACCATGTCCATCTGGGATCACGCAGTGACGCTCGGATACAAAGAATCACCACAAACCAGACTTCAACGGACCTGGCGGCATGGTCGATTCTCAGAAGAAAATGGCGGTTATTTCGTTGAGTACAACGCCACGATGAGCCTCACCGAAAACTGCCCAGCCGAGCCCTTTTGGTTCCTCGATCTGTTTCGCCATCGCGTTTTTCGGCACCTCGACGTGCGCGCGGATTCGGATCTGGCGGAGAGGCGCACGGCCTTCTATCGCCAATGGGGTTATGGCTCACGTGCCTCCTGGTCGGATGATGGCATGCTGACGTTCGGACCAACGGACTTTCGGCCCATTGATTTCTTGAGTTCCCGTGAAGGCTGCGAGTTCTTGCCTTACGAGGGCCTTTACGCCGCGGCGCTATTTGGTGGCCTCATGGTCCGAATGGGGACTATCACCGGTGCTCGCGGCGGCGAGGTTCAGCAGATTGCGCAAAGTCCAGACTGCTTCAAACAACTTGAGAATGTCGGGCCAAAAGCGGCAACTCGATGGGTGTTACGTCTGGTTCCAAAGGGCCGGAAGGAGCGCAGTGACTATTACATCGATGAGGACACCAAACGCCACCTGGTAGAGCTGATTCGTTTTCAGAGTGAAAAGCATGGAGACCGGCTGATCCCAGTTGTGAAGACACAGTCCGAGAAAACACCGCCTGACCGTTACGTTCTGCAATGGAACGGCCATGGGCTTCCGATGGACGTGCTCAACGTGTTCATCCGGTTCATTTTGCATGGGCTTACATTTCAAACGCTCGATGGAATCAGCATTTATCTGACCTCGCATCTCTTGAGGCACGCGTTCGCCACGGAGATGGCTGAGCTCAAAGTGTCGATCGATGTCATCGCCAAACTGCTTCATCAGCGTGACCGTACCGTGACCAAGTATTACGCCCGCCCGACGGCCACTCAGGTCCTGAACGCCGCCGAGATGATCTTTGTCGATCGCATCGACGTCGGGGCCGAAGCGCTCCGGAGCCCCGAGGAGATTGGCCGGATGCTGAAAGACGCGGAAGGCAAAGTAGGCGCGCTGACGGAAGTGTTTGGCGGGATGTGTGTCGTCGCGAATATGTGTCCGGCGAAATTCGCATGTGTCGGCTGCGCTGGCAACGCGCCCGATCCGAGCAAGCGCCACCAGATCCAGCAGAAGCTAGCCTGGGCTGAACAGCAGGCTGCATATGCTGTTCGGGAAAAGCTCCCGGCTGAGGAGAGGAAGCTACAACAGCTCATTGCAGACTGCAAGCTGGTCATGGAGGAAATGAACCTGATCGAAGCCGCCCGGGCCGATCAGGCGCAGATCGTGAGTGTCCAGCATGGCGTCCGCCAATAAGACCACCGTTCGAAAACACCCTGAGTGGCTGAGCCCGCAATGGGAGAAGAAAAGGCAGCTCACCGCCGCTCGTGTCGAGCAAGCAGTGCAGGCGCTTAAGAACGATGGCGGGGTGGTGAGCTACGCGGCGATCCGGGAACGGGTCCATTCCCTTTCTGGTGTATGGATCTCCGCGAATACCATCAAGCGAAACGATCTGGCGTACCGGGTCTATTTGACCAATCGATGCCCACCCAGGATCCGCAGCCTGCCTGAACCGCTTCTTACGCGGTTGGTCGAGAGCGTGCCGGCAGAGGATCGCCGGTCTATCCAGTCCAAGGTTTCCCGCCTGCGGCGCGATTCCAAGGACGCGCTAATCGCGAAGCTCGTTTCTCTCGAGCGAACCGTCGCGAAACAGAAGGTGACGGAGAACGCATTGCGCGGCGAGATCATCCGGCTGGCGACTGGCGGGACTGCGTGATGAACCAGCGAGGCGCAAGGCTAAAGCACCCCACCGGCTGGTTCGCAGCTGGCCGGGAGGTCACCCGGGCGTTGCCATTGCTTTCTGATGGAGCATTCAAGCTTTATATTTATGTGTGCCTGAACGCGGACCGATCCACGGGCCTGCTGAAGGTCGGGCATGCAGATCTCGTGAAGGCGCTTGGTAAGAGTCGGCGGTCGGTTATCGCCTACCTGGATGAACTCCGGACTAAGCAAGTACTCGATGTCCGGTCGGCCACGAACCAGCACATTGGCGGCGAGATTGAGATCGAGGATGCGTTCTGGCCTTACAAAAAGGAATCAGCTCAGGCCACGACGACAGATCTGGCAGGTTACACGGAGTACGTCCGCCGTCTGCTGAAAAGCCGACGATGCGTAGACAGTTCATTCACACCCGCGGACGAAAAACTGGTCGCCCTTTTCTTCCGCCAGAGGATTCCAATCGAGCAGATCGAGCATGGATTTCTGTTGGCATGCGCGCGACGATTTGTAAGCCTGCTGAACCGTAATGGGCAGGAGGCGATCACCAGCCTACAGTATTTTCAGAATGCGATCGATGAGGCCGGCCGACTTCAGATGCCGACAGATTACTGGCGTTATCTCCAGCTCCGCGTAGACCGGTTCGAACAGCAATGGATCGCGAAGAAGCGCGACGCTGCTCATAGTTAGTCATCGTCCCTTACGCCCCACAAACACCGACTCGAACAAAAAACAACGATCCAACAAAAGACCAGGAGGCATATGCGCCCGGCCGGAAAGCTGAAACTCGGTTATTTTCCGCTTCCCTCTGAAGAAGCGGAGCGGATCCGTCGATTCTTGAGGCCTCCTGCTTCGCAGTACGCGGCGTTGGACCCTTGCATCGGAGATGGGAGTGCGTTTGCAATCATCGCGAGCGACGCCCTGGCTTTGCGATATGGAATCGAACTCGATTCATACCGAGCAGAGCAGGCTCGCCAGACTACACCGCAGGTGATTCAGGGTGATGCCTGCAACGTCCATTGCCCTGTGGAATCATTCTCGCTGCTGTATCTGAATCCACCTTTATCTTAGCGATTTTTTCCGTATGTTTGATTTGAACAAATCTCGCATTCCGGCAGAGGCGTGTCTTTGAGCTGAGACTTATGATCGATTACGGGATCTATGCGCGAAGAAGTTGCGGCGCGCACCTGCCAACCAAATCGACTGGGCGGCGTCTCATGTCCGTATGCATGTGTTCTTCGCAGCGGACGAGCGACCGTTTGTTCTGGACTCTCAGATGCGATGGAACGCCGAGGTCAACAGCTTTCTCGCGCGGCTGAGCGTGATTAGCGGGAGCACGACTTCCCCAAAAACCTGGCGGAGCTACGCGTACGAGTTTGCGGACTGGTTGGGCTTCTGCGAGCGGATCGGGATGGATTGGCGGCGCGTTACAGAACTCGACATTGCCACGTATCGGAACATCCTCGCATCCGAGCCGAGTATCCAGACGGGACGGACCCTCAAGCGGAGCACGATCAATCACAAGCTGGGCGTCATCACCCAGTTCTACCGATTCGCCCTGAAGAAGGGTTGGATCGCGACACTGCCTTTTGATCTCGAGCTAATACGAATGCCAGGCGGCGCCGGAGCCGCGTTCACGCCACAACGCACGGCCTGTGTGGCAACCAGCCTGCGGCTTCGAGAGGCGAGGGAGGAGTTAGATATTCCGCCGCGCCAGGACATTCGGCGTTTCATCAAGAGCTTCCGCGCCTGGCGCGACCGGTTGATGGCAGAAGTCATGTGGCTCACTGGCATGCGGAATGCAGAGGTGTGTTGGCTTCCAGTGCGTGCCCTGCCAGACGACCCAGGCGCGATCGCAAAGGAAACCGTTGCTGTGAAAATCACCGGCAAGGGACAGAAGTGGAGGACAGTGTTGTTTCCGGTCCGTTTGCTTTGCTCGGTTGACCGCTACGTCCATACGGAGCGTGAGCGGCAGATTCGAGGCCGGGGTACCGCGCCGGCGAGTGTGTTCGTTGGCCGTACTGGAAAGCCGCTGAAGACCTCAGCGGTGAATCGTGTTTTCACCAGCAACTGCCAGCGGAGTGGGTTGGATATCTGGCCTCATTTGCTTCGACACGCGCACGCTGTCGAACGACTGGCCTATCTACAGGAGATAGGTGCCCCGAATCCGCTCAAGATCGTCCAAATGGAACTGGGACACGCCTCCATGGCAACCACGGAACGATATCTGCATCTCACCGAGCGGATGCGAGCCGAGGTAATCGAGGCGCACAACAGTTTCGTGGATCGACTACTGGGAGACTAATCTGTGCGGCATGGGGGCGCCGGTCAACGTTGGGGTCAGGTCGAGGGCGATGTGCTCCGAAAGCACGATCTCACCCAGATCAAAAGCGGCGATGCACCATTGGTGCAGACGTTTCAGCCGCCAGGGGCCAGGCCCGTTTCGGTGAATCTCACATTCCTGTCGTCACGCCCCAAACTGGGCAGGATTCTGGCTAACACTTTCTGGCTGACCTACCAAACTGCGCCCCGGCGCAAGACCGTTCTTGCTGTCGCGTGGGTGCTTAAGATCTTCTATGCATTCCTGGATCACCGGGCGGAGAGCATGCCCGAAGTGCTCGGTGCAAGTGACCTCAATGCGGACATATTGAAGGAATACGCCGTTTGGCTGGTCGCACGCCGCCGGCTGCAACGAAAGACCGCCGCCACGGTGTATTCGATCTGCGCCTGTTTCCTGCGTAGAGCAAACCGGGCCTTTGCATCGGAATTCCATTCTCTCTTTCGGGCTCCGAAACATCTGTTTGACGGTGCCGATGGTGACCGGTCAGAATCCCGAGCGCTTTCCGTAGAGCAGTTCCGGACGATCCTGACGGCGGCGGAACAGGATGTCGGGAAGATTCGGCAGAGTTACAGGGCCGGAGATGTCCCGACCAGTGCACAACAACTCATTCCCTTCATGGTGCTGATTGCCGCGCGCACGGGCATGAATACGTTTTCGCTTTATGGCCTGGAGCGGGATTGTTTGACACCGCATGAGTTCGATGAGGGCCTGTTCTATTGTGTTTGGGATAAGCCTCGTGCTGGAAAGCAACAGCGGCAGCTCCATCGTGCCGACCGGCGCGACCAGACTGGCGTTGTGGACCTCATTCGATTCATGCGGATGTACACCGAGCCGCTTGCGACGCAGGCAGGGCCGGCAGAGCGAACAAAGTTGTTTCTCTATCTCAGCCCACTGTGGGATCGGATCGTGTCGCCGAGTACGACATGCGGCGACAGCTTCGTCGTCAATTTCCAGGAGTTTGTCGAGGGGCACGCACTGCCGCACTTCACGCTGGTGAATATGCGCCCTTCGGCCGCCACACAACTCTACTTGGAAACCGGCGGCAACCTACGCAAGGTTCAGCAGTTCCTCCAGCATGTACGCCTCTCGACGACGGTGAAATATCTGCTGAACAGCGTGACCGAACCGTTCCATGCCCGAGTGATCCAGACGGCTCAGGAACGTATGCTGGAGCGGGTTACGACCGTCCCGGAGGAGCGTGCGGCGGGAGTTCGCCGGCTCAACCTCTCGCGAACGCAGGCGAGGAACATTGTTGCCGGCCGCTTTGATACAGGCAGCGGATCTTGCCGCAACCCGTACGACTCTCCGCAACCAGGGGAGGAGAAGGGACGCCCATGCACGTCCTTTCATGCCTGCTTCCGTTGTCCGAATGGCCTCTGGTTTCTTGAGGACCTGCCGCAGGTGATCGCTGCCCGCAATCGGTTCTTGTCTTTCCGGGACGATATGAAGCCGGCGGACTGGGAGGCCGTGTACGGTGAGAGCGTGCGGATCATGAATGAAGACATCATCTCCGGGTTTCGGCCGGACCAGATCGAAGCCGCGACCAAGGCAGCCGATGACCTGGCACGCAAGCCGATGATCGTGGCCAAGGGAGTTCTATCATGAGCCGGCCGAGCGTCACCGCAGCGGTCTCGACGGTTACGAAGCCGGTAGGTCTCGATGGAAATCCGGAAGTCTCCGGCGCGTCGAGCTTCGAAGACGAAGTATGGGACTTCTCCAATGAAAATCGGAACCCGGCGATAGACAGGGGATCAAAAATGATCCACTGGGCATTCGGAACGCGGGATGGGGGCCGGTTCACAGACCCTGTATTTCGACATCTGCTCAGGGCCTTCAAGCAGTTCCTGTATGCGCTGCGGTGGCATCCCATTGACGAATCGCCGCTCGCAGCCAGCGCGGTGGTACAGCACTTCTGGCGAACGAAGCAGTTCGTCGACCACCTGCTCTCATACAGGCATCCGGTCCTCAGATTCAAGGATGTTCTGGTGCACCACTGTGAAGATTACGTCCAGAAAGTCCTGGGCGCGGATCTCAGTGCCAGCTATAGATACAGCCGCATTCATACTTTGCAGAAGCTCTTTCAATATAGGCACGTGATGGCTGACGGCCTCAAGGTCAACCCGTTTCAGGATAAGCCAGCAGCCCGCAAGATCGCCGGTTGCAGCCATGCTTCGCAGTTGGAAAACCAAACGCGGATTATTCCTGACGAGGTTCTCGGTCCCTTGGTCCGGGCCGCCCTCGAATACGTGGACGACTTCGCAGATTACTTGCTCGACACGTTTGACGCGGTCGAGAATATCCGCAAAGGCGGGTGCGATTTCGAGTATCGGGCCAATCGTTATCTGCGCGAAGCGGCTCTATCCGCATATGAACTGAATGGTACGCGGTTCCAGCGCGGCCTCCCTTCGCTACGCCAGTTGAACAAAGAACTGTGTTATCTGCAGACGGCCTGCTTTGTGGTGATTGCATTCGCGACCGGAATGCGTCTCAGTGAAATCCTCTCACTGCGGACAGGCTGTTGCGAAATACAGAGGGAACCTGGGCAGCCGGACTTGGTGTGGCTCCGAAGCCGCGTGTTTAAGCTGCAGGGAACACCGGAGGGGCGACGTGCAAAGTGGCTGGCGGGCCCGGTCTGTGCCAGGGCCGTAGCTGTGCTCGAACGCCTGGGTCGGCCGGTGAGGCGGCGACTCAAAGCTCCCTATCTGTGGCTTCCGACTCCAGCCTTTCGGAGACCACGCGGAGCGGAGCCGCTCGGGGCCCTTACGATGGCGTTGCGGTTGAGAAGCTTCGTAGCGATGGTGGGCATCAAGGACATAGATGGGCGGCCCTTCCACCTTCATCCCCACATGTTCCGCCGCACGTTTGCGCGGCACGTTGCCAGGCATGATACGACGAACCTGCTTGCATTGAAGGACCACTTCAAACATACCTCGCTTTGGATGACGGACTATTACGTCGGGAGCGATCACGAACTCTGGACCTTGATGATCGAGGAAGAAGAGAAGCTTTTCTTGGAGAGCTTCGACAAGGCCCTTCGGTCGGATCACCTGGCCGGTCCGGGTGGAAGGGATCTAAAGAGGAAGATCGACGCGGCGATTGCCGACGGCCGGCTGCCGCAGGAGTTTCGCGGGGAGGCGGGCAGTCACCTGCGCAAAGGAATGATCCGGGATCTGGTCGAAGCGGGCCAACGCGTGTACCCTTGCGCGGCTTCCAACTACTGTTGGTTCCGGCCAGAGTCCGCGCTTTGCACGCAGGGCGATCACCCGCTCCTGAAACACTGCAACCCTGGCGCCTGCGCAAACTCGATCATTACCCCGGAACACAAGCCGTACTGGGAAAAGGTCCAGCGCGATTGCGAAAGCCTGATGGAACAGAAGCCCCAGGCGGAACCGTACCAACGAGCTCTCGCGGACATTCACGCGGTCAGCAGCAAGATCCTGCGAGGGCTGACGTGAGAGCGTCGGCGAACAAGAAGCTGGCCGGTCTGCGCCGCTACCATGCGGCACGCCCAGCCAGGACCCGGCTGAAACTGCTCGAAGCCCTGGACCGGATGGAAAGCGGCCAGACCGTGGTAGTGGGCCGGGAGTCTAAGTGGAGCAAAACCACGCTGGCGATGGAAGCTGGCGTCAACGTAAATACGGTAGTGAGGAAGTTGCCGGGAGGTCAATGGGTGTTCCCGGAAATCAACGAGCGATTCGACCAGCTCAAGGGCAAAAGGAGCCGGTCAACCACAGGCAGCGACCCACGAGAGGAAAAGATCGCCGAACTTCGCAGCGAGGTGGAGAGGCTCAAGGATCAGAAGCGGCTGCTTGCCCTGGAAGTCAATCGCATCGGAAAACAGATCCTTCAAGAGAGGGAGCGGGCCGATCGGATGGCCATCTACGAGCAGCAGAACGCTTCCCTGCGTGAGGAGATCCGTCGCATCCAAGGGAATGGCGAGATTCCCTTGAAGGCCGCCAGGAAAGCGTGACATGAGCCGATTATCCGGGCCGGAACGCGGCGAACAGAATCTGGCGAAGGTGCGAAGCTACTTGGCCGGCCTTCAGGCGGCGGGCCAGTCTCTTCCCCTGGAGGATGGGCGACCCAACATCAGCGCCATAGCGGAAGCGGCCGGCGTGCTCCGCAATGTGTTCTACACCAACTCCGGCGTGAGAAAGCTGCTCGCGGAGTTCGTGGGTGGCTCCGCTCCGGTCGCAGATGGATCCGCGGCCCTCTCACGCGCCCAGCAGCAGGTGGAGACGAAAGGCCGGCGGATCCTCCAACTCGAACAGCAACTGGCGAACGTGAAGGCCGAAAACGAGGATCTGCGCAAGCGGTTGGCGGCGGCCGAGCAGGAACTCGCCCGCTGTGCATTCATTGAAGAGTACATCGTCAAAGCGGGCAAGCGAGTGATGCCGTGAGCATTTCGGTGACAGTGACGATCTCGACAGTCTACCCTGGCAGCACCGGCGGGGCCATTTTCTCCGGACACGATATTGCGGACAAGTATGTGCGCTTTGTGGCCGGCCGCGACCGCATTTTTCGTGTTCCCATCGTCGGCGAGGCGTGGTTGCTGGAGGGTGTGAGCCGTCGGCACCCAAAATACGGCGACCAAGTCCATGTCGAGCAGGCAATCCTAGTCGCGCCCAGTGGCCGGCTCGTCATCGACTTCCTCGTGAGGCATCCGGCATTCAACGGACTCAGAATCGGAAAGGCCAGGGCCAGGCGATTGTGGGAGGAGTACGGACAGGATCTCGGTGCAGTGTTGGGCCAAGGGGACATGGAGAAGCTCACCAGGGTGCTCTCTGCAGAATGCGCTCAGAAACTGGTGGAAGCGTGGCGCGCCGTATCCGATGAGGCCGGCATCGTTGCGTTTCTCGATCACCACGGTTTTGATCTCCATCTGGCCAACAAGATTCGAAAGGTCTGGCCCCGCGATACGCTGGCGAAACTGCGGGAGAATCCCTATCGGATGCTGACCTTCGCCGCCTGGGAAAAGGTGGACCGGATGGCGCGTTTGTTGGGCGTGGCTGATGACGATCCGCAGCGGCGGATCGCGGCGGTGGAAGCCTGCCTGTATCGGCGACTCGACGCCAAACATACGCTGACGAGCGTTGGCACGCTGGGCGACGCCGTCATGGCCGCGCTCCGCTGCGGGGAGTCGACCGCCAGAGGGGCCATAGATCATGCTTGCCGTGGGCATGCGATTGTCGCCGCCGCGCATGGCTACCAGCCGGTTGGCGCAGCCGTGATGGAGAAGGCTGTGGCAAGTTATCTCCGCGCGTTGCTCGCGGGCGTACCCGGCCCCCGACGAAATCTGTTCTCGGGCAACCTTGCCTCCATCGTTGCCGCATCGATAGATGGATATCGGAGCCGTACCGGGCTGCAACTCAATGCCGCACAGCGGAAAGCCGTGGAGATGGCCGTCCATTATCCGCTCAGCGTCCTTACCGGTGGGGCGGGAACCGGCAAGACAACGGTGCTCCAGGTGATCCATGATATCGCGGAGCAGATCGGGGTCCCCGTTCTGCAAATGGCCCTTAGCGGGCGCGCGGCCCAACGGCTGCGCGGGGCTACCGGGCGGGAAGCATCCACAATCGGCGCGTTCTTGCACGTCGCCGCACGAAGGCTGGCCGATCCGGCCGGCGAGCCCCTGATCATCATTGATGAGTCTTCGATGCTGGACCTGCCGCTAACGTACAGCCTTGTCCGCGCTCTGCCGGCCCGCGCCCGATTGCTGTTGGTCGGCGATCCATACCAACTGCCGCCCATCGGCTTCGGGCTCATTTTTCATGTTCTCGCCGCCAGTCCGAGTGTGCCGAGGGTGGAACTCGCCGAGATTCACCGGCAGGCTCGGTCGAGCGGCATTCCGCAGATCGCGCACGAAGTCCGTCACGGGGTGGCACCGCGCTTGCCGGGCTTCGCCGGCCGCGCTTGCGGTGTGAATTTCATCGACGCCGCGGATGGCGGCATCATGGATCACCTGGTACGAGTTCTCACGGCGAGGAGCGGATGCGACGATGTCCAAATCCTTGGCGTCATCAAGCGGGGAGCCAACGGAATCCGCGCCATCAACGCGACCATGCACGCGCATGCGTCAGACGCGAGAAAGAAGCTGGAAGGGTGGGATCTCGCCGAGGGCGATCCGATCATTTTTCTGGTAAACGATGATCGGAGAGGCTTGTGGAATGGGTCGCTGGGCAGAATCGATCGGGTGATGAGTTCCGCCGGGGTGCGCGCCATGGCGTGTTCCTTCGATGGCGCGGAGCACGAACTTCTGGAAGAGGATTTCCAGCATGTGGACCTGGCCTATGCAATCACGGTCCACAAAGCGCAGGGCAGCCAGTTTAAGAGAGTGATCGTTCCTGTCACACGGAGCCGCCTATTGGATCGCACGCTCATTTACACGGCCCTGACACGGGGTATCGAACAGGTTGTGTTCATCGGAGACAGGAACGCCTTCGATCGGGCGATCATCGCAACGCCTCAATCGCAAGAGAGGCAGGTCGGCTTTTCGCTGTGAACACCCGGCGCGGTTTTTTCCTGAAACCAGTTATGTGCCCGCGGCGTCGGGACCGTCAAAGCATGGTGTAGGTGGTGCCGTGCAGGTGGCGCCATGGGCTGACCAGGAGGCGGCCCGAAGGCCGCCATCCACTCCGGGCTTGAGTCGGCGCTCGGGTCGCATCCCTGCGTTGCCCTATCCTCCTATCAAGCCTCTCCATTGTACGGCGATCGCTGATATGTACAAGAGAAAAATCATCCACTCTGGAAGAAAACAGCGCTAAATCCCAGGGGGTTTGGGGGGGCAGAGCCCCCCATGTGAGCAATGACCTTGTGCGCCCTCGGTGTTTTCCGGCGACCCTATGCCACGGAAAGCGTCAGCCGGCCGTTCGACCGGCTCCTGGGGGTCGGCTTGATCACAATGTGGACATCCCGGCCCAAACGGGTCAGGCATTCCAATAAACGGTGCTCCGAAATCCCGCGAAACCGCCCCTTCAACAGGTCGGAAACCTTCGGTTGCGTTAGCCCCAAAATCTCTGCTGCTCGGGCCTGGGTGAGCGCTCGCCGCTGGATGATCTCGGCGATCTTGGCAGCCAATTGGGCCTTAACCAGCATGCTCTCACTGTCCGGATACCCGAGATCGGTATACACATTCCCTGAACCTTCCTCGACAGGAATGCCCCGCACGACTCGCTGTTTCTTCATCGCGATAGCTCCTTGGCGAACTGCTCCGCTACTTTGAGACGCTCGCGGATCAGATCGATATCGGCCTTGGGCGTGGCCGCCCCGCGCTTGGACTTCTTCTGGAATATGTGAAGCACGAACACCACGCCCTCGAACCGTACGGTGTAGACGGCTCGATATGTACTTCGATCCCAATCCTCGACAACCTCCAGGACACCAGCGGAGCCGAAGCCTTTGAGGGGCTTGGCCTGCTCATGCTTCCTGCCATCCTGGGCAAGGTAAAGAGCATATCCAAAGAGGTCCTCCACCGGGCCGGGCATAGAAAGCAAGTCCCGCTTAGAGCTCCCCACCCAGTACAGCGGCTTCAGTGACGGAGGTTTGTCCATCTCGGTTCATTATACCCACATTGGTATAACGTGCGCGGTAGATGTCATCATGATCGATACGCTGCGGATCACGCAGAGCCCAGCCCACCGCCGAGAACAACCGGTGGTTCAGGGCGCCCCTTCCCTTCTGCTATGCTCAGTGAAAATGGACCCAGGCGAATTCACGCAAAGCCAACCAATCCGTTGCGAAGGTTGTCGCCAGACCACCCCGGGCTATGACATCGTCAACTACGGCTCCATGGAACGCGGATGCAGACCGCTCTGCAGCCAATGCTTCAACGCTGAGGTGGCCGAGGCAGCGGGGCTGGAGGGATTCGAACATGCCAAGTTCGAACCGGTGGGTCTCGCCGATTGCGCGGGGGAGGTCCACGAGTTTCACTTTCGCACCCACCTGTTCGGAACGGGAGTAGCTCTCGACGCCTTCGAGCTTCGCGATGGCTCTCCGGTTGGCTACCATTTCCAGATCATCGGCGAACCAAATGACGATCTGTTGGTGCTGCTTGGGCGATTGATCGCGAAGATGCGCCGCGCCTTGTCCACCAAGCATCTCGTGGACGATGAGTTTGGATTGCACATCGCGGACCATCGCGTCGTGCAGGGAATGGTGGAGTCGGATCGCGATCACGATGGTCGCGTGCCCCTTCTCGTTATCGACGGCCGAGAGATCACCTGGGACGAATTTGGCCATATGTTGATGAGTTTTGAGGGATGGCAGTTCAAGCTGAATCTCGCTGACAAGAGCGAAGAAGTATGACCTCGCGCTGTAACCAGTCGGGGTGCTGAGACTTACGTCTGATGAATAGCCTTCACCGCCAGCCGTGGATCGTACGCGATGATCCTCAACAGCGTAGCTGCCGGTCCGGTTGGGCGGCGCCGGTTCTGCTCCCAATTCTGTAGGGTCTTCACGCTGACACCAATTAGGATTAGGCTCGCGAACTCCGATTGCGAAAGGCTGGTTCGTTCGGGAATCGCCCGTATCCCGGAAGACCCGACTTCAAACCGGCGCGAAGCTTTCCTCTGACCGCGTAGAATCGCTCCGCCTTCGCGCACGCTTTCCAGTAGCTCCTCAGACATTTTCGGTTTCATCCCTGAACTCGTCCTTGACTAACCTTGGCGAACTGCGCCCACCTGCTTCGGGGTCAGATCTGCCGACACGTTCTTCGGGAGTAGTAAATGACGCGGGCGCCCCCACACTTGCCGCGCGAACCAAACCCTACGCGAATCCTGCGTATTCCGCTGCCACCTTTGATGAGAGCGCCGAAACCTGGATTCGCTGCCAGCCGGGACTGAAACGCCCCGCAATCTTCGTCGCTGAGCAGAGCCATGATCTGCCTCGTAAAAGTTGAAGTTTCGATCAGCTCCACGTGCTTCAATTATCCGCCATTGGCGGACAGCCATCAACGCGATACCGGAAAGGAACATCCATGAGGATTCAAGGAAAACTCCGGCTCGGATTCTTCCCGCTGCCTCTTACCGAGGCCCGGCGAATCAGGGCCTGTCTGCGCTATCCAGATTCGCCGTTCTCCGCGATCGATCCCTGCATCGGGGACGGGGCCGCGTTCTTAACCATTACCGGAGAATCGTGCGCGCGCCGGTACGGAATCGAGTTGGATGCGTATCGCGCGGAACAAGCCAACGCTGTTGTCGATGAGATCATTCATGGCGACTGCCTCGACGTACACTGCCCTGTCGAGTCCTGCGGACTGGCGTTCTTGAATCCGCCTTACGACTGGACCGCTGGCGAAACTCGAAGCGAGCGCACGGAACGGGTGTTCCTGGCGCACACCTACCGCTGGCTGAAGGTCGGGGGTGTTCTCGTTCTCGTCGTCCCGACTGTGCATGTCCGTGAATGCGCCGAGATCCTCGCCTCGCAGTTTAAGGCGACCCGGATCTTTCGACTGACTGACCCAGAATCCGTGCGCTACCGGCAGGTGGTGGTCTTGGCAACGCGCCGCAGTCGCCGGGAACGCGAGCAGTTGAGGGACGACGATATTGTCGCGCGACGCGCGCAGTTCGCAAGGATCGGAGGGAATTATGCGCAACTGGCTCCCCTGGGCGACGTCGGCGCGCCGATGTACGATGTTCCCGAAAGCGGTCCAGCCAAACTGGAATATCGCGGCCTTCCGCTCGATGAGATCGAGGACTTGCTTCCGCGCTCCTCGGCCTACCGCCAAGCTGCTCGAATCCTCTTTCCTCAGCCGGCCGCTTTCAAGGGACGACCGTTAACGCCGATGCATGGCGGCCATGTGGCGCTATGCGCCGTAAGCGGCATGTTGAACGGGGTCTTCGGTTCTGGCAAGGACCTGCATGTTGCAGCGTGGCAGGCGGTCAAGGTTATTGATCGCTCGGAGGAAACAGAGGAAGATGGGACCATCATTCAGCGAGAGCGCGAAAGATTCACCAACGAACTGACACTTGTGTACGCGTCGGGAGAAACGGCGATCCTGCGATAGCAGGCCTGCTGGCAGCATCGTGGAACCAGCCGCTCCACCACACCGGCTCGCTGGCGTGCGGAGGAGTTCGGTTCTGCAAGGTGTTCTCCTATGAAGCACTCACGGTAGAGTATAGGAGAAGAGAGGGGATCTTCAGTCTTGGCATCAAGGGGCAGTACAAAATACGACGGCGCACTGTTTGAAGGTCTCCGCCACGCCGTGCATGGCCTGCGTGCGCCGTTCACGTGCGGCGGTACGCTCGTGCCCGAACAACCGGTCACGCTCCGCTTCCCAGACAATACTCAAGTCCCTGTACTGCGCGCGAAAGACGCCTTCGAACAGGAGCGGCTTCTCCAGCCGCTGGTCGAGCGCTGCTCGGTGGCGGCGTTCGGTATGGGACGTAAGACACGGTACGATCGCACCGTTCGCGATGCCCTCCAGATCAAGGCGGAAGGTGGCGCCTTTTCTGTCCTTCACTTCGACCCCGCGGCGGCCGGCATACTGGAACAGATCCGCCGCGAGTTGGTGCCATACATTCCCGACGCGCTCACCGCGGAACTATATAACCTCAATGCTTATGGGAGAGGGGGCCACTTTGAGCCACACAAGGACACCCCTCGCGGCAGCGACATGCTCGGCACCCTCGTCGTGTGCTTGCCGGCCCAGTTCTCGAACGGGGCGTTCGTCGTCAAGCACCATGGTGTCTTTCAGACCTATGACTGGGGCGAAGCGATCAGGGAACAGACAGAGCCAACGCGGATCCACTGGGCCGCCCTCTTCGGCGACGTCGATCACCAGATCGAACGGGTTTGGGGAGGCCTGCGCGTGACGCTGACCTACTTGATTCGGCGCGGCGGCGCCGACACCGGTCGTAGTGCCGTGCCCGACCGCCGCCGCGAGGCGCTGAACGCCCTTGTGCGGCAAAAACTCCGTGCTTTGCTGGACGATCGACGCTTCCTGCCCAAGGGTGGGACACTCGCCTTCCCCTGCTCCCATCTGTACCACCAAGACGCGCGCTTCCAGCGCAAGCAGCGACCGCTCTCGCGTCAAACCGCGTCCGCCGTGAAGGGTCGTGATCACGTCGTGGCGGCGGCAGCGATGGCGGAGGATCTGGAGGTGACCCTCTATCCATACATGATTGAAACCTGCGCTGATGGGACTTGGCAGCTCGATCACTTTCCAACCCAGCGGGAACGGGCTGCGTTGGATGACCGGATGGGCCCTTGGGATCTCGAAGAAGCGCTGGCCGTCCGGGCGAGCTCCGACGATGCTGCAGACTTCGATGTCGTTTGGGTGGATCCGCCGCCGCATTTTAATGGACAGCCAACGATGTATCCCGAGATCGCAGAAGGCCGGGCCCACGCGGTGGATCCTGACTTGCCCGCGCTCATGCACCTCCACGCGTGTGAGTATAGCGCGACGGGATATTTTGGAAACGAAGGCAGTGAGGTCGACTTCTACATCTATTGCGCGCTACACGTAGCAATCCCGCGGTATGGCGAAGGGGCCCGTGCTGTGGCCAGAACGAAGCCCTCTGTAGTGTCCTCATCGGCTCGCCGCGGACACAAGAGAAAGGTCGAATGAAGACGGGCACTCGATCGCTGTCAATCCCGGGCAGCCGTTCGAAGTGATTCCTTTCTTCTGCAACCAGTTGTCTTGGTTCGGTATGGCCCATCGCGTTATACTGGCCTTCGCTTGCCGCACCGACCGGCAATGAGAAGAGATGACGGCAAGAACCGGGGCGTACCTGAAGAAGACGAAGGCGACGGTGCTGAGATAATCGACGACAGCCGGACAACAATCGGAGTTGTTTTAACCACACCGGGCGATTCCATGCTCTACGTCTACGACTACGGCGACAACTGGCGGCACGACGTGGCGCTTGAGAAGATTCTGCCAGCGTGGGGTATGGTCCGCCCGGTCTGCCTTGCCGGCGAACGTCACTGCCCGTCCGAAGACGTCGGAGGCGCGCCAGGATACGCGGAATTCCTTGAGGTCATCTTCGAGCCCGGCTATGAAGAGTATGAGCCCTACGTCCGTTGGGCTGGAGAGCCGTCGCCCCTCAACCACTCGGTGGGACGCTTTCAGCCGGAGGAGTTCAACATAATGGTGGTGAACGACGCCCTTTCGCGGATGCGATGGCCAAGCGCCTCGAGATGGAATGATCGGCCGGTGCTATCGCGGAATCGATTCTAATATGGGTCTTGAGTTTCCGCCGGGACGCCGGCCGGCTTGGATGAACGAGCGCGGGGAACTCCTGCCCGAGAAACTGCCCCTTGATTCGACGCTGGCGCGGGCAATCAGCGACGACAAGCGCGAATGCCGTGAAGCGGTGCGCCTTTTAGGGGTGATGCAGCAGTCCGGCCGCGTCGAAGCCGGCATCTATCTGATGGGGCTGCTGGCGGGCGCTCCGGATGACTGGGAGTGGCGCACTGCGATCATAGAGGAGCTCCGTGGCTTCGATATCGAGGGTTGCGCGCGCCTACTGTTCAGCGAGCTGCGCGCAGTAAAGGGCTCTAACACGACGCGGCGTTATCGCGACGCAGTGCTGAAAACGCTCACGACGCTTCCGGCCGGATTGACGCGTGCGGGCTTCGCTGCAATGTTGGAAGACCCAACCTGTTCGCAGCGCACGCGCGACAAGGTCCGTTGCATCTTGGATGGCGTCGATGATGGCTACTAGCCGACGAAGCCCTACCTTTCGTTTGGAACGAACTGGCTTCGGCGATCAATGGGCGTCGAGCCAAGTTGTTCGTCCCTTCATACGCATACGATCTTTCCCGATGCATGTGCACCGGATACCCGTAAACACAGGACCTGTATCATACACATACGCTTGCTCGCTAATATAACCTCCCTACGATTTTGAATGCGGCGACGGGCGAAATCGCCGAATGGAACTGATATTCCTTGAGCACTGCTATCGCTGGCTCAAACCGAGCGGCGTGCTCGTTCTGGTCATTCCGGGGGATCGGCTCGCCGTATGTGACAAGGTTCTTGCAAACCACTTCAGGGACAAGAAAGCATATCGGTTAAGCGCGCCCGATTCCGAAAAGTATAAACAGGTGGTGCTCTTCGGCGTCCGCCGGACGCGCCGTGAACGTGATCAACTGCGCGATGCCGACGTGATCCGCGCACGCGGCTTGATATCTGAGATGAGCCGTACATGGAATCAGCTGCCCCGTCTTCCCGGCATACCGGACGCAGCGTACTCGATACCGGAGAGCAGACCCGTCGATCTAGTGAATCGTGGACTGCCTCTGGATGAGATCGAAGATATGTTGCCAAAGTCGGCAGCGTGCCGGCAAGCGCAGCGGGTTCTGTTTGGGCCACCAAAGCAGATCACTGGAAGGCCGCTGACACCCTTACATGCGGGTCACGTGGCGCTCTGCGCCGTCAGTGGCATGTTGGATGGGGTCTTTGGCTCCGGTGAAAGCCTGCATGTGGCGAGTTGGAAGGCGGTGAAGGTTACGGACCGCTCGGAGGAGGTCGAAGACGACGGCACTATCGTTCGACGAGAGCGCGAGAGGTTCGTCAATGAACTGACGTTGGTGTTCGCATCTGGGGAGACTGCCATATTGCGGTAGTCGTTTCCGACGACCATACTTACACCGCCACCGGTAAGACGCTGGGCGACCAGGTCGGAACTCTTGTTGGAACGTTGGAACAGCGGTTCCCACTCACCGTCGGCCTCCAGAGTCCGACATGCCGACTATTCGTCCAAGTGGATGACTTCCGAATTGCCGACGACCCGGGAGCGTCTCGTGTAGCGCTCCAGCCGAGATGCCAAGTGCAGTCACTTCAACGGATGGTGCGTTTTCAAGTACTTGCTCTCATTAAGGCCATACGCTTCAGCCGTCGGAACGGCTTCAAAATCTATCGGGAGCATTGCACACAAATGAGGCGGGGTGTAGACTAAAGCCGATACCTTGGGACGGGAGTAGCATGTCGCCAAGTGAGCCCGCCGGATCGACGGATAACCATACGCCGCCTCTGACCACAGGCAGCAGATTGGGAAGATTGGCAGGCATCGGCGTCGTTCTTCTGGGTGTTGCTGGGGCATTTCTCTATCTGGGCGGCTGGTTCACTCCACACGCGTTGACGCCTGCGCGGTTTGTCGACGCTTTCGAGCGGGTGGCCGGAATCCATTCCGGTTTCCGCCGCAATCACGCGAAGGGAGTTTGCGTGAGCGGTTTTTTCGAGAGCAACGGTCAGGGGACGCGCCTCTCGAAGGCGGTGGTCTTCAGAACTGGCCGAACGTCCGTCATCGGCCGCTTCTCTTTTGGCGGCGGCAACCCCTATGTTGCCGATGCGCGCGATATGGTCCGCGGCGTGGGACTTCTGTTTTGGCTGTCCGATGGCGAGGAATGGCGGACTGCTATGATCAATCTCCCGGTATTCCCGGTGAAGACTCCGCAAGCGTTTTTCGACAATTTGGTTGCCGGCCAGCCCGACCCGCAGACGCATAAACCCGATCCGGAAAAAATGGAGACATTTCTCGCGCGCCATCCCGAAGCTGTGCAGGCGATGAAAATCATCAAGAGCCACTCAGTGTCGTCCGGTTTCGAGAACAGCACATACAACGGTCTCAATGCCTTCCGCTTTGTGGATGTCGGCGGCGCATCGATTCCCGTGCGCTGGTCGATGGTGCCTGTACAGCCGTTTGTAGCCGCGAATACGACGGCGGCAGATCAAGGAGACAAGAATTTCCTTTTTGATGCGCTGATCGCGAGCATCCTTCAGCGTCCGCTGCAATGGCATTTGATGATTACAGTTGGGCAACCCGGTGATGTGACCGACGATGCCAGCATCCCATGGCCCGACGGGCGCGAGCAGGTGGATGTGGGAACTCTAACGCTCGATTCTGTTGAAAGCGAGGAAACCAGCCCGGCCCGAGACATCAATTTCGATCCGTTGGTTTTGCCGGCTGGAATGGCGCCGTCCGATGATCCTCTCCTTAGCGCTCGATCGGCGGTTTATTCACAGTCGTTTACAAGACGGGCGGGCGAAACGAAAAAACCGAGCGCGATCACGCCTTCCCAGGTGCGAAGAAAACAAAGATGACGGCTGAGCGTGAGCAATTCACAGTCTCGATGCGGTTCCTGCACTGGTTGATGGCCGCGATGGTCCTGACCATGCTTGGAATTGGTGTTGCCATGGTCGCATCGCTTGCCGACTACCACGCCTTGGTTTCCCTCCATCGCCCGTTGGGTATCATCATCCTGCTACTGGTGGTGGTTCGCTACGTGAACCGGCGGTTCTCAGCCCTGCCTCCTTTTCCCGCCACGATGTCCTCCCGCGAGCGCTTCGCCGCGTCGGCGTCCGAACTGTTGTTGTATACATTGCTGTTTGTGCAGCCGCTCGTCGGCTGGGGGATGTTGTCGGCGGCGCGCTATCCGATCGTACTGTATGGGTCGCTGCATCTTTTCCCCATCCTTCCGCACAGTGTCATGTTGTACGCGGTGCTGCGGAAAACGCATACGGTCCTCGCCTACCTGTTCTTCCTGACGTTCATCGCTCATTTTGGAGCTGTTCTGTTTCACACGCTGATCGTGCGAGATGGGATGCTCGACCGTATGGCGCCGCGGAGAGTCCGCGCGGGCTAGCGAGTTCCGACAACACAGCAGCCGAACTCGGGTCCGCCGCTAGCAATCGAGTCGTCGGTCCGCGACGGGCGGTCGCGAGGAAGCCAAGGCTGGCCACCCGTTCATGACCGCCAGTTCCCGGATTCTGGGCGAAACACGCGCCAACCGGAAGTTGTGGCGAGAGGTCAACTTGACGGGAAACGCGCATTGCTGAGATCTGGCACCGACGACAAAGATTGCCCGTCGACGAGTTTAGTATCCGCACTGCAACGCTCACGCTTTGGCAAGTGGCATGGAACGCTTTCATCTACTTCAACTCCACGGCCGCCCCCAAATAACCGCGCGCCTGTGAAACTTTTGCGCATGCGAAACGCAGACGTGACGATGCTGTCTATCCGGCTACGCCACAAAGACTTAGCCTGCTATGACGGCGTTTGCCCGGGTTTTCGTCAGACGGGCGGAAAAGGGCTTCTAACGACGGCCGGTCTTCTCAACGGGATCTTCGGTGAAGGACCGGATCTTCATGTAGCTCGGTGGGAATCGATCAAGGTGACGGACCGGTTCGAGGAGACGGACGAGAACGAGGTAACCACCATTCGGGAGCGGGAGCGTTTCACTCAGGCTCTGACTCTGGTGTACGCGGACGGAACCACTGCGATTCTCGACGAAGGGAGCAAGGAGCGATGAAGAACGCACATCTCCGTATGGGTAGTTTGCAGTTCACAAAGATGCTACGCGACACGACGATCGATATCACTTTGCGCATGGACCGGATGATTGCCGAGCACGAAGCGGACAACCGCAGTGCCCGATGCCATTTGTTGTCGGTGATCGGCAACGACCAGGAGATCGCGGCCATCATCGCTGCAATTGGAGATGAGGCACGGTTTTATGCCAACGGGCCGGAGGTCAACCGGCTCATGATCACGCTTGGCCAAGACGCCGAAGTATTTCGCAGCTCGATCAGCATTCCGGGCCGAAGGCGGCCGCTTCGGCACCTAGTTGCGATCTCCGAGGAACTGTCAAAGACGCGCCCGGGCGGCAATCCGAGCGCCCGGCGAACCATTCTGTGCGACGACGATCGTGCATTCCTGCTCTACCGGATCGGCGCGCGTTTTGGGCTGCCGGTTTTAGCAGAGTGGAGTGAGTGGTTCGGGCAAATGCTGGAGCGAAAGAACGCGATCGAACGATTGATCGGCATCGGTTGCACACCGATCGTCGCAAAAGGAACGAAGAAGCGATTCCTGGGCTGGATAGGTCACGCACTGAAGCGCGGCGCCATCCGGATTCCAGAGTACGGTCAATCGGCCCTCTGGCAAGTGCCGGCCGGGTTTTCCGCCAATTGTGAGGAGACGGAAAAGGAGGCGGCATGAAACTCGTCTTATCCGTGAGTGCGATTGGGGAGCAGGCCGAAGGCCGCTGTCCATGGATGTGGATTGACCTGGGTCCACGTCTGGCGCAGAAAGCGCTCGACCGAATTGATGTCTTCCGGCTCGCCGAGGAGAAAGATGATGACGTGATCGAGCTGTACTACGTGTCGCTCGAAGGGATTTTCTTCAACCCGTGGCTCGCAGAGGTCGAAACGGAGCAGGAAGGTGAGGGGATCGCTATCGAAAGCCTTCTCGAACAACGTTGCGCGGATGCTCGCGAATGGACGGAAGTTCCCGATGAACTCACTATTCCTGAATGGGCCATGGTGCGCACGGAAGAGTCACAGATGATCGTCCGTAAGAATGGCGTCGCGTTTGTGGCTAGCCCGAGAGGAACGGCAGCGTTTGTCGGCACGGGGGAAGTCCCCCTGGATGTGCTCCAGCGCGCGTCCGAGCAACCGCAGTAGAAATCCATCCTTCTGACGGCGCTTCCGCGCCAGTCCTTCCCAACATCTAGCGCAGTCTGTCGAATGTGCCGAGGCCGGTGTTTTTCTGCACACCGATCTCGACCTCTTGAGGAGCCCACTTGTATGAGCATCGTGCCGACGAACCTTAATAATTATCTCAGGAAATTCGCACACCAGCTCGAAGAGAGAATCTTGCAGCAGTTCCCTCCCTTGCACCAGCCCGGTGAACCGCTCCCGGCCGAATTGGCACGGCTCCGGCGGACCCCTTATCCTGCCCAGGCTCTCGCCATCGCCGGAATCGCGAAACGATGGGAGGCAGAGAACTCAGCCGCGGCAATTGCGGAATGTGGCACTGGAAAGACTCTCATCTCACTCGAGCGATGCTTGTTCACTCGAAGGGTAAGCCTTTCACGGCGCTGGTGATGGTTCCACCTCAACTCACTATGAAATGGTGCCGCGAAGCGCTGCTGACTTTGCCCCGGGTTCGCGTATTCCTAATCGATGGCGTCCGCAACGGCGTGGGATCAAACGGACACACGGGGGTAAACGAAGTCCGGCTTCGCAACGGACGAATCGTACGCGAAGGCTTGCATACAACGCTGAGTGACTTGCGGCTTCGGAAGCAGTTCAAATCAACTCGTGCGCGATGGCAATCGCTGTGTGACTGCCCGGCGGTGTTCGTTCTCTCGCGCGAGGTGGGGAAATTGAGCTACTTCTGGAAGCACACATACGGAGTGCCGCGCAGTGGACCGTTCA
>Ga0070706_100001436_pt1 | contig 25145 bp, 24 predicted proteins | sample KBSK5501metaG_FD_65476 | JGI IMG/M metagenome (GOLD analysis project Ga0070706, IMG submission 65476) | Corn, switchgrass and miscanthus rhizosphere microbial communities from Kellogg Biological Station, Michigan, USA - KBS K5-50-1 metaG | ecosystem: Host-associated > Plants > Roots >... | reverse complement strand
CGACCGAAAGGGGATCGTGGGCGAGGTCTATTCGGGTCCGCATGCGACAGGCGACTTCACCTATTCCAGCGGGTCATCGAGCACAATTGGTGCGGGCGTGTCGGCGACCGGGGGCTTTGGGACCTTCTCGGCCAGTGGGACTTCGGTTGCGAGCTCGACCGCTGGGATCGACTACCCGACTGCAGCCGCCAACAGTCTGAAGGTATGGCGCCCGCCCACCAACGGATGCATCCGTGGACACATGCTCTGGCGACAGCGGTGGCCCCCTTTTCGATGGCGCAGATCCCCAACGGAATACGGTCGTCGGGATCGTCAGCTGGGGTCTCGGATGCGACGGCGGGGTCCCCGGAGTCTATGCGCGAGTCAGACCGTGAGAGCGCATCCGTTCTTCCTGCTGATCCCGCTGGGGAGTTATGACGACCGAAGAGACGAACGCGAGCACGCGACAACAGAGAGACAGAGCCCGGGTGAACGGAGATGGGCCAGACAGGTCACCCGGCCGACGCCTCGGAGGATGCTTCAAGCCAGAGTGTCGGTCGACGCCACGGGCCGCAGCCCGCGAAAACCCCTCGCCATCCCACGCAGCACGGGTACGACCTGAATCTGCCCCTCCATCGACGAAGGCATCGATCGGCGCGTCCAAGGCCTCCGAAACCGCGAGTGAGGATGAGGACTCGGACCGCTAGCGACCCTCCGCCTTCGCGACCAGCTGCGAGAGTGCGATTGGGAGGTAGCCGCGGATGATCCGCCCGAAGAGCAGGCCGAAGAACAGTGACGCCCGACCTTCGATGGTGTGGCCCAACGTCACCCGGCTGCGCCCGCCGTCGAGGCGCTCGGCGCGTTGGATGAAGCGCTGCCGGGCGCCCCGCATGGCCGAGCCGTAGGCGAAGGAGACGCCCGGCTCAACCTCGTACATCGTGAATGGGCGCTTCCAGCCGTTCGCCAAGGTCACGGACCCAGTCGTATCGGCGGCGAATGGGCCATCCAGCTGGGCGGCGCGATAGCCAGGGTTCCATGAGGGCCACGCCGATACGTCCGCAAGGACCTCCCAGATTGCGTCTGGCGAGGCCGCAGTCTCAGCCTAGAACTCCGACTTCCACACCGGGCAGGGCTCCTTTCGCACGCATGTGCACCGACCGTCGCCCCAAGACGCTCTCAATGGTGCCCGTGATCCGGCTCGCGCTGGGCGGCCCGACGAGCCGCAATCGGTCCTTGTCAACAAGGTCGAGGACAACGACACCTAGATCGCCGCGGCGGTCCACTACGATGGCGAGAATGGTCGTGAAGTTCGGAGTCCTGCTGATCCAGTCGATGCCGTATGACGCCCTCCTCGACGCGGTCCGGTTCACGGAGTCGCTGGGCTTCCGGAATGCGTGGATCGCCGATCAGCTCGGCATTCCGAGCCGGCCGGATGCGACCTTCCTCGAAGCCTGGACGACGCTGGCCGGGTTCGCCCGGGACACGGACCGGATCCGTATCGGCCCCCTCGTCTCGAACGTGGCGATGCGGAACCCGGGCATGTTGGTGAAACATATCCTCACGGTCGACCACATGTCGGGTGGGCGCGTCGATCTCGCGATCGGTGCTGGTTACTTCCCGGTCGAGCACGCGTGGGTGGGAGTGCCGTTCCCGGACGGCCCAGCCCGATCCCGTCGGCTGGCGGAGGCCGCGGCGATTCTGGATCGTGGGCTGCGTGGCGAGTACGTCACGTTCAGCGGCGAGTTCTTCCACTTCGCCGATGCGCCGATGACGCCGGCGCCGACGCAGCGACCGCGGGTCCCGCTGTACATCGCCGGGCAGGCGCGGGCGTCGCTCGAGGTCGCGGTTCGTCACGCCGACGTTGTCGTGACGACGAGCTTCGATGACGCGCCCACGATCGACCAGGCATCGGCTCGTCTCCGGGAGCGGATGCGCCTCGTTGACGACCTCTGCCACGCCGCCGGGCGCGACCCGGCGAGCCTCGGGCGCCTCTATAGCGCCGGCTACAGTGAGGTCGGGATCTTCAGCTCCATCGGTTCGATGACGGACTGGGTGGGTCACCTGGTCGAGGCCGGAGCAACCGAACTTTGCTTCTATCTCCACGACCCGGCCATGGGCGCTTACGAAGCACTCGTGGATTCCGGCCAGTTCGCGTCGCGCGATGCCTTGACACGGCTGGCGCAGGACGTCATTCCAGGTTACGGGGTCGCCGGCCTGAGTTGAAGCGCGGCGCCAACCGGGGTTGCCAGAGAAGACGACGGCTGCGGGGAAGCGAAGTCGCCGGCCCAGAACTGAAGTGGCGGTCGAGGCAGCCACATTCCGCGCGGCCGAGCAGCGGGCGCCTGGGATCCGGGCAGACGTCGGGGATCGCGTTATCGCTGAATCGGGTTCGCCATCCGTCACGGTCGAGGTTGGCCCCATCCCACGCCGTCGGTGCACGTTTGACCTGGGTTTGGCGGACAGGGAGCGTCGAACGGCAAGACCACCCGAACGTCGCTTCCATCCGGCTTCACGATGGCCAGTCCACTAGGTTGATCGGTCGGGTTCCGCTGCGCGGCGGCCCGCGCGTCGCCGCCCTGTTTCCAGCGACGGATTAGGAGCAGGTTGGCATGTCGAAAGTGATCGTGACATCACCGCTGGGAGCCACGGTCACGTGTGCGACCTCGTGGAAGTTAAAGGTCGATCCGTCCGACCCGGTGGCGTGAACGATCTGGGTGAACGTTGCCGCATAGTTCTGGAGGTTGATGTTCTGGCCGTCCCAGATCGTGAACCTCCCTGAGTAGCTGACGTTGCCGCCGGCCAGCGGTTCAAACGCGAAGGTGCCCGTGGCGGTGAAGGTGAACCAACCGGTCCCGGCACCCACGCCGGAGGTCAGCACGGTGCCGTGGGCCACGCCGTCATAGGTGATCGTCACGATCCCGGTCTCAGTCGTACAGGGCGCGTTGGTGGGGAAGCTCTGTGTCGCGTTGTGGAAGGTCTGGGTGAAGCTCACAGCTCCGGCGCCATCGGCTTGGACAGGCGAGGCCAGCAGCGTCGCCGCGAGCAAAGCGAGCAAGACACCTAGACCCAGGATCTTCTTCATTCCGTCTCTCCCTTTCTGATGGCATCAGTACTGCCCTCAGGAGTGGCCCGTCGGGCCATCGGGCGAGCTGGTGCCCAATGACGAGATCCGCGGCGGCGGCCTGTACGACCGCCGCCATCCCCAGGCTCAGACGTGAGCCGGGATCGTCGCCTCGCAGAGTGCTTTGAAGTTGTCCATCGAGTGCCGGAGGTCTCGCTCGAGGAAGCCGCCGAGTAGCTTCTCCGCGACGCCGGCAAAGAGGCCCGGCGGAAGGTCGTACTCGACCTCGACTGTGCCATCCGTGCCGCCTCCGGCCGCGGTGCTGGTGATCGTCACAGATCCCGTGAGACCACCAGCGCCACTGAACTTCAGCGCGTAGGTAGTTGGCCTGTCGGCCTTCGTCGTCTCCTGGGTGCCCTCGATCTTCCGCCCGAAGATCCGCGCCACCGTCGTCGCCCTGGCGCCGACCCGGTCGAGCCGGCCCGGACAGTCCTTGACCTCGACAATGTTCACGTTCCATTCGGGGAGCCGTTCGCACGATGCGTTGATCTCCCAGACGTGGTCGATGGGCGCGTTGATATGCTCGCTCAATCGAATGTGGCCCATGCAGCTACCCTCCCGCGCCGACAGGAACAGGGGACGACCGGGTAGGCAGGGTTCCTGGCCAGCGCGAGTCAGAACTGAGGTCGGCCCGTGGCGCGCCACTCAGCGATGGCGCGTGGGGCGAGTCACCCAGCCGGTCCGCCTCATCAGTCTACGCCCGCCGATCAAGCGCAGAGTGATTCTTGATCAAGACGAGGGCGCCGTCCGGCGGGGGCGGTGACCTAACCGATATCCCGCACTTGGGTGAGACTGTCACGATGCAAACAGGTGAAAGGTCGAAGCAGCTCGGAGGTATGGATGAACCCCGATGACTTTCCGGCCCCACGAGAGGGCTTCGTCCTCACACATTTTCTGGTGGTCTCCGATCAGGATCGGTCCCGCGCGTTCTATCAGGCTCTATTTGATGGACAGGTGCTGATGGAGCGTGATCCGGTGATCATCAAGGTCGCCAATTCCTGGCTGACCCTGAACGAGGGCGGCGGCCCGACGGACGACAAGCCGACCGTGACGCTCGCGCCGCCGACGGAGCCGAACCGCGCGAGTGCTTTTCTGAACGTCCGTGTCGCAGACATTCAGAAGGTGTACCGCGAATGGTCGGCGAAAGGCGCGGAGTTTCTGACCGAGCCGAAGGATCACGGACGCGAGATCCGAGCCTACATCCGTGACCCTGACGGTCACCTGATCGAAGTGGGCCAGACCGTGTTTGCGGCCGGAGATTGATCGCGGACCTTACGCCTTCTGGTCGCCGCGGCGCATGACGGCGACGAACGAGAGCACCAAGCCAGCGATTGCCCAAGCGAGAATCAGCGGGAACTTGACGTTCTGGGGCGCAAGCTCGCTCTGGACGGCGTAGATGATCAGGCCGGCCGAGACTGCGTACGCGGTTCCGATCAGAAGGTTTGGCATGGTCGTTCCCCTGTGGCCGGTGTCGCGAGTGGCGACTGACAGGACCTGGCAATCGCCCGCCGAGTTCAGGCAACAACGACGACGATACCGAGGCGCATGACCCTATCGCCACGGCGTCTTGGGACCGTCTCGGGAGAACGGCGATGCCCGCACGTTGATTCGATCAGGCGGGAGAGGCGCCGCATCCGATCGCTATTCGCGGACCTGCGAATCGGCTCAACCGCGCCACCCTCCAGCGGACAGGCGACAGACGCGGAGCGCTTGACATGGCGACATGCTCCTAAAGTCCGGCGCGCTAGACCGACAAGCCGCGAGAATGCCGGCCAGGGCTGATCGAAGAACCGGCCGTCCTCCTACGCGAATCCAGAGCTTGGCTCCAAGGCGACCTCGGTCATTTGGACAGGTAGCCGATCACGGCATCGCCGGCAGCCCGGAGGTGGCCGCGCAGGACCCGGAGGGCGGCGCGGGTGTCGGGGGTCCGGCATTGCTCGAGCAGCTCGCGATGCTCCGAATCGGAGTGGCCAGCTCCGCCGAGGCCCTCGGTGTAGAGCAGCACGTATGGTGCCACCGCCGCGTGCAGCGTCTCGACCATCGCCAGCGCGCGATGCCAATTCGCGGCGTTGTAGAGGGCGCGATGGAAGAGCCAGTTCGCCTCGGTGAGCGTTTGGGCGGGGCTCGTCAGGGCAAGCTCGGCGGTGGCCAAGTCGACGATCGTGTGGCGGCCGATCGCCCGGCGCAGGAGCTCGGGCTCGACCGCGAGACGAAGCGCGAAGATCTCTTTGGCATCGGCGGCGGTGAGCGGTTTGACCATTGCGCCGCGATTCGGTTCGAACGTCACCAGGGATGCCGCTGCGAGCCGCTGCAGCGCCTCGCGGACCGGGATCTTGCTGACGCCGAGCTCCGCCGCGAGGTCGTCCTGGCGCAGCCACGCGCCCGGCTGGTAGTCGCCCCTGACGAGACCCTGCCGCACCCTTTGCTCGACCCGCTCGACTGTGGACACGGACCCATCGTATACCTTGACAGATCGTATACGATTATGCGATGAGCCACATCGATGACTTCCCCCGCGTTCCCTTGATGTTCGGCCCATCCCCGATCCATCCGCTGCCGCGGCTGAGCGCCGCGTTGGGTGGCGGCGTGGAGATCTGGGCCAAGCGGGACGACTGCAACTCCGGTATCGCCTTCGGCGGCAACAAGGTGCGGAAGCTCGAGTACCTGGCTGCCGATGCGATCGCCCGAGGCTGCGACACGCTCGTCTCGATCGGCGGAATCCAGTCCAACCACACGCGCGCTGTCACGGGCGTTGCCAGACACCTGGGGCTCGATGTGGTGACCGTGCAGGAGCACTGGGTCGACTGGGACGACCCTGGGTACGAGAGAGTCGGCAACATCCAGCTCAGTCGCATCATGGGCGGCGACGTCCGGATCGACCGGGCAGGCTTTGACATCGGGATCCGAGACAGCTGGCGCCAGGCCTTGGAGTCCGTCGAAGCCGTCGGCGGCAAGCCCTATCCGATCCCCGCCGGCGCCTCGGACCACCCGCTCGGTGGCCTGGGGTTCGCGAACTGGGTGCGGGAAGTTGCCGCCCAGGAGAGCCAGCTCGGCCTGTACTTCGACCATGTCATCGTCTGCACGGTGACCGGCTCGACCCACGCCGGGATGATCGCCGGCGTCGCCCTGGAGGACAGGGGCGACCGACGAGTCATCGGCGTCGACGCGTCCGGGACCCTGGACAAGACGGTGGCCCAGGTGACCAGCATCGCCCGCGCGACTGCAGAGGCGATCGGCCTCACGCGGGAGCTGCGCGACGAGGAGATCACTGTCGTCGACGGGTACGCCGGGCCGGCGTACGGCATCCCAGACGAGCAGACGATCGAGGCGATCCAGCTGACTGCCCGCACGGAGGGGATGCTCACCGACCCCGTTTACGAGGGCAAGTCCATGGCCGGCCTGATCGGGATGATCCGTTCCGGCGATATCCCAAACGGCTCCCGTGTGCTCTACGCCCACCTCGGCGGACAGCCGGCACTGTCCGCATATGCGCATACCCCAGGCCTCGGCGGGTAACATCGTCGTACTCGAGCCCCTCGGGGGCACCATTCGCCGTCTCCCCCATGACCATCGGCCCTGACGGAACGCGTTGTCCCGCGCGGTAAGGTGGCCGCGACCGGGTCACCGAACGCCGGGCCGGTCGTCTCGCAACGAGGGCCCACGACGTGCGCAATCGCCTCGCCCTGCTCGCATCGTTCGTCGTCATCTCGGCCGTTCTGGCCGTCGGCTGCAGCGGGGCCGCCGCCCCGCCCGATCCGTACGAGCAGCTGTCGACGTCGATGAAGACGACCTGGAACCCGATCCAGGTGAACATGGGCATCGTCGTCACCGTCGCGGGCAAGACGGTCACCCTCGATCCGAAGGACATCGCGATGGTGCTCGACACCGCCGGTGGCAAGTTCGGCTTTCACGTGTCCCTGCCCGCGTCCGGGCTCGGCGTTCCCGGTGCGGCTCTCTCGCAACTCGGGATCGAGGGCGACTCCCTCGACTTCGACATGGTCTACGCGGACGATGCGCTGTACGCCCGGAGCCCACTCTTCAGGCCGATGTTGAAGATGATTCTCGGCCCCACCGGCAAGATCCCGGTCGGAGACCTCACGGGCTGGCTCAAGCTCGGGACGAAGGCCGAGCTCATGGCGCTCGGGGCGCTCTCCGGCGCGAATCGCGGAGTGCCGACCTTCGCCCCGCCCGCGTCCGGCGACCAGTCGACCCCCGCCGCCGTCAAGGCGTCCTTGGAGGCGACGGGGATCACCCTGACGATCGCCGGGACGGAGAAGCACAACGGGGCCGACGCGCGACACCTCAAGATCGGCATCGATCTCGAGAAGCTCATCACGAACCCGGCATTCGTCGCCGGCGCCGGTCCCCAGGGTGGTCAGATGATCGCGGCGATGCGGGCCTTCACGTTCTCGGGCGACCTGTGGATCGATGCGTCGACGAACCGGGTCGTGGAGAGCGACATTCACATGGCCTCGACCAAGGATCCGACCGCGGTCGGCGACATCACCGTCACCGCGCACGACCCCGACGGAACGGTGTCGCTCGGTGCCCCGGGGGCCGTCGTGGACGTTCCTCTCGGCCCCCTGGTCACGGAGATGATGAAGATGATCGGCAAGGGCGCCGAGAGCTGATCCCGACCGGCCGGACGGGGGGTCGACCTGACCGCCGCGCGATCGGGTCCCTGCTACCATCGCGCCGATGGAGATCATGGGGATCCGGATCCCGACGGTGGTCGAGGACAACGTCGCCCGGCGATGCGACGGCTGCCTGAAGGTCATCGAGGAAACGCCCTGGCGGGTCAATCTCCTGGACACCGTCACGACCGAGGTCGCGGCGCCGTGGACGGACACGGCGGCGATCAACCCGGGTCCGTTCGAGTTCCACTCCGACGAGGACTGCGTGCGGCGCTGGATGGCCAGCCGTGACTTCCTCTTCTGCCGCAAAGGGCGGGTCCGCGAGATCATGCGGCCGATCCCGATCCCCGGGCCGGACGGCGGGGCCGTTCGATGGGGCCTCTGCGACGGCATTCATCGGGACGATCACGAGCTGATCCCGGCCTGACGTCCGGCGACCTGGGGCGGTGCCTGGCGCGCACCGATCTCGCCGAATCATGTGCCCCCAGCGAGGCGATTTCGAGGTCGTTTCGCACAAGCGGAACAATCGGCGTCTGTGCCCGCCTTCGGACATCAGTCCAGTTCGTACCGCTTGTCGTTAACGATTGCCAAACGGACGCTCTGGGGAACGATTGGGCGCGCAGGTGCGACGCCATCGGCTCGAGGTTGACGCGGCATCGAGCGACTCCGATAATCCCGCAGTCGGGTCGTCCGTCGAGACCCAGATTTGCCTACATTCCGCTGCGAGGTCGTGCGTCCACGTGCCTGCCGCCACACGCCCCGTCCGATCAGCCGTCGAGCGGCCGCTGTCACTCGGTCCGGCCAGCCGGCTCCTCGGCGTCGATCCAGACACGCTTCGTCGCTGGGCGGATGAGGGTCGGATCGAGGCGTTCACCACCGCCGGCGGCCACCGGCGTTTTCATCGCGCCACGGTCGAGCGAATCCTCGAGGCGCGACGTCACGATGCGACCCTCCGCCTCGCGTCCCTCGGTGCAACCGCCGACCGCCTGTCGCGCGCCTACCGCCGCGGCTATTCGGTCGGGGCCGAGGCAGGCGAGGTCCGCGCCGCCATCCCGGCCTCCGACCACGACGCGTTCCGTGACGGCGGCCGCCGGCTCGTCGGCGCCCTGCTGGAGCACCTCGATGCCTCCGACGACCTGGGACGGGCTCGCGCGGAGGCGGCCGCCATCGCCGCCACCGACGACCTCACCGACCGCCTCGCCATCGCCCGGATCGCCCCCGACGAGGCCGTGTCGCTGTTCGTGGCGGCTCGCCGCCCGTTCCTGACCGAGCTGGGCGTGATCGCGCGGCGCCGCGCCCTGGACCCGGACCGCTTGATCGCGATCTACGACAGTTCGTCCGCGCTGCTCGATCGATTGCTGATCAGGCTCGTGTCGCGCTATCCGCACATGCCCGAGCCCGCCCCCGAGTCACGGCGTCAACCTGTGCCCGATCCGGTCGAGCGACCGCTCGCGGCCGCTTCCCGAGAGAGCTGACGTGCCATCGGCCTGGCTTCCCGTCGCAACCTCGCTCCTCGCCCTTGTCTTTGCCGTCGCCCTCCTCGACCAGTGGCGAGAACGACGCCAGACCTTCCAGCTGATCTGGGCCGTCGGGATGCTCTTCTACGGTGTGGCCTCGGGCTGCGAAGCGATCGGCGCCACGACCGGATGGAACGAAGCCCTCTATCGGACGTGGTACCTCACCGGCGCGGTCTGGACGGCCGGCTGGCTCGGGCTCGGGACCGCGTTCCTGCTCGGGCGAACACGCTTCGGCTACACGTTCGCCCTGTGCCTCGTGCTGGCCGGCGTGTTCACGTTGCTGACCGAACGGAAGTTCAACTATCCGGGCTCGGGAACCGCGCCGATCCTCTACCTGATCGGGGCGCTGGTCCTGGCCGCCGCCGTCGCCATCGAGACCTACTTCCAGAACGATCGCTGGCCGCGGATCGCGGCCGGTGCCGTCATCGGAACGACGATCCTGTCGCTCGTCCTCATGCTGACCGTGACGCTACCCGCGCCCGGCTATGCCATCGACCAGAGCACCGGGGCGCCGACCGGTGAGCTCCTGCCCGGCACGATCCGACTCCTCACGCCGTTCCTCAACATCACCGGCGGCTTCGCTCTGATCCTCGGGGCGCTCTTCTCGGCCTACGTCTTCATGCCGAAGCGACGGGTGCTCGCCTACTCGCTCGACCCGACCGCCAGCGGCGATCAGTTCCTGTTCAACCTGCTCATTTCGCCGATCGCGATCGTCGTCAACTTCGTGGCCTCCCTGCCCGGCGCCGTCCGGGCGCTTTTCGCCGGCCGGCTTCACAGCCGCGTTCCGGCGACGATCCTGATCGCGATCGGCGGCCTGCTCGCGAGTGGTGGCGACGCCCTCAACCGGTTCGGCGTCACGAACTACTTCCAGGTCGGGAAGTTCCTCGCAGTCGGCTTCCTGCTCGCCGGATTCCTGGTCTCGATCGAGACATTCCGCGAGATCCGGATCCCATTCACGTCGATCCGGCTGGGGGGCCGGCGGACGGAGCCTGGCCTCGCGGCGGAGAGTGGCACGGCCGTCGAACCCACCCCGGAGACGAACGCCCCGCCGTCGGCCCGCGCCACCTGACGACGCCTGGCGACTGAGCCGATCCCGCTCGACGAGCCGGAGCGGGCCGCCCGTACCATGCCCGAATGGGCGATCACCGCTATCTCGTCGGATCCCTCGCGCTTATCCTCGCGGCGAGTGGGTTCGGCATGCTCGGTCCGGTTGCCCGGCTTGCATACGAGGCCGGCTTCGAGCCGATCGCGTTCGTCGGCTGGCGCGCGATGTTCGGGTTCCTGGCGATCGTCGTAATCGTGGCGGTCGCAACTCGGCGCGGGATGGGCGTCGTCAACCCGCTCCGCCTTCCACGCGGTGACCTCGCCGGGCTCGCCGCGATCGTGGTCGCCGGCCTCGGGGTCAACATCGCGACGTTCGTCGCGTTCGACCTGACGACGGTCGCCCTCGTCCTCCTCGCGTTCTACACCTACCCGGCGCTCGTTGCCGCCGTGGCGGTCGCGCTTGGCCACGAGCGACTCGACGGCACTCGCCTGGTTGCGCTCCTGCTGGCGCTCGGGGGCATGGTCCTCGTCGTGGCGGGCGCGCCGGATCAGGCCCGGGGCGGCGCGGCGTTCAATCCGGCCGGCGTGCTGCTCGGCTTGCTCGCGGCCGTGTTTCAGACGCTCTTCGTGACCGTGAGCCGCGGCCGGCTTGTCGCGGTGCCGGCCGTCCAGGTGATGGGCTGGGTGCTCCTCGCGATGACGGCAACGTGCATCCCGCTGGCCGCCGTGCTCGGCGATGCGCTCGACGTGCCGCTCCACGGCGGTCCGGCCCTCGGCCTCGTGATGCTCGCGGGGATCCTTGGAGCAGGACTCCCGTCGATCCTGCTGCTCTTCGGCATCCGGGCCATCGGCGGGACACGAGCCGGGATCCTAATGCTGATCGAACCGCTCGTCGGCGTGACCCTCGCGGCGGTTCTCCTGCACGAAGCGCTCCTGCCGATCCAGGTCGTGGGTGGCGGAGCGATCCTCGCAGCTGCGCTCCTCCTCCAGCGGGGTGCTCGCGGCGACGGTCGGGATCCGATCGCCGTCCCGCTGGCCGAGCGCACGTGACGCCGATCCGCCACGATGGACGATGCACGCGTCAAGGCCTGGCCCCGGCCTCTGGCAGGGCGGTGGCAGCGACAATGGGCTGACGCGATGACCGCGGAAGGAGGTGGCGTCGGTGGGTGACACCGTCGAGGGCGCGCGCATCCGCGTCCTCCTCGTCGACGACCACGGCGTGGTCCGGCGAGGCCTGCGCGGCTATCTCGAGCTGCTCGATGACATCGAGGTCGTCGGGGAGGCTGAGAACGGTCTCGTCGGCGTCGAGCTGTCGGCGCAGCTCGTCCCCGATGTCGTGCTCATGGACATCGTCATGCCGCAGCTCGACGGGATCGGCGCGATCGCCCGCATCAAGGCCGCCCAACCGGGGGTCCAGGTCGTCGCCCTGACGAGCTTCATCGAGGAGGACAAGGTCCTCGCTGCGCTCGAGTCGGGGGCCAGCGGGTTCATCCTCAAGGACGCCGACGCGGACGACGTCGCGGCGGCGATCCGGGCCGCCCATAACGACGAGGTCCACCTCGATCCGGCCGCCGCCCGGGTCCTGGCCAAGGGGATGCGCACGCGGGTCGCGCAGCAGCCCGTCGAGAGCTTGACCGAGCGCGAGCTCGAGGTCCTCAGCCTCGTCGGGCACGGCCGGAGCAACAAGGAGATCGCGACCGACCTCGGCATCACCGAGCGGACGGCGCGGACGCACGTCAGCAACATCCTCGGCAAGCTCGACCTGCAGAGCCGGACGCAGGCCGCGCTCTACGCGGTGGAGCGGAAGCTGGTCAACGACTGAGATGCCCCGATCGAGATCCTCGCTGCTCCCGGAGCTCGGCGAGGCGCTCGGATCGCTCGAACACGACGGCTGAACGGACCCGGTCGGAATGGTCCGCCCAGTCCGCGTTGCGGCGTCGGTCGTCACCGCTCCGCCCGCCGACGACCGCCCGACGATCGTCTTCCTCCACGGCATGCGCCTGAGCGGCGCCGCGTGGGCCGCCCAGGTCGCGGGTCTCACCGACGCATTCCATTGCCTCACCCCTGACCTGCCGGGCCATGGCGACGCTGCCGGCACCCCGTTCACCCTGGACGACGCTGCGGCGGGCATCGCCGAACTGATCGAACGCGAGGCACACGGCGGCCGGGCGATCGTCGTCGGCTCGTCGCTCGGCGGCTATGTCGCGATGGCGGTGGCGGCCGGATGGCCGGAGCGAGTCGCCGGGCTGGCACTCTCCGGCGCGACGGCCGAGCCGGTCGGGGCTCGGGCCCTGGCGTTCCGGGGCCTGGCGGCGATCCTTCGCCATGCGCCACGCGGAGCCCTCGATCGCATCAGCCGAGTGTACTTCGGATGGCGGTATCCGCCGGCGATCGCCGATCCGATCGTTGCCGCCGGCTTCTCGTTCGAGGGCGGCGCGGCTGCCCTCCGATCGCTCGTCGGCCAGCGGTTCCTGCCGCGGCTGGCCTCGTATCCGGGGCCGACCCTTCTGGTCAACGGCCAGTACGACCTGTTCTTCCGCCGGCGGGAGGGTGCCTTCGCCGCGGCCGCCGCCCACCCACGCCGCGTCCGGATCCGACGGGCAACGCATCTGACCAACCTCGACCAGCCCCGTCGATTCAATGCGGCGATCCGCGACTTCGCGAGGACGATCGAGGGCACCGACACGTAGGCCAGGGCACGCCGCGGAGCGGTCGTGGAGGACCCCGATGGTATCCTCGCGGGACCGCACTTCCACCCAGCGACCGAGGTTTCATGCGCGTTCGCAAGGCCGTCTTTCCCGCCGCCGGATGGGGGACCCGCTTTCTCCCGGCGACCAAGGCTCAGCCAAAGGAGATGCTGCCCCTCGTCGACAAGCCGGTGATCCAGTACGCGGTCGAGGAGGCCGTCGCTTCCGGCATCGAGCACGTGATCATCGTCACCTCGAGCCAGAAGCGGGCGATCGAGGACCACTTCGACACGTCGTACGAGCTCGAGCGGCTGCTCGAGGAAAAGGGCGACATCGACATGCTCCGCCAGATCCGGCGCATCTCCGATCTCGCCCAGGTCACCTACGTTCGCCAGAAGGAGCAACTCGGTCTCGGGCACGCCGTTCTCGTCGCCAAGGAGATCGTCGGCCACGAGCCATTCGCGGTCATCCTGTCGGACGACGTCGTCATCGGCGACCGGCCGTGCATCGGCCAGCTCGTCCACGCCTACAACCAGACGCACGCCTCCATCGTCGCCGTCATGGAGGTCCCCCGCGCGGAGACGCATCGCTACGGGGTGATCGCCGGCGAGGAGGTCGAGGGCGCCCTGAACCACGGGCGCCTGCACAAGGTCAACCGCCTCGTCGAAAAGCCGACCCCGGCCGAGGCGCCGTCGAACCTCGCCATCATCGGCCGCTACGTCCTGACCCCCAAGATCTTCGACAAGCTGGAGCAGACCCAGCGCGGCGCCGGCGGCGAGATCCAGCTGACCGACGCGATCGAGGCCTTGATGCAGGAGCAGGCGGTCTACGGCTACGAGTTCGAGGGGACGCGCTACGACTGCGGGACGACGATGGGCTGGCTCAAGGCGTCGGTCGAGCTGGCCCTCCAGCGACCCGAGCTCGCGCCGGAGTTCCGGACGTACCTGCGCGACCTGGAGCTGTAGCGGGCTGACGCGACCGGCCCGGTCAGCCGGAGCAACCCCGCGTCACGGACGGCTCGCCCGGCCGTCGTACGCTACGATGCCGGCGGGTGCGTCACCGCCCGGAACGCCGACACGCATCGCGGCGTTCGGCCTTACCCCGCAGCGGAGAGTGATTTGGCGGAGATCGGGACCATCCTCGGCGGCCGGTACCGGCTCGTGGAGCTACTCGGCCAGGGTGGCATGGCCCGGATCTATCGAGGCCACGACAACCAGCTCGACCGCGACGTCGCCGTCAAGCTCCTCCGGCCGGAGTACGGGCGCGATCCCGACTTCAGCTCGCGGTTCCGCCAGGAGGCCCAGAACGCGGCCTCGCTGAGCCATCCGAACATCGTCGGCGTCCACGACTTCGGCCAGGACGAGGCGGGCCCGTTCATCGTCATGGAGCTCGTCGACGGCGAGGACCTTGCCTCGATCGTCAAGCGCTCCGGCGCGTTGCCACCCCGCCAGGCCGCGCGGATCACGGCCGAGATCGCCCGCGCCCTGCATGCCGCCCACCAGCGCGGGATCGTCCATCGCGACGTCAAGCCCGGCAACGTGCTCGTCAACCGCGACGGCCAGGTGAAGGTGACCGACTTCGGGATCGCCCGGGCCCTTGCCGAGGCCCAGATCACGCTGCCCGGGACCACGCTCGGGTCGGTCCACTACTTCAGCCCGGAGCAGGCGCGCGGCGATCCGACGACGGCGGCCTCGGACATCTATTCGCTCGGGATCCTCCTGTTCGAGCTACTGACCGGGCACCGACCCTGGGAGGCGGACAGCGCGGCCGCGGTGGCGATGGCCCGACTGGCCGGCCCGCCACCCGATCCGGCGTCACTGCGATCGGGGCTGCCCGCGGATCTCGTGGCCATCGACCGCAAGGCCCTTGCCACGGAGCCCACCGACCGCTGGTCATCGGCAGCATCGATGGCCGCAGCGCTCGAGGCCTTCCTCGCCGGGACCGCCATCCCCGGTGTCACCGGAGTTGCGGGAGCGGTGGCCGGCACGGCCGGAGCGGCCGGGGCTGCCGGGGCTGCCGGCACGGCTGCCGGCGTGGCCGGAGCAGCTGGACTCGCGGCGACCTCGGCAACCGCTCGCGCCAACCCGCGCGCCATTCCCTATGTCCCCGACGCGTATGCGGACGAGCCGCCGCCGCGGGGCTCCGACCCCTACGGACGCCGTCCGAGCGGACCGGGTGGCCGCGACGGCGCTCGTCCGCCAAGCCGCCCACCCGCCCGTCCGACCGACGACGACGAACCGAGCGGCACGTCGCCTGCCGTCTGGGCCGCCGGGATCGTCGCCCTGCTGATCCTCGCGGCGGTCGCGTTCCTCGTCTTCCGCCTCCTGTCCAGCCCGGGCGCCGCGCCGGTCGCCCAGGTGACGGTCCCGAACTTCGTCAACCTGTCCCTGACCCAGGCCCAGGCCCTGGCAACCCAGAACGGGCTGACCGTCAGTCCGACGGCGTCCGCCGCTCCGAGTGGCGTGACCGCCAACACGGTCCTCAGCCAGGATCCGGCCGCTGGCGCGAAGATCGACCGGGGCGGCACGGTGAACCTCGTCGTCGCGGCCGGGGCCGAGACGGTCGCCGTGCCGAACATCATCAACAAGCAGGAGACCGACGCCTTCAACCTGCTCGCGGCGGCCGGCCTCCAGCTCGGCCCGAAGACGGAGGCGTTCGATCCGGCCGTGCCGCTCGGTGCCGTCATCAGCCAGAACCCCGCCCCCGGGGTCGTCGTCAACAAGGGGACGCCAGTCGCCTACGTCCTCTCCAAAGGCCCCGAGCCATCGGCCAGCCTGCCACCGAGTCCGTCACCGACGATCGCGCCGACCCCGACGCCCACGCCGACCCCGCCGCCGACGCCGCCCCCGACGGCGGTGCCGACCCCGACCCCGATCAAGGTGGGCGATTACGTCTGCATGACCGTCGCCGATGCGAAGGCGAAGATCGTCGCCGACGGCTTCACGGTCGGACCGGTCCTGCCGACGGACGACCCTGCGTGGTTCGTCAACGCGCAGGCGCCGAACTCCGGGACGAAGGCACCGCCGAAGTCGCAGATCACGATCACCACGCAGGAGACCAAACCCGCCAGCTGTCCCTGATCGTCAGCCGGCCGAGACCTCGACCTCCACCCATAACCGGTGGCTTCCGGTGTCGGTTCGCGGCGCACGATCGAGCGGCGGCTCAGCATCGCCGTCCGCCTCGGCCGTTCGCGACGACCCGACTGCCGCGATCGTCAGAAGGTCGAGCAGCCCCGGTGTCACCGGATCGGGCGGGGCCGCCACGGCGCCATCCTCCCAGCAGGCACGGACCTCATCGCCCTGGAGCGGTAGCCGCCGGCGATCCAGCCCGCAGAACCCCACCCGAGGAGCGACCGAGCCGCGGAAGTGGCGACATGTCCCGCAGCTCGTCGACGAGCGGTGGCAGACCCAGCAGCGCGACGCCTCCGGTTGGGGTGTCGAGCAGTGCGGACAGCGCCACGACGGCATGACCGGATGGTAGCTGCGTCCGGCGCTCCTGTCACGGCGTTCGGCGATCGCCCCGAACGCCCGGTCGAAACGCGCTACTTCTGGATGACGATCACCGTCCGGTCGGTCGTATCGCCGAAGTCCTTGGTCTGGACGATGACCGTGACCGAGCATTGACCAGCCGTCGCGCCTTTCGGGATCGAGGTCGTGAACGAGGCCACACCCGTGCTCGAGGTGGTCAGTGTCGACGACGTGATCGCGGGCACGCCCGGAACCGCCAAGGTGAACGTCACGCTCGCGCCCGCGAGCACCTGGCCGTCGGGATTGTGGACGATCACCGACAGCTGGACCGGCTCGGGCAGCTTGGCGAGCCTGACCTGGTAGAACGAGGCCGACAGGTTGGCGGTCAGGACGCCGGCCCCGCGTCGGACGGTCAGCGCGACCATGGTCGCGTTGCCGGCCGGGTCGGTCGCGGTGACCTGGATCTGGTTCGAGCCGGGCCCGATCGGGACCGCGATGGAGAACGCCCCCTTCAGGTCGGCTGCCCCGGCGACCGTCGCGTTCGTCGTCGCGTTGTGCAGGCTCAGGTTGCTCCGTGCCTGAGTCACGCCGACGACGGTGACGGACTTGGCATTGACGACCGCGTTCGCCTTGGGCGAGCTGATCGTGATCTTCGGCCGCGACACGTCGAGGACGTAGACCACCGCGGCTGACGGATCGGACTCGATGTCGGTCGGGCCGACGATCGTGGCGGTGAAGGTATTCGTGCCGGGGCTCAGGGTGACGGGCACGAGGAACTGCTGCCGCGGTCCGACCGGAACCTCGAGGACCAGCCCTGCGTTGCCCTTGCCGATCGCGAGATAGATCCTGATCTTGGTGTTGGCCTGGCCGGCGACGCTCGCGGGCACGGTCCCCGCCAGATCGACGGTCGGCTGGTTCGTGTAGGGCTCGTCGGGCGCCTCGAGCGTCGGCGGGGAAGCGGCCACCAGGTCGGCGGCACTCGGGGATGGTGTCCTGGTGAGGTCGGTCACGAATCCGTTGAACGTGGTGCCGACGACCGCCGCGACCTTGCCGAGCCCGCCGTTGGCGACGAGCAGGACGCCGACCCCGAGGGCGACGACGGCGAGGCCCATGAGCAGGCGGAAGGGCAGCGCGATTCCCGGCCCGCGTTCGATCTTGCGATGGGCCGCAAGGCGACCCGGCGCGGGCGAGCGCGGCCGGGCGATCGCCGGAGCGGGACGTCCCGACGATGGCGGGCGCGGTCGCACTTGTGATGGTCGCCCGCTTCGCCGTGTCGTCATCGGCGTCGATTGTCGCATGCGCCGCCCGCCGAGCGTGAACGGATGGCCGATTCGTTGCGGCGCGTTGTAGTCTTGCGCGGTCCGGCGCGCGGGCCGCCCGTCCCGCTGCGCGCCGAATCGAGGGGATGGATGCAGGCTCGAGACCCAAAACGCGATCGTCCCGCTGGTTCGCTCGGCCGGCCCGCGTTCGGCGTCGGTCCGATCGCCAGGGTCAGCCGGCCGCCGGCCGAGGGCAGGCCGGCGCCGCCCCCAATGCAGGATCGACGCGACCACGCCGCCGCCGCCTCCGCCGGCGCACCCGCCGTCCGCGCACCAATGCCGATCCGGCCGGGCATGCCAGGTCGCCTCGGGGTCCCGATCCGGTCGCCCCTCCCCGCGATGCCGCCCTCGCGCGGCGGCTTCGGATTGCCGAACCTCCGTCGCAACGTCTGTCCGCACTTCTACATGACCGGATCGCGCGGGGCGATCCCGATCCAGGCGCCGCACCTGCTCAAGGCGCTGATCCGCCAGGACGCCAACGTCTCGCGCTGCCAGCTCCGCGGCGGTGTCCACATGGAGCAGGGCTACGTCAACGACGTCTGCCTGACGCCGCGGTTCAACCAGTGCGTCTTCTACGAGGACGACCTGAGCCGGGAGTGACGGGCACCTCCGGCAGGGACGAGGCGGCGACGGCCGGCGCGGCGCCCGGCGGCGCGGCGCCGGACGACCCTGAGATCGGCCGTGCCTATTGGGCCGCCCTGGCCGCGCTCGGCGATCGCGGGCGGTTCGGGATCCGGCTCGGCCTCGGACGCACCCGCGCCCTCCTGCGCGAGCTGGGCGATCCCGAGCTGGCCGTCCGGGGAGCGCTCGTCGGCGGCACCAACGGCAAGGGCAGCGTCCTGGCCCTCTGCGGTTCCGCGTTGCGGGTCGCGGGCCTGCGCGTCGGCGAAACCCCCAAGCCACACCTCGTCTCGTACCGGGAACGGTTGCAGATCGGCGGCCGACCGGTCGACGCGGCCACGTTCGCTCACCTGGTGGAGGCCGCGATCGCGGCCGCGGGACGGCTGCCGCGGCGCCTCGGCGACCCGACCGAGTTCGAACTCCTGACGGCGGTCGTCTTCCGCTGGTTCGCCGACGAGGGGGTCGACCTTGCCCTCGTCGAGGTCGGGCTGGGAGGACGGCTCGACGCGACGCATGCCTGGGACGGTGGCGTGGCCGCGATCACGAACGTCGATCTCGATCACACCGACCGGCTCGGGCCGACGATCGGCCACATCGCCCGCGAGAAGGCCGCGATCATCGAGCGTGGCGATCTCGCCGTGACCGGTGCGGTCGGCGAGGCGCGCGCCATCGTTCGCCGCCAGGCGGCTCGTCTGGGAGTCCCGCTCGCGATCGTCGATCCGGCGCCGGTCGTCGCCGTCGATCGCGACGGATTGGTCGTGGAGCTGCCGCGCCTCGGACACACCCGGGTCGGGCTGCGCGGCCGTCACCAGGCGGCGAATGTGGCCGTTGCCGACGCGATTCTCGATGCCCTTGCTGCCGCGGGGATCGCCGCCGTTCCCGACGCGGCTCGCCGCCGCGGGTACGCCGAGGTTCGCTGGCCGGGCCGGCTCGAGCTCCTCGGGATCGACGGGCGGGACGTCCTCCTCGACGGCGCGCACAACCCGGCGGGGGCGGCCACCCTCGCGGCCGCGCTCGATGAGCTGCGGCCGTTTCTTGGTGGCGGCCAATTGACTCTCCTCACCGCGTCGATGGCCGACAAGGACGTTGCCGGCGTCGTCGACGCGCTCGCCGGCTCGGCGGCCCTCGCCGACGCGCGGATCGTGGCCACGGCCGTCGAGGGCCCGCGGGCGCTGCCGGCCGACGCGCTCGCCGGCGTGTGGTCGCGGGCGACGGCCACGGCGACCCCGGCCCGGCGATCCGTCGCTGCCGAGCCCGACCTGACGGCGGCCCTCGATCGGATCCTGGCCGGGCCGCCCGGCCCGATCGTCGTTGCGGGCTCCCTCTATCTCGTCGGTGCGGTCCGGGCTCGGCTCGTCGACGACCCGCTCCTGCGCGATCCGATGCCGCCCAGCGCCGATCCGGGCGACAATCGACCGCGATGACGGATCGACCACCCTCCGGCCGGGGCGTCGTCGCCGCGCAACCCGAGCTCGGCGGCGGCGCCGCGACGCCTTCGTTCGACCTGCCCGACGACGCATCGACGGGCATCCCGGGCCACCCCGGCCGGCTCCGGATCGGGCCGGCTTTGTTCGAATGGGGATCCCGGACGTACGTGATGGGGATCCTGAACATCACCCCCGATTCCTTCTCCGGGGACGGACTGCTGGCCGCTCCCGGCGTCGGCGGCGGCGATCGCGCCGGTGCCGCCGCTGGTCCCGGCGTCGCCGCCGGATCGGATCCACATCCTGACCCGGTCGCCCTCGCCCTCACGATCGGCCGGCGAATGGTCGACGAGGGCGCCGACCTGCTCGACGTCGGCGGCGAGTCGTCGCGGCCCGGTCACGAGGTCGTCGCCGAGCGGGACGAGCTCGCCCGCGTCGTCCCCGTCGTTCGCGCCCTCCGATCGGCCCTGCCGGACACGCCCCTGAGCGTCGACACGACGAAGGTCGCCGTCGCGGCGGCCGCCCTTGACGCGGGCGCCGATCTCGTCAATGACGTCTGGGGCGTCGGTCCGGGCGTCGAGCTCGCGGAGCTGGCGGCGGCGCGTCGCGTGCCGATCGTGCTCATGCACAATCGCGCCGAGGCGCGCTACACGAACCTGATGGCGGAGATCCTCGCCGACCTCGAGCGCGCGATCGAGCGGGCGCTGAGCGGCGGCGTTGCCTGGGAGTCGATCGTGATCGATCCGGGCTTCGGGTTCGGCAAGACGCCTGCCCACAACCTCGTCCTGCTCCGCGAGCTGGCGAGCCTGCGCATCCTCGGCCGACCGATCCTTCTCGGCACGTCCCGCAAGTCGACGCTCGGCAAGGTCCTCGACCTGCCGCCCGACGAACGACTCGAGGCGACCCTCGCGACCACCGCGCTGGGCGTCGCGGCCGGCGTCGACATCGTCCGGGTTCACGACGTCCGGCCCAACGTCCGGGTGGCGCGGACGGCCGACGCGATCGTCCGGCCCGCATCGCCACCCTCCTCACCGTCGCGGCAAGGAGACCCGCCCTGAGCGACCGGATCGTGCTCCGCAACATCCAGCTCGAGGGCCGGCACGGCGTCTACGACCACGAGCGCGAGGTCCCCCAGCCGTTCGAGGTGGACGTCGAGATGCTGGTCGACCTGCGACCGGCCGCGATCGACGACGACCTTGCCAGGACGGTCGACTACGGGCGCGTCTACGAAGTCGTCAAACGGATCGTCGAGACGGCCTCGTTCCGGCTGCTCGAGGCGCTGGCGGAGGCCATCAGCGACGAAATCCTGTCCGACTTCCCCGTCGTCGAGGTTGGTGTCCGCGTCCGCAAGCCGGCGGTCCAGCTGAGCGGTCCGCTCGATTACGCCGGGGTCGAGATCTGGCGCAGTCGTTCGCCCGGTTGACTGCCGCCCTCAGCGGAGGTCGGGCGGCCGAGTACCGAGCGTGACCGTCAGCGTCTTGTGATCCTTGCCGCGGATCACCTCGATGGTGATCTTGTCGCCGGGGGCGAACTGGGTGAGGATCGCGTCGAGCGGGTGCGTCGCGTCGATCGCTTGGCCATTGATCGAGATCACGATGTCGCCGGTCTTGATCCCCGCAACCGCGGCCGGGCTCGATGGCTTGACAGCGTCCTCGCCCGTTGGGTCGCCGTTCGGGTCGAGGATCTGGACGTACGCCCCAGCGCTGGACGGCAGCTTCAGGTGCTTGACCATCTGCGGATCGATCGAGACGTACTGGATCCCGATGTAGGGTCGGGCGAGCTTCTGACCGGCAAGCGCCTGGCGCATCACCGGGCGGGCGATGTCGATCGGGATCGAGAAGCCGATTCCCGTCGAATCCCTGGCGATCGCGGTGTTGACGCCGATGACCGCGCCGGTCGCGTCGAGGAGTGGCCCCCCGCTGTTGCCGGGGTTGATCGCGGCGTCGGTCTGGATCAGGTTGCGGAGGTGACCGCCATCGGTCGTGATGTCCCGTCCGAGCGCCGACACGATCCCGCTGGTCACGCTGTTGTCGAACGTCCCGAGCGGGCTCCCGATCGCGACGACCAGCTCGCCGACCTTCAGGCCGTCGGAGTCGCCGATCGTCGCCGCAGGGAGCCCCGTCGCGTCGACCTTGATGATCGCGAGGTCGGTCAGGGTGTCGATCCCGTAGGTCGTCGCCTCGTACTTCGTGCCGTCCTTCAGCTGGACGGTCAGATCGGTCGTTCCCGCCACGACGTGGCGGTTCGTGAGGATCCAGCCGGCCGAATCGAAGATGATTCCTGACCCGACCCCGCTCTGCTCCTGCTGGGTCGGCGACGTCGGATCGACGCCCTTCGTGTAGATCCGGACGACCGACGGGCCGGCCTTGGCGGCGACGTCGATGATCGCCGACGATTCGTCGAGGGTGACCGGTTGCTTGACCGTGGCCGAGCTGGCGTTCTGACTGGCGGTGGCGGCGACCTGGGGTCGATCGAACGCGCCGGTGGCGGTGAGGGCCGCGACCGTCCCACCCGAGGCGAGGACGGCTGCGACGAGGGCCGCGGCGATGACCGTACCCGGGCCTGCGCCCTGGCGCCGCGCTGCCACGACCGGCTCGGCGGTAACCGGGGCCGCCGATTCGAACCAGTGCTCGGGCGTCGGCTCCCGATCAGCCCAGCTCGGCCTGGTCCAGTCGGTCCGCGGCTCCGGAGCCGGCGAGTACGAAACGGGGCCGGCCGCGGTTCCGGCGGGCGCTGCGTCGGGCGATGGATCGGCGGGGCCGGTCGCCGGCGTGCGATCGATCGGTTGCCAGGCGGCGTTGTCGTGCGGCTGCGTCTCGTCGGTTGGCTCGGAGGAGGGGTCGGTCATCGTGGGCGTTCTCGCGTGGCGTGTATGCGACGGGCGGATGCGGGAACGCGTCCGCCCCGTGGTCGATTGGGTCCAGCCTAGCCTGACGACTCGCGGTTCAGGCGCGGCGCACCGGTCGGTGAAGAATCCACCATCTTGAGGTGATTCGGAGGCGGGCCCGGCTTCGTGGTCGGCGTCGTCGCCTGTTGCGGGCCGCCGTCGTCCTCGCGGCGCGGGTCAGCCGGGAGGTTGACCGTGAACGTCGTCCCGGCGCCGAGCCGGCTGACGACCCCGACCGTTCCGTGGTGCATGTCGACGATCGAGCGGACGATCGCCAGACCGAGGCCGGAGCCGCTGCCACGGGCCTCGTTGGCCCGCGATCCTCGGTAGAAGCGATCGAAGATCCGGGGCAGCTCGGACGGCTCGATCCCGACACCGGTGTCGGCGACCTCGATCCGCGCGCCCCCATCGGAGGCGGCGACGACGCTCACATGCACCGTGCCGCCGCGCTCGGTGAACTTGATCGCGTTGCCGACCAGGTTCGTCACGACCTGTCCGATCCGTTGCGGGTCGTGCCGCAGGCGGATCGGCGCCGTTGCTGGCTCGAGGCGGAGCGCGACGCCACGCCGGCGGGCAGCCGGCCCAGCCTGCTCGACCGCCGACTCGACGGCCGCCCGGAGGTCGTCCGGACGGAGGTCCAGGAGGACCAGCCCGGAGTCGAGCTTGGACAGCTCGAGCAGGTTCTGGGCGAGCCAGTCGAGTCGCTCGAGCTGGACCCGGCTGTTGTTCAGGAACTCCGCGCGCGCCACCGGATCGTCGCCGGCGTGTGCCGTGAGGAGCTCGTTGAACGTCAGCAGGGCGGCGATCGGGGTGCGCAGCTCGTGCGACACGTCCGCGAGGAAGTCGCGGCTGCGATCCCGGTCGCGGCGAATCATCTCCACGCTCGCCTCGAGCTGGTCGGCCATGGCGTTGAACTGCGTCGCCAGGGCCGCCAGCTCGGAGGATCCGGCACGAACGTCGCCGCGCGGGATCCGGCTGCCGAGGTCGCCTGCGGCCAGGGAGCGCGACGCCTCGGTCAGGCGGCGCAGCGGCGTCGTCACCCGGAGGGCCATCGCCGCGGCGACGAGAATGGCGATCCCCAGGGCCAGGGCGCCGACGGCCGCGGTGACCGTCGTCACGTTGTCGATCGCCGACTGGCGGAAGGTGTAGGGATTGGAGAGGCGGACTTGAACGACGTAGGCATACGGGCTGTTCTGAGCAGGGTGCAGGAGCGTCTCGCCGGAGAGCGTTTCCCTCTGCAGACCCGACCGGCCCGGCTCGTCGGCTGCCGCATGGAACGTCCCGCTCACGGCAGGAACGATGCCGACCAGGTCGCCCTGCCCGACCGTGGGCAGACCGAGGATGTAGTCGACGTCGGCCTCCGCGAGCCGATCGGCGATGAACGCCGCCTGGACCTTTGACCGGAGCGCCGCGGCGACGCGTGGATTGACGACGTTGGTGGCGAGGACCACGGGTTCGCCCTTCGCCACGTCGCCGGCGTAGGTGTCGATATAGGTGGCAACGTCGTCGGTCTTCGCCCGAAGATCGGCCTGCTGCTGGGTCCGGAACTCGTCGTCGAGGCGGTTGAGGACGAAGACCGTGACGAGCAGGAGCGTCAGGCCGACGACGCTGGCGAAGCCGAGGGTCAGGCGGGCCTGCAGCGTCTTCGGGCCCATCCGCCGGATCGCCGTCGGGATCAGCTGCGGGCGTCGCATCCGGAGGCGAGGGCGGCGGCGCTCGACCACTGGGTCTCCCGGGTCGAGCGGGTCGGGCCCGGTGCCGTCAGGGGTCGGGCTCGGCGAGGCGTCCGCGGCCGCGCCCGGGTTACCGCTCGGCGAACGCGTAGCCGACGCCACGGACCGTCATGACGAAGGCCGGAACGGCCGGGTCATCCTCGATCTTGTCCCGGAGATGGCTGACGTGGACGTTGATCGTCTTCTCGTCCTGGTCGAGCGCCTCGTAGTCGCGGAGAAGCTCGAGGAGCTCGCTTCGGGTGTAGACGCGACCCGGCCGCGAGGCGAGGTGCCGAAGGATCTCGAACTCGGTCGGCGTCAGGCTGATCCGCCGATCACCGCGCTGGACCCGCCGCCGCTCGAGGTCGATGACGAGATCGCCATGGCGGATCACCCGGCCGCCGGCGGCATCGCTCAGGTCGCCGTAGGCGCGTCGGAGGAGCGCCTTGATCCGGCTCATCAGCTCGCGCAGACCGAACGGCTTGGTCAGGTAATCGTCGGCGCCGAGCTCGAGCCCGATGACCTTGTCGACCTCGTCGTCGCGTGCCGTCAGCACCAGGACCGGCGCCTTGGAGCCGGAGGCCCGCAAGCGGCGCAGGACCTCGAAGCCGTCCATCCCGGGAAGCCGGACGTCGAGCACGACCAGGTCCGGCGCCTGGTTCGTCGCGAAGTCGAGACCTTCCTCGCCGCTCTTCGCGACGGCGACCTGGTAGCCCTCCTGCTGAAGGGCGTA
>Ga0070706_100001434_pt1 | contig 25196 bp, 19 predicted proteins | sample KBSK5501metaG_FD_65476 | JGI IMG/M metagenome (GOLD analysis project Ga0070706, IMG submission 65476) | Corn, switchgrass and miscanthus rhizosphere microbial communities from Kellogg Biological Station, Michigan, USA - KBS K5-50-1 metaG | ecosystem: Host-associated > Plants > Roots >... | reverse complement strand
CATTGCTTTTCTGCGGCGCCCGGCGAAGCTGAGCCAGCACTGCAACGGCAGCCTTGGGATCGATAGCGGCCTCGCCGCGGGCCACCGCCCTGATGGAGCGTTTTAGATCGAAACGCTCAATGTCCTTGATAATGAAGCCACGTGCGCCCGCCTGGATACATTGGGCAACCAGCGTCTCATCGGTAAAGGTGGTCAGGATAATCACCGCCGTCTCCGGGTTGCGCTCTGTGACGGTCCGGCAGACCTCAATACCACTTACCCCTGGCAGCCGTATGTCGAGCAAAATCACGTCAGGATGCAAGCGTGCAATCAACTCGTATGCCTGCTCAGCGTTGGCAGCATCACCCACGATCTCAAAGTCGTGTTCCTTTGCCAGCATCGCTTTAAGCCCCTCACGCACCATCTCATGATCATCGATGATCAGTAAGCGAATCATAGTGGAATCACCGCCTTGACAATCAGACCGCCCTCTTCGCCATTCGCCAGCAAAAACTGGCCCCCCAGCTCCTCGACGCGATGGTGCATCCCCTTGAGTCCCAGATGCATGGTATTGTTGCGGTACGCCTGAAGCGCCTGTGTTGATAGGCCTATACCATTATCCTGCACTACCAGCGCTGCCTGCTCGCTGGTCACCTGCACCGTTACGATTACAATCGTAGCCAGGGCGTGCCGGCGCGCGTTCGAAAGGGCTTCCTGGGCAATCGTGAAAAGCGTATTCTCGATATGCGATGGCAGAGGAACAGCACATTCAGCCACGACGAGATCGATCTCGATAGAAGAGGTCTCTCGCAGGTTTTGTATTAAAGCGTACAGTACACTCACGAACCCACCCTCCTGCAACTCGGTTGAGGAGAGCGCGAAAATCGCATCGCGCACCTGGGCCGTACCCAGTGAGGCCAGCTGTTCAATAGTGTGCAGCGGCCCGGCCAGTGACGAATAACGCGGCAGGTGCTCCATAATCCAATCTGCCTTCAAGCCAATCGTGAAGAGCGTCTGTTGCACGCGATCATGGAGTTCCTGTGCAATACGGCTGCGATCATCGGCAAGCATCTGCCGCTTTTGCACCTCGGTCAGTTCATGGTGTAATGTCTGCAAGTCGGTTGCAATCTTGCTCAACTCCTGGTTACGCCGCTCCAGTTCAGCGGTGCGTTCGCGCACCTCCCGTTCCAGTTTTGCAGCGTGTTCCTCCATAGCGCGGCGCTCGCGGGCCACGAGCTGCGCATTGTGAATCGCTACGGCAGCCTGCGCACTTAATGCCTCGATCAACTCGACATGGCGGGCGCTAAAGCGGCAGGGGTGCGTATCGCCTATCAGGAAGGCACCTAAAATCGACCCATCGCGCGCTCGCAGCTGTACGCCGAGAAAGCTGCGCACAGGAATATGCCCGCGCGGCACACCGATATACCGCGGGTCTTCATGCACGTCATCTACAACAATCGATTCGCCTTCCCAAAACACCGGCTGCAGCACACCAATCCCCTCTACCGGGCCAAGATGACGGAAGTGCTTCTCGATAGCAGGTGTCGCACCAGAAATAGCGGCCAGGTTGAATATCACTTTATTGACAGGTAGATCAACGTTTTCGCCCGCAATTTCAGGAATGAGGAAAAAAGCTGCATATTCGGCAGCAGTCACTTTGCGGGCAGCGTCAGTAATCATCTGCAACAAACGCTGTAAATCAAATTCAGAGGTCAGCGCAATCGCGATGCGGTTGAGTTGCGCCAGTTCTTCCGCCCGCTCTTGCAGATTGGCTATAAGCTGTGCCCGGCTCTCCTCGATCGTCTGAGTCATAGAACGCGCCCTTCAAAAGCAAAAAAACAGCAGAGGATATATTCTATTATGGCACATATTTTCACTGGATGCCGTGTATCGAGGCTATTCCTCTTGTGCTACTTTAGCTTGCCTCATGGCTTCAGCGAGTTGCTGGTGAATAGCTCTGAACCGTTTCCACGCAGCATCTGCTTGTAATCTAAAGTGTAATTTGTCCTCGAGCTCGCGGTCGCTCTCAACTCGGAACTATACCACAAGCAGTAGACCAGCGTAGAGGCCGGAGTGGTGCGGAGTGGGGATGCTGCTCCTTGTGTCTCGGCTGACAATGAAATCTGGCAAGGGCTGCGTAGCCAGATTCAATAACCTTGCGTCCACCCAGCGTGGGCAGACCACCCCTAACTGCAACATAGACGCTCCTTTTTGCGTTCTACTGTACAGAAATATACTCGCGTGCGCAAATGGGAAAGGAGCTCTATGGAGCCGGAAGAAGCGAGATTACTGGCGTGCCTCGCTGCGAATCTGGATGCTCATTTCGCAGAGCTGGTTACCGCCTATCAACATCGCCTTTACGTTTTCGTCTTGCGCCAGACTGGCAGCGCGCAGGATGCCGAAGATATTGTGCAGGAGACCTTTTTGCAGGCATATTTTGCCCTGGGCAATTATCCCGGCTGGCGGGTGCGCACCCTGCGCCTGCAGGCATGGCTCTATCGCATCGCACTCAACTTATTCTATAGCCGGATGCGCTCCGCCAAGCCCCTTCTGGTTTCGCTTGGCTCAGAAGAGGGGCGGCTGGCCAGCTTCACAGCTGAGGTGTCTCAGGAGGAACAGCCAGAGAGCCTTTTTGAGAGCCAGGAGGCGCGCCAGGAACTGGAAGCCTGTGTGGCTCGCCTGCCTGTTCATTATCGCGAAGCCATTAATCTTTACTATTTCGAGGACCTGACTTACCAGGAGATCAGTGATCTACTGGAGCAACCCATGGGCACGATCAAATCCTATCTATATCGCGGCGTTCGTTTACTGCGCAAGCTTGCGGCAGAAACCAGCGAGAAAGGAGTTCGCTAAGATATGCATCACGATGATCAAACGAAGCCTTCGCGCAATAGCTCTTTGCATGAGGTGCGTGCCCCCGCCACGCTCCTACCAGGAGTACTCGCACGTCTTAGCCTGCCGTCTTCGGCAACAGATCAGCCTGATCCAGCCATGCAAGAGCAGGTCGCAATGACCTCGCCATCCTGGTACATCCGCGCCGCAGCTGTGCGCTCCCTGGAAAAGCACGACAACCAGGCCACGCTGGACCTCTTGCTGACTGCGCTCGAGGATGAGCATGAGTCTGTACGCACTGTTGCTGTGCACGCGCTAGGCAAGACTGGCTCACGCGTCCCAATTGAACGCCTTCTACACGCGCTACAGGATCCTTCCTGGCAGGTTCGCGAGATGGCTGCATTGGCACTCGCGAAGTTCGGTACGCATGCGCTTCCTGCCTTGTTGCAAGCGCAGCACGACCCCTCCTCGCCAGTGCGCGATGCCGCCCAAATTGCTTTACAGTCTACTGAACAGGCTGCTCAGCCTGCTCTTTCTCAGCAGGACTCTCCCAGGTTTTTACCCGCTCCCACGCAGCCCCAGAAGATCGGCGAGGCTCGGCAGAGCGATGGTACCCCGGCTTCTGCCACACCCATTGTCGCGCAAGCGACCACGTTCATACCGTTTCCCGCCCACCCCACCAGTGAACAGCAAACCCGACGAAAAACCCTCTGGAATCGCCTGAGTCTGTTAGCCGCAGCCCTGGTAGTGACCCTGCTGGTGAGCAGCTTGCTGCTCACCCTCTATGCAGCACGCAGCAAGCTGAGCATAGGGGGGCAGCCCTCTACTGCGGGAGCGGTCAGGCAGGCAGGGATTTACTTTCTCAACCAGTCTACCCTTTGGAAGGTTGATAACAAGACCGACCGCGTCGTCTGGTCCCTGACCAATACCCTGTTCAACAGCCCCTATCTGGCAGCGCCTCTGGTGACCGATGGTCGCGTGTTTATTGACCGACCTTCTGTATCCAATCACTGGCTGATCTATGCAATGGACGCACGTACCGGTCATGTGCTCTGGCACTATGATGCTTTTCCATCAGTAGCGGCAAAAGACAACGAACCGGCAGTTCAGCTTGGTACCAATGATATACTGCAAATAGCAGACGGCAAAATTTCTTTCCTGGGAGAGATCGCCGATTCCACGGGGGCAGTAGTGCAAACGGATTTCTATGTACTCGATGAGCAGAGTGGCCAAATCCTGCAAACGGTCCCGCTACAAAGCTGTTCTATCGGAAACATAGGATCTCTGCCACGAGCTAGCCAGGGATTGGTGTATGGCGTTAGCGCATTAAAAACGCCCCCCTATAGACAGTTTATCTGCGCATTCAGCACCGCTGATGGCTCGTTACGTTACAGCACACCTCCAGAACCCGTATTGTTCGCAGGGCTACAAATAGACAATAGTATGATCTATGCCTCTCAGCTTGATCGCAAAGTACAAGGAAAGGTGAGAGGCTATATCTCTGCGTGGAATGCTCAAACCGGCAAACTCGTATGGCAATCGCCAGATCTAAATGTGCGTGAACCTGCTGCACCGTTATTCATAAGGTCTCACACGATGTATGTGCAAGGAACTGATGTGGTATATGCGCTGAACACCGCGACAGGGCAGATCATCTGGCAAAAGCATCTGCCACCCTCTTCTTTCGTCCAGGAGGTAACCGGCGGTGTTATGTATGTAGCGACGTCTGCCGACAGAGTAACTAGCAGCGCGGGCATTGAGGCGCTCTCTACGCAGAATAGCTCGCTGCTCTGGCAGCATCCATTCAGTGCTGGGGAATCTACAGTCTTTCTGGGAAGGTTTACGCTCTACCAGGGCACCATCTACGCCAGCGTCTTCACTGGGCAAAACCAGGCCCAGGCAAGCTTCGTATTCGTGAATGCTGCCAGCGGCTCTTCCCTTGGGCAAGTCACGCTGCCCTGGCTACACGCAAATCCTGTCGCCACTGGCGGATTAGCTTTCACAACAGCGCCATAGCCGCCGACACTAGAGGTGAGCACACGTCTATTTTCGCCCGGTTGTTCCCCGGAGGCCACAGTTATAAGTTTGTAAAGTCACAGAAAACGAACGGTTTTGACACGCTGTCAGCTATCCCACTCTACAAAACACCGCCTTCAAATACGAGGTCTCTGGCATCGCTAAATTGATAGGATGATCGACGCCATGCGTATACGTCTCCAATAACTGCACCATACGCTCTAGCCGCTGCGCAGCCTGCGAGAGGGCCCCGAGTAGATCATCCATGCCAATTACGCCGGAACAGGAACAGGTCAGCAAAATGCCGCCGCGTCGCAACACCTGCATACCAAGCATATTCAAGCGGCGGTATGCTTTAAGGGCTTGCGTGCGTGCGCCCTGTGTCTTGGCGAAAGCCGGCGGGTCTAACACGACCACGTCAAACTGTTCTCCCTCCCGCTGCGCCTGCTCCAGGTAATCAAACACATTGGCTATAAGAAATTGATGCCGGTTAGGATCAATGCCATTCAATATGAAATGTTCCCGTGCCGCTTCCATCGCCGGTGCAGAGATATCAACGCTGGTAACACGGGTCTTGTCACTGGCCAGCGCAGCATACACAGAGAAACCGCCCGTATAACTGAAGCAATCCAGCACCCGCCTGGCATGGGCATACTTGCCCAGAGCTTCGCGTTTATCGCGCTGATCCAGAAAAAAGCCCGTCTTCTGTCCTTGCCAGGGATCGACAAGAAACAGCACATCATTTTCACGCACAGTCACCCGCGTGGGAGCACCGCCGGCCATCACTTCTGGTTCCTCGACTTCCAGGCCCTCGCGGCGGCGTGCCTGGCTATCATTGCGCAATAGCAGCCCACGAGCCCTTGTTTCCTCCATGAGCGCTTCGATCAGCAGAGGGCGCAGGCGCTCCATACCAGCCGTGTGAATCTGTGCAACGAGTACCTCGGCGAAGCGATCCACAATCAATCCTGGCAGGCCATCGCCCTCCGAATTAACCAGCCGGTATGTGTTGGTGCTGTCCGGATTAAATACCTGTCGCAACTCTACTGCGCTGCGAATACGCCTGCGAAAGAAGTCGATATCGATAGCCTCGTCGTCATGATGCGTCAGTATGCGTATAGCGATATCCGTGCGGGGATTGTAGTAACCACGCGCCACAAATTGCCCGGTAGAGGATTTTACATCGACCAGGCCATCCGGCTCAATCCAATGTGGAGGCTGCTGCAGCGCACCTGAGAATATCCACAGGTGCCCATTCAGCAGGCTCTCCTCCTTGTGTGGTTTCAGGCTCGCCGTAGGGTAATGAACAGGTGATGACACAACTATGCTCCATATGCGATAGAATGCTTTCCGTTATTATCGCATATGGAGCAGTGTAACGCGGCAGTGCCATCATATGCATGAAGTGTATTTTCTCCATAGGAGAATGTGACAATATGATTCGCCTGGTGGGCTGGGATATCCCGCAAATCACAACATTCCCTAATTTACAGCTACCTTGCTGTGAGATAGGCTGATTGAACCCCGTATTATATATAGAGACAGTTGCTTTTGCGAGTATTGGCTGAATGGAAGAACTTCCGGGAGGAAGAGCATGGCTAACACCAAACCTGGTCATGTCTTACACACGCTGTTCGTTCGTCCACCGCTTTCTCGCGCCGACCCTCCCCTCTTGAAGAAAAGCCCCGCGCTGCTTCTGTTGCTTGTTAGTTTCCTTCTTTTCTCGCTTGGGGCCTGTTCAGCGGGTACATCATCAACTACTGTTCCGCCAAAAGCCTCGGTTGCCGCAGCGAGGCATCTCTCACCAACGCCGACCCCGCTTCCAGCAGGAACTGTGCTCTACCAGGCGGATTGGTCCCATGGACTCACTGGCTGGACCGGGGCGCAGGGATGGAAGGTGGTGCAAGGACAGTTTGTGAGCGACTCCAGTGGTACAGCCACCCTCACCATTCCCTACCGACCAACTATAAGCGATTACGCAGTTGAGGTTCGCATCCAGATTGTGCGTTCGGTGCCACCGTATGGCGGTTACTACGAGATCGTTGCGCCCAAATTAGCAGGCAAAGATGGCTACCATGCAGGAGTCCTTGACCTCAAAGCGCCAGGGCCACGCCCATTCGGGGATCATCCTCAATCCCAGGTTTATCTCGATCCCTATGGGGATATGAACCCGGGGAGTGGCATTCCGCAGGACTATGAACCGGGTTCAGGGTGGCATACCTATCGCGTTGAAGTTCGGGGCAATGAGGCGAGTTTGCTCGATGCTGGCACGCAGATCGGCAGTGCCAGCAGTCAGCAGACCGATGTCCTCTCCAACGGCCCAATTGCGTTCAACTGCGCACTGGTGATCCTGCGCGTGACCGATCTGCGGATCCTCACCTTGTAGGAACTGGCAGAAGGAACACGACCTCACCAGGCACAATCAGATAAAACGTACGCTCAGAAATGAGGCGGCTTTCAAGGGAGGAGAATGTCACGCGAAGAGTAAAGGCGGGACAAGGGAAAAGGTCCCGCCATCCAACCTACATATTATCCCCAAGCTTAATGGCAGCGACTACAGGGTCCGTATGATGTTCAGCACGAATCATCTCAGCCTTTCTCAGGTTATGAGCGCTATTGATCAGAGCAATGTGGGTAAAAGCCTGTGGATAGTTGCCAAGAGCCATCTTACTGGTTGCGTCAACCTCCTCCGAGAACAGCCCAAGTTGACCGGAATAGCTCAATAACCGCTCAAAGAGCGACCTCGCCTCGCCAACACGCCCCTGCATCGCGATATTATCTACCAGCCAGAATGTACAAAGGGTAAATGTCGCCTCATCGCCAATCAAACCATCAGCGCCACGATAACGATAGACAAAACCATGTCTATCGGTCAATTGCTCGTTGATGCGATCAACGGTCGAGCGCATACGTGGATCAGTGGGAGGGATAAAGCCCACCAGCGGTAACAGCAAACTCGAGGCATCCAGGGCAGTACTGCCGTATGATTGGGTAAACGCACCGATCTGGGTATTGTATCCATACGTCAAGACGTCTGTACGAATCTGGTCACGTACCTGCCGCCACCTGGGTAGATCAGCCTCCAGGTGGAGTTGTTCCGCCGCCCGAATACCACGATCCAGCGCCACCCAGCACATGACCTTCGAATAGACAAAATGATGCAGGCCATCTCGCACTTCCCAGATGCCGCTGTCTGGCTCTTGCCAATGTGAGCACACATGCTCCACCATGAGACGCATCATTGCCCACAGTGTGCCCTCCAGCTTTTCCCCATAACGCTCGAAGCTCCCCTGGCGCCGGTACAGGTGAATGCAATCCAGGACTTCGCCGAATACATCCAACTGCTTCTGACTCACCGCGCCATTCCCAATGCGCACCGGTCGAGAATCCCAGTACCCATCGAGATTAGCCAGCTCACGCTCGGGCAATTCACGCTCACCTCGTATGCCATACATGATCTGCAGGTCTTCGCCATTAGAGTAAGAGAGGCGGCGCAGCCAATGGGTGAATGCGTGAGCCTCTTCCGTGAAACCAAGCATGCTCAGCGCATAAAGCGTAAAGGTAGCATCGCGCAGCCAGGTAAACCTGTAATCCCAGTTGCGTATCCCACCCAGGTTTTCCGGTAGAGAGGTAGTAGGAGCAGCGACAATCGCGCCGGTTGGAGCGTACGTCATCATTTTGAGCACCAGCGCACTGCGTTGCACCCACTCGGCGTATGGCCCACGATAGTTGCTGCCCTCCAACCATGTGCGCCAGCAGTGCAGGGTGTGCGCCAGCTCCCAATCGAAGTTGCGCTCGTGCAACTCGCGTTCGGCCAGCCTGCGGGCAGCCCTGGCATTGCGCCCAACACCTACAGCGAACAACAGGCGCTCGCCTTCTTGTAGCGTCGCTTGCACAACAATAACAGGATGTAGACCTTCTGGATCTGGAGCGACAGACATAGTGAAGGAAGGTACACGATATGCCCCTACGATTCCAAGGCCAACATGCTGTTGTCCACCCGAGATGACCGCGCCCATGTCATCCGAGAGAAGAGAGACCTCAGATGGTGCTGCTGCGTAATCCGGGCTGACTTTGAGCGTCATTGTGACCGGCATTTCGCCGCGTATACACTCCACAACGCGCACCAGGCAATGACAGGAGCCATCCTCGCGTGTCCAGGTATTATTGTTCAATTCGCGGAACTGCCAGGCGCTCAACGTCTCAACGGGCATAAAATCAGTGAGTACTAACTCACCAGCACTACTTGAAAATCTCGTTTGTAGCACGTTACTGCCGCGCAGATAGCGCTGCGACCCTGGTATCGCGTTATCCGTAGGAGCTATTTGGAAGTATCCGCCGCGCTCGGCATCCAGCAAACGACAGAAGATGGCAGGGCTATCAAAGTCCGGCAGGCATCCCCAATCTACTGACCCATCAGGGGCCACTAATACAACTGAATGACAATCACCAATTACCCCATACGAATCGATCGGTTGATAAGTGCGAATATTGGTTTGCATCCCAACCCTATCCCTTTTTTGCTAGTGAAATTCGTGTGAAAATTTTATAAGGATTTTATAAGGCCCTTATATCAACAGTAAACGGAAACCATAACTCATAGGTAACAAAAATTCCATCTCATCTGACAGAGACGGATCTGCTTTTAAATTTTGCTCCCTTGATTATATATAACACAAAAAGCTCGAATGTTATTCTCTGGATGGCGGCAATATTTATATCCTCCCCGGTACAGGTGCAACTACAGCATGTGCCGTTTGATCAGCCCGGAGCCCGGTTTCATAAAACAGTCCCGGTGGGAGGCTATGTACACTCGATACATGTAATTGCATAAAATTGTATGTGGAATTTATACCGGCCAGGGGAAATACAGAGATGCCGTTTCGACTTTTAGTATGCCACCTTCCGGGAAAGGTTGGGATTGGCAATCGCTATTTTCGCTGCACTGGTGGGCGAGGCACGCTCAAACTCGTTTACTGGCTAACCGCCGGGTAATACCGGCAATTTCCCGTTGTGCTCTTTTTACATCTCCCGCAAAAATAAGGCCCATGGGATTTTTTGCCATACGGCATATAACCCTCGTACCCTCGCGCTTCAAAACCTCATCCCTTTGCAAGATGTATTCTCTTACAATTCGTGGATCGGCGTTCTCTGGCAAGTGGTATTTATCGATGGTCGCGATTCCCTCCCTGATCACCGCCCGCATAGTATCGATGGTCTGCTCTTTTCTGCTGACTCCTATGATAGTCATAATAGCATCAGTATAATTTGTCCATCGTGGATTGCATTCAGCAATATAGCGAACCGGCTTTTGACCCCTTTTCTTCTGTAGCTGCTCCTCCAGCTTTCCGGGAAGCATGATATCGATGTTTGTCACGCATCGGAGCGAGGCAAAATCCACTCCAAACTTTTGCGCCGTCTTTCTCAGAAGCTTCTCGAAGAAATCTGCTGTCTGACCCTCATATTCTTGCTGCAAACGAACCAGGGAGGCGTTTTTAGCTCTATATGTGCTTGTCCCAACACATGCTTTACTGCCTTTTTTCTGTAGCTGACTATTCCAACCCAGGGATTCTACCTGGCCGTCTATGATCACCACAGACATACCGGGAGAATCAGCCATGTCCAGGTAACGGCTGATGACAATTCTTGCTTCCCTCTGTTGATTCATGGTAGAAGCGAGGTGCTTTTGCGATACGGCCAGCGCCTCATCCCAGTTGGTAAAGTAGGATGCATAATCCGCCTCTCCGTTTAGAACGACTCTAACGCGGTCACCTTGCTCATGGACAAGGGCACAGCCATAATTTCCATCCGATTCAGCCGCCCGCAGCATCACCCCCAACGGATAGCGGCTTACATCTGCTTTTTTCACCAGTTCCTCTACGGTGCCAAGGAAGCCCAGTGCTTGCCTGGGCAAATCAGCAATGTGCGCAATGCGGTAATCCGGAGTTTGAAAACCATCCAGGTTGAACTCATCGAGAAGTTGATAAAAATCAGCTTTGTTTTTCAGGAGACCGACCATATCCGCTGCCATTCCCCACGACTCGGCTCCCAACTGCCCCTCTATCCGCTTTTCCGCTTCAGGGACATTAATATACGGCACGATTAACGCCTGCTGTCCTGGTGAGCGCTGTAATTCACTGGCAGTAACAGCCTTAATTTTTTTCCCAAAAAGCTGGCTGAGATAGTCCAGGTGCGTCTGAATATCTGTTGTGCGAACCTCAACTAAAACACCGACCTCTTCGGCATCAAGAGGAATATGCCCGCATCTTTGCCCGTATTGAGCCTCTACGTATTCGATTGTTGCCGTATCCGAGGCCCTTAAGACGCCGGTACCTACATTATGGAAACCGATTCCCAGTTTTCTCTGAATACACGATGAGAATATTGAGGTGTTGAGGATACTCATAACTACATTATATCCCCGCTGTCACCTGCTTTTTTCTTGCGCAACATTCCCCTGCCATTGAGTACCTGCAGGATATACCGCAGGCACCGGAGGCATAGGGTTGCGCGGACCATGGTTGACCCTGGCGCGTGCCGCCTGGCTCGTCATTGTGCTGGGGAGTCCCGGCCTGGGGCATACACGGCCATCTAATACCAGCCTACGAATCGTCCACAGAAACACGATTCGTGGCTGGTGATATATCAGATATTGAGACTAGGCGGTCAAAGCTCCGGCATCGACAGCGATGGTGCTCCCGGTCATCAGCATAGAGAGATCGCTGGCGCAGAAAAGTGCCACGCGCCCCACGTCATCCGGCACGCCGACACGTCCGAGAGGCTGCGACTCAAATGGACTGGTATCCAGTCCCAGTCCTGACTCACTGATGCCGGGCGTACTGATCAGCGTTGGGGCCAGTGCCAGGACACGAATGTTATGGGGGCCGAGTTCAATCGCCAGGCTCTTGGTCAGGCCGCGTACACCATGCTTTGAAGCAACGTAGTGAGCAATGATCGCCCCACCCCGATACCCTGCGGTAGAGGCCAGGTTAATGATCACACCCCCCTTCTGAGCAACAATCATGCGCTTAGCAGCTTCGCGCGCTCCAATGAAGGTCCCGCGCAGATTGATATCGAGCACATGGTCCCATTGCTCATCAGACATTTCAACAACCGGGCTAAAGGGATAAATACCAGCGTTATTCACCCAGATATTAATGCCACCAAGCTCCTGTACTGCCTTGTCGGCCAGTTGAGCGATTGAGGTTCCATCACTCACATCCGCAACACAAAATAGCGCCTTGACCCCCCATTGCTGCGCAATGTGTTCGGCCGCCTCCTTCCCTATATCCTCGCGAACATCAGCAACCACAATGTTTGCCCCGGCCTCAGCCAGCCTATTACAAATAGCCAGGCCGATCCCACGTGCTCCTCCGGTGACGACGGCGTTGCGTCCCTTCAGTGATATTAGCTCAGCAATTGATTTTTCACTAACATCAGGAATAGCCATTGTGCATCCTCCTTGTGAGATAAATGAGAAGTAGCATCTTGCTATTTCTCAGACAACAATGTCAGCGCGTTATACGTATAACCTCAACATAAAATATACCCTCCATGTATAATAACGTCAAGAGCATTTATGGACAAATTCCGGGTGGTAGGTCAAACGCGGGACTAAGCGGACACTCTCTGAAAAAGGAAAGAAGAGTTGAGTATGAGCGAAACATGGCTTCAGGAGTACATCTTCCTGGCATTTCGTCTCCACAGGGCAGTTGAGACCAACTATGGAAGTCCCTTCGTGGAAGACTACTGGGGGCCTGAAGCCTTGCAAAAGCTCGTAGAAGCTGAACCAGAGACGGTGCCTGCCGACCTGGTGCGGCAAGCTATGGCGCTCGCTGATGCGTTCCCCGTGCAAGGATTTGCCCCGAACCGCGTGGCCTATCTGGACAAACATGTCAGGGCGATGGAGACGCTCGCTCGCAAACTGTGCGGGGAAACCTTCACACTTGCGGAAGAGGCGAAGCGCAGTCTTGATATTCACCCCACGTGGACTCCTGAAGCGCAGTACTTTGTCAAGCACATGCTGCTTCCAGAAGGCAGAGCTTCTTCCTACGTTGCTTCTTTGAAACATCCCCTGCACGGCCTGCACCTGGCGCTGACGTATGGGAACGGCCAAAAATTGGTGCGACGCTGGTTACAGGGGCCAGACAGAGTTGCTGTCTTCCATCGTTTCTTAACAGGACAATGGACGCCCTCACAATTGGCGGGAAACTCCTTGCCTGATCCAGTATGACGTGTCCCGTACCTTCTCCGCCCACTGTCCTCACTTCGGCTGTGGCCACACCTCAGGGACCCTGGTCGCCAGCCATCTCACTAAAGCTGCATTCACCTCGACCGGCTTCTCTTGCGCCAGCCAATGGCCTGAGCGAATCGTCTCCTCGGTGAGATGGCGACAGTAGGCGCGCATGGGCTCAGCCAAGCGCGAGTGGGTGCATTCGCACACGTAGTCATAGCGTGCGTTGAGGAATAAGACGGGCATATCGAGGTAACCGCCATTCTGAGCCGTCTTGGCATAGGAGGCGTTGACGCCATGATTCAGATACCAGGAGGATGGCCCAGCAAATCCGTTGCGCTCCAGCGCGGAGACATAGATGCTCAGGGCTTCCTCGGTCACCACGTCGGTGTCTGGTGGCAGGTCGGGAAGCGCACGCATCCCAAAGAAGCTGTGACTGCGACGGGCCGTTGAGGTGAACGCTGGCTTCCCCTCCCCTGCTGGATCGCCCTTGCGAAACAGCAGCTTCACAAATCGGGAGACGTTGGCATCCATGGGCGCGATAGCCTCAGCAAAACTCTCTTCATAGTAGCGCATGTAATCCCACTGACCGGCAGGAAACTCGTTTTCCGGATACAGCTCGCGATCGACCAGGGCCAGCAGCGGGTCCAGCCCACGTTCAAGCGTGTAGTAGGGCACACACAAATTGGCAACGGCATGACAACGGTCGGGATGATGGCTGGCGAGGTTCCACACGACCGGGCTCCCCCAGTCATGACCGACCCAGACGGCCCTCTCTCTGCCCACAGCGTCCAGTAGTTCGATCATGTCACGGACAATGTGTTCCTGGGCATACTCAGCGTGCTGGGAGTACACGGAGGAACGCCCATACCCGCGCATGTCTGGCGCGATGGTGCGAAACCCCAGCGCCGCTAGTGCAGGCAGTTGATGCCGCCAGCTTATCGATAACTCAGGCCAGCCATGCACGAAGATGACGAGCGGGCCGTTTTCCGGCCCTGCTGCCAGATAGAAGGTGGTATGTCTCTCGGTCTTGACGGTGTGTTCGGTGATGGGCATATCCGGTCTCCTTTCTTCTGCCGTACTCTATGCTATGGCAGGGGTGCAAACACGACCATATCGCTTGAAACGAGGGGAAGAATCGGAGAGCGCTGAACCATGCGTAAGAAGACGATTGTAATGCTTTTTATGCTGAGTATTGCGGTTTTTATCGAGAAATCGCGGTACGTAGTGAACAAAACGAGAGGACTTGAGCGAGAAGAGAACGCTAGCGAGCAATGACGAACAGCCGGCGCCATAACTCCCCTTCGATACCTTCATACAAAGACGAAATAATTTAGTCCCAAACACTCGATTTGAGAGGATAAGCTGTACAGTATAAAGTAAGCCTATCCTCTCAAAGCAGCCAGAGAAGTGGTACGAAGGACACTACCCTTCCTCCAGCCACCTTGCCACATCAGGCGCAAAGTACGTAATGATTATATCCGCCCCTGCCCGCCTGATCCCCGTCAGCACCTCCATCACAATCCGCCGTTCATCAATCCAGCCGTTTTGAGCAGCCGCCTTGATCATCGAGAATTCGCCGCTCACGTTATACGCGGCAATCGGCAGGTCACAATGGTCGCGTACCCGGCGAATAACATCCAGGTAAGCCAGGGCAGGCTTCACCATCACAATATCGGCCCCCTCGGCGATATCCAGGTCGATCTCTCGCAGCGCCTCGCGCACATTCGCAGGGTCCATCTGGTAGGAGCGGCGGTCGCCAAATTGCGGCGCCGAAGCCGCGGCCTCGCGGAACGGCCCATAGAAACCCGAAGCGTACTTGGCAGAATAGGCCATGATCGGCGTCGAACTAAAGCCATGCTCATCTAAAGCACGGCGAATAGCCCCCACGCGCCCATCCATCATGTCCGATGGCGCCACCAGGTCAGCGCCAGCCTCAACATGTGAGAGCGCCATGCGTGCCAGCAGTTCCAGCGATTCGTCGTTCTGCACACTACCATTGTGGATCACACCGCAATGCCCATGACTGGTATATTCGCACAGGCACACATCGGTCATGACCAGCAAATCCGGTGTCTCTGCCTTGAGTCGACGTATGGCCTGTTGTATGATACCCTGCGCATCATAGCCCTGTGACCCCATCTCGTCCTTCTCCGAAGGAATACCGAAGAGCAACACCGCCGGGATACCGAGACGGGTAATACGCTCCGCCTCACGCCCAAGGTATTCCAACGGCCATTGCATGATCCCCGGCATAGAGGAGATTTCACGCGGCTCATCAATATTTTCCGCAATGAAAAGCGGGTAAATAAGCTGATCGGCATTTAAATGGGTCTCACGCACGAGACTGCGCAATTTTTCGTTTTGTCGTGTGCGCCGCATGCGTACAATGGGGAAATCGCTCATAAATGATCTACTCCTCTGCACTCTCTCTTAACGCCAGCCACACCGCCTCCACCGTCTGCTCAATCATCTCATCTTCCAGCGCCAGCGAAATGAAACACCCCTCGAACTGGGACGGGGGCAAATATACACCGTGTTCCAGCATACTCCAGAAAAAGCGAGCAAAACGTTGAGTGTCCGACGTCTTGGCACTGGTATAATCGATCACATGCTCTGCCGTGAAAAACAGGCAGAAGATAGCGCCAACCCGCACGAATTGTACCGCTCCACCTTCCTCGTGCAGCGCCCGCTCGATACTGTCACCCAGCAGTTGCCCCTTGCGTTCAAGCTCTGCATATCGTCCCGGCTTGCGTAACTCCTGGAGCGTAGCAATGCCGGCAGACATGGCCAGGGGGTTTCCTGAAAGCGTTCCAGCCTGGTACACTGGCCCGCTAGGCGCGACCAGCTGCATAATCTCCCGGCGCCCTCCATACGCCCCCACCGGTAGTCCGCCTCCAATGATTTTCCCCAGGCATGTCAGGTCAGGTATGATACCCAGCCGTTCCTGCATCCCCCCCAGCGCCACGCGAAAGCCCGTCATCACCTCGTCGAAGACCAGCAAGGCTCCGTACTCACTGCACAGGCTTCGCAGCTTCTCGAGGAATCCGGGTAACGGGGGCACCAGCCCCATATTGGCGGCGGCAGGCTCGACGATGATCGCTGCAATATCCCCAGGATAGGCACGGAATAGCTCTTCTACAGCAGCGCTATCATTGTAAGGAGCGATGAGCGTATTGCTCGCTGCCTCCGGTGGCACGCCCGGGCTGTCCGGCAGTCCCATCGTAGCCACGCCCGAGCCTGCCTGGACAAGCAACATATCGGCATGACCATGATAGCAGCCGCTAAACTTGATAATCTTGCTGCGCCCGGTATACGCCCTCGCAAGGCGCAAGGCGCTCATGGTCGCCTCAGTGCCGGAATTGACGAAACGCACCATTTCTATCGATGGCACACTCTCAATGACCAGTCGCGCCAGGATACTTTCGGCCCGGGTGGGCGCCCCGAAGCTAAACCCGCGCGTACTGGCCTGCGTCACAGCCTCTAAGACTGATGGGTAGGTATGTCCTAGTATCATTGGCCCCCACGACTGGACGTAATCGAGGTAGCGATTCCCATCCACATCGTAAAGATAAGGACCACTGGCATGATCGATAAAGACAGGGGTGCCCCCTACGCCAAGAAATGCTCGCACAGGACTATTCACGCCACCCGGCAGGAGCTCCTGTGCCTCGTCGAAAAGCGCATGCGACCGCGTGAGCGACAGGCTACTTTTCATCTGGCTCTGCTTATCCATTGCTAAGCCCCTATTGCTTCTAAAATCTCGTGCAATGGCTGCGCTACACAGGTAAACATGGGCGTGTCTCGCAACGTGTACCTACTCGCCTCGGTCTCGCGCAGTTGTTGTACCAGGTCAAGAAAATCGCTGATAACATCTGTTTCGAACGCCACCACAAACTCCTGGTCATCCAGGCCAAAAGAATAGGTGGTATTTAATGAAACCGATGGAAACGTCAGTCCAAGGCGGATATGCTCGTTCATCATGCGCTTGCGGTCTTCCATAGGCAAAGCATACCAGGTACGCGTCTTCACAAACGGGTAGACAAACAGGTACTTCTTATCCTCGGGCGTAATCACCAGGCGTGGATCATGCGCACCGCGAGCATTTTTGCCTACATAGATCGAGCGCTTGGTCATTGAGAGAAATGCATGTGTCTCGCGCAGGTAGGGCCCCATCACGCTGCGTCGAATCTTACTGCTCACGCCCTGCAAGTCTTCAATCTCGTATGCGGCCTGCCACAGCATTAAGTCGCAATCGGATCGCACTCCATACAGGCCATAACTGCGCATCAGCGGCCCCTGCTCATATTCCTCAAAAATAGAGAGCAGTTCTTGTTTCCCAGGCTTTCGCAGCTCCGCCGTGAGCAATTGCCACTGAGCATCAAGTTTGTAGAAAGTGAAGCGTACCAACTGGCGCGGCTGTTTCGGCTTCGCAGCATCAAGAGCCGATTGCTCGAACTGCGTGGTAATCGTTTGTTCTGTCATGATTTTTCCTCATCTCTCGTAATTGCCTCTACCAGGCCTGCAATCGTGAACTCCTGTGCCTCGATATGCACATCCAGGCCAAATTCACGTGCAGTCTGTGAGGTAATCGGGCCAATACACGCTATTTTGGGTCGCTCATTACCCTTTACAAGGCTTATAAGTGAGTCTGCAACACCGGTCTCACATTGCCTGAGCCAGTGCATAAAATTTCGTACAGTAGAAGAACTGGTAAACGTGAGTATATCAAGCTGGCGAGCTTCTAGCATGCGCAATACCTCGCGCCCTCGCTCATCATCGCTTGAAACAGCAGCCGTACGATAGGCCGCCACTACATCCACCACAGCACCCGCTCCTTGCAACTCAGACACCAGCACATTGCGAGCTTCTGCGGCACGGGCCAGCAGCACTCTTTTCCCCGCTAATGGCCGGTTTCGTCGCCGGGCATCATCAATCAGAGCAGCGGCAACGCCTTCCGCGATATATTCACCAGGCACAAGGTCCGCTGTGATGCCATAGCGTGCCAGCGCAGCAGCAGTCGCGGGGCCGATAGCCGCCGTACGTACATCGCCAATAGGTAGAGCATCATACCCCAGACTGCGCAGGCGCTCGAAGCAGGTATGCACACCATTAACGCTGGTGAACACCAGCCAATCATACCAACCAGCCCCGCACAGCCGTCTCAGGGCATCGTCAAGCGGCTCCCAATCCTCTGGAGGCACGATACGAATCGTGGCAAACTCTACAGGTATCGCGCCCAGCGCTCTTAACCGCTCGCTGAATACCTCCGCCTGCTCGCTTGCGCGCGTCACAAGAATGCGCCGTCCATGCAGTGGTAATGCTTTCACAGTATGCTCAGGCATGTTGACGCTCCTGGATACGCGTGACAGACAGCGCGTTGATAATCTCAGCAGCGCCCCGTGCTAACGCCTCTTCTGCCAGTTGCACCCCCAGTCGCCCTGCATTCTCGGGATCCGTTTCCGCCGTCCAGGGCATACTTCGGCTTACCCGCACCTGTTCCTGTCCATCCAGGCTAATCACCAGCCCCTTTAGCGTCAACGACTCACCGCGGATCTCACCATGGGCCGCCACCGGCAGATAACAACCGGCTCCCAAGCGACGCATGAACATACGCTCTGCGCTCGTCGCGGCCTCCGTCGCAGCATCCCGCAGAGGCGCTATCAACATCTGCATCTCAGCTTCATCGCGCACCTCTACCGCCAATGCACCCTGACCCGGCGCGGGCATCATCACTTCGATGGGTAAGTAACGCAAGCGATCGGCTAATCGCTCATGCACGCCCAGTCTATGCAGCCCCGCCGCAGCCAGCACAATACCATCGTAATCACCCGCATCCAGCTTGCGCAGCCGCGTATCAACATTCCCACGCAGCGGCAATATCTCGACCCCGGGGAAAAGCGCCCGGATTTGCGCCGTCCGCCTCAAACTGCACGTGCCTATACACACAGGCGTGGTCTTGCCTTCCCAGGACAGCGGCAAATCGGTACCCGTGCCATCAAGAGAGTGGTCTCGACCCGCTGCGTGGTCACTCTGACCATTTACCACCAGCACATCCCTCACGTCCTCACGCCTACCAACCGCGACTACATGCAGCCCTGCTGTCTGGGCAGTGGGTAAATCCTTCAAACTGTGCACTGCCAGGTCAATACGCTTCTCCAGCAGAGCACGCTCGATCTCCTGCACAAAGACCCCGTCGCCACCGATCGTCGTCAGCGGGACATGCGTTAAAGCATCACCCGTGGTGCGAATTGGTTCGATAACTACCGGGAGCGCTGGATCTTGCTCCTTCAGGCACTCGACTACCCACTGCGTTTGTATCATCGCCAGCTTGCTGGCCCGGGTTCCTATTATCAGGCGTTTCATCCGTTTGCTCTCCCAAATCAAATAAATAATGCAGCGCTTCGGCATAGACATGCCCATTACCTTCTACGGCAGCCTCTTTGAGGCGTAACATGGGGATATGTAATAGCTTGTTCATAAGCCGTGTTGTCATTTCCTCGATGGCGGCTGTTTCACGCCCAGACAGCGTGAGACGTTGCAGAGTGCGTGCCAATTCCTGCTGGCGCAGGGCATTGACGTGCTGCCGCAAGTCACTTATCGTATCGACCACGCTGAGTGAATGCACCCAGCGATCAAAAGTGCGCACTTCCTCAGCGATAACCGCCTGCACCTGCTCAACTTCTTGCAGGCGCAGGCGAATACCTTCATTGACACCGGCCTGCAGATCATCCAGATTATACAGGTATACTCCGGGTAGATCTACAACCGAAGGGTCAATATCGCGCGGCAGCGCAGTATCAATCAGCAGTATTGAGCGACCTGCACGCCGCTGCATGATATCTTGCATCATTTCACGGGTGATTACAGCGTGCGGGGCCGTCGTCGAACTGATTACCACGTCTGCTTCCACCAGCGAGCTGCTAAGTTCCGCAAAAGAGCGATGTGTCGCACCGAAGCGTTGAGCGAGGTCTATTGCATGGAGCTGAGTGCGATTAATGATGATCAACTGCCGGGCTCCACCGTCGCACAGGTGATGGGCAGCAAGTTCGCTCATCTTTCCAGACCCGACTAGTAGCACACACGCTTCATGTAGTTGAGGAAAGAGCCGTCGCGCCAGTTGTACTGCTACCAGGCTTACGGAGGCAGCATTGCGACTGATCCCCGTCTCGCTGCGAGCACGCTTGCCCGCCACCAGGGCCCCACGAAATAATGCCGATGTAATTGGCCCTGCATAACCACCTGCCTGGGCAATTTCCAGCGCCTCGACTACCTGTCCTTGAATTTGTGGCTCTCCCGGCACCAGGGAATACAACCCACAGGCAACGCCAAACAGGTGTGAAACTGCCTGCTCATCGGCAAAATGATAGCAGTGAGCATCAAGTTCAGCCAGCGTGATCTTAGATGCCTCGCTCAATATCTGTAAGAGCTGCACAAGTCCTGCCTCTATATCTGAACAGACTGCGTACACCTCCATACGGTTACACGTCGAGAGCAAAACACATTCCTGCACCACCTGCCGCATGGCCTGGAGAACCTGGGGTACCTGGCGTGGAGAACACACCAGCTGTTCACGTAAAGCTATAGGTGCAGATGTGTGGTCAACGCCAACAAGAACAATATGCACGTAAACCTCACAAAAATTAAAATCTTTAGCAATCTATAGAGATTTTAGCGGATTTTTCTAAAGAGTCAAGAGCAAAAATTGGCTACTGCACCGGGCAAAGGTCCTACGAGCGCGAGAATATGCTCTCTTGTCACTATCACATTCGTGTGCTACTATCCAGATGAAGATATTACGAGGAGTAGAATTCATCTCATGCATAGGCCAGGCCAGCCCAAATCTAGCACACAATCGAACGATGAGACTCCATCCAGGAAAGCACAAACCATTTCAACGGTGCAGCCCGTATCCCTTGCTGCATTGCCACACCATGGTTTTGACTGGCTAGCACTTGGGGTGGTTATTCTCATTGCTGCATTCTTTGCGTTCACTGCCAGGCTCAATGCGCAGCCGGCCACCTCGTTTGTCCCTGGTGCAGTACTCAGCGCCACAGGCTGCGGCTTACTCGTCACAGCCCTGCGCAAACTTCGCACCCCGCAGGGAGTGGGCCTGTTTGCAGCCGCTTTGGGTGGCTTTTTTGTAGCCCTTTTTCAATTCCTGGTGGCCCTGACCTATCCTGGCGTATTCGATACCCTCAGTGCGGGTGGACCATTGTCAGGCATCTTTCTAAGCACGTGGGGACTGGTTATAGGTTTCTCAATTCTTTTTAGCGCAGCCGGCGCAGTACTTGGGCATCTTGCTTTCGCCCCTCTTCGCCCACTACCGCCCGCCAGGTCTTCGCCCAAAGACAGCACAGCGCTAATCGCAGACGGAGAAGCAGACGACGCATCGCCAGAAGAACAAGCAGCCGATCAAGCCGAGCCGGTGGAAGACGACGTTCTAAGTAGTGAGAACGAGGAAAACGCTGCCGGGGAGGGTGAGCAGCGTTCTGGTGAAAAAGATATGCAACCGCTTCAACCAATGCGCTCGGCCTTTAGTTACTTCATCACAATCCTACTGCTGGGCCTGGCTCCCACGGTAATAGCTTATGTCTTTTCAGCCGCCTTTGATTTCACACTCGGCTTGAACCAGGTAATTCCCGGTCCTTACCCCACGCTACGCCTGCTCAGTACACTATTACCCTGGCAGATACCCCTACCTATCGATGTGAGCGGAAACTTTGGAAATAGTATCATCTTCAGTTTGCTATGGCGCATCCCCCTCTTTCTCGGCAATCCGAAGCCTTTCGATCTCCAGGCACTGGAACCCTTTGTCTTCTATGGAGCTGCACTGGCACTGCTGCTGCTCACCATGCACCGGCACAATACCGGCACATCTCGACCATCCCTTTCACCGGGTTGGCCGGTTTATCTTTTGCTGGAAGCAGCGCTCGGACTTGTTCTCATTCTGCCGGCGGACCTGTGGATCTTTCAAGGATTGCAGGGATTGCTACAACTTCCTACAATCGTTGTCCCGATACGCACTCTATCCGTCCTGGATCCACTCACGTTTTCACTCAATCTTATCACCGGGCTGTTTGTGTGCATTGCCATTGGGGTATCGCTAAGGATGTTGCTGAACAAACGAACACAAATTAGCTAGCATAGGAAGAAATAAGAGTCTGAGGAAATGTAGTCAAATATAATAAAAGATGCTACTTGGTGAGTCTTCTGTCCTTCATCTTTTCGTCCGTGAGCATCTGCACCCCTCGTCTCAGCTCTTCTTTGCTTGTCCAGACAAGCGGAGTGGCCCGCCAGTCGATACAGCCAGTATGTGTTTACCATCAGATGGCCAGGTGTGCCGCCCTGCAACCTCTATTTTCCAACCACAAGGATGAAGCCCTCCATCGGAATGGGATATTCCGAGGCCTGCTTAAACGCCTGGGCGCGGTGCCAGTCCTTGTTGACCAGCGCATGGTTGGCACAGTAGTAATAGTACAACCCAGGCTTGCTGAAAATGATGGTGATGGTTTCCCCGCCGGGCACATCGTCTGTCCCGCCAATGCGATTGATGCCAATCTCACCCGGATTGAGCGGTGCCGACAGGTCCGGGACCAGCGCAACGAAATGGGGGTCGGTGTCGAAATTGTGAAACGACACGGTGCCAATGTCCGTAATCGCCACGAACTCCGTCGCAAAATCATCGTGACTGGCAGGGATATGGTTGGTAGACCCGGAGGGCAAATCTCCGATGAAGCCCTGCACCCAGATCACCCCATCCATCGCCAGTGGGTAGTTCGGCACACCCTTATGGGCGGCGACACGCGAGGTGGCCGTATCCCATTTGGCCACCGTGTTGTCGTAGTAGTGATACAACCCGGGCTTCGTAAAGGTGAACGAGGCGCTCTTGCCCGCTGGAATGGTCAGCGTAAACGACTGGATATTCAGGAATGGGGTCTGGTCGGGCGTGGTCTCAACCGTATGCAAGATGGTGTCGTTGTTGTGCCAGGTCACGGTGGTGTTGAGCTGAACAGGTACGACAAATGGGTCAAATAGCTCCTGATCCTGCGGGATCGTCACGGAAGCGACCGGTGCGGGCTTACTGGTGGGAGTGCTGCTATTTGCGGCATGGGTACCACGGTTGGAGAAGGCCGTGTTCCCAAGAACTAACCCAAGGACCAACCCAAGCATCAATACCACGACCATCGCAGCGATGGTAACGCTTGCACGTAAAGGTGCTTTGAACATGACGCTTCCTCCTCTATCTGACGTGATTGCATGTGTTTCGTCACTAGTGAGGTATACGTCGAGAGGTTACATGTGACCTGTATACCTGGCTTTGGTAGCTGGCAACATGGTCCCTCAGTGACGCTACGGGTTCTTTTGCAGGTTAGCTCGAAGCCGCATTGGACACAGAAAAAAGCGGGTACTGACATTGGGGAGGGGGAATCAGTACCCGCTGCAAGAAGGGGGCCGATGCATGTTTGGTCTGCTCCAGCCTCTCGCAGGATGTTTTCTGCCTGTTGCTTAACTACCTATTACTACGTCAGAGGGTTACACGCCGACTCCCCTTCCCCACAACCCCTTATATCAAAACGTCAGTGGGTACAAGTGTTTGCATTACGGGAAAGAACTCTCTATAATAAGCGAACGTGATACGACCAAGCTGTGCCATAAGTGCAAGCACAAACAGGACATGCCCTTGTGGAAACGGACGTATCACTGCGAGAATGAGAACTGTGACCTGGTGATGGATCGTGACGAGAACAGCGCAGTCAACATCTACCAGCGGTTCGTTGCGGGGCCCCCGCCACACAGGTAGTTGGCTACCTGCGGTGTACTTGGTGAATGCCAAGGAATCACTATGTGTGAAGGGCAGCAAATAAGATAATCAGTCATCTATTCGTTCGTTATAGAGGTTAAGCACCCATTCCTTCGCAAGGGTTGGGCTTGTGAGCCGACCGCACTTGCCAGCGGAAAACTCACGAGGGCAACTGCGAGACTAGCTTGGTCAAGCTCCGCGCTACGGGGCATCTGAAGACAGCTGAACCAGCTGAGCGTGGCGGCTCAGAGGACGAGACGGGCACCTCCCTCACCTGTCTCCTCTCCGCTGGTCAGCAGCGAAGGGAATGTAGCACACTCCGCGAGGAGGCTTATCGCACATGCTTGTCCCGGTTGTCGATCAGGCGCAGCGCCCGCTGATGCCCACCACCCCAGCGCGAGCACGCCGCTGGATCAAGAGCGGCAAGGCCACCACGTTTTGGAGAGGAGGCCTCTTTTGCGTCAGGCTCAACGTGGAGCCCTCAGCGCGAGAGATGCAACCCCTTGCCGTTGGCATTGATCCCGGGTCGAAAAAAGAGGGGCTGGTGGTCGCCTCAGCGGCGCACACCTACCTGAATATCCAGGCTGATGCCCGCACGGGGGTCAAGCAAGCCGTCAAGCAGAAACGCCAGATGCGTCGCACCCGCCGAGGACGCAAGATCCGCTGTCGCCAGCCCCACCAGAACCGCAAACGGCGCACGAAGAAGCTGCCGCCCTCCACCAGGGCGCGCTGGCAGTGGAAACTGCGCCTGGCGGCCTGGCTCTGCCAGCTCTTCCCGGTGAGCGTCTTCGTGGTCGAGGACATCAAAGCCCCGACCCGTGGCAAGAAGCGCTGGGATCAGTCCTTTTCTCCGCTAGAAGTCGGCAAAGCCTGGTTCTACAGAGAACTGGGGAAGCTGGCCCCGGTGCAAACGAAACCGGGCTACCAAACGAAGGAGCTGCGTGAGCAGTTGGGGCTCAAGAAAACCGGTAGGAAGATGGCGGAGGTCTGGGAGGCGCACTGCGTGGATGCGTGGACGCTAGCCTCCTCAGCCGTAGGAGGCAGAACGATGCCGGATAACACGCGGCTGGTCTGTATTGCGCCGCTGGTCTGGCACCGCCGTCAATTGCATCGCCTGGAGCCGGAGAAAGGGGGCCGCCGCAAGCCGTACGGGGGCACGTGCTCCCTGGGCATCAAGCGGGGCACCCTGGTCAGGCACCCGACCCACGGAAAAGCCTACGTGGGCGGCACGATGGACGGGAAACTGAGCCTGCACGACCCGCAAACAGGCAGGCGGCTCACCCAAAGCGCGCAGGCCGATGCGTGCAAACCGATCAAGCTGCTGCGGTGGAAGAC